>FSWM01000278.1_pt1 | contig 66771 bp, 62 predicted proteins | sample 1637841 | NCBI WGS metagenome assembly FSWM01 (sample SAMEA3914789, study PRJEB12502) | metagenome | biome: forest; material: soil | place: Canada | collected 2011-07-03 | depth 0.3 m | reverse complement strand
GGATGGTCCGACCCTGACCATCCGGAAGTTCAAGAAGGACAAGCTGACCATGCGCAACCTGGTCGACTATAAATCGATCAGTCCGGAAGGCGCGCGGGTCCTGGGGGTGATCGGAGCCTCGCGCTGCAACGTGGTCATCTCTGGCGGCACTGGCTCGGGCAAGACCACCCTGCTCAACACCATGACCGCCTTCATCGACCCGACTGAGCGGGTGATCACCTGCGAGGACGCCGCCGAACTACAACTGCAGCAGCCGCACGTGGTGCGCCTGGAGACCCGGCCGCCCAACCTCGAAGGTTCGGGCATGATCACCATGCGCGACCTGGTCAAGAACTGCCTGCGGATGCGTCCGGAGCGGATCATCGTCGGCGAAGTGCGCGGACCCGAGGCCTTCGACCTGCTGCAGGCCATGAACACCGGCCATGACGGCTCGATGGGCACGCTGCACGCCAACTCCCCGCGCGAGGCCATCAGCCGGATCGAATCCATGATCACCATGGGCGGCTATGGCCTGCCATCCAAGACTATCCGCGAGATGATCGTGGGCTCGGTGGATGTGATCATCCAGGCTGCGCGCCTGCGTGACGGTTCGCGCCGCATCACCCACGTCACCGAGGTGCTGGGCTTGGAGGGCGAAGTGATCATCACCCAGGACCTGTTCGTCTACGAAATCACGGGCGAGGACGAGAACGGCAACGTACGTGGCCGCCACCGCTCGACCGGCATCGCCCGGCCCCGGTTCTGGGACCGCGCTCGCTATTACGGCCTGGAGCGCGAACTGGCCGAAGCCCTGGACGCGGCGGAGTAAGCCGGTGATGCTGACGATCTTGGCGGCGGTCCTGGGGTTCGTGCTGGTGGCGGGGCTCGGCCTGGCTTTCGCCGGCGGTGGCGAGGGACCGGGCGCGCGCACCATGAAGCGAGCCCAGGCGGTCGCCGCCGGCGGGCGGGCGCGGCTGGAGCGCACCCAGCGGGTCAAGGCGGTCAACGACCAGGCCGTCCGCCGAAAGCAAATGCTCGTCAACCTGAAGGAACAGGAACGGCTTCAACGCAAAGCCACGCTCAGCCTCGACGGCCGGCTTCGCCAGGCCGGGCTGGAGGTGACGACCACCCAGTACTGGGTCGCCAGCGGCGTCCTGGGCCTGATCGTGCTTGGGGTGACCGTCATCACCCGCACGCCGGTCCTGGTGATCGTCGGGGCGCCTGTGGCTGCGGGTCTCGGCCTGCCGCGCTGGATTCTGGGCTTTCTGGCCGGACGCCGACGCAAGAAGTTCACCGCGCACTTCTCCGACGCCATCGACATCATCGTGCGCGGCATCAAGTCCGGCCTGCCGGTGCACGACTGCCTGAAGATCATCGCCCGGGAAAGCCCGGCGCCCATGGGTCCGGAATTCCAGGGCCTGGTCGAGAACATCTCCATGGGCATGACCGTCGAGCAGGGGCTGGAGAAGATGTACGCCCGCATGCCGACATCCGAACTGCGCTTCTTCACCATTGTGCTGGCCATTCAGGCCAAGACGGGCGGCAACCTGGCCGAAGCCCTGGGCAACCTTTCCAACGTCCTGCGGGCGCGCAAGCTGATGCGCGAAAAGATCAAGGCGCTGTCGTCCGAAGCCACCGCCTCGGCCTTTATCATCGGCTCCCTGCCGCCGGCGGTGGTCACCCTGATCTCGGTGACCACCCCCGCCTATATGGCGGTGATGTTCTCCGATCCCCGCGGGCACATGATGCTGCTCGGCGGGGCGATCTGGATGTCGCTTGGCATCTACGTCATGCGCAACATGATCAACTTCAAGTTCTGAGGGGCGCGCGTGAACATCGCCGAGACCCTTACCAATCCCGATAACGTGCTGATGGCCTTCACCGCGGTGGTGGTGTTCGCAACCGGCGTGACCATCGTCGGGCCGATGCTGAACCGCTCGGATCTCGATGCGCGGATGAAGTCGGTCGCGAACCGCCGCGAAGAGCTGCGCCGCCGCTCGCGCGAGGCGCTGGCCCACCGCCATACCGGCGGGAGCTCCATCCGTCATAGCGACGCCGGACTCTACAAGACCATCGTCGACCGGCTGCAATTGTCGCGGCTGCTGGAAGATCCCAAGGTGGTCGACAGCATGGCCCAGGCGGGTTTCCGTGGACCCCGGCCGGTCACGACCTTCTATTTTTTCCGCTTCGTCACCCCGTTCGCTTTTGCGCTGATGATTTCAGTCTATCTGTTCGGGATCAACGGGTTCGGGCTGCCGCTGGCGCAGAAGCTGTGCCTGGTGGTCGGCGGCTTGGTGCTCGGCTACTACGCTCCCAACATCTATATCACCAACGTCGCCGCCAAGCGGCGCGTGTCCATCGTGGCCGGCTTTCCCGATTCCCTCGACCTGCTTCTGATCTGCGTCGAATCCGGCATGTCGATCGAGGCGGCCTTGCAGAAGGTCAGCCAGGAGATCGGCTCGGCCTCGATCGAGCTGGCCGAGGAACTGTCGCTTCTGGTGGCCGAACTGTCCTATCTGCCCGACCGGCGCCTGGCCTATGAGGGCCTCGCCAAGCGGACCAACCACCCTGGCATCAAGTCGGTCGCCACCGCCATGATCCAGGCCGAGCGCTACGGCACGCCGCTGGGGACAGCGCTTCGAGTAATGTCCAAGGAAAACCGAGAATTACGACTCGCCGCCGCGGAAAAGAAGGCCGCCGCCCTGCCGGCCAAGCTGACCGTGCCGATGATCCTGTTCTTTCTGCCGGTGCTGTTCGTGGTCATCCTGGGCCCGGCGATCATCAAGGTTCAGAACGTCACCGGCTCGCACGCGGCATCGTCCCAATAGGTCCCGCACGAACCGCGCAGCAACCCTTTGGGGGGAAAGGATGAGCCTCAGCTCCCGGCCGCGCCCTTGACCGTCGCCCAGGTGCGGGTCGTGGGGGCGGGCGCCGCGTCCTTGGCCTTGGTCAAGGCCTGCAGGTAGATGAGGTCGGCGTTTGCCTGTTCGGGGGGGAGGTCCTCGCGCAGGATCTTTTCCGCCTCGGCCAGCTTGCCCTCGACGCCCAGCACCAGGGAGAGGTTCTGGCGCACTTGCAGGCTGGCGTCCGGCCGGGCCACGGCGCGGCGCAAAAGAGCTTCGGCGCCGGCGGCGTCGCCCTTGCCGGCCAGGCTCATGGCCTGGTTGGACAGCACCGCAGGATTGTCCGGGGACAGGGCCAGGGCCTCGCGCCAGGCGGTCTGGGCGTCATCCTCGCGCTGCACCTGGGCATAGGCCACGCCCAACACCGACAGGGGACGCCAGTCCTTGGGCTTGAGCGCCCCGGCCTTTCGCACCGGATCAATGGCGTAGAAGCCCTGGCCGCCGGCGACATAGGCCTTGGCCGTCTCCATCAGGGCGTCGAAGTTGCTCGGGTCCACCACCAACACCCGGCCGGCGGCCTGGACGGCCTCAGGGTTCTGGCCCAGGGCGCGCAAGGCGGACGCCAGGCGCACCCCGGCGACGGCGTCGGTGGGATCGACGTCGGTTTCATGGGCCCAGAACGCGGCCCGGGCCAGGGGCTCCATCCGCTCCGCCGCCTCGCGCTCGGCGGGGCCGGCCTTGCGCGCAGGCTTGGGCGCCTGGGCGGCGGCAGGCGGTAAGATTGGCGCCGTGGCGGACATTGCCAGCGGCGCCTGCGCTGGCGGCGCCGTCGAGGTCATGGCCATGGGTTGCGCCGCCCGGGCCGCGAAAGGCGCGAGAGCGGCTGCGGCTACGGTTGCGGCGAGGGCAAGGTTGCGACACATGGGTTCTAGCTTTTTGATCGGGGCGACTCTGACCCAGGATGACTCAGAGTCTGCGACGACCCGGTCAATGAAGCGTTAAGCATGATCCCGCCCCCGCAAGGCCTTCAAGGTTAGCCTCATGTCCGAAGCGCTCATCGCCGCCGTAGACGGCGTTCCAACGCCGATCCACGCCCTGGCGGAGGCCGAGCTTTCCGCCTTTCTGGAGTCACAGCCGCCGCCGGTGCGGCGTCAGGCCGAACTCGCCCAGTTCAAGGCCAAGACCGGCCAGGTGCTGGTCTCTCCCGGCGGCGACTGCGGCGACTTGGTCCTGTTCGGCCTGGGAGCCGGGGCGAGCGCCGACGGCATGGTCTTCCGCGGCCTGCCCGGCAAGCTGCCGCCGGGCGATTATCAGATGGCCATTGCGCCCGCCGGCGTCTCGGCGGAAGCCATCGCCCTGGCCTGGGCCCTCGGCGCCTACGCCTTCGAACGCTACAAGAAGCCCCGAAAAGAGCCGTGGCCGCGCCTGGTAGTCGGTGAGGGCGCGGGCTTGGCCGAGGTCAAGGCCATAGCCGAGGGCTGCGCCCTGGCGCGTGACCTGATCAATACGCCGCCCAACGACATGGGCCCGGTGCAGCTGGAAATGGCCGCCCGCGAAACGGCCGAAGCCTTCGGCGCCGAGATCAGCGTCATAACCGGCGAGGCCCTGCTGCCGGCTGGCTATCCGGCCGTCCACGCTGTCGGCCGCGCCGCCGACCCGACCCGCGCGCCGCGCATGATCGAGATCAGCTGGGGACGGGCGGGCGATCCCGTCGTGGCCCTGGTCGGGAAGGGCGTGGTGTTCGACACCGGCGGCCTGGACCTGAAGCCGTCGTCCGGCATGCGGTTGATGAAGAAGGACATGGGCGGCGCCGCCCACGCCCTGGGCCTGGCTCATATGGTCATGGCTGCACGGCTCAAGGTGCGCCTGGTCGTGCTGTTGCCGGTGGTCGAGAACGCCGTCTCCGGCGACGCGATGCGGCCGGGCGATGTGATCGCTTCGCGCAAGGGCCTGACCATCGAGATTGGCAACACGGACGCGGAAGGCCGGCTGATTCTGGCTGACGCCCTGACCCGGGCGGCCGAGCTGGAGCCGGTCCTGACCCTGGACCTGGCCACCCTGACCGGCGCGGCCCGCGCCGCCCTGGGGCCGCAGGTGATCCCCTTCTATACCGGCGACGACGCCTTGGGGGGCGAGTTGGCCGAAGCGGCGGCGCGCCTGGCTGATCCGCTTTGGCGAATGCCGCTCTGGCCAGGCTATGACGAGGCGCTGGACAGCGATATCGCCGACCTGAAGAACGACTCCGACGCCTGGGCCCAGGCCGGCTCGGTGACCGCGGCCCTGTTCCTGCAGCGTTTCGCCCCCAAGGGCGCCTGGGCGCATTTCGATATCTTCGCCTGGAACCCCAAGGGGCGGCCCGGCCATCCCACAGGGGCCGACGCCCAGGCGATCCGCGCCCTCTACGCGGTCCTGAAGGCGCGCTGGGCGTGAGCGGCTACGATCCGCGCAACACGCTCGCCCGCCCCGACCTGGCGGCGGCCGAGCTGGAAGGGCTGGTGCGCGCCGAGCGCTATGCTCCAACCACCCCTCGCATCTGCGCGCCGCCGGCTGCGGCGATCCGCAAGGCCGCGGATCCGGCCGCCGAACAGCTCGACCAGTTGCTCTACGGCGAGATCTTCGACGTGCTGGAGGAGGCGGACGGCTGGGCCTGGGGCCAGGCGCGGCGGGACGGTTATGTGGGCTTCGTCGAGGCCGCGGGCCTTGGCCCGGAGGGGCCGGCGCCGACCCACCGGGTCAACGCCCTGCGCGCCTACGCCTTCAGCGAACCCAGCATCAAGTCACGCCCGCTGGGCCTCTATTCCCTGAACGCCCTGGTCGCCCTGTGGAGCCAGGACGGGCGTTTCGCCCAGGACGCCAATGGCGGGTGGTTCGTCGAAGCCCAGCTGGCGCCGATCGGCGAGATTGAGACCGACCACGCGGCCATCGCCGAGCGCTTCCTGGGCGCGGCCTACCAGTGGGGCGGCCGCGAAAGCCTGGGCCTCGACTGCTCGGGCCTGGTGCAGCAGGCGCTCTATGCCTGCGGCCAGGCATGCCCGCGCGACACCGACCAGCAGGCGGGGCTAGGCCAGACGATCGAGGCGGAGGCGCTTGGGCGCGGCGACCTCGTCTTTTGGCGTGGCCATGTGGGCCTGATGCTGGACGAAACCCGCCTGATCCACGCTAACGCCCACCACATGGCCGTGGCGATCGAGCCCTTGGCGGAAGCGATCGAACGTATCCGCGACGCCGGCTCCGGCGAGCCGACGGACTATCGGCGAGTGGGAGAGTAGTTGCTTGTTCCCTTCCCACTCGATGCGGGAAGGGCTTTGACGTTCAGCTCAAAACCACGATCTGCGGTCCGACTATTTCGCCGGCGCCGCCGGGGCCGCGGCTGACGCCACCGCTGCAGCGCTGCTCGCGGCGGGAGCGCCGCTGGCGGCTGGCGCGGCGGCGGGGTTCGGCGCCGGGATCGGCAGGTTCGAGCCCAGGGTGTGCAGATAGGCGACAACGTTGATGCGGTCCTGGCGCTGCTTCAGGCCCACGAAGGTCATCTTGGTGCCGTCGATATATTTGCCCGGCGCGGTGATGAAGTCGTTGATGTGGACATAGTCCCAGGCCGGGGTCTTGGCGCCGAAGGCCTTCATGCCGTCGGAATAGGCGAAGCCCGGATGCGAACCCGGCGCACGGCCCAGGACGCCATAGAGGTTGGGGCCGGTCATGTTGGGGCCGCCTGCGTCCAGGTTGTGGCAGGACTGGCACTTGGCGGCCACCGCCTTGCCGGCCGCCACATCGGCCTTGGGCAGATCCGTGCCCCAGTCGATCGGCTGCTCGACCGCGGCTGCGCCGCTGGCCTCTTCCTGCACGGCGATGGCGTAGCCTTGCTTGGCGGGCGGCTTGTATTCGAACAGGATCTTGGTCCCGACTCCGAGACCAACGATCACCAGTAGGGTCGCGAGTACTGCGCCCAAGATCTTGTTCAAACCCAGCCCGTCGCTCATCCGCCGCCTGCCCTCGTCAGCTGGCGCTCGCCCTCTTAACGAGGAATCCCCGCGCCCTATTCTTGCGCTCGCGTCTCTGACACGCTACCGGCGCTGGCGCAACCGGCCAATTGCCTTGGCCGCCCCGATCGGGCGGCGCAGCGCATGAAGGAGCCCATGAACCCCATCGTCCTGATTCCGACGCGCATGGCGGCCACCCGCCTGCCGGGCAAGCCGCTGGCTGATATCGGCGGCATGCCGATGATTCTGCGCGCTTTGCGCCAGGCGCAGGTCGCGGCGATCGCGCCGGTGGCGGTGGCCGCGGGCGACCCCGAGATCGTGGACGTAGTGGAGGCGGCGGGCGGCCGGGCGGTGCTGACGGACCCCGCGCTTGCTTCCGGTTCCGACCGCATCCTGGCGGCCCTGGCGGCCCTGGATCCCGAGGGCCGGTTCGACACGATCATCAACCTGCAGGGCGACATGCCCTTTGTCGCGCCGTCCATCCTCGAGGCCTGCGCCCGGCTGCTGGCCGATGAGCCGGCCTGCGATATCGCCACCGTGGTCGCCCCGGAAGCCTCGCCCGACGATCGCGCCAATCCGGATGTGGTCAAGGCCGTGTTAGCCCTGGCGCCGGGGTCGAGCGCCGGGCGGGCGCTCTATTTCACGCGCTCCCAGCTCTATGGCGACGCGCCGGTCTGGCGGCATGTGGGCATCTACGGCTATCGCCGCGCGGCGCTCCAGCGTTTCAACGCCGCACCGCCGTCGCCGCTGGAGCTGCGGGAAAAGCTGGAACAGCTGCGGGCCATGGAGTTGGGCCTCTGCATCTGGGCCGCCATCACCGACAAGGCGCCGATCTCGGTCGACAACCCGGCCGATCTCGCCGCCGCCCGCGCCTACGCAGAGACCTTGTCATGACCAACCCATTGAAGATCGCCTTCCAGGGCGACCCCGGCGCCAACAGCGACGAGGCCTGCCGCGCCTATTTCCCGGATTATCAGCCCCAGCCCTGCGCCACGTTCGAAGACGCCTTCGAGGCGGTCAAGAGCGGCGAATGCGCCCTGGGCATGATCCCGGTGGAGAACTCGATCGCTGGCCGGGTCGCCGACGTCCACCACCTCCTGCCCAATTCGGGGCTGAAGATCATCGGCGAGTTGTTCAAGCCGATCCACTTCCAGTTGATGGCGATGCCGGGCGCGACGCTGGCGGACTTGAAGACCGTCGTCTCCATGCCGTTCGCGCTTGGCCAATGTCGCAAGATGGCGCGCAAGCTGGGCTTGGCCAATGAGGCGGCGGGCGACACGGCCGCCTCAGCCAAGCTGGTCGCTGCTCGCGGAGACCGCACGAGCGCCGCCATCGCCCCGGCGCTCGCGGCGGATATCTATGGGCTGGAGATCATCCTCAAGGATATCGAGGATGAGCATCACAACACCACGCGCTTTCTGGTGATGACCGCCGACCGCAATCCGCCGCCGCCGCCGCCGGGAACGCCGTGCGTGACCAGCTTCGCGTTCCGCGTGCGCAACCTGCCGGCGGCGCTCTACAAAGCGCTGGGCGGCTTCGCCACCAACGGCGTCAACATGACCAAGCTGGAAAGCTACATGGAGAACGGCGCCTTCACGGCCACCTTCTTCTACGCCGACGTTGACGGCCGGCCCGAGGATCTGCCGGTGGCGCGCGCCTTCGAGGAACTGGAGTTCTTTTCCGAGCGCTTCGAGATCCTGGGTGTCTATCCCGCCGACCCGTTCCGACAGATGGCAGGGGAGTTGGGCGCAGGAAAGTAGTTTAACCACGAAACTCACAAAGAACACGAAGGAAGACTATTACGCTTCGCGCGAAGCGCCGCTCCCCATTCTCAGTAATTCGTAGCCCGCCATGAGGAGCGCCACGATTCCCTTGGTGTTCTTTGTGAGCTTCGTGGTTAAACTATAATTTCGGCCGCCTTATCCGCCGTCCCCAAGAAACTGATCCCCTGACGCTGCGGGCCGAACAGGGTCAGGACGGCGATGACCAGGGCCACCACCCCGACCACCAACGCCAGGGCGAAGCCGTAGTCGCCGCCGCGGGCTTCCGCGATCTGTGACTGCCAGACGATGCAGCCCGAGGCCAGGATATTGCCGAGCTGGTAGGCGAAGCCGGGGAAGGCCCCGCGAGCGTCGGGCGGCGACAGCTCGTTCAGGTGCACGGGGATCACCCCCCACGAACCCTGCACCGACACCTGGATCAGGATGACCCCCAGCATCAGCATCGGGACCGTATGCGAAAACGCCCACAGCGGGATCATCAGTATGCCCAGCAGTGCGGCGATCACAATGGTGCGCCGCCGGCCGAGCTGTTCCGACCAGGCGCCGAAGAACAGCCCGCCGGCGATGGCGCCGACATTGCCGATCATGGTCAGCAGGCCGGCGGTCTGGGTGTTCAGGTGGTGTTGCTTGGTCAGGAAGGTGGGGTAGAGGTCCTGGGCGCCATGGCTGAAGAAGTTGAAGGCGGTCATCAGCAGGACGCAGTAGATCGCCATCCGCCAGTGCTTGCGGAACACCCACAGGCCGCAGAGCGCGATCGGGGCGTCGACCAAATAGATCCAGGCCATCATCGCATTCTTGTCGAGCGCGCCCGCCAGCGCCGGGCCGACCGCCACGCCCAGGGCCAGGAGGCCCATTCCCAGCAGCATCGGCAGACTGCGCCGGACGGGCGGATGACCCTGGGCCTCGAACGCCGGCGATTCCTTCACCCCCAAGCGAATCAGCAAGATCAACAGGGCGGGGGCCAAGCCAACCATGAACATGCCCCGCCAGCCGATCTTGTCGAACAGCAGGACGAACACCAGCGAAGCCAACAGGTAGCCGACCGCATAACCCTCCTGCAGCACGCCCGATAGGAAACCGCGGGTCTTGGGCGGGATGGATTCCATCACCAGCGAGGCGCCGATGCCCCACTCCCCGCCCATGGCGAAGCCGAACAGGGCGCGCAGGATCAGGAGCGTGGTCAGGCTCGGCGCATAGGCCGAGGCGAACTCCATCACCGAATAGAGCAGGATGTCGATCATCAGGATCGGCTTGCGCCCGAACCGGTCGGCCAGCATGCCGAAGAACAGGGCCCCGAACGGTCGCGCCGCCAGGGTCAGGGTGCTGGCGATCGCCACCGCCGGCACGTTGGTGTGGAATTCCTTGGCGATGGCGCTGAACATGAACACCATCAGGAAGAAGTCGAAGGCGTCGAGCGTCCATCCCAGGAAGCTGGCGACCACCGCGCTCCACTGATGCCGGTCGAGGCTGCGCAGCTCTGTGGCCAAGGACATGCGGTTCTCCACTTACGCGTCAGCGCCGAGGTTAAGCATCAATCGTGACGGTGGGGGAAGAAAGGGTTTAACCACGAAGCACACGAAGAACACGAAGGGCGGTCAGCCCGTGGCCGATGCAGAACGGGCCCGACTTAGTGTTCTTTGTGTGCTTCGTGGTTCAAAAAATCGGCGCATTCGCGCCGGCTAACCCGTCTCCGCCCAGGCCTTGATCAGTTGGTGGGCGATAGCCAGGGACGGGGGCGCGGAAGCGTCCGGCAGCTCGCCACGCAAAAGGGCGCGGGCCTGCTCGCGGGTGAACCAGCGCACTTCTTCGAGTTCGGTCTGGTCTGGAGCGGCGTTGTCGTCGTCGACCTCGGCGATCAGGCCGATCATCAGCGACGAGGGATAGGGCCAGGGCTGGGTCGAGTGGTAGCGCACGGCGGTGGCGGTCAGGCCGGCCTCTTCCTTGATTTCGCGGGCGCAGGCTTCTTCGATGGTCTCGCCGGGCTCCAGGAACCCGGCCAGAGCCGAATACATGCCTTTGGGCCAAGTCGCCTGACGGCCCAACAGGCAACGCTCGCCGAAGGCCGGCAGCATGATCACCACCGGATCGGTGCGCGGGAAGTGTTCGGTGCGGCAGGCGTCGCAGACCCGCTTCCAGCCGCCGTCGACGGCCACGGTGCGCTCCCCGCAGGCGGCGCAGAAGCCGTGCCGGCGGCGCCATTCGAACACAGCCTTGGCGGTGGCGATCATGGCCGCATCGGCCTCTGGCAGGCGCAAGGCTGCGCCGCGCAGGTCCTCGAAGCGGCCGAAGCCGCTCAACGGGCCGCTGGCAGGGTCGGCCTCGCCCTCCAGGTCGATGGCGAAGACCGCGGTCTCCTGCCAAAGCCCCAGGAACAGCACACGCTCCTCGCCGGCGGCCAACTCGTGCGCCAGGGCGGTCGCCAGATAGGCGATCCGCAAGCCCTGGTCCGGCCCGCCAGCGTCCTTGGGCGCGTCCTCCAACAGGGGGCGGCCGTTCCACAGGGCCATGGCCAGGGAATCGGGATCCTCCAGCCGCTGGCGCAGCCATTCGGGGTCGCCACGTCGCTCGCTGGCGCGGTCCAGGGGATTGCCGGCGAAGGTGTTGGTGATGACGGACAGGGCCATGCGCCAAGCCTAGCAAACAGCCTGCGACCGCGCGAGACTTGCATCGCGCAGATCTAAACGCGATATAGGCCTCGGAGGCTGGCGGCGGGCGGAGTCCTCGCCAACCTGGTCAGGTCCGGAAGGAAGCAGCCACAACGAGTTTCGCTTCGGGTCGTCGTTCAGTCTCCACCTTCGCTTCATGTCGAATCGCAGCCCGTCGCCATCGTATGGTTCGAGGCGCCTGGCATCGCCGGCTCCCGATCATGACGAGGTTTGGCGAGTCGCACTAAAATCAGTCATGGTGAGGAGCGGCCGCTTGGGCCGCGCCTCGAACCACCCACGAGGGCGCCAGCTGAGGCCTTGATGGACGAAGACCTGCCGGGCGAAATAGCGGAAGAGCGCGACGACAAGACCTTCTCCATGTTCGGCAAGGCCGAACCTGCGCCTGCCGCTGCGCCCGAGGGGCCGGCCTATCAGGTCCTCGCCCGCAAGTACCGCCCCCGCAAGTTCGAGGACCTGATCGGCCAGGAGGCGATGGTGCGCACCCTGCGCAACGCCTTCGCCAGCGGCCGCATCGCCCACGCCTTCATGCTCACGGGGGTGCGCGGGGTGGGCAAGACCACCACGGCTCGCCTTCTGGCCCGCGCCTTGAACTTCGAGAGCGACACGGTGCACGAGCCATCGCTGGATCTCAGCGTCGAGGGTGTGCACTGCCGCTCGATCATCGAGGGGCGGCACCTGGACGTGCTGGAGCTGGACGCCGCCAGCCGCACCAAGGTCGACGACATGCGCGAGTTGTTGGACGGGGTGCGCTATTCCCCGGTCCAGGCGCGCTACAAGGTCTACATCATCGACGAAGTGCACATGCTGTCGACGGCGGCGTTCAACGCGCTGCTCAAGACGCTGGAAGAGCCGCCGGCGCACGCCAAGTTCATCTTCGCCACCACCGAGATCCGGAAGGTCCCCGTGACCATCCTCTCGCGCTGCCAGCGCTTCGACCTCAGGCGGGTCGAACCGGAGGTGATCATCCAGAACCTGGAGCAGATCCTGGAGGCTGAGGGCGCGCGGCTTGAGCCCGAAGGCCTGACCCTGATCGCCCGTGCGGCCGAGGGTTCGGTGCGCGACGCCCAGTCGCTCTTGGACCAGGCCATCGTCCAGGCGGAGCGCGGCCAAGTGGTGCCGGCGGCGGTGGTGCGCGACATGCTGGGCCTGGCCGACCGCGCCCAGACCATCGATCTGTTCGAGCTGGCCATGCGCGGCAGGACCGGCGAGGCGCTGGAGGCCTTCCGCACCCTCTATGGCTTCGGGGCCGATCCGGTGGTTGTGGTGCTGGATTTGCTGGAGTACGCCCACGGCGCCTCAGTGGCCAAGGCCCTGGGACCGGATGCGCTGAGCCTGCCGCAGGAGCAGGCGGCCAAGCTCGCCGCCATCGGCGCCGGCGCCTCGGCCGGGACCCTGGCGCGGGTGTGGCAGATGCTGCTCAAGGCCCATGACGACGCCCGCCGAGCGCCCGATCCCAAGGCGGCGGTGGACATGGCCCTGATCCGCCTGTGCTACGCCGCCGACCTACCTGGCCCCGAAGAGGCGCTGAAGGCCCTGCGCGACGGCGCTCCGGCCGGCGGACCGGGCGGGCGGGCGCCATCAGGCGCTTCTGGCGGCGGTGGCGGCGCGACCGCTCACGCGCGTATGGTCGCGCCGAGAGCCGCGCCCCAGGCGGCGGTAAAACTGGAATCCTTCGCCGATGTCACCGCGCTGATCGACGCGCGGCGCGACATCGGGTTGAAGCTCGACGTCGACCGTTTTATGCGCCCGATCAGCTTTCGCCCCGGCGCCATCACCTTCGAACCGGCGCCCGGCGCACCCTCGAACCTCGCCCAGCGCCTGGTCGCGCGCCTCAAGGAATGGACCGGCCAGCCCTGGCTGGTGGCGGCCGAGGGCGGCGGCGGGGCCGAAAGCGCCTGGGAGCGGGAAAAGCGCGAGGAGCGCGAGACCCGGGCCGAAATCGAGGCGGACCCCTTCGTGGTTTCGGTGATGCAGGCCTTTCCCGGCGCCGAAATCGTCGGCATCCGCCGCCCCGCCATGATGGTCGACGCCGCGCCGGTCGAGGACGGCGAGGGTGGGGATGAGGACGAGTAGGAATGCTGAACGTGGGTGCATTCCCATTTCACTCCCAACAGCCCGTCATCGCCGCGCTCGTCGCGGCGACCCATGCCGTGAACTCTCCGCACCATCGTCGCAGTGGAACCTTCACGGCATGGATGGCCGGGACGAGGCCCGGCCATGACGAATTTCTGTTGACCTGCCGGCCCACCAACCCTTTCCACCGGAGCACCCCATGAAAGACCTCGGCGCCCTGATGAAGCAGGCTCAGGCGATGCAGCAGAAGCTGCAGGAGGCCCAGGCCAAGCTGGCTGAGACCCTGGTCGAGGGCGCGGCCGGCGGCGGCATGGTCAAGATCACCCTCCAGGGCTCGGGCGAGCTCAAGACGGTGGCGATCGACGACGAGTTGCTTAAGCCCGGCGAGGGTGAACTGCTGTCCGACCTGCTGATCGCCGCCCATGCCGACGCCAAGAAGAAGCTGGATTCGGCACAGGCCGAGACCATGAGGCAGGTCGCCGGCCCGCTCGCCGGCATGCCCGGCTTTCCCAAGTTCTAGGGCGCCGCTTGGCCGCCTCCGCGGGACCTGAGATCGAGCGCCTGATCGCGCTCCTGGCCAAGCTGCCGGGCCTGGGGCCCCGGTCCGCCCGTCGCTCGGCCCTGGCCCTGCTCAAGCGCCGAGACCAGCTGTTGATCCCCCTGGCCCAGGCCATGAGCGCGGCGGCCGAGCAGGTGACGTCGTGCTCGACCTGCGGCGCCCTCGACACCACCGATCCCTGCGCCGTCTGCGCCGACCGCACCCGCGATGCGGCGCTGCTCTGCGTGGTGGAGGAGGTCGGTGGCCTGTGGGCTCTGGAGCGCGGCGGCTCGTTCCGTGGCCGCTACCACGTTTTGGGTGGCCTGCTCTCGGCCCTGGATGGGCGCGGCCCTGAGGCCCTGCGCGTGAACGACCTGATCGTCAGGGTCGGCTCCGGCGAGGTGCGCGAGGTGATCCTGGCCCTGCCGGCCACGGTCGACGGCCAGACCACGGCCCACTACCTGACCGAACGCCTGGCGCCGACCGGCGTGACGGTCACCAGCCTCGCCCGCGGGGTGCCGGTCGGGGGCGAGCTGGATTGGCTGGACGACGGGACCATCGCGCAGGCCTTGAGGGCGCGGCGGCCGGCGTAGCCGGCAGAAAATTGAACCACGAAGCTCACGAAGAACACGAAGGGAGATCTAAGCGGAGGGCGCGTCGCGACGAGGCAGCGCCGGCTTCGTATCTGACTTCGTGTTCTTCGTGAGCTTCGTGGTTCAATTTTCTGCCGACTCCGCGTAAGGAACGGAGCATGAACACGATTTCCATCATCCTCGCCGCGGTGGCCGCCATCGCCAGCCTTGGTCTGGTCGGGGTGTTGAACGCCCTGGGCCGTGAGCGGGCGCGAGCGGCGGATCTCGACCGCGAGCTGGCCCGGGCCGAGGAGCGGCTCAGGATGACCGAGGCCGGTCAGGCGCAGGTGCGGGAAGCGGTGCGGGCCCAGGCGGCGGCCTCGGCGCAGGTGGTGGCCGAACAGCTTGTCATCCGCGCGGCGGAGAGTTTCAAGTCGCAGGAGGAACAGGCCAAGGTGCGCCTGGAGGCCCAGCTGAAGCCGGTGGCCGAAACGCTTGCGAAGTTCCAGGAACAGGTCACCGCCGTCGAGAAGGCCCGCGCCGAGGAAACCGGCGGCCTGAAGGCCCAGATCGCCGCCCTGATGCAGGCCTCCACCGATACTCAGGCCGAGGCGCGCAAGCTGTCGGCGGCGCTTCGGCGCGGGGCGGGGGTGCAGGGCCGCTGGGGCGAGCAGACCCTGCGCAACGTACTGGAGGCTGCGGGCCTGACCAAGCGCTTCGATTTCGAGGAGCAGTTCTCGGTCGATAGCGAGGAGGGCCGCCGCCGGCCTGACGTCAAGGTGCGCATGCCGGGCGGCGGCGTGTTCGTGATCGACGCCAAGTGCTCGCTGAACGCCTTTCTGGAGGCGCAGGACGCGGCCGACGAGGCGAGCCGGGAGGCGGCCCTGGCCCGCCACGGCGCCAGTGTGCGCGGCCACATGATGGGGCTTTCGGCCAAGGCCTATTGGGACCAGTTCCAAAAGGAGGGCTCGCCCGACTTCGTGGCCATGTTCGTTCCCGGGGACGGCTTCCTTGCCGCGGCGCTCGACAGCGCCCCCGACCTGATGACCGAGGCCATGGACAAGCGGGTGCTGATCGTCACGCCCACGACCCTGTTCGCGCTCTGCAAGGCGGTAGCCTATGGCTGGCGGGTGGAGGAGCAGGCGGCCAACGCCGACCAGATCGCCGTCCTGGGGCGCGAGCTCTACAAGCGGCTGTCGGTGATGGGCGGCCACACCGCCGCCCTCGGCAAGGCGCTGGAGGGGGCGGTCGGTAAGTACAACGCCTTCGTAGCGTCCCTGGAAAGTCAGGTATTGACCCAGGCGCGGCGGTTCGAAGACCTGGCGGTGGACCATGAAGCCAAGGAGATCCCGGCCCTTGAGCCGCTGGAAACTGCAATCAGGCCTCTGGCCAAGCTGAGCAGCGACGAATCGCACGAGAAGCCGACCTTGACGCTCGGAATGGGCTGACCTACCTGAGCGCCATGGCTATTCGTGACATCCTGATCGTTCCCGACCCGCGGCTGAAACAGGTCTCGATCCCCGTCGAAGGCGGTGTCGACGACGCGTTGCGTGCGCTGATGGACGACATGCTGGAGACCATGTACGACGCCCCGGGCATCGGCCTGGCCGCCATCCAGATCGGCGTGCCCAAGCGTGTGATCGTCATGGACCTGTCGCGCGAAGGCGAGCCCAAAGCCCCGCGCTATTTCGTCAATCCCGAAATCACCTGGCGCTCGGACGAGACCGTTCCGTACGAGGAAGGCTGCCTGTCGGTCCCCGACATCTATGACGAGGTCGAGCGTCCGGCCCGGGTGAAACTGAAATACCTCGATTACGACGGCAAGCCGATCGAGGAGGACGCCGACGGCATGTACGCGGTCTGCATCCAGCACGAAATGGATCACCTTGAAGGGGTGCTGTTCATCGACCACCTGTCGCGGCTCAAGCGCGACCGGGCGGTGAGCAAGGTCAAGAAGGCCGTCAAGGCGGCCTAACCCGGCTCGTCGGCCTTGTCCTTGGCGTCCCGCGCCGCCCTGTGGGCGTCGGCGCTGGCCTTGTCAGCCGCGATCTTGGCCTTGTCGGCGGCTTCGGCGGCGCTTTGCTTGATCGCTGCGCCCGTGTCCCTGGCCGCGTGGCCGAGATCCTTGCCGGCCAGGCGCAGGTCCGGATCCTGGCCGACCTTGTGCGCCTCGGCGTTCAGGTCGTGGCCGGCGGCTTTGAGGTCGTGCTTGACGGTGTCGGAATCCGAACGCGAGCAGGCTGCGGCCGACAGGGCGGCGAGGGCGATGAGCCAAATGTGTCTTGCAATCATGCTGGCGTTTCCCATCGAGACAGTTTCAACGGACCGTGGGTGTTTGGAGTTCCCCGCCAGGCTTTGCGGACGGCGCGCCTGCGGCTAAACCGGCGCCATGCGCATCGCCTTTCTTGGCACTCCTGATTTCGCCGTCCCGTCCCTGGCCGCCCTGGTCGAGGCGGGGCACCAGGTCGCTACGGTCTATTCCCAGCCGCCGGCCCCGCGCGGGCGGGGGCAGACCCTGCAGCCTTCGCCGACACATGCCTTCGCCCTGGCTCATGGCCTGGCTGTTCGCACCCCGGCCTCGATGCGCGACCCGGAAGAAATCGCCGCCTTCGCCGCCCTGGAACTGGACGCGGCGGTGGTGGTGGCTTTTGGCCAGATCCTAACCCGCGAAGTGCTGGAAGCGCCGCGCCTCGGCTGCTTCAACCTGCATGGCTCGCTGTTACCCCGCTGGCGGGGCGCGGCGCCGATCCAGCGGGCGGTGATGGCTGGCGACCGGGTGACCGGCGTCGATGTCATGCGCATGACCGAGGGGCTGGACCAGGGCCCGGTGCTGATGGGCGAGACGGTGCGCATCGACGCGTTGGAGACGGCGGGTTCGCTGCACGATCGCTTGGCCCCGCTCGGCGCGGCTCTGCTGGTCCGGGCGATGCGGGCGGTCGAGTGCGGGACAGCGGTCGAGACACCCCAACCCGATGAGGGCGTCACCTACGCCAAGAAGATCCGCCGCAGGGAGACCCAGATCGATTGGAGCCGGCCCGCGACGGAGGTCGACCGGCGGATTCGGGGGCTCTCGCCCTTCCCGGGCGCATGGACCATGGCCCCGGGCGAACGCGGCCCGGTGCGGGTCAAGCTCTTGCTCTCGCGCCTGGAGGACGCCGACGGCCCGCCTGGCGAGGTGCTGGACGACGGCCTGCTGATCGCCTGCGGCGAGGGCGCCGTGCGCGTCCTCAGGGCCCAGCGCGAGGGCCGGGCGGCCCAGGACGCCGAGGTCTTCCTGCGCGGCTTTCCGCTGACGGCCGGCGCGCGGCTCGGCTGATGCCCCGCTTCCGCCTTCTCGTCGAATATGACGGGCGTCCCTATCACGGCTACCAGGCCCAGGGCGATCTACCCTCGGTGCAGAGCTCGATCGAGCGGGCGATCAAGGCCTTTTGCGGCCAGGACCTGCGCCTGCAGGCGGCCGGGCGCACCGACACCGGGGTGCACGCCACTGGCCAGGTGCTGCACGCAGACCTGGACAAGGCCTGGAAGCCGGACGTGGTGCGCGACGCCCTGAACGCCCACCTGGTTCCCGAGCCGATCTCGATCCTTCAGGCCAGCCTCGCCGAGCCCGGCTTCCACGCTCGCTTTTCCGCCGCCGGCCGGCGCTACCTCTACCGCATCCTCGCGCGCCGCAGCCCGCCGGCCCTGGACAAGGGACGGGTCTGGCATTTTCGCAAGCCCCTGGACGCCGAGGCGATGCACCAGGCCGCCCAACTCCTCGTGGGCAACCACGACTTCACCACCTTTCGCGACCTGCAGTGCCAGGCCAAGTCGGCGGTGAAGACCCTGGACGAGGCCCGGGTCTGGCGCGAAGGCGACCACGTGCTGCTCTACTTCGCCTCGCGCTCCTTCCTGCACCGCCAGGTTCGCTCGATGACCGGCAGCCTGGCCGAGGTCGGGGTTGGGCGCTGGTCGGCGGATGACCTGCGCGCGGCGCTGGAGGCGAAGGACCGGCGCGCATGCGGCCCTGTCGCCCCGGCCGATGGGCTCTATCTGACCGGGGTCGACTACGACGAGTAGGCCTCAATTCGGGGCGAAATCAGGCTGACCCCCCATTCCGCTCCTCCCGGCGAACGCCGGGATCCAGATGACAAAACTCCGGCCATGGGGATTTGCATTTCTTGGCCATCGGTAGGCCGTTGAGCCCCATGATCTGGGTCCCGGCATTCGCCGGGAGGAGCGGGTTTGGGATTGATCTTTCTCGTCCCGCTCTACCCAAACGCCTTGAAATACCCCTCGATCAGCCGCCCGTAGACCGCCGTCAGTTGGCGCACATGCTCGACGGGCACGCACTCATCCACCGCATGCATGGTGGCGTTGACCAAGCCCAATTCGACCACCGGGCACAGTTGGCGGATGAAGCGGGCGTCGGAAATGCCACCGGTCGTGCTGAGTTCGGGGACCTTGCCCAGGACCGCCTCCACCGCCTCGGCGCAGACCTGCACGAAATCGCCCGGCTCGGTCAGGAAGGCGTTCCCGGTCAGCCTGGTGACGAGCGCCACCCTGCCGGAGAAGCCGGCCTGTTCGGCGGCGCACTCCGCCGTCAGCCAGTCGATCAGGGCCTGGCCATCGTGGCTGGGATTGAAGCGGATATTGAGCCGGGCCTTGGCCAGGGCGGGAATGACATTGGTCGCCGGGTTGCCGACGTCGACCGTGGTCACTTCCAGGTTCGACGCCTGGAAGCCGGGACAGCCCTCATCCAGCACACGCGCCTGCAGCCGCGCCAGGAGGCGGACCAGGGGCGGGATCGGATTGGCCGCCTGGTGCGGATAGGCGACGTGGCCCTGGACCCCGTCCACCGTGATCCAGGCGTTCAGGCTGCCGCGCCGGCCGATCTTGATCTGGTCGCCCAGCCGCGCGGACGAGGTCGGCTCGCCCAGCACCACATGGTCGATCCGCTCGCCCTCGGCCCGCAGGGCCTCGACCAGGCGCACGGTGCCGTCCTCGGCCGCGCCCTCCTCGTCGCCCGTGATCAGGAAGGAGAGTGAGCCGGGAACTGTGGCCTGCGAGGCCGCGGCGGCGAAGGCTGCAATGGACCCTTTCATGTCCACGGCGCCCCGGCCGTAGAGTACGCCGTTCACCACATCGGCCGCGAAGGGCGAGCGGCTCCAGGCGGCCTCATCCCCCACCGGCACCACGTCGGTATGGCCGGCGAAACAGAGGTTGGGCGCGCTCGCCCCCCGCCGAGCGTAGAGGTTCTCGATCTCGCCGAAGCGCATGCGGCGGCAGGTGAAACCGGCGCCGGACAGAGCCGCCTGCAGCACGTCCATGGCCCCGGCGTCGGCCGGGGTGACCGAGGGGCGACGGATCAGGTCCTGGGCGAGGGCGAGGGGATCGATGCTCATGCCCCGGCGCTAAAGGTTTGTGCGCTTTTTTGCAAATCGAACGGCGCCGCAAGCCTGCGTCGCCGTGGAGGCTGGCGTCCCCGTGGGATGATCTATACTGGGGGGGTGTATATTCAGCTGAAAGCCTCGCCGACTCACCATGGCCGCTTCCCGACCCCATGATCACGCACACGATCGCAATCATGATCAAGACCACGCCCACGGTCATGGCCATGCTCATCACCACGACCATGGCCATTCACATGACCACGGCCATCACGGCCACGCCCACGCCTCGCCGGAGGATCCGCGCTATGGCCTGGCCATTGGCCTGAACGTGCTGATCGTGGCTGCTGAGGCGGCGGGGGGCTTCGTCGGCCATTCCACCGCTCTCATCGCCGACGCAGGGCACAACCTGTCGGATGTGATGGGCCTGGCCTTGGCAGGCGGCGCGCTTTGGCTATCCAAGCGGCCGGCGGCCGGCCGGCGCACCTATGGTTTCGGCAAGGCCACCGTGCTGGCCGCCCTGGCCAACGCCCTGGTGCTGATGCTGGTCAGCGGCGGACTGGTGCTCGAGGCGGTGCGGCGGTTGATGCATCCCGAGCCGATCCATGCGCCGCTGGTGATGGCCGTGGCCGCCATCGGGGTTGTGGTCAACACCCTGACCGCCTTGATGTTCATGAAAAACAGCAGCCACGACGTGAACGCGCGAGGCGCCTTCCTGCACATGGCCGGCGATGCGGCCGTGTCGGTGGGGGTGATCATCTCAGCGGGGCTGATCGCCTTGACCGGCCAGTCCTGGCTCGACCCGGCTACGACCCTGCTGGTGGTGGGCGTCATCGTGGTCGGGACCTGGGGCCTGCTTCGAGAGTCCATCGACCTGGTCCTGGACGCCGCGCCGCTGGGCGCGGACCTGGGTCGGATCCGCGAGTTCCTGCTGCACGGGGCGGGCGTCACCGACGTTCACGACCTGCACGTCTGGGCCATGAGCACCACCGAGACAGCCCTGACGGCCCACCTGGTTCGCCCGGCCGACGACGGCGAGGACCAGTTCCGCGCCGGCCTGGCTGAGGCGCTGGAGACTCGCTTCGGCGTGCAGCACGCCACGCTTCAGATCGAGCGGGCGCGTACCGATCACTGTCCGGAGTGCTGAGCCGTCGCCGGTTCAACCGGCGCCTCGGCCGCACCGGGGGGCGCGTGAGCGGTGGCCAACAGCAGGCGCGCCGCATCGCTGTAACGCCCGACGCCTTGCTGCGACAGGGCCAGCCGCGTGCGCCGCCAGTCGCGTTCGGCGCGGACCACCTGCTCAGCACTGGTCCCGCCTTCGCGAAACGCCCGCCGAGTCATGGCCAGCCGCTCGGTGGCGGCGCCCAGCGCCCGGGTCTGCTCGGCGTAACCGGTATTGTCGTGGCCGACGGCGGTCAGGGCGTCGGCCACCTGGCTGAAGGCTTCCAGCACCGTCTCCTCATAGGCCAGGAGCGCCGCCCGGGCGTTCTCGCGCGCCTCCTGCCGGCGGGCCTTCAGCTCGCCGCTATGGAAGATCGGGACCGTCAAGCTCGGGCCGATCGCCCAGCCGACCGAGGTGCGGTCGAACAGGGTTTCGGGTGTTAAACCGTTGAGGGCGTAGTTGGCGCTGAGGGTGATGTTCGGATAAAGCGCGGCAGTCGCGATCCCGATCTCGGCTGTGGCGGCGTGCAGCCGGGCTTCGGCCTCCAGGATGTCAGGCCGCTGGCGCACCAGTTCGGACGGCAGGCTGACCGGCAGGGTCAAGGGCAGGGAGCCTGACGTCGCGTCGAAATCCGGCGCGGCGAAGCTGTCCGGCGTCTCGCCGACCAGCACGGCCATGGCGTGGCGGGCGGCGGCCAGGCGCTGGCGCTGCACCGGAACCAGGGCCTTGTCCTGGGCGAGGGTGGTTTCTGCGAAGGCGACGTCGGACGCCGAGGCGCCGCCTGCCGCCTGCGACTTGCGGATCATGTCGAGGTCAGCCTGATCGGCGTCGGCGATGTCGCCCAGGGCCCCGATCTGGACATTGGCGTCGGCGATCTCCAGGGCCTGGGCGACGACCTTGCCGGTCAGGGTCAGATAGGCGGCGTCCAGCTCGCGCGCCTGGGACTCGGCCGTGGCGCGCAAGGACTCGACCTCGCGGCGCTTGGCCCCGAACAGGTCGAGATTGTAGCTGACCGTGGTTCCCAGCGTGTAGAGATTGAACTCGGGATTGGTCGGAAAGCTCAGGCCCGCCGGCGCGTTCTTCAGGTTGAAAGCCCCGCCGGAAAAGGCGTTGAGGTTGGCCCGCTCGCGCTGGAAGCCGGCGTTGGCGTCGATGGTCAAAAGCCCGCTCTGGGCGGTCACGTCCTCGCGCGCCGCCGCCAGCCGCGCCCTTGCCTCGGCGAGGCTCTTATTGTTGGCGATCGCCTCGCGCACCACATGGTCCAGGGCTGGGGAGCGGAACAGGGTCCACCATTCGGCGGCCACCTTCTCGCCGACCGCCGTCTGGATCGGGCCCGCATTGGCGTCGTCGCCGCCCGTGGCGTAACCGCTCGCCTTGGGAGCGGCGGGAGGCTGAAAGTTCGGCCCGACGGCGGCGCAGCCGGCCAGCAGGCCAGCCAGCGCGACCGCGGCCGAAGGCCTAGTCCACAAGGAGGTGGTGTTCATCGGAAACGGCTTTTCGGCTCTTGCGCATCAAAAGCAGCGCGGGGATCAGGGCGAGGGCGGTCACGGCCATCAGCTTGAAGTCGTCGATATAGGCGACCATCGACGCTTGACGCGACGCCTCCATGTCCAGCAAGGCCGCGCCTCCAGAGCTGGTCAGGCTGAAGGGCGCGCGCAAGGTGCGGACCAGCGGGTTGTCCAGGGTCAGGCGCTCGACCAGCCTGGAATGGACCAGCTGGGCGTTTTCGGTGTGCAGGGCCTGCATGATCGAAATGCCGACGCTGGAGCCCAGGTTGCGAACCAGGGTGAACACGCCGGCGCCATCGGCGCGGTAGGCCGGCCCGATGGTGCCGAAGGCCAGGATGGTGAGCGGGACGAAGATCAAGCCGATGCCGAAGCCCTGCAACACGCCGGTCCAGACGATCAGGCTGGAGTCCATGGTCAGAGAATAGCGGGTCATGCCCGTCAAGGCGATGAAGCTGACCAAGAGTCCGGCGACGATGATCAGGCGCGGATCGAAGCGGTTCACCAGCCGCCCAACCAGGAACATGGCGATCAGGCTGCCGACGCCGCGCGGAGCGCTGACGATGCCGGTGGTCACTACAGGATAGCCCAGCAGCACCTCCATCATCGGCGGCAACAGCGCCAGGGTGGAGAACAGCAGGATGCCGATGAAGAAGCCGAAGATCGTAGCGCTGATGAAGTTTCGGTCGGCGAACAGCGCCCTGGGCAGGAACGGATGATTGGCGGTCAGGGTGTGCACCGCGAACAGGAACGCGGCCAGGCCGGCGGTGACAGCCTCGATCCAGATTTCAGCCGATTCGAACCAGGCTTGGCTTTCGCCGCGATCGAGGAACAACTGGAAGGCGCCGATGGCGATGCTCAGGAGGCCGAACCCCATCAGGTCGATGGGCGCCGCCTCGTCGCGCTTGTGGTCCTGGATGAAGGCCGAGACCCCGAGGAAGGCGAGAACCCCGAACGGCAGGTTGATGTAGAAGACCCAGCGCCAGGTGAAATTATCGGTCAGGAATCCGCCCAGGGCCGGGCCGACGATCGGCCCCAGGATCGCGCCCATGCCCCACATGGCCATGGCCGAGCCCTGTTCCTCGGGCGGATAGATGTCCATCAGCACCGCCTGCGACAGGGGGATCAGGGCGGCGCCGAACATCCCCTGCAGCAGGCGGAACCCGACGATCTGGACCAAGCTGGTGGCCGCGCCGCACAGGGCTGAGGCCACGGTGAAGCCGGCGATGGAGATCATGAACACGCGCTTGCGGCCGAATCGGCCCGCGAGCCAGCCCGTCATCGGCGTCATGATCGCCGCTGCGACAATATAAGAGGTCAGGACCCAGGTGATCTGGTCGGCCGACGCCGACACGCTGCCCTGCATGTGTGGCAGGGCGACGTTGGCGATAGTGGTGTCCAGCGAGTTCATCACCGTCGCCAGCATGACGCAGGCGGTGATGATCCCCCGGTTCGGGTCGCCGGCGGCGGCCGTGGCCGGGGACGCTGGTCCCGCGGCTGGGCCGCTCATCGCGCTTCGCCGGCTGAGGCGTGGCTGAACAGGGAGCGCTTGTGGGTGGTGTCGATCGTGGCTTTGACGCTGAGGCCGGCGGGCATCGGCAGGCCCGGATCGCTATCGAACACCAGCCGCACCGGCACCCGCTGGGTGACCTTGACCCAGTTGCCGGTCGCGTTTTCCGGCGGCAGCAGCGAGAAGCTGGAGCCCGTGCCTGGGCTGATCGCCTCGACGCGCGCCCTGAATTCGCGGTCAGGATAGGCGTCGACCTTGATCGTCGCGGCCTGGCCGGCCCGCATGTATTCGAGCTGGTTTTCCTTGAAATTGGCCTCGATCCAGACCTTGGGCGAGACCAGCGAGAACACGGGCGTGGAGGCGTTCACATAGTTGCCGACCTGCAGTTGGTCGACCTTGGTGACGATGCCGTCCTGCAGGGCCACGACGTCGACATAGCTTCGGTTCAGGTCGGCGGCGGATAGGCGCGCACGGGCCTCGGCGACCATCGGATGGCGTTCTGCCGGCAGGGCCGGATCTCCGTCCAGGGCGGCCAGGGCGTTGGCGAGCTGCTGGCGCTGGGCCTCGACCTGACGCCGGGCCTGGTCGGCTTGATTGGCGACTTGAGCGGCCTGGATCTGGGTGGCGGTGCCGGCCGCGACCAGGGCCTTCTGGCGTTTGGCCTCGGCCTGCAGATAGGCAAGATTGTCCTGGGCCGCCTTCAAATCGGCATCATGCTGGCGATAGCTCGCCTTCAGCCCCTCGACCTGCAGCCGGGCGGCGCCAAGGCTGGCTTCGGCCTCGTCATAGGCCGCCTGGAAGGGCCGCGCGTCGATGCGGAACAAGACCTGCCCGGCCTTCACCAGTTGGCCATCATGCACCGCCACAGCGATGACCCGGCCGGAGATGCTGCTGCTGACCGAAACCCGGCCGCTGTCGACGGAAGCGTCGTCGGTGGCCTCGTAGCGGCCCCCGGTCAGATAGACGTAGAGCCCCCCCAACACCACCACGACGACCGCCCCGATCATGATCGGCCAGCGCAGGCGCCGAAAACGGCTGGAGGGAATGGAGGCCGTCTCCCGGTAGTTCGGGTCCGGAGCGGCCTGCATCTCGTTCTGACTCATTGGCCAAGTCCAAGCTCGCGCCGCGCGTGGCGCACACAATAAGTGGATTGGGAGAATCCCAAGCATAACAAACCGATCGGTCCGGGGCGTCCATCCCCGGTCCGTCAGCCGTGAAGCTCACCTATGCATACGCTTCCCATGAGCCAAATGAGAAGTTATCACGACGGATATGCCTGATATTCATTTCTCGGCGCTGGACCTCAATCTGCTCCGTGTATTCCATGCCCTAGCGGAAGAAGGCAGCGTCACTCGCGCCGGCGCACGGCTCGGGCTTTCACAGTCGGCGGTTAGCCACGCCTTGAACCGCCTGCGCTACGCCCTGCACGACGAACTGTTCGTGCGGGGTCCGACCGGCATGCGGCCGACGGCGCGCGCCCTCGAGATCGCGCCACGTCTGCAGGAAGGCCTGCGGCAGTTGCAACTGGCCGTCGCCCCCGCCGAGTTCGTGCCCGCCGAGACGCGCCGGCGCTTCACCATCGCCGCCGGGGCCTACACCTCGACGGTCTTGATGCCCTCGGTGATCGCCACGATCCGGGACGTGGCGCCCTTCGCCGAGATTCGCCTGCAGCTGGTCGGCAGGGCCTTGGGCGAAGACCTCCTGACTGGCCGCGTGGACCTGGTGATCGGCAGTTTCGGCCGTGCGACGCCAAGCTACGCCCGCGAGGCGTTGTTTTCGGAGTCCATGGTCTGCGCCCTGCGCGCTGATCATCCGGCGGCGCGGGCCGGCGTGCTGACCCTCGCTGACCTGGCCGCGACGCCACACGTGATGATGGCGTCCTCGGAAGAGGATACAGCCGTGGATGGGCGTGTCACCGAGGGCGGACTTGAGCGGCGTGTGCTCTGGGACGACCGCGGCGAGGTCGATGAGGTGTTGGCGCGGGTCGGTCTGCGGCGTACCGTGGCGCTGCGCGTGCAGGACGCCCACAGCGCGCTGGCCATCGTCAGTCGTTGCGACATGCTGGCCCTGGTCCCCCGGCGACTGTCGACCGCCTTCGCCGCGCAATATGACTTGAAGCTGTTCGAGCCGCCCTACGCCTCCCCTACGATGCAGTTCGAGGCGCTTTGGCGGCTCGAGGTGGGCGACACCCCCCCGATAAGCTGGCTCAGGAGTTGCTTGCGAGCGGCTGCGGCGGAACTGCGACCCGGTGAGCTGAGCGCGCGGCCGCCTTGGTCTCCGCGAGAAGCCGCTCTTTCCGCACCCGCGAACGCTCAGTGATGGTGGCGAAGGTGCCGCCGGTCAGGGTCGCCAGCACCAGATAGCTAAGGATGTTGTTGAGCAGCAGGTAGACGATCATGCCGTGCCACCGAGGCGCATCGGCGTCATCGAGCTGAATGGCGTGGAGGGCGAAACAGAACGATTCAAATAGCATCGCCAGCCCTAGCCAGAGGCTGCTGTAGCGCACAGCGATGAACAACAGGCCCAACGCCATCAGTATGTCGGACGCGAACAGCACCACTGTAGGCGTCAACTGGCCGCTAAGGCCGCGCAGAATATCGGCGCTGACCCAGACCACCGCCACAACCAGAGTACCGAGACGCTCCGGTGGGCCGCCCTTCCACCAGGCGAACGCGCAGGCCGCCAACAGGCTGATCAGGCCGAGTTGGGTGTAGATGTTGGCTAAGTAAGCGCCAAAAGACATTCCGCGCCCCTGACAAGGTCAAGAGCGCGGATAGCCGAAAATTGTTAAGATTAAAGAACCGTCGCGGTTCAGCTGGCGCGGCGGTCGATGATCCGGTCGCCGACCACGGTTTCGCCGTAGGACTTCGGTCCGGTGCCGGCCATCTTGGTGCGCACGCCAAGGCGCAGCTTGGTTTCGGCGAGTTCGCCGTGGGCTTCGACCACCGCCGCGCGGGCTTCGGTCAGGGCGTTCAGGGCCGCACCGATCTTCGCGGCGGCTTCTGAGCCGAGCACCGCGGAAAAGCCGATTTGCTGACGGGCTTCGATCATGCCGCCGAGCAGTTGGGTCGCTTCGAGGATGGCGGTGTCCACCGCGTTTTCCGTCGCGAACAGTTTGTTGGCGACCCGTTGAGCAATAAGCGCTTTTTCCACTTGAATCCTCCAGGGGATGGGGCTGGTCAAAATTACTAACGCAAGCTTAACCTTAAGGTAGTTTTAACGGAACGCAATCAAAAAGAGAGGGTGCGACATTTACTCGCCCTCAGGCGTCAAACTTGGCGGCGGCGTCGAAGCGAAGCGTTAGGAAGTTGCGACATATGGTCCGTGCGCCGAAGAGACCTCGGGGCTGACTGTGGCGCGCATCGATCAATTGCAATCTGGCCCGACCATCGGCGCACGCGGCATTACGTTCGAGCACCGCATCGCCATCACCGCCCTGGCCACGGCGATCGCCGTGCTGGCCTTGGCGAGCGGCATGTTCATCTTCGAACAGTGGCGCGCCGAGCATTCTGACCAGATCCGCGCGCGCAACGCTCTGACCCTGCTGATGGCGCGCGAGATCGGCCCGGCCCTCGCCGACGGCGATGTGCAAAGGGTTCGCGGCATGGCCGCGGAGCTCAAGGCGGTTCCCGGCGTGCGCGAAGCCGTCGTGCGTGGCGCCGGCGGGGCTGTAATCGCCCATTGGATCCCCCGCCCCGCGCCGCAGGCGCCCAAGGGGGAAATTATCGTCACCCGGGCGCCGATGGAGCAGGATGGCAAGCCCCTGGGCGTAATCACCCTGACATCGGAAAGCCGCGCCTTCGGCGGCCTGCTGCTGCGCTATCTGGCGGTCTGCGGGAGCCTGTTCTTCGCCGCGGTGGCCATGGGCCTGTTCATGGGCCGCTGGCTGGCGCGCAGGGTGGTGCAGCCGGTCAATCTGTTGTCGCAGGCCATGCGCGAGGTCACCGACAGCGGCGACTATTCGGTGCGGCTGCCCAACTGGGCCACGGACGAGTTCGGTCAGCTGACCGACAGCTTCAACTCCCTTCTGGCCCAGCTGCAGGCCAACGACAACGCTCTGCACGCGACGATGAGCGACCTGGTCGAAGCTCGCGACGCCGCCCAGGCGGCCAATGTTCTGAAGTCGCAGTTCCTGGCCAATATGAGCCACGAGATCAGGACGCCCCTGAACGGCGTCCTGGCCATGGCCGAGATCATGGCGCTCGGCGATCTGGCCCCCAATCAGCGTGAGCGCGTGGCGGTGATCCGCCGTTCGGGCGAGGATCTGCTGGCCATTCTCAACGACATCCTCGACCTCTCCAAGATCGAGGCGGGACGAATGGAGATCGAGGATGGCGAGGTCAGCGCCGAGGACCTCGAAACCAACGTGATCCAAACCTTCGCCGCGGCGGCGGCGGCCAAGAAGAACCTCAAGTTCGGCATCGAGGTGCGGCCTGACGCTCGTGGCGCGCGCCGCGGCGACCCCGGCCGGGTGCAACAGATCGTGAACTGCCTGATCTCCAACGCCCTCAAGTTCACCGGCGAGGGCCAGGTGCACGTGGTGATCGAAGGCCATGGCCGCGGGGGCGCCGAGGGCCTGCGCATCATCGTCAAGGACACCGGCATCGGCATCGCCCCTGAGCATCTGCCGTTTCTGTTCCAGAAATTCAGCCAGGCCGACAACTCCAATACCCGCCGCTTCGGCGGCACAGGCCTGGGCCTGACGATCTCGCGGGAGTTGGCGCGACTGATGCGTGGCGCGATCGACGTCGAGAGCACCAAGGGCGAAGGCTCGACCTTCACCGTCACCCTGCCGCTCGCCCGGCTTTCGCTGGTTGCCGACGGGCAAGGCGGCCCGGACGGGCCCCGCGCGCTGCGGGTGCTGGCGGCGGAGGACATCCCCACCAATCAGCTGGTGCTGCGCACCATCCTACAGGCCTTCGGCGTCGAGCTGGAACTGGTCGAGAACGGTCAGCTTGCCGTCGAGGCCTGGCGCCAGCGCGCTTTCGACGTGATCCTGATGGACATCCAGATGCCGGTGATGGACGGGCTGGAGGCCACCCGGACCATCCGGGCCGAGGAACAAGCCACCGGCCGGGCGCGCACGCCGATCATCGCCGTCACGGCCAACGCCCTGCCGCACCACGCCAAGACCTATCTGGAAAACGGCCTGGACGCCTCCGTCGGCAAACCGGTCGAGATCGAGAAGCTGCGCGAGGCCATCGAGCGCCTCGCCCCGGCCCCGGCGCTGCGGCTCGGTGGAGAACTTGCGTTCAAGGGTCAGCTCCGCGAATGGGGCTGACCGGCGTCTCCGCGGTTCGTGAATACATGGTGAGCCAACGTTCGCGAATGATCAGAACCGGATCAGACGCATCGAGAACCAACCCCCAACGCTGACCCGCCTAGCCCTGCACTCGGTCTCCGCTATGGTGCCGGCCGCCAAAGCGCCGGGGGCCGCATGAATCGCCGTTTCACCATCCTTCTGATCGTCGCCATGCTGGCGGGGATCGCCGCTGGCTATTTCCTCCACGGGTGGCTGCCTGATGAGGCGGCGCGCACGCGCTGGGAGGGCTATTTCGGCCTCGTCACGTTCGCCTTCCTGCAGCTTATCAAGATGATCATCGCGCCCCTCGTCATCTCCACCCTGATCGCGGGTGTGGCGCACATGGAGGACGCCGCGGCGGTGGGCCGGGTCGGGGCCAAGACCATGGGATGGTTCATCGGGGCGTCGCTGATCTCGCTGACCATCGGCCTTGTGATGGTGCATGTCATCCACCCCGGGGTGGGCCTGGCGCCGCCCGCCGCGGCCGCCCACGCGGTCGATACGTCCAACTTCAACGTCAAGGACTTCATCGCCCACGTCATCCCGTCTTCGATCTTCGACGCCATGGCCAAGAACGAGATCCTGCAGATCGTGGTGTTCTCGGTCCTGTTCGGCCTGGCCATCGCGGCCACGCCCGACGGCGCGCCACAGGTCATCCATCTGGCGGAGCAGGTGGCGCGGGTGATGATGAAGGTCACGGGCTATGTGATGAGCCTCGCCCCGTTCGCCATTTTCGCGGCTCTTGCGGCGACCGTGACCCACTATGGCGCCGGGGTCCTGGTCACCTACGCCAAGTTCGTCGGCGGGTTTTACCTGTCGCTGGCGATCCTGTGGGCGGTGCTGCTAGCCGCCTGCTCGACGGTGGTCGGGCGCCGGGCGCTGCTCCTGTTCGGCCTGATCCGAGAGCCGGCGCTGCTGGCCTTCTCCACCGCCAGCTCCGAAGCCGCCTATCCTGGCACTCTGGAGATCCTGCAGCGGTTCGGCGTCTCGCGCCGCATAGCCAGCTTCGTGCTGCCGCTGGGCTATTCGTTCAATCTGGACGGGTCGATGATGTACTGCACCTTCGCCACCCTGTTCATCGCCCAGGCCTACGGTATCCAGCTCACTATCGGCCAGCAGGTGCTGATGCTCCTTATCCTGATGGTCACATCCAAGGGCATGGCCGGCGTGCCGCGTGCGTCTTTGGTGGTGATCGCCGCCACCTTGAGCTTCTTCCACCTGCCCGAAGCGGGGCTCTTGCTGGTGCTGGCGGTGGACCACCTGCTGGACATGGGCCGGAGCGCGACCAATGTCGTAGGGAATTCGGTGGCCGCGAGCGTCGTGGCGCGTTGGGAGGGGCAGTTGGGGGTAGGGGAGGCCTGAGCCTACCCCTTCGACTCCGTAAACGCCGAATAGACCAAGGTTCTCAGTTGCCGCCGAATGGGATAGGCGGACGAGGGGATCAACTGCGTCATCAGGATGGCGATCAGCTCCTCTTTCGGATCGATCCAGAAGAAGGTCGAGGCGGCTCCGCCCCACGATAGGTCGCCCTTGGTCGCGTGGATCAGGGTCGCGGCCGGATCGATGGTGGTGGAGAAGCCGAGCCCGAAGCCCAGTCCGGCATAGGCCGCTTCGCTGAACAGCGAGCGGGACAGGGTGGCGATGTCCTGGCCGCCCGGCAGGTGATTCAGTCCCATCAATTGCAAGGTCGTTGGGCTGACATAGCGCCGCCTGTCGAGCGCGCCGCCGTTCAGCACCATCTGGCAGAAGCGCAGGTAGTCCTGCGCCGTCGACACCAGGCCGCCGCCGCCGGAGACAAAGCTCGGGGGCGACAGGTACGGGCTGGTGGTCGGATCGTCCTGCAGCTCCACCCCTTTGGCCGTCAGGGTATAGCAGGCGGCCAGGCGCGTGGCCTCGCCGGGGGGCGCGAAGAACCCGGTGTCGACCATGCCCAGGGGATCGAAGATCTGTGTTCTGAGGAAGTGCTCGAACGGCTCGCCGCTGATCTCGCCGATCAGATAGCCGAGGACGTCGGTCGAGACCGAATAGTTCCAGGCCGTTCCTGGCGAGAACTCCAGCGGCAGCGTGGCCAGGGCCTCGATCATGCCGGCCAGCGTGCCCCTGGTCTCGAGTTCGCCGACGCCCAGCTTGCGATAGGCGGCGTCGACATTGGTCCGCTGCTGAAAGCCGTAGGTCAGGCCCGAGGTGTGGCGCAGCAGGTCGACGATCAGCATCGGCCGTTCGGTCGGCTTCACGCGGAACGTCTCCATGAAGCCGCCGTCATAGACACCGAGGTTCTTCCAGGCCGGTATGTAGCGGCTGACCGGATCGTCCAGCGCCACCAGCCCCTGCTCGACCAGCATCATGAAGGCGAGGCTCGTGATCGGCTTGGTCATGGAGTAGATGCGAAACAGCGTGTCGGCCCGCATCGGCCGGCTCCGTTCGGCGTCCATGGATCCCAGGACGCCCAGGTGGGCGGTCTCGCCCCGCCGGGCCACCAGCACCACGGCGCCCTTCAGTTTGCCGGTGTCTATGTACTGGCCTTGCAGGAATCGATCGATATAGGTCAACCGTTCGGAGGACATTCCGGCGGCGTCCGGCTTGACATGCATGAGGTTTCTCCGGGCTCAGCGGCGGCCTTGATTAAGGCCCTCAAATTTCAATTCTGAGATACCCTCGCAGTGAAGCCGTCGTAGAGGAAGCCCGGACAAGCCTGCCAAGCTCGGCGGGTGATATGCCCGAGCGGGCTCGAAGGCCCGCCGGCTGTCGGAGGTTGAATGAGCGCGCCGCAATCTGGCCCGACGCCCCCTGGTGACTACCCCCATCGCGCACCTCCGCGCCGCAAGCGACCCGCTTGGCGCACCGCCCTTTGGGCCGGCGTTGCAGTGTTGGCCTTTGTCGCGGTCGGATTTTTGCTGACGCCGCATGACGGTGGCGCGCAGGGCGGTCGCAACGGCCGGGGCGCCGCCGCAGCCGGCGGCGGTCCGGGCGGAGCCGGCGGCGGGCGCCGGCCGCCGACGGTCGTGGGCGTGGCGACGGCGCAGAAGGGCGACATTCCCATCGAGCTGACCGAACTTGGCACGGTCACGCCCCTGGCCAACGTCACGGTCCTGCCCCGCATTGCGGGGAATCTGGTCAAGGTCGATTTCAAGGAAGGCCAGATGGTTCGGGCCGGCCAACTGCTGGCCGTGATCGATGACCGTCCCTACCAGGCGGCCCTGACCCAGGCGGAGGGACAGCTGCTAAAGGACCAGGCCGCCCTGGCCAACGCCAAGCTGGACCTGACGCGCTACACGACCCTGGCGCAGCAGGACTCCATCGCCCAGCAACAGGTCGACACCCAGGCCGCCCTGGTCAAACAGGACGAAGGCGTGGTGAAGACCGACCTGGCGGCCGTGGCCAGCGCCAGGCTCAATATCAGCTATTGCCACATCACCGCGCCGGTCAGCGGACAGGTCGGCCTGCGCCAGATCGATCCTGGCAACTACGTCACCAGTTCGGCCACCAACGGCATCGTCATCGTCACCCAGATCGATCCGATGGATGTCGAGTTCAGCCTGCCCGAGGATGCGGTGCCACAGGTGCAGGCCCGCTTGCACGCCGGCGCGACCTTGACCGCGACCGCGTTGGACCGCTCGGGGGCGAACACCTTGGCCCAGGGAGCCCTTCTGACCCTGGACAACCAGATCGACACCTCGACAGGCACGGTCAAGGCCAAGGCCCGCTTCGCCAATGGCGCGGACGTCCTCTACCCCAACCAGTTCGTCAATATCCGCCTTCTTGTGGACACGGTGAAGGATGCGGTGGTCGTGCCGACCCAGTCGGTGCGCCACGGTTCGCAGGGCGACTACGTCTACACCATCGATCTCGACCAGAACGCCAAGCTGACCCTGGTCAAGGTCGGCCAGGTCAGCGGCGAACGCACCCAGATCCTGTCGGGGCTTCAGGTCGGTGACGAGGTCGTCACCGATGGCGGCGACCGCCTGCGTGACGGTGCGCCGGTGACCCTGCCCAGCGATGTGCCGGCGATGCAGCGGGCGACCAAGCCCCCGGCCAAGCAAGGCCTCTTCGCCTGGCTGTCGGGCCTGTTCGGCAAGAAACCGCCGGCGGACCAGGCGGCGGCGTCAGGAGCCCAGAGCCCGGGCGGCCAGGCGGCGTCCGGCAGCGGCGTGGCCGGTCAGAGCGGCTATGGCGGTGGCCGTAGCGGCCACGGCGGCGGTGGCGGCGCCCGCATCCAGGCCCTGGTCGACACTTTGGACCTGACGCCTGAGCAAAATGAGAAGGCCCGACCGATCTTCAGCCAGATGCGCCAGAAGATGATGGCCGCCGGCGCCGACGCCGATGCGCGTCGCGCAGCGATGAAGGACAGCCTCGCCCAGTTCGAGGCGATCCTCACGCCCGACCAGAAGACCAAGTTCGAAGCCGAGCGCACCCAAATGCGCGGCGGCGGGCCTACTCAAGCACCGTCGTCGTCGGGGGCGCCGGCAGCCTCTTCCGCGCCGGCCACCAGTCCGGCGGCCCCTGCCGCCAGCGGGCCGGCCAGCGGTGGCGGTGGCCGCTTCGCCGTGATGGCGGATCAACTTAACCTGGACGCCGACCAGAAGGCCAAGGCGCAGGGCTTCTTCGCGACCGCTCGGGAAAAGGCCCAGGCCTCCAGCGACCCTGACGCGCGCAGAGCCGCGATGCGCGGCGCCATGGATCAGCTGGAAACCATCCTCCGTTCCGACCAGAAGGCCAAGCTCGCCGAGATGCGGTCGCACATGGGCGGCGGGGGCGCCCAGTAGTGATTGAGATGGGTATGTGGCCGCGGCGAGCCCCCTCCACGAGCCAAGCTAGTAGGGCCCTGTCATGAGCCCGTCGCGCCCCTTCATCATGCGGCCGGTGGCGACCTCGCTGCTGATGGCTGCGATCCTGCTGGTCGGACTCGTCAGCTTCAAGTTCCTGCCGCTTTCCGCCCTGCCGGAGGTCGACTACCCAACCATCCAGGTCCAGACCTTCTATCCGGGGGCCAGCCCCGACGTGATGGCCACCACCGTCACCGCGCCGCTGGAGCGCCAACTCGGCGAAATGGCCGACCTGAAGCGGATGTCCTCGGTCAGCTCCGGCGGCGCCTCGGTCATAACGCTGCAGTTCAATCTCGACCTGTCGCTGGACGTGGCCGAGCAGGAGGTGCAGGCGGCGATCAACGCCGGCGCCAACTTCCTGCCCGCCGACCTGCCGGCGCCGCCGGTCTACGCCAAGGTCAACCCGGCCGACGCCCCGGTCCTGACCATCGCCCTAACCTCCAAGACCACGCCCCTGACCCAGGTCGAGGACCTGGCCGACAACCGCATCGCCCAGAAAATCTCGCAGCTGCCTGGGGTGGGCCTGGTCTCCATCTCGGGCGGCCAGAGACCTGCCGTGCGCATCCAGGTCAACACCCAGGCCCTGTCGGCCACCGGGATGACCATGGAGACCCTGCGCACCGCCATCTCCAACGCCAACACCAACATCGCCAAGGGCTCGTTCGACGGCCCCACCCAGGCGGTCAATATCGACGCCAACGACCAGCTGACCGACGTCGCCAGCTATATGAGCCTGGTCGTGGCCTATAAGAACGGCGCGCCGATCCGCCTGCGCGACGTAGCCACGGCCGTCGACGGCGCCGAGAACACCCGCCTCGGCGCCTGGCTGAACACCACCCCGGCGGTGATCCTGAATGTTCAGCGCCAGCCCGGCGCCAATGTCATCACGACGGTCGACGCCATCAAGAAGGCTTTGCCGCAGCTTGAGGCCTCGATGCCAGCCGGGGTCGACGTGGCCGTGGTCAGCGATCGCACGACCGGCATTCGCGCCTCGGTCGAGGATGTGGAGTTCGAGCTGCTGCTGGCCGTGTTCCTGGTTGTGGCGGTGATCTTCGTCTTCCTGCGCAGCCCTGCCGCGACCTTCATCGCCGGGGTGTCCGTGCCCCTGTCCCTGGTCGGCGCGTTCGCGGCCATGTACCTGCTGAATTTCAGCCTGAACAACCTGACCCTGATGGCCCTGACCATCGCCACCGGCTTCGTGGTCGATGACGCCATCGTCATGCTGGAAAACATCTCCCGCTATGTCGAAGCCGGCGAGCGGCCGCTGCAGGCGGCGCTGAAAGGGGCCGAGCAGATCGGCTTCACCATCATCTCGCTGACCGTATCGCTGATCGCGGTGCTGATCCCGCTGCTGTTCATGGGCGATGTGGTCGGGCGGCTGTTTCGCGAGTTCGCCATCACCCTGGCCATCACCATCGTGCTGTCGGCGGTGGTGTCGCTGACCCTGGCGCCGACGCTGGCGGCGCGTTGGCTGAAGCCGCACGTGAAGGGTGACGACCGGACCCTCTTTGGGCGCACCGAGAAATTTTTCGATGACGTCATCGCCCGCTACGACGGCGCCCTGCAATGGGTGCTGGATCGCCAGGCCCTGACCATGATCGTCGCCATCGCCACCCTGGTGGTGACCGTGCTGCTCTATGGGGTGATCTCCAAGGACCTGTTTCCGACCCAGGACACCGGCCTTTTGCAAGGCGTCACCATGGCCTCGCAGTCGGCGTCCTACGCTCGCATGGCCCAGCTTCAGGAGCAGCTTGCCGGCGTCCTGACCAAGGATCCGGACGTGGTCAGCGTCACCGGCAATATCGGCGTCGACGGGACCAACAATACGCTTAACGCTGGCCGGCTGATGATCACCCTGACGCCCCATGGCCATCGGACCGCCTCCGCCAGCGCCATTATCGAGCGGTTGCGCAAGGAAGCCGGGCAGGTTGCGGGGATCAGCCTGGCCTTGCAGCCGGTGCAGGACCTGACCATCGACGCCAATGTCAGCCCGACCGAATACCAGTTCGCCCTCGAGGGATCGAACCAGGCCGACATCGACACCTGGGCCGGCAAGCTGGTCGAGCGGCTGAACCAGTCGCCCGAGGTGCGCAACGTCTCCGCTGACGTGCAGAGCCAGGGCCTGTCGATGTTCATCGACATCGACCGGGCCACCGCCGCGCGCCTGGGCGTCACCCCCGCGACGGTGGACGAGATCCTTTATGACAGCTTCGGCCAGAGGATCATTTCGACCATCTTCACCCAGTCCAACCAGTACCGGGTGATCCTGGAGGCCGACCCGACCCTGTTGCAGACGCCCCAGGCGCTGAGCCAGATATACATGCAGTCGACCAACGGCGCGCCGACGCCGCTATCGGCCTTCGCCACGCTGCGCCGCCAGGCCTCGCCGCTGCAGATCAACCATGTCGGCCAGTTTCCGGCGGCCAATATCTCGTTCGACACCGCCCAGGGGGTCTCGATCGACGCGGCGGTCAAGGCGATCCGCAAGGCCGAGGCCGACCTCAAGATCCCGGCCACCATCAACACCACCTTCCTGGGCTCCGCCGAGGCGTTCCAGGCGTCGCTGAGCAACGAGTTGTGGCTGATCCTGGCCGCGATCGTGACGGTCTATATCGTGCTGGGCGTGCTCTATGAGAGCTACATCCACCCCGTGACCATCCTGTCGACCTTGCCCTCGGCGGGGGGCGGCGCCCTTCTGGCCCTGATCCTGTTCGGCCAGCACCTGGGCGTGATGGGCATCATCGGCATCATCCTCTTGATCGGCATCGTCAAGAAGAACGCCATCATGATGATCGACTTCGCGCTGGAGGCGGAGCGCGAGGAAGGGCTGTCGCCGCGCGAGGCGATCCACAAGGCGGCGCTGTTGCGCTTTCGCCCGATCCTGATGACCACGCTCGCGGCCCTGTTCGGCGCCCTGCCGCTGATGCTGGGCTGGGGCGTGGGGTCCGAGCTGCGCCATCCCATGGGCATCGCCATCGTCGGCGGCCTGGTCGTCAGCCAGCTTCTGACCCTCTTCACCACTCCGGTGATCTATCTGCAGTTCGACCGGCTGGCGCGCCGGCTCGATCGCGGGCCGCTGCGTGAACCCGGTCTGGCCGCGCCCGGGCCCGAGGCGCCGATCCCATGAACTTTTCGGAGGTCTTCGTCCGGCGGCCGATCGCCACCACCCTCCTGACCCTGGGCCTGGCCCTGGCTGGGATCGCGGCCTTCTTCCTGCTGCCGGTCGCGCCCCTGCCGACGGTCGACTTTCCGACCGTATTCGTCCAGGCGAGTCTGCCAGGCGCAAGCCCCGAGACCATGGCCACCAGCGTCGCCACCCCGCTTGAGCGGCATCTGGGCCTGATCTCCGACGTCACCGAGATGACCTCCCAGAGCCGGGTGGGCCAGAGCACGATGATCCTCCAGTTCGACCTCAATCGGAACATCGACGGCGCCGCCCGGGACGTTCAGGCGGCGATTGTCGCCTCGCGCGCCGACCTGCCGGCGACGTTGAAGAGCAACCCTACCTATCGCAAGGCCAATCCCTCGGCGGCGCCGATCCTGATCCTGGCCATGACTTCGGCCACGCGAAAGCCGACCCAGATCTACGATGTCGCCGCCAACCTGATCCAGCAGAGGCTCTCCCAGATCAAGGGCGTCGGCGAGGTCAATATCGGCGGGGCGTCGCTGCCGGCGGTGCGTGTGGAGCTGAACCCCAACGCCCTGTCGCACTATGGGATCGGCATGGAGGACGTGCGCGCGGCCCTGGCTTCCGCCAACGCCAACCGGCCCAAGGGCGTGGTGGAGGAGGGTGGCCAGCGGCTGCAGATTTACACCAATGACGCAGGGATCGTCGCCGCCGACTATGCCCCCCTGGTGATCGCCTATCGCAACGGCTCGGGGGTGCGGCTGTCCGACATCGCCCTGGTGCGCGACGGCCAGGAGGACGTGCACAATCTCGGCCTGTTCGCCAGCCGCCAGGACGCTCACGGCAAGGAACTCAGCGCGCCCTCGGACAGCCGCCCCTCGGTGGTGGTGTTCATCACCAAGCAGCCCGGCGCCAACGTCATCGCCACGGTCGACGCCATCAAGGCCGAACTGCCGACCCTGCGCGCGGCCCTGCCGGCTGATATCGACATGAGCATCGCCGCGGACCAGACCACGTCGATCCGCGCCTCGCTGAAGGAGGTGGAAAAGACCCTGCTGATCGCGACCCTCTTGGTGGTGGTGGTGGTGGCGGTGTTCCTGCGCTCGGGCGCCTCGACCCTGATCCCGGCGGTTGCGGTCACCGTCTCGCTGCTGGGCACGCTCGGGGTCATGTACCTGTTGGGCTACAGCCTGGACAATCTGTCGCTGATGGCCCTGACCGTCTCGACGGGCTTCGTGGTCGACGACGCCATCGTGGTCCTGGAGAATATCACTCGGCACATCGAGCAGGGCATGAACCGGTTCGACGCGGCGCTCCTGGGCGCGCGAGAGGTCGGCTTCACCGTGCTCTCGATCAGCGTCTCTCTGATCGCGGTGTTCCTGCCGGTGCTGCTCATGGGCGGGATCGTCGGGCGGCTGTTCCGGGAATTCGCTGTTACGCTTTCGACCGCAATCCTGATCTCGCTGGTGATTTCGCTCACCACCACGCCCATGATGTGCGCCTACCTCGCCGGGCGGCCCAAGGCCAGGCACGAGCAGGGGCGACTGGCGCGTTGGTCGGAAAGCGCCTTCGAGGCCATGGCCGGCGTCTACCGCAAGGCCCTGGTCTGGTCTCTGGATTCCGGGCCGATCATCCTTTTGATCCTGGTGCTGACGGTTGGCCTGAATGTCTATCTGTTCGGCCTGGTGCCCAAGGGCCTGTTCCCGCAGCAGAGCAACGGCCAGCTCAGCGGCTTCATGCAGACCGACCAGAGCGCCTCGTTCCAGCTCACCCAGTCGCGGCTGCGGCGCTATATCGACCTGATCAAGACCGACCCGGATGTCGAGCAGGTGACCGGTTTCACGGGCGGGCGCTCGGCGGGCGGCCAGGCGTTCGTATCCTTGAAGCCCGAGCCGCAGCGCAAGGGCCGCCCAACCGACGACGAGGTGATCGGCCGCCTGCGTGGCAAACTGCTCACCGTCACCGGCGCCAGCATGTTCCTGCAGTCGCAGCAGGACGTGCGCGCGGGCGGCCGGCAAAGCTTCGCCCAGTACCAATACACGCTGAAGGCCGACGACCTCCCGACGCTGAAGACCTGGGCCGCCAAGCTGGGCGAAGAGCTGAAGAAGCAGCCGATCCTGACCGACCTGAACTCGGACCAGGAAGACCACGGCCTGGAGAGCTATGTCACCATCGACCGCGACACCGCCCAGCGGTTAGGCTTGGCGGCTGCGGACGTGGACAACGCCCTTTACGACGCCTTCGGCCAGCGGCAGGTCTCGACCATATACAACGCCTTGAACCAGTACCACGTGATCATGGAGGTGGGTCCGGACTACAATCAGGAGCCGGACGCCCTGGGCCAGCTCTACATCTCGACCAAATCGGCGGCGACCGCCAAGGCCAGCAATCCCAACACCGCCGCCACGGCGGCCGACACCACCACGACGGGCGGAACCGCCGCCGCGACGGGCTCCGCCCCGGCTACGACCAACGCCCTGTCACAGACCTCGCTGCTGGCGACGGGGTCCAACGGCGCCGCGGTGGCGGCCGGCACGCCCTCAAGCCTGATCGGACCCGCGGCCCCGCCCAGCCGCGGCGCTTCCAACGGCGTGGCCATCTCCAGCGAGAGCGAACGCATGGTCCCCCTGGCGGCCGTGGCCCGTTTCGGGCCGTCCTCGGCGCCGACCTCGGTCAATCATCAGGACGGATCTGTCGCCACCACCCTGTCATTCAACCTGCAGCCGGGGCATTCAATCAGCGAGGCGGTCGCGGCCATAGATCAGGCGGAACAGGCGATTCACATGCCGGCCACGGTCCAGGGCAGCTTCGCCGGCACGGCCAAACAGGCCCAGGACACCTTCGGCGACGAGCCGGTGCTGATCGCCGTCGCCCTTCTGGCCATCTACATCGTGCTAGGCATCCTGTATGAAAGCTACATCCACCCCCTGACCGTGCTTTCGACCTTGCCCTCGGCCGGGGTGGGGGCGTTCCTGGCCCTGCTCCTGTTCAAGACTGAGTTCAGCCTGATCGCCTTCATCGGCATCATCCTCCTGATCGGCATCGTCAAGAAGAACGCCATCATGATCATCGACTTCGCCCTCGACGCCGAGCGCTCGCAGGGGCTGTCGACGCGGGACGCCATCTATCAGGCCTGCCTTCTGCGCTTCCGCCCGATCATGATGACCACCTTCGCCGCCCTCCTGGGTGCGGTGCCGCTGGTGGTGAACAGCGGCATCGGCTCGGAGCTGCGCAAGCCCCTGGGCATCGCCATCATCGGTGGACTTCTGGTCAGCCAACTGCTGACTCTCCTGACCACGCCGGTGGTCTATCTGTATCTTGACCGGTTCCGCCGGCGCTCCGCTGACGAGCGCCGCCTTAGCCGCGGCATGGGCGTCACCCCGCCCGAGGCCGAGCTCGGCCCGAACCCCGCTTAACGCAGGATGAGTTCAGCTTGAAACCGTCCATAAAAACTCCGCTCATCCCCGCGAAGGCGGGGATCCGGATACATCCATCGGCTTCGGTGAGTTGGCCCCTGGATCCCCGCCTTCGCGGGGATGAGCGGCATGGGGTGAGACAGAATGGTCCGACCCTAATCCATCATGTTCCAGGAATGCGATCCATGATCCGCTCTTCCTCTCTTCGCTCCTTCGGCCTGCTTTCCCTGCTGCTGGTCTCGGCCTGCGCCGTCGGCCCGAACTATCAACGCTCGCCCGTGACGACGCCGCCCGCCTTTAAGGAGGCCCAGGGCTGGACGCCAGCCGTTCCCGCCGACGGGGTGGACCGCGGCGACTGGTGGACGATGTTCGGCGACGACAAGCTCAATGCGCTCGAAGCCAAGGTCGAGGTCTCCAACCAGAACCTCAAGGCCGCCGAGGCCGCCTACCGCCAGGCCCGCGCCCTGGTGGCCGAGGATCGCGCCACCCTGTTCCCTAGCCTGGATCTGACGGGTTCGGCCGTGCGCTCGCATAGCGCCAGCACGGCGAAGACCGCCAACAGCTATCAGGCGGCGCTGGGAGGCAGCTGGGAGATCGACCTGTGGGGCAAGATCCGCCGCACCGTGGAAAGCGCCAAAGGCTCCGCGCAGGCATCTGAAGCGGACCTGGCCAATGCGCGGCTGTCGGCCCAGAGCGAGCTGGCGGCCGACTATGTCCAGCTGCGTCTGGCCGACGCCGACAAGCGGCTGCTCCAGGCCACGGTCGAAGCCTACGCCAAGTCGCTGCAGATCACTCAAAACCAGTACAAGGTCGGCGTCGCCGCCAAGAGCGACGTCCTGCAGGCCCAGACCCAGCTGATCAGCACTCAGGCGAGCTTGGCGGATGTGGACCAGCAGCGGACGGCGGCCGAGCACGCCATCGCCGTGCTGATCGGCGTCCCGCCAGCGGACCTGACCATCGAACCGGCCGCCGACTGGGCGCCCAAGCCGCCGCCGACCCCGGTCGCCCTGCCTTCGATCGTGCTGCAGCGGCGTCCCGACGTCGCAGCGGCCGAGCGGCAAGCCATGGCCGCCAACGCCCAGATCGGCGTCGCCACCGCCGCCTTCTTCCCCGACCTTAGCCTGACCGGCTCCTACGGTTTCGGGTCGACCGCGCTGAAGACCCTGTTCAACAGCTCCAATGCGGCCTGGTCCTATGGCGCCGCCGCGGCCCAGACGGTGTTCGACGCCGGGGCCACTCTGGCCAAGGTGCGCGGCGCGCGCGCGGGCTATGACCAGGCGGTGGCCAACTACCGCCAGACGGTGCTGACCGCGTTCCAGCAGGTCGAGGACGCCCTGGCCGCCGCCCGGGTTCTGCAAGACGAGGCGGCGCTGCGCCAGCAGGCCTCCGCCTCCGCCGACCAGGCCGAGCAGATCCTGCTGAACCAGTACCGCGCCGGCCAGGTCGCCTATACCAGCGTGGTCGTGGCCCAAGCCACCGCCCTCTCGGCACGGCAATCCCTGCTGACTATCCAAGGACAGCGGGTGACCAACGCCGTCACCCTGGTCACCGCCCTGGGCGGGGGATGGTCGGGCCAGCTGAAGTAACCAGCAGGAAGGTTACCGCCAATTCACGCGCAATCCGGTTGCCCGGCCGGCCAAGCTCACTAGATTAGCGCCGTTCGGCCGCGCGGCGGCCGCCACACCCGGAGAATTGCTCGTGATGTCCTGGACCGCCCGTCTGAAGACGCTGGCCGTCGCCTTGGTGCTGCCCCTGGCCCTGGCGGGCTGCGGGATCAACACCATCCCCACGCGTGAGGAATACGCCAAGGCCAAATGGGCCGATGTGCAGAACCAGTACCAGCGCCGCGCCGACCTGGTCCCGAACCTGGTGGCCACGGTTCAGGGCTATGCGGCCCAGGAAAAGAGCGTCCTGGTCCAGGTGACCCAGGCCAGAGCTCAGGCGACCCATGTGTCGGTCGACGCCTCCACCATCACCGACCCGGCCAAATTCAAGCAGTATGAGCAGGCCCAGAACCAACTGAGCGGCGTCCTCGGCCGGCTGATGATGATCCAGGAACGCTATCCGGACCTGAAGTCGAACGAGAACTTCCTGGCGCTGCAGTCGCAGCTGGAAGGCACGGAGAACCGCATCGCCATCTCGCGGCGGGACTACAACGAGGCGGTTCGGCTCTACAATACCGAGCTGAAGACCTTCCCGGGCGTGCTGTGGGCCGGAACCCTCTACAAGGCGGACAAGTCGATGACGCCCTTCGAGGCCACGACCGAGGCTCAGGCCGCGCCCAAGGTCAGCTTCGCCCCGGCGGCGCCGGCGGTTCCTGCACCGTCACCCGCTCCCACCCAGTGAGGACCCTCGCCACAGCGCTGCTGGCCGTCGTCGCCTTGATCCTGGCGACGGCCGGTGGGGCGCCGGCCCAGGCCGATCCGACCTTTCCGGCTCTGACGGGCCGGGTGGTCGACGACGCCCATGTGCTGTCGCCCCAGGCCCAGGCCGACCTGACGGCCAAGCTTGCGGCGCTTGAGGCCAAGAACGGCGACCAGCTGGTGGTGGTCACCCTGCCCAGCCTGCAGGGCTATCCCATCGAGGACTACGGATATCAGCTCGGGCGCGCCTGGGGCATCGGCCAGAAGGGCAAGGACAACGGCGCCCTGTTCATCGTCGCTCCCTCGGACCGAAAGGTTCGCATCGAGGTCGGCTATGGGCTGGAGCCGGTGCTGACCGACGCCATGAGCAGCCTGATCCTGCAACGCGCCGTCCTGCCAAAGTTCCGCAGCGGCGACGTCGAGGGCGGGGTGGTGGCGGGGACCGACGCCATCGTCGAACAACTGGGCCTGGATCCGCAGGCGGCGGCCGCGCAGGTGCGCCAGGCCGAACAGGCGGCTGAGCAGCGCCCGGTGGCGCGGCGTCCTTCGCCGATCCAGGGCATCGTCGTCATCATCTTCGTCGTGCTGTTCATCAGCTCGATCCTGCGCGGACGGGGCGGTGGGCTGTGGATGCTGCCGTTTCTGTTCATGGGCGGTGGCGGCGGCGGGCGTTTTCGCGACGGCGATGGCGGTGGTGGCGGCTTCAGCGGCGGCGGCGGCTCATTCGGCGGCGGCGGCTCCTCGGGCAGCTGGTAGGGAGACGGGGCGATGTTGACCAAGGCCGACCACCAGCGCATCGCCGACGCCATCGCTGCGGCCGAGGCGACGACCTGCGGCGAGATCTTCTGCGTCGTCGCCAATGAGAGCGGGGCTTATCGCGAAACTCCCTTCGCCTGGGCGGCGGGCGTCGCCCTAATTGCTCCGCCTCTGGCCCTGCTGCTTGGCATGCGTCCTTGGGAGCAGCTCGGCGGGGGCGATTGGAGCGCCGCCCAGGCCACGCCGCATCCCATGGCCATCCTGATGGCCTACGCCACGGTCCAGGCCCTGCTGTTCGCCGTCGCCCTGCTGCTCGTCTCCGCTCCGCCCGTGCGACGGCTGCTGACCCCGCCCAGGGTCAAGCGCAATCGGGTGCACGCCCGCGCCTTGGAGCAATTCGCTCATCGACTGCACGCAGCCGAAGCCGAGACCGGCATCCTGATCTACGCCTCCCTGTCCGAGCGGCGGGTCGAGGTGATCGCCGACGAAACCATCCACGCCAAGGCGGGCGATGCGGCCTGGGACGCGGCGATCGCCGCCGCCCTGGGGCCGATCAAGTCCGGCGACGTGGCTGGCGGCCTGGTCGCGGGCGTCGAGGCCTGCGGCGCCGTACTCGCCAGCCACTGCCCCTTGACCGGCGACCGCGCTTCGCCCCCTGGCGGTGAAGCTTTCGAAGTCTGATATTATCAAGTCTCTGTCCGGGGCCGTGATCCAAGACCGAGTCAAATCATCGTGCGAATATCGACTGTTGTTGCTGCGGTATTTTAAGACGTTCAATATTGCGAATGACGTTGCGACTCGATCGCGTATAGTTTGTATCGATCGCGCTTGGCGAGTTTTGATTGCGCGGAGAGGCGAGCGTGGCGGACGAAACCATAACCAGGGACTACGGCGTCGCCGAGCAGCGCCACCGTATCGCCAACCTGTTCCAGCTGCTCTCGACCCTGACACGCATGCGCCAGCAACGCTCAGCCGATCCCGAGGCCAAGCGTCAACTCGGTTGGATTCTCGATGCGGTCAGCGCGCTGGGGGCGCTGCAGCAGAAGATGGTCGAGGTGGACCGCTATGATTTCTCGGGCTTTCTGGGGGATATGCAGTCTCAGTGGCGCCGCCGGATCGGCGGGCGTCCGGTGCAATTGCACGTCGAGGCCGAGCCGATCCTGCTGCGTGAGCAGTTGGCCTCGGCCCTGGCGATCATCTCCAACGAACTCGTGGCCAACGCCATTCACCACGCCCATCCGGGCGAGCGCGCCGGTGTGGTGAAGGTCACCCTGGCGCGGGCCGGCGAAGGGCGGGCGATCCTGAGCATCAGCGACGACGGCGTCGGCTATGACGGCCAGGCCGAGGATCGCAACAAGCTCGGCCTTTGGCTGATCAAAGGTCTGGCCGACCAGGTCCGCGGCGACCTGGTCACCGAGTTGACGCAAGGCTGCACTGTGCGGTTGGAGTTCCCGGTCGCGTAGGCGAAGCGGCGAAGCCGAGAAGATTTGACCACGAAGCTCACGAAGAACACGAAGAAGGGCGTGGTGATGGGGTTCGTGCGGCGTTCTCCGCCCACTTGGCGCCTTCGTGTTCTTCGTGAGCTTCGTGGTTAAATATCTGGGCGAACGGAAGGATTGCGGCGCGGCTTTGTTCCGCGGCCGGATCGGGAGCTTTCCTTTACGGCACGCTTACCGCCGCTCCCGCGCCGGGCTATGGTTTCCAGGAAACGCCAGGGAGCCTAGCCCGCAATGATTCCGGGACTGATGCAGACCGAGCCGCTGTCGACCACGGCCATCCTGCGCCATGCGGCGCGGAACCACGGCGAACGCGAGATCGTCTCGCGCACAGTCGAGGGCGACATCGTCCGATATGGCTATGCCGAACTCGGCCGCCGGGCGGAGCGGCTGGCCAAGGCCCTGATCGCCCTGGGTGTCGAGTCCGGCGACCGGGTGGCGTCCCTGGCCTGGAACACGCACCGGCATCTGGAGATGTTCTTCGCCGTCCCAGGCCTCGGCGCCGTGCTGCACACAGTCAATCCGCGCCTGTTCGAAGACCAGATCCGCTACATTCTGGATCATGCGGGGGCCACGGTGCTGCTGTTCGACCCCAGCTTCGCCGATATGGTCGACCGGCTCGCACCGCAACTGCCGCAGCTCAAGACGTTCGTCCGCCTGACCGATGAGGCCTATTTCCAGCCCGGCGAGGTGGGAGCGGTCTGCTACGAGACGCTGCTGGCGGCCCAGGAGTCCGGTTTCCATTGGCCAGTGGTCGACGAGAACGCCGGCGCCGTCCTCTGCTACACCTCCGGCACGACGGGGGATCCCAAGGGCGTACTCTATTCGCACCGCTCGATCGTGCTGCACGCTATGGCGGGAGGGCTCAGCGGGGCGTTCGGACTTTCGGCGCACGATGTGATCATGCCCTGCTCGTCCATGTTTCACGCCACCGCCTGGGGCCTGCCCTACATGGCCCCGATCAATGGCTGCAAGCTGGTGCTGCCGGGTGACAAGATGGATCCGGCGAGCCTGCACAGCCTGGTCGAAGCCGAGGGCGTCACCCTGAGCGGCGGGGTGCCGACCATCTGGACCCTCTATCTGTCCTATCTGGCCGAGCATGACCTGAGGCCCGGCGCCTTGCAGCGGCTGATCATCGGCGGCTCGGCCGTGCCGCAGGTGATGGCCGAGACCTTCAAGCACAGGTACGGCGTGGGTGTGCTGCAGATCTGGGGCATGACCGAGACCAGCCCGCTGGGCGTGGTCGCGACCCCGTGCCCGACCCTGGACGAGCTTTCCGAGGACGAACGAGAGCAAGTGATCTGGACCCGCCAGGGGCGCATGCAGTTCGGCATCGAGCTAAAGGTCGTGGCCGAGGATGGGAGTGAGGCTCCGCGGGACGGCGTGACCTCAGGAGCCCTGATGGTGCGCGGGCCCTGGGTGCTGCGCCGCTATTATCGTGGCGAGCGCGACGTGGTGGACGCCCAGGGCTGGTTCGACACCGGCGACATCGCCACCATCGACGCCGCCGGCTTCATGCGCATCACCGACCGCACCAAGGACGTGGTCAAGTCCGGCGGCGAATGGATCAGCTCCATCGACCTGGAGAATATCGCTGTGGCCTGCCCCGGCGTGCGCATCGCCGCCGTGGTCGGCGCGCTGCATCCCAAGTGGGAGGAGCGGCCAATCCTGATCATCGAGCCCCATGCTGGTCGCAGCTTGTCCCGCGACGAGGTGCTGGCGTTCCTGAAACCACGTATCGCCAGGTGGTGGACGCCGGACGATGTGATCTTCGCCCCGATCCCCCTGACCGCCACCGGCAAGATCGACAAGAAAGTGCTGAGGGACGCCTACCGCGACCATCTGATCAAGATTTGAGAGGCCAAGTCCCAGGCCGCGGAGTTCTCAGGGTCGGCCGCGCCAGGGCGCCGGCAAGCTCTTTAAGCACCTGATCCGCGGCGCCTATTGGGGTAAGGGGAGAGGGGAAGCTCGGGTGCGGCGGGATCAAACCCGCGCCGTCGCCCGCACGGTCGGCAACGCCACTTCGTCCATCCAGCGCATGGCGGCTTCAGCCGAGGAACGGATCAGGGCCGCATCGGCGCGCCAACGGGCGACCACCGGTTCGATCCAGCCCGCGTCGCGCAGGGCGCCGGCCAGTTCTTCGACGAGCCCTTCGGCCCCTTCGTTCAGGGCCTCGACCAGGGCGACCAGGATCACTTCGGGTTCCATACGGCGAATATAGCGCACCAAGCTGAATCGTTGATGACCGACGGGGTTGAAAATGGCCGACAATTCGTCGCGGGCGCCTCGAATCCGTGCGAGAAAGCAGGTCATGAGCCCGGATCCGGCCACCAAGGCCCTGCTGCAGCTTCGACGCGGACCGTCAGCCCGCGCGGGCGCCGACCGCATCCGCCTGCTCAGGGCCATCCGCGACCTGGGCTCGATCACCGCCGCAGCCAAGGCCGAGGGGCTGAGCTACAAGGGCGCCTGGGATGCGGTCCAGGCCCTGAACAACCTGTTTGAACGGCCGCTGATTGCGGCCCACGCCGGCGGCGCCCGCGGCGGCGCGGCGACGGTCACCCCCGCCGGCGAGGCGGTGCTTATGGCCTACCAGGTGTTGGCGGCCGAGCTGGAACGGATCGTGACGCGTTTGGATACCGTGATTGGGAATACGCCCGCATCACTGGACGGATTGATCTGGAGCCTCGGCATGAGAACCAGCGCGCGAAACGCCCTCCGCGGCGTGGTGGAAAGCGTCACCGAGGGCGCCGTCAATTCCGAGGTGGTCCTGCGCGTCAGCCCGACCCTGGCGATCGTCGCCATCGTCACCCGCGACAGCGTCGCCGACCTTGGCCTTGCGTCCGGCCGTGAAGCGCTGGCTCTGATCAAGTCCAGCTTCGTGATCCTGGCGCCGGGCGAGCCCGCCCTGCGCACGTCAGCGCGCAATCAACTGTCCGGGACCGTGGTCCGCCATGAACGCGGTGCGGTGAACGACGAGGTCGTGCTGGCGTTGGACGAGGGCAAGACCCTCACCGCCACCGTCACCCGCGAAAGCGCAGACGATCTCGGTCTCGCCGTCGGCCAGCCGATCCGCGCCCTTATCAAGGCCTCGCACGTGATCCTGGCGGTGGATTAGGGGACTGCTCGGCCTTCAATGCCGCAATGGCCAGCCGTTCGAGTTGCTCGCGGTCCAGCCCCTTGACCAGTTGCGCCGCGCCGGCCTCGTCGAGGGCGGTCGGGATCTGGGTTTCGATGCGGCCGGCGCGCATCACCAGAACGCGGTCGGCGATATGCGCTACTTCCACGGGATCGTGGCTGACATAGAGCGCCGGGATGGCCAGACTGTCGTGCAGGCGCTGGAGATAGGGCAGGATCTCGGCCTTGGCCTCGCCGTCGAGGCCGGCCAGGGGTTCGTCCATCAACAGCAGGCGTGGTTGAGCCAGAAGGGCGCGGCCGATGGCGACGCGCTGACGCTCGCCGCCGGACAGGCGGCCGGGCGAGCGGGGCAACAGGGCGGCGAGACCCAGGCTCTCGACCACTTCGTCGAAACGAGGGCGCGCTGCGCCCTTCACCCGCCTCAGGCCGAATTCCAGATTGCCGCGCACCGACAGGTGCGGCAGTAGGCTGGCCTCTTGGAACACGTAGCCGACGGCGCGGCGATGCGGCGGCAGGAACAGCCGCTCATCGCGCCAGACCTCGCCGGCCATGATCAACCGACCGGGCAGACGCTCGAGCCCCGCGATGCATCGCAAGAGGGTAGTCTTGCCCGAACCTGACGGGCCGACCAGGGCGGTGACGCCACGCCCCGGCATGGCGAAGTCCGCGTCGAGGCGAAAGTCGCCGATCTGGCCGACGAAGCGTGCGGTCAGGCCGCCGAAGCCCGGCGGGCCGTTCACAGCCTGACCGCGCCGGCGCGCCGGTCGATCAGGAACAGGCCGAGGAGCGCCAGGAAGGCGAAGGCCAGCAGGCCCAGGGCCAAGCGGTGCGCCTCGCCGAACTGCAGGGATTCGACAAGCTGATAGATGCGGATCGAGACCACCTCGGTCTTGCCGGGCACGCCGCCGCCGATCATCAGCACCACGCCGAACTCGCCGATGGTATGGGCGAACACCAGCACCGCCGCAGCCAGGAAACCGCGCCGACTGAGGGGCAGGGCCACGCTCAGGAAGGCGTCAAGCGGCCCCGCGCGCAGGGTGGCGGCGACTTCCAGCGGCCGCTCTCCGATGGATTCGAAGGCGTTGCGGATCGGTTGCACGGCGAAGGGCAGGGAATAGATCATCGAGCCGATCACAAGGCCGGTGAACGTGAAGGCCAGCGTGCGGACGCCGAATGGGTGCAACAAGACCATCAGGGGGCTGTTCGGGCCGAGGGCGATCAGCAGATAGAAGCCCAGCACCGTCGGCGGCAGCACGATGGGCAGGGAGACCAGGGCAGCGACCGGCTCTTTCCACGCCGATCGCCCATGCGCCAGCCACCAGGCGAGCGGCGTGGCCAGGACCAGCAGCAGGGCGGTGGTGACCCCGGCCAGGGCGAGCGTGGTCCAGATCACCGCGTCCACAGTCAGCGCGCCTCGTAGCCGTAGCGGCGGATGATAGTTCTGGCCTGCGGCCCTTTTAGGAAGGCGAGGAAGGCCTTGGCGGCGGGATCGGCCTCACCGACCTTGAGCAGGATGGCCTGTTGTTCGATGGGGGCGTGGTCGGTCTCGGGGACCAACCAGCGCGAGCCGCCCAGCTCGTTGACCACCTGGGACTGGGCGACGAAGCCGAGTTCGGCGGCGCCGGTCTGGGTGAACTGATAAGCCTGGGCGATCGAGGCGCCCTGGACCAGTTTCGGTTTCAGGGCGTCGTACAGCTTCAGATGCTGCAGGGTCTCGACAGCGGCCTGACCGTAGGGCGCCGCCGCCGGGTCGGCCAAGGCCAGCTTGTCGAAATGGCCGCCGGCCAAGACCGCGCCCTTGGCGTCAACCAGGCCCGGAGTCTTGGAGAACAGCACCAGCCGCCCCACCGCATAGATGAAGCGGGTTCCGGCGACACCCAGCCCGCCCTGCTCGATCGCCTTCGGCCGCTCGGCGTCGGCCGACAGGAACACCTCGAACGGCGCCCCGTGGGTGATCTGGGCGTAGAACGGGCCCGAGGCGCCGAAGCTCAGCACCGCCTTGTCGCCGGTGGCGGTGGTGAAGGCCGCGGCGATCTCCTTGGCCGGCTCGGTGAAATTGGCCGCCACGGCCACTTGAACATCACGCGCCCAGGCGGGGACCGCGGCGAGAACAGTGACAGCCAGCGCGGCGGCGGTGCGCTGAAGGCTCGGGCGAAGGGGCATGGCGGTTCCGGGCGGCGAAAAGTTACGATATCGTTATGTATCCTAGCTGCCGAACGTGCTGCGGTGAAGCCGGCTTGGGATTGGCTAGCCTCGCTGGCTGGCCATTCCGCAGGCGCGGCGCTACAAATCGCGCCATGGCTCCCACCCGCCCCATGACCGCAGCCCAGCAGCAGGACCTCATGGTTCTAGCGGCGTTTGCGCCTGCGGTTGGGGTCGGGAGAGCCAGGGACGCGAATTAGCGTTCGGGTTTCCCGATCTTCGAATAACCCAAAGCAAGCCCCGCCTTCTCCGGCGGGGTCTTTGTCTTGGCCGCGCCGGACCCCAACCCAAGGAGTCTGAAATGCCCAAGGATTACAGCGCCCGCTTCGCCAGCGAGGCCGAGGTCGCCGAGATTGGCGAAGGCCTGATCGACCGCAGCCTGCCCAAGGAACGATGGACCCACGCGGCCCATTTCGCCGCGACGACCTGGATCCTCCGCCGCCGGCCCGACCTGGACGCCGCGCGCGACTTGCCCGGCCTGATCGCCCGCTACAACGAGGCGAGCGGCGGCCGCAACACTGACACTGAGGGCTATCACGAGACCATAACCCAGGCCTCGATCCGGGCCACGCGTGTGCGGTTGGACGATCTGTCGGCGGCCATGCCGCTGGACGAGGCGGTCAATCGCCTGCTGGATGGCGGCCTTGGTCATCCCGACTGGATCCTGACCTACTGGTCCAGGGATCTCCTGTTCTCGACCCTGGCCCGGCGTGGCTGGGTCGAGCCGGACCTGGCGCCCCTGCCGTTCTGAGGCTGCGGGCGAATGGCGGAAATGCTATCGAGGCGGTCATGAAACTCGGCATCCTTGAGACCGGCGCCCCTCCCGCACGCCTTCGCGAGCGGTTCGGCGACTATCCGTCGATGTTCCAGGCGCTGCTGGGCGATGCGGTGCTGGCCACGGCCTATGACGTGGCCCACGGCGTCCTGCCCCAAGCGGTGGACGAGCAGCAGGCCTTCCTGATCACCGGCTCGGCGGCGGGGGGCTATGACACCTTGCCCTGGATCGCGCCGCTGACGGATTTCCTGCGCCAGGCCAAGGGCAAGACGCCCCTGGTCGGCGTCTGTTTCGGCCACCAGGTCATGGCCCAGGCCTTCGGTGGCCAGGTGATCAAGTCGCCCAAGGGGTGGGCGATCGGCCTGAACCGCTATGACGTCGAACGGGGCGAGGCCTGGATGGACGCCGCTGAAACCATCGCCATCCCGGCCTCGCACCAGGACCAGGTGGTGCGCCTGCCGCCGGACGCGACGGTCAACTTGGCCAGCACCTTCACACCCTATGCCGGGCTGACCTACGCCGACGGGCTTTCGATCTCGTTCCAGGGCCATCCCGAGTTCGATCCCGCCTATGCCGCAGCCCTGATCGAGGCGCGGCGCGGCAAGACCTATGACGAGGAGACGGCGGACGCGGCGATCGAGGGCCTCAGACGGCCAAATGATCGCGATCGGGTGGGGGGATGGATTCGAACCTTCCTTGTGGGCGCCGCGGCCTGACCCAAGTCACCGCCGATCCCGCACCTAAACACCGCTCCTCCTCACGAAGGCGGGGATCCAGATTCATCCACCAGCTTCAGCGGGTTTCACTTGGATCCCTGCCTTCGAAACCTTGCTTGCCCCTGCCTCGCCATCGTGCGAAAAAGCGTTCAAACAATCGTTTGAACGAAGAGGAAGGGCCGCTCCATGGATTTCGACATCACTCCCCAACAGAGCGTGTGGCTGAACCGGGTCGTGGGCTTCATGAACGAGCACGTCTATCCGGCGGTCCCGGCCTATGAGGCCGAGATGAACGTCCTGGGCGCCGAGCGCTGGAAGGTGGTCCAGGTCGTCGAGGAATTGAAGAAGAAGGCCAAGGCCGAAGGGCTGTGGAACTTCTTCATGCCGCCGCACTCCGGCCAGGCCCATGTGGACGACAGCTTCGAGTTCGAAGGCCACCAGTTGACCAACCTGGAATACAGCCTGATCGCCGAACAGATGGGCAAGGTCGGCTTCGCGTCCGAGGTGTTCAACTGCTCGGCGCCCGACACCGGCAACATGGAAGTCCTGATGCGCTACGGGACCCTGGCGCAGAAGGAAAAGTGGCTGAGGCCGCTGATGAATGGCGAGATCCGCTCCGCCTTCCTGATGACCGAGCCGGCCGTGGCCTCATCCGACGCCACCAATATCGAAACCCGCATCGAGCGGGATGGCGACGACTACGTGATCAACGGCCGCAAGTGGTGGTCCTCGGGCGTGGGCGACCCCCGCTGCAAGGTCGCCATCGTCATGGGGAAGACCAACCAGGAGGCCGAGCGGCACGCCCAGCAGTCGCAGGTGCTGGTGCCCTTGGATGCGCCCGGGATCGAGGTGGTGCGCATGCTGCCGGTGTTCGGCTATGACGACGCCCCGCACGGTCACGCCGAGGTGCTGCTCAAGGACGTACGCGTGCCGGTCGAGGATTCGCTGCTGCTCGGCGAAGGTCGCGGCTTCGAGATCGCGCAAGGACGCCTGGGCCCGGGCCGCATTCACCACTGCATGCGCACCATCGGCGCGGCGGAGGTGGCGCTGGAGAAGATGTGCCGGCGCCTGCTCAGCCGCAAAGCCTTCGGCAAGTACATCTCGGACCACTCGGTTTGGGAACAGCGGGTGGCCGACGCGCGGATCAACATCGAAATGTGCCGCCTTCTTTGCCTGAAGGCCGCGGACATGATGGACAAGGCCGGCAATAAGGCCGCGCGGCTCGAGATCGCCATGATCAAGGTCGCCGCGCCCAACATCGCCCTGAAGATCATCGACGACGCCATCCAGGCCCATGGCGGCGGCGGCGTCACGACCGACTTCGGCCTCGCCCGGTCCTATGCCAGCCAGCGCACCCTGCGCCTCGCCGACGGCCCGGACGAGGTTCATGCCCGCACCATCGCCCGCACGGAGTTCGGCAAGTACGGCGACCTGGTCTACCAGCAGAAGGTCGAGCGTGAAGCGGCCCTGCACGTGCCGGGCATCCGGTAGAAGGCCTGGGGCTCAATCGTCATCGTTGCGCGGCGGGCGCGGCGATGACGGTGTAAGAGGGCAGGATCGACGGTCGTCAATATCATTCATGGCTTGCGCATCCGCCTTGAATGCCGTCTAGCGGAGCGCCGCCGTGTGCGGCGGCTGCCCTGAGCCTGGACGGACGAAACGACGAACTGATGCCCCCTGACTATTCCGTGGTCGTGCCGGTGTTCAACGAAGAAGGCGCGGCCGAAGCCCTGGCGCGCGAGATCGCCGCCGCCTTCGAGGGCGCGGCCATCGAGATCCTGTTCGTGGACGACGCCTCCACCGACCGGACCCGCGCCCGCCTGACCGCCCTCAAGCAGACCTTGCCGAGCCTCCGTGTCCTCACCCATGCCCGGAACGCCGGCCAAAGCCGCGCCATCCGCACCGGAGTCCTCGCCGCGTTGGCCCCGATCGTCGTCACCCTGGACGGCGACGGCCAGAACGCTCCGGCCGACGCCCCGCGCCTGGCGCGGCGCCTCAGGGACAGCCCGCTGAACCTGGCCCTGGTCGGCGGCCAGCGCCTTTCGCGCCAGGACAGCCTGGCCAAGCGCTGGGCCTCGCGGATCGGCAACGGGGTGCGCAGCTGGCTGCTGCACGACGGCGCGGCGGACACCGGCTGCGGGCTCAAGGCCTTCCGGCGCGAAGCCTTCCTGCGCCTGCCCTATTTCGACCACCTGCACCGCTTCCTGCCGGCGATGTTCCTGCGCGAGGGCTATGAGTTGGCCTTCGAACCCGTCAGCCACCGCCCCCGCACCTCCGGCGCCTCGAAATACACGAACCTCGGTCGCCTGCTGGCCTCCATGCCGGACCTGCTGGGCGTGATGTGGCTGAAGTCCCGGGCGCGGGATCCTGGGGCGGCGGAGGAGGTTTGAGGGCGGCGGCTAGGGGTGATATCCCGCGTACTATCCCCCGCCTGTACGGGCCCTTCCTGCCGGATGGGAAAAGCAGACCCCCTGGCCGCCACCAGCGAGCGACTGCCGTGGCCAGCTACGAAGCCTCGGTCAGCACTCGCGTTCCCGGCAAAGGCGTGGTTGTCGAGTCCTACGCCGAGACCGACGTCTGGTTCAAACGATCCGGCCAGTGGAAGATCGTCGAGATTCACTATTCTGAGAATCCGTCGCCGCCGCAGAAGTAAGTCGGGGCGGTATTTTGTGCTTGGTAGCTTTGATTAGCTCAACACCTACGAGCGTGGACCCAAGCAAGATCACCCCGCCGCTAAACCCCCGTATGAGTCTCCCGCTCGTCCCGGGTGTCGTCGAAGCTCGCCTTGGCGACGCGGATGGGCGGGCCGCGGAGCGTGGCGAATGAGCCGAGCCCGAACAGGCGCCGGCCTTGTTCGCACACCTCGACGCCATGGTGGTGGTGGGATTCGTTCAGCATCTGCTCGGCGGCCTCGCGCGCCCGCTCCTCCGACTCCACGATGATGATCTGGACTGTCGGAACCGAGTATCGGTCGTCATCGATGAAAAGTTGGAAGTCCATCAACTTGCAAAACCTTCATCTCAACCTGCGATCAGGCGATGGTCGCCGAGGCCTTGTCCACCCAAATCTCATCGTCCCAAAGAATGCGCCAATTGTCGACAGACGACAAGCCCATCTGTGATCTTGCAGGCTTGACTATTCATCTGCGCTCGCAAAAGCCAAACAGGTCGTAACCAGTAGAACAACCAACGATTTATTCGGCGGCCGTCCGTCGCGCATAAATCAGTATTCGGGATATAAGTCCGGAGAAGAGCCCGTCACACAGCCCAAGCGTGCGCCGGGATTGGATTGAATGCAACCCTTGAGAGGATCGGCCTGTGTCCCCGTCAGGGGCGTCGGCGCGGGGCGTAATCCTGCATCTGGCGCTCGAACACCGACAGCAACTGCCTGAAGACCAGCGGCTTCTGGCACCGCGGCGAACCGGCGTGCGAGGCGCGGACGGCCGGGGAGTCATAGCCGGTGACGAACACGAAGGGGATGTCGAGCGCCTCCAACCGGTCGGCGATGGGGTAGGTGGGCTCGCCGCGCAGGTTCAGGTCGAGGACGGCCCAGTCCGCGATGCGCTCGTGCAGGGCCGACAAGCTGGCGTTCACGTCCGGGAAGGGGCCGACGACCTCGGCGCCCTTGGATTGCAGCCATTCGGCCAATTCGTCGGCGAGCAGAAATTCGTCCTCGACCACCAGCACGCGCTGGCCGGCCAGCGAAATCGGCTTTTCGTGACGCCCCATGACCTGCGCTCCCCTCTTCAGATTATTGTCATTGCAATGAAGGCTCCGCCATGGCCGCGGTCATCAGGCGGGCTAGGTCGGGAATGACCACCCGTGTCGCCTGGGGCGCAAGGAGCCGATCGCGGCGCATCTGCTGCAGGGTGCGGTTCACGTGCACGATGCTGAGGCCCAATAGGTCGGCCAGCACCTCCTGCGTCGGAAGATAGATGGCGGCATGGTCCAGCATGCCGGTGCGGCGCTGCTGGTGGTAGAATTCCAAAAGGAAGTCGGCCATGCGCTCATAGGCCGAATAGCGGCCCAGCCTCAGGGCGTGCTGGACCAGGCGCCGCTGGGCCGCACGTTGCGCCAAGCCCCACGCTTCCTGCAGCGCCGCATGCGCCGGCGGACGCGCCTCAAGCGCCCGGTGCAACGGGGTGGCGTCGACGGTTTTCAACTCGGTCAGGGCCATGATCACCAGGCCTTCGTCCTTCAAGCCGGGGCCGCCGACCACGTCGCTGGGCAAAAGCAGGCGAATGATCTGGCGACGCCCGTCGGGCAGCAGCTTGCCTCCGGCAGCCCATCCCGAGGCGATCATCCGGCCGCGCGGGCTCCCATAGCCGACAGCGTCAGGCGCCTCCACACCCGCAGCATGGGTTCGAAGGTCCCCGACGCAGTCTTGAATGGCCTGAAAATCCTCCGGATCCAGGGGCCTGTAACTGTTCAGAAGCTGCGCCAAAGGATGGGCGCGGTGGGTCACAGGGGAAAGCTGTTCAGACCTCATGGCGTCTCTCCACCACGTCGGCGATGCTCACGCTGTTAACATACGTTATTTTGGGCGACACGGGATCGAAAATCGGATTTTGCGCGGGCCGACGAATGTCAGTCGAGCTTAATCGGTAAGCTCGGTTTTGCAGCATATGAATTCGCATGGCGGCTATAAAAGTCGGGCGACTTGGCGGCCAAAGCTTGATCGCTCCACCGTGGAGTGTGAATCGGGCATTACAATATTTAATCTGGGATACTCCAGTCAGGGCAAGGCGCTGTCGACGCGGCAGGCCTACCCCGGCGAGTTTTGCCTATCGGCGCGAATGGCCCTACCTCTCGCGCAGCATTTGACGAATGGAGGGCCCCTATGTTCGCCGCCGTGCCGCTGATGGCCCTGCCGGTCCTGGCCTATAACCTGTTGGCCATGGTGCTTGGCGGACTCAAGACGCCCGATGCGGCCGAGCGGCTTTCGGCGCGCATCGCCGCCATTCGCATGGCCTCGCGCATCGACTGGCCCTTGAGCCTGGGCGATCTGTTCGTGGCCGGCTCGCTGGTGGTGCTGTTCGTCGAGCTGTTGAAGGCCGCCAGCAGTCGCCATGCGGCGGTGATCAACCACTCGCTGTCGATGGTGCTGTTCATCGCCTGCCTGGTCGAGTTCCTGCTTTTCCCAGCCTTCGCCACCTCGACCTTCTTCCTGATCACCTTGATGGTGCTGCTGGACGTGCTGGCTGGCTTCATCATCACCCTCGCCGCCGAGCGGCGCGAGATCGATGTGCGATAAGTCAGGTCAGGATCGTGAAGATCAGCGCCACCACCAGGATATCGAAGGATTTCAGGGCGGAAGCGGCGATGAACGACATGGACGGCCCTTGGCGCCGAAGAAGCGATGCTCATGGTTAAGCAAGACTTGCGCCAAGTGGGCCGGTGAGGCCATGGGTGCGTGAAATTGGGTGGGGGCTGCTGGAGCAGGATGAATTCAAATCCACCCAAAACCCGCTCCTCCCGGCGAATGCCGGGATCCAGATCATAAAGCGCTGTCGTTGATTAGCTTCAGAGCAGACTGTCCAAGGTACGGAGTTCGTCATCTGGATCCCGGCATTCGCCGGGAGGAGCGGAAAACAAAATGACCGAACCTGATTTCGTCCCGTTCTAGATCTCGGTTTTCGTAATCCGCCCGCGGGCGATGCGCCGGTCGGCGGGGCCGGAATATTCCGTCTCCAGATAGGTGGTCCGCGCCCGGTCCAGGGTCTCGCGGCCGCCGCGCAGGCCGCGCTTCTGGCCGTCCTGGCCTATGAGCTGGGCGGCATAGGCGGCCTCGCTCGGCTTGGGCGGCTCGGGCGCGTCGCGCAGCGGAGTGGCGGCGAGGGCGGGCAAGTTCTTGTCCAGGTCACGGCTGTCCGAGGCATGGTCGGCCTGCGAGGCGGAGACCCCGCCGATCCGCACGATGCGGCTGGGGCCCTGCACGGGCCGGATGGGGCGTATCGGGTCGGTCATCAGGCGCCAGCCTACCCTGCGTCGGTTAAGAAGCGGTGGTGCCCCTATTCCTTGGCCGCCAACTTGGCGATCTGCAGCTGCATGTCCTCGATCCGGCGCTTCAATTCGTCGAGGGAGGTGTCGGGCGCGCCTTCCGCCGCCGGCGGTTCGTCGGCGGCCGCAGCGGACGGCGCCGCAGGCTCTTCCGGCCGGGCGAAGGCGAAGGGAGTGAACATTTTCATGGCCCGGTCGAACATGGCCAGGTTCTGGCGCACCTGCTCTTCCATGAAGCCCATGCCAGGCGGCACGCCGAGGCCCGTGGCCATCTGGCCGCGCAGGCTCTCCTGCTGGCGCGTAAATCCGTCCAAGGAGAGTTCCAGAAAGCTCGGAACGAAGGCCTGCATGCTGCCGCCGTAGAAGCGGATCAACTGGCGCAGGAACTGGATCGGCAGCAGGTTCTGGCCGCGGCTCTCCTCGTCGAAGATGATCTGTGTCAGGACGGAGCGGGTTATGTCCTCGTTGGTCTTGGCGTCATAGACGACGAAATCAACACCCTGTTTGACCATTTCGGCCAGATGCTCAAGCGTCACGTAGGCGCTGGACCGGGTGTTGTAGAGTCGGCGATTGGCGTATTTCTTTATGATCACCCGCTCGACGGGCTTTTCAGCTTCTACCATCTCGCTCCTCGAAAGGCGCCACTAAAGCGCAATGGATTCGGCGTCTTCTGCGCTGCAGTATCGCGGATGCAGCAGATAAGCGCCAGTCGTGGATTTGATATGCAAGACTTCCATAGAACGGCATAGAACGGACGTGACGAACTCGCCCGGTTGGGGCAATGGTTAAGGGTACACGCGCCCGGCGGCCGAGCGCCTTCGGCCTGGGCGGTAACTTGTGGAGCATGGTTCATGAGCAAAGTCGTCATCGTCTCGGCCGCCCGCACGCCGGTCGGCTCCTTCAACGGAGCCCTCTCCAGTCTGCCCGCCCATGAACTCGGCGCCATAGCGATTCGCGCGGCGGTCGAGCGCGCCAAGATTGACGCCAAGGAGGTCGACGAGGTGGTGATGGGTCAGGTGCTGCAGGCCGGCGCCGGCCAGGGCCCCGCCCGGCAGGCCTCGGTAAAGGCCGGCATCCCGGTCGAAAGCCCCGCCTGGAGCCTGAACCAGCTGTGCGGCTCGGGCCTGCGCGCTGTGGCCCTCGGCGCCCAGCAGATCGCCCAGGGCGACGCCAAGATCGTGGTCGCCGGCGGCCAGGAGAGCATGAGCCAATCCCCCCACGCCGCCAACATCAGGAACGGCCAGAAGATGGGCGACCTGGGCTTTGTGGACACCATGATCAAGGATGGCCTGTGGGACGCCTTCCACGGCTACCACATGGGCCAGACCGCCGAGAACATCGCCGTCCGCTGGCAGATCACCCGTGAAGACCAGGACCGGTTCGCGGTGGCCTCGCAGAACAAGGCCGAGGCCGCTCAGAAGGCCGGCCGCTTCAAGGCCGAAATCGCACCCGTGACCATCAAGGGCCGCAAGGGCGACACCATCGTCGACCAGGACGAATATATCCGCCACGGGGCGACCTATGAGAGCATCTCCGGCCTTCGCCCCGCCTTCACAAAGGATGGCTCGGTCACCGCCGCCAACGCTTCCGGCCTCAATGACGGCGCCGCCGCCCTGGTGCTGATGAGCGAGGACGAGGCCAAGGCGCGGGGCCTCAAGCCCCTGGCCCGCATCGCCTCCTGGGCCCATGCCGGCGTCGAGCCGGACATCATGGGCACCGGACCGATCCCGGCCACCAAGAAGGCGCTGGAAAAGGCGGGCTGGTCGATCGGCGACCTGGACCTGATCGAATCCAACGAAGCCTTCGCCGCCCAATCGCTGAGCGTGGTGCGCGAGTTGGGCCTGGATCCGGACAAGGTCAACGTGAACGGCGGCGCCATCGCCATCGGCCATCCGATCGGCGCTTCCGGCGCGCGCATCCTGACCACCCTGCTGCACGAGATGGGCAAGCGCGACGCCAAGAAGGGCCTGGCGACGCTGTGTGTCGGCGGCGGCATGGGCGTGGCGCTCTGCGTTGAGCGGGACTGAACTGGGTTCCGGGGGGGACTTCACGGCGGCGTGTGGAAGAACGAGGAGGCACCATGGGTAGGGTAGCGATGGTCACGGGCGGCACCCGCGGAATTGGGCGGGCGATCGTCGAACGGTTGAAAAACGATGGCTTCAGGGTCGCTGCGGGCTATGCCGGCAACGAGGAGGCGGCCAAGGCCTGCGCGGCCGAGGCGGGCGTGATGATCGTCAAGGGCAATGTCGGCGAATTCGCCGACTGCAAGCGAGCCGTCGCCGAGGTTGAGGCGGAGCTCGGGCCGATCGACGTGCTGGTCAACAACGCGGGCATCACCCGCGATTCGATGCTGCACAAGATGACCCCGGAACAGTGGAACGAGGTGATCTTCGTCAACCTGGCCTCGATCTTCAACATGAGCCGCCAGGTGATCGAGAGCATGCGCGAACGCGGCTATGGCCGCATCATCAATGTCTCGTCGATCAACGGCCAGAAGGGCCAGATGGGCCAGACCAATTACTCGGCTGCCAAGGCCGGGGTGATCGGTTTCTCCAAGGCCCTGGCCCAGGAAACGGCTAACAAGGGCATCACGGTCAACACCGTGGCGCCCGGCTATATCGACACCGAAATGGTGTCGGCGGTGCCGCAGGCGGTCCTGGACAAGATCATCGGCGGCATCCCGGTCGGCCGCCTGGGCAAGGCCGAGGAGATCGCCGCCTGCGTGGCGTTCCTCGCCCGCGAGGACGCCTCCTTCATCACCGGCGCCACCCTGACGGCGAACGGTGGTCAGTATATGGCCGGTTGAGCGTCTAAAAACCGCCCAAGTCGCGGTGCATTCGCAAGGAATGCATAGACTAGACGTTTCCTTGCCAAAGCAGGCGACCCCACGGCGCGCAATTCCGCGCCGTGGGGCGTTGCGTGGGCTCGGGCGTCTTTTTCCGGCCGCAGGGCCGGCGGCCGGGCTATGGCTGGCTTTTCTGGGCCTTTTGCTCAGCGCGGTCCTCTGCGCCGAGCCGGCCGCCGCGGGTGGCGTGTCCCTGCGTAGCCTGATGTTCGGCCCGCAGGACGCAGGTCCGCGGCGCATGGATACGGCTCCGATCGGGCGTTATCAGCCAGATCGCGGGGAGGGCTTCGTCCTGGACCAGTCCAGCTCGATCACCCTGCTGCGCTTCGAGGACAGCCCGGAAGTCTGGGTGCTGCGCCCTCAGCCGGGGCCGCGCGGCGACACCATCTATCGCAACGACATGGGCCAACCCATGCTGCGCGCGACCAAGCTCGGCGGCCTGACCCTGTTCACTTTCGACAATCCCGACGGTTCGGCGGTGGCCTACGACGGCGAGGCCGGCTCCCTGCGGCCGCCCGCCTTGATGTCGCCCAGCGTCCTGTTCCAGCGCATGTACCAGGCTAGCGCCCGGTCCAGCCGCGCGGCGCAGAAGGTGATTCCTTTCATCTCGGTCGATGATGCGACGCCCGAGACCGCCAGCTTGATCGCCGACACCGCCACGGTCACCGCCGAAGCCTTCAACCGGGTCGCCCGGCTCGGCAATAGCAAGGCGGCCCTGGCGCGTATCGCCAAGGTCCTGCTTGCCCGCGGTCGCAAGGCCGACGCCCAGCTCAATTCCAGCGGCGCCCTGACCGTGATTTACGCCCCCGAGTCCGGCTTTGAAGGCCGTCCTTCGTCCGAACGGATCGTGCACATTATCGTGAAATGATCACCTTCCCCCGCACGGGGAGAAGGGATGCTCTCACCCCGCTATATAGCCGTCCACCACGCGCGCCAGCACAGTCAGGGGCACCGTGCCGGCGCTCACCACCACATCGTTGAAGTCGCGCAGGTCAAACCGCGATCCCATCGCCGCCCTGGCCTTCTCGCGCAGGCGCACGATCTCGGTATGGCCGACCTTGTAGCCGCAGGCCTGGCCGGGGCCGGAGCAATAACGGTCGACCTCGCTGGTGATCGCTTCCCTCGATCGGCCGGTGGCGCTCATCATCCAGTCGACCGCCTGCTCGCGGCTCCAACGCTTGGCGTGCAGGCCGGTATCGACCACGAGTCGGCAGGCGCGGAACTTCTGGCCCTGCAGATAGCCCAGCCGACCCAGCGGATCGTCGTCATAGAGGCCCACCTCGTCGGCCAGCTGCTCGGCATACAGCGCCCAGCCCTCCACATAGGCGTTGAAGCCCAGCATGGTGTTGACCAGGGGCAGGGTATGCCGCTCGCTGACAAACGCCCCCTGCCAGACATGACCGGGAATGGTCTCGTGATAGGTCAGGGACGGCAGCGAAAATCGCGGCCAATTGGCCGTATCGTGCAGGTTGATGTAGTAGATCGACGGCCGCGAGCCGTCCAGGGCGCCCGGGCTCATATAGCCCAGCCCCTGGCCCAGCTCGATGTCGACCGGCACCCGCTTGACCATCACTTCGGCCTTCAGGATCATCTTCGACAGCTTGGGCATCAGCGGGCGCACCGCGGCGATGCGGCTGTTCAGATAGGCGAGGACCTGGGTCCGGCCTTCGTCCGTGTTCGCAAACAGGTTGCGCGGGTCCTTGCCGAGGTGGGTCATCCGCTCGCCAACCGTCCCCTGGCTCAGGCCCTGGGCCCTGAGCAGGCCATCCATCCGCGCCTCGATGGCCTTGTTCTGCTCCAGGCCCATCTGGTGGACCTCGTCGGCCGTCAGCGGTGTCGAGGTCCCGACCTTGAGCGCCCAGGCGTAATAGGCCTCTCCGTCCGGCAGGCGCCAGACGCCCGCGTCATGTCCCGTCTTGGCGGCGTTGGCGCCGAGCGCCGCGATCTGCCGGTCGAGGGCTGGAAACACCTTGTCCTCGACGATCCTGGCGGCGTGGCTGGGATAGTCGCGGGCAATGCCCTTGGCCGCCGCCCGGCCGGCCAGCGAGGTCACCAGCCCCGTCTGGGCCGCCGCCGTGGCGCGATAGTCCTTCATCTGGGCCAGGGTGGTGGCCAGGATGTAGTCCGGAGGTATGACGCCCAGGCCCGCATCGCGTCGCGCCCGCTCGGTCTGCTGGTCGAGCACGACGGCCAGATCCTCCAGCCGCGCCAGATAGGCGTCAGCGTCGGCGGCGGTGTCGATCTTGTGCTGTGAGTTCAGGAACTCGGGCACGGCGCTGAAGGCGCCGGTCTGCTGGCTGATCACGTAGGGGGTCGCGGCTTCGTTCATGGCTGCGGCCAGGGTATTGTCGCCATATTTGAACTGCGCCGCCGCCGCGCCCAGCTTGTTGGCATAGACCACGGCGTCGTAGTTGACCGCCTCGGCGCCTTTCAGCGCCGACCTGTCGATGGCCTTCAGCTCTTTCAGTCGCGTCGCGCATTGGGCGTTGGCCTGCTCCACCGCCGCCCAACTGGCGTCGTCGAGCTTGCTCTTCAGGGGCGCGTGCGGCCCGTTGTCGAGGCCGAGTGCGGTGGCGGTCTCCGGGCTCGCCTGCAGCATCTGTTCGGCATAGGCGTCGAATAGGGCGCTAAGCGGGCTCGCCGCCCAGCCGCGGCCGGGCTCCATTCCCAGGCCCAGCGCCACGCCGGCGGCGCCGGTCGACAACAGGAAATCACGACGATTGGGCATGAGGCCTCCTGACTACCGGTTTGGGACAGCCCTAGAGCATTCGTCGAAATTTTCGGCAAGGCTCGGGAATAATTTCCTCGCCCCGACTGTCTGGAGAAGCAGGCGTCATTCAGACCTGCGAGGCTCCATGTCAGATCGAATCCCGAATATGGCCCCCGAACGGGAGGGCCTTCCACGGCGCGGCCTGCTGAAATGCATGGCCTGGGCCGGGACCGGCGTCCTTTGGACCGTCAGCGGCGGCGTCGCCGCCTCCAGCCTGATCGGCGGCGCGGCCCAGGCGGCGGAGGGCGGAGCCCTGAACTTCGTGCAGATCAGTGACAGCCACATCGGCTTCAAGAAGGCCGCCAATCCCGACCCGATCTCCACCCTGCGCGAAACCGTGGCCAAGATCCGCGCCCTTCCGGTCCAGCCCGCCTTCGTGCTGCATACCGGCGACATCACCCACCTGGCCGCTCCCGACCAGTTCGACACCGCCCAGGCGGTGCTGTCCGAGATCGGCTTGCCGATCCACTTTGTTCCTGGAGAACACGACATCCTTGGCGGGACCGATCCCGGGCCTTTCCTGGGGCGCTTCGGCAAGGGGGCCAAAGGCGACGGCTGGTACAGCTTCGACGCTGGCGGCGCGCACTTCGTCGCTTTGGTCAATGTGGTGCGCCTGGGCGACCGTGGCATGGGGACCCTGGGCGAGGCGCAACTGGCCTGGCTGAAGGACGACGTCGCCCACCTTTCGGCCTCGACGCCGATCGTGGTCTTCTCGCACTTTCCCCTGTGGGCGCTCTATCCGGACTGGGGCTGGGGCACGGCGGACGGGCCGGAGGCGCTACAGGTCCTGAACCGCTTCGGGTCGGTCACCGTGCTCAACGGCCATATCCACCAGGTGCAGCAGAAGATCGAAGGCGCAGTCACCTTCCACACCGCCCGCTCCACCGCCTATCCGCAGCCCGCGCCAGGCGAGGGCGCGGGCCCCGGGCCGCTGGTGGTGCCGCCCGAGCAACTGCATGGGTTCATCGGCTTGACCAAGGTCGGCGTGCGCCGGGGAGACGGACCGCTGGCGATCGTCGACCAGGCTTTGGCGTAGAGCGAAAGTGAGCTTGGACTGAACCATCCCCTTAACTTGGCGCTCATCCCCGCGAAGGCGGGGATGAGCGCTGAATTTGAAAACGCTCGACCTAGAGAGTCGCGACATGCACCGCCTCCTAATTGTTATATTGACGGCCGTTCCTGCGCTCATCGCGGCGCCCGCAGCCCACGCCGACAACACCCCCCAGCACGGCGACGCGGTCCGTGGCCAGACCCTCTACCAAACCTGCTCTGGCTGCCATTCGCTGGACGAGAATGACGTCGGCCCCAAGCATCGCGGGGTGGTGGTTCGTCATGCCGGCAGCGTTCCGGGCTTTTCCTATTCGCCGGCGCTGAAGGCTTCGGGCCTGACCTGGACCAAGGCCAATCTCGACCGCTGGCTGACCAATCCCCAGGCCCTGGTGCCGGGCGCGCGTATGTTCTTTTCGGTGCGCGACCCCCAGACCCGCGCGGATATCATCGCCTACCTGGCCCAGCAGAGGTAGCATGGCCCAGACGTCGTCACCCTAAGGACCCTCTTGAACCCCAGGTCCGAGCATCCGACCGCGACCGACCTCGCGCGTTTCGAGGCGGTCGCCCTGCCGCACACCGATGCGGCCTACAATCTCGCCCTGCGCCTGACGCGCCAGGTCGAGGCTGCGGAGGACATCGTGCATGACGCCTATCTGAGCGCGCTCAGAGGCTTTGACGCCTATCGCGGCGGCGAAGCCCGCGCGTGGATGCTGACCATCGTGCGGCGCAAGGCCTATGACTGGCTGCGCGAGCGTCAGCGCCAGCGCACCGCGCCGCTGGACGTCCTGGCCGGCGACGATGAGGACGGCCTTATTTTCGATCCTCCCGATCCGAACCAGGAGACCCCGGAACAGGCGCTGATCCGCCGGGGCGAGGCCGCCGGGCTGCACGCGGCGATCGACGCGTTGCCGCCCCGCCTGCGCGAGGTCCTGGTGCTGCGCGAGATGGAGGAGCTGAGCTATCGCCAGATCGCCGAGATCACCGCCGCCCCGATCGGCTCGGTGATGTCGCGCCTGGCGCGCGCCCGGCAGCAGCTGTCGCAGATCTGGTCGCAGCTGCAGGGCGAGACGGAGGGCCGGAAATGAACGATTGCGGCCACGATCCTATGATGGTCCAGGCCCTGGTCGACGGCGAGCTGGACGCGGTCCACGCCGCCGAGATCGAGGCGCGCGTCGCGGCCTGCGCCGACTGCGCCGGAACCCATGCGCGCCTGATGGTGCTGCGCGACGCGTTCCAGGCCGAGGGGGTGCGGGTCGCCGCGCCCGACCGCCTGCGCGCTCGGCTGGTCGAGAGCCTGGCTGCGGCCGCCGCTCCAACTGCGCCGGTCCGGCCGATGGCGCCGCGCCGTCAACGGCCCTGGGCCTGGATGGGGGCCGGGGCAAGCCTCGCCGTCGCCGCGTGCCTCGGTCTCTTCGTCGTCGCCGGCGCCGTGCGTCAGGACGAACTGCTGACGCGGGACCTGACCGCCAGTCACGTGCGCTCGCTGCAACTGTCCCATCTGGTCGACGTGCAGGCCTCGGACCATCATGTGGTCAAGCCGTGGTTCGACGGCAAGCTCGATTTCTCACCGCCGGTGATCGACCTGAAGGACCAGGGCTTCCCCCTGGTGGGCGGCCGGCTGGACTATGTGGGCGGCCGGTCGGTGGCGGCGGTCGTCTATCAGCGCGGCCGGCACCTCATCAACCTGTTCGTCTGGCCCGACGCCGGACCTGCTGGGCTTGATCAGGCCAAATCCAGCGAGGGCTACGGCCTGCGCCACTGGCGCAGCGGCGGCATGAGCTTCTGGGCGGTGTCGGACGTCAATCCGGCGGATCTGACGCTGTTCGAGACCGAGCTTAAGCCGCGGACGGGAGGCTGACCGCAAAACTGCGCCGCGTCAGTCCCGGCAGCATCACCGCCTGGCCCAGGGTGCGGGCGACGAAGAACAGGGTGAAGGCAAGCCACAGGCCATGATTGCTCCAGGGCCTGGCGACCCAGAAGGCCAGGACAAACACCGCCAGCGCCGCCACCATGCTGATCAG
>FSWM01000376.1_pt1 | contig 70202 bp, 54 predicted proteins | sample 1637841 | NCBI WGS metagenome assembly FSWM01 (sample SAMEA3914789, study PRJEB12502) | metagenome | biome: forest; material: soil | place: Canada | collected 2011-07-03 | depth 0.3 m | reverse complement strand
TGGAGAGCCGTATGCGGGAAAACCGCACGTACGGTTCGGAGGGCGGGGAGGGCCAAAACCCTTCCCGACCCCTATCATGCCGTGAAGGTCAAGCCGCGCCAAGCCTTCAGGATGAGTCCCACGCCCATAGGCTCGCCCATTCGTTCACGGCATGGATGGCCGGCGTACGCCGGCCATGACGGGAAACCTAAGCCAACGGTGAAGCTCAACGGCCGTTGGTTTAAAGCCTGATCGACGCTCGCCGAGGCCCCGCCGTCTCGCTATTCTGCGGCCCGGGATAGACCCCAGGCGAGGCCCCATGGCGACGAGCTACAAATTTACCCTGGGCGGCCTGACTCCGGCAGCGAAACCGGCGCCGGCGCCGCCGGTGGTGAAGCGGCACAACCTGTTTCCCACGGTCATCTGGCAGACGCACCTGACCGCCCTGGCCGACCAGTTTCCTCTCTGGATCTCCAGCGTCGAGGCCTTGCGGGCGGCGTCTCCCGACCCTGCCGGGCGGACCAATCGTGGGGGATGGAACAGCAGCGACAACGCCGTTCTGCAGCAGGGGGCGTTCGCGGGCCTGAACGAGGCGGTCCGCGCCCACTGCAAGATCGCCCTGAGCGACATGGGCGCGGCGGATCTGCCGTTCGAGCTGCAGTCCTGGATCAATATTCACGACCGGGGCGGGTTCAATTTCCTGCATATGCACGACGGAACCCTGCTCAGTGGCTGTTTCTACCTGCAGGTTCCGCAAGGCTCCGGCAATCTGGTGTTCCGCGACCCACGCCCGGGCGTGCTGCATGGTTTCAGCAAGGGCTCAGGCGCCAATGCCTGCAAGGACGTGCAACTGCGGCCGGAGGCCGGGCTGCTGGTGCTGTTTCCCCATTGGCTCGAACATTATGTGGAGCCGCATGGCGGCGATGCGCCGCGTATGGTCGTGGCCTTCAACGCCCTGACGCCCGAGCGTTGAGGGGCAGCGTCAGGCCACCGCCGCCAGGGCCGGTCGATGCGAGAGCGCCCGCTGCAGCAGCAACAGGGCCAGGAACAACAGGGTCATGGGCGCCAGGGACAGGTAGAAGGCGAACTGGCCGCCCACATAGCCGAACAGGCGGCCGGTCACGAACGATCCCAGGGTGCCGCCGAGGGCTGAGAACACCACGATCAGCCCGGTCATGGCCGCGTGGCGCTCGGTGGGCAGGGTGCTGAGGATCACCGAATTGATCGCGGGATAGATCGGCCCCAGGAACAGGCCGACCATGGGCAGCAGAAATGCGGCCAGGGGCGCATTGGCCCAGTGGGTGGGCGTGGCGTGGGTCCAGGAGGCCATGGGCAGGACCAGGATCACCAGGGCGGCGGCGGTGAGGGTACAGACGCTGAGCACCGTGATCCACTCGAAGCGCCGCAGCACCACCCCGCCGGCGAAGCGCCCGATCATGATGGCGCCGGCGAACAGGCTCATGGCCTGTACGCTCATGTCCGACGGCAGATGCAGGACCTTGTTGTTGAAGGTGGGCAGCCAGGTGCCGAAACTCTGCTCGATCAGCACATAGAGGAAGGCCGCCGCCAGATAGGCGCCCATGAACGATTCCTTGAACAGCTCCGGCGCGGCTCGCAGATTGTCGGCCAGGGTGGCGCTGGGCTTGCTGGCGCCGCTTTCGTCCAGGGGGGAGATCAGCATCATCAGGGCGGACGCCAGGGCCGCCGCGGCGATCACCCAATAGACGTTGAGCCAGGACAGGGAGGCCGGCGTCCTGGGATTGATGAACAGGCTGAACAGCTGGGCGCCGGACAGGACGCCGAACATGAACACGCCTTCGAGCAGGCTGATGCGGGCGGCGTGGTCGCGGGCGTCCTTGGCGATCAGGCCGACGCTGGAATAGACCGAGATCTTCACCACCGCGAACGACACCCCGACGGTGGCGAACATCAGCCGGGTCATCCAGAATGAGGCCAGTAGCGGCATGGCGACACAGGCGACGGCGACGCTGGCCAGGCCCAGCATGATCCCGCGCCGATAACCCAGGCGCGGCAGGAAGGAGGCCACCAGAAAAGAGGCCACTGCGATGGGAATATCCTTGAAGCCGTCGAGCAGGGCGGCGGATTTGGGCGCCGCGCCAAAGGTGTTGATCGACTGCAGGATCACCGTTCCGACGCTGTTGAGCAGCACCGCGAACACGGCGTAGGCCAGAAAGAGCGCGATGGTGATCCTGGCGCGAGCCACGCTGTGTCTCCGAAATTAGAGAAGGGAGATGGAGGGAGAAGAAAACGTCAAGCTAAAGACGTCACCCCTCTCCCTCCACCCCAGGTCCGGACGATCGCGGGGGGGCGGGGCCGTCCGGGCGGAGCGGCTAGAACTTCCAGGCGACGCTGAAGGTCACCGAACGGCCGAAAATCGGCCGCGATTCCGGCAGGGTGGCGTTGCCGCCGGTGCCGAGAGTGCGCGGATTGCCTTCGGTCAGGCCATGCGAGTTGGTCAGGTTATCACCGGCCACCTGGAAGGTGAGCGAGCGATAGTCGACGATGAAGCCAGCGCCCAGCGTCTGATAAGCGGGCAGGGGCTGGGTGTTGGCCAGGTCGGAGTAGCGATTCCCGTAGGCCGCGAAGTTGCCGTAGATATTGGCGGTCACGTCGTCCGGCAATTCGAACTTATAGGCCGGGGTGATGTGGACCTGGTATTTCGGGATCCGCTCCGCCTGCTTGCCGTTGAAGTCCGGAATGTCGGGCGTATTTGTGGTCGGGTTTTCGATCGTGTCGTCGGTGGTGATGCTCAGGCCGAAATCGCTGACCCAACGGCCATCGAATTCTAATCCATATGTGTCGGAGCCGGCGACTGTGGTGGGCGCCCCAACATCGTTATAGACCGCGCCGATCACCTTATCGAAGAAGGCGGTGAGGCCCACGTCGAACGAGTGGTTGTGGTACTTGAAGCCGCCTTCGTCGGAATAGACGGTCCAGGTCTGGTCGAGGCTCGGGCCGGTATTGCCGATCTGGCTGCGCACATCGTCGAAACTCGGGAAGTGCGCACCCTCGGAGAAGCGGACATAGACGTCCATGTCGGAGCGGATCTTGTAGTTGACGCCGGCCGTCCAGGTGGTCCGGCTCCGATCCAGTTTTTGCGTCTGCAGGGAGCCGCCCAGAGTATTGACCACGAAGTTGATCTTCTGGTCTTCGTCGCGGACGGCGGCGTCGATGCGCAGTTTGTCGGTCACGCTCCAGGAGTCGGCCAGATAGACAGCGTTCAGGTCGTCCGTGCCGCTGTCGCGGATGGCGTAGAACGGACCGGCTGCGTTGCCGCCGTTACCCTGATACCCTACGGTAGGGTCGGGGTTGGCTTGCATCATTTCGGCGGCGGTGACATTGACGAGGTCGTTGGCGCCCCCGATCTCCATGGTCCGCGGATTGCCCAGGCTCCAATTGTCGTCGGAGCTGAAGTGGGCGAAGTAGTAACCAACGGTGATCTTGTTGTTGAAGATGGTCTTCTCGAAGCTCAGCTCGTTGCTGATGTCGCGAAGATGCTTAAGCGCCATCCAGGAGCCGTACTGGGACAGATAGGTGGTGGGCGTCAGGGTTTGGTGCGTATTGAGTGTGGTCACCGAGCCCAGGCCGGGATTGGCGGCCAGGACCTGGCCAACGGTGACGGCATTGCCGGCGCCGACCAGGGCGTAGGTGTTGAGGTCGCCTTCCGTGATCCCGAACGTGTCGCGGAAATTGAACCCGTCACCAAGATCGTAGGTCAGGTTGCCGCCGCCGATCACGCCCTTCCAGCCCCGCCCATCGCCCAGATCGACGCTCTTGCTGGCGCCGGTCGCGGTCTCGATGGTGTCGTAGCGGGTATAGTTGTTCAGCGGGTTGTAGGTGCCGAGATTGATCCCCGGAACGCCCGTGGCGAAGGGCACATACCATTCGCCGTGATCGTCGGTGTAGCGAGCGAAGATGTTGAACTTGCCGCGCTCGAACAGCTTGGTGATGTTGATAGTGAACTGGCTGCCTTTTTCGGTGTCGAAACCGGCGTCGCGAACGCCGGGTCCGTCAGTGAAGTAGCCGCCGATCATATAGTACAGATCATCCGCCAGTTTGCCGCTCAACACGCCATCCACGCGGCGCTGGCCATAGTCGGTGCCACTGATCTTGAGTTCGCCCTCGGTCTGGTCGCGGCCCTGCTTCAGGGTGAAGTTGGTGGTCAGGCCGGGCTGGCCGCCGGAGAAGACCGAGGCCGGGCCGCCGTTGACGGCTTCGACGCTGGCCAGGGTCTCGTCGGCGCGAAACAGGGCCAACTGGTCCATGAACGACGGGCTGGACATGCCGAACACCGCCACACCGTTGATCTGAGCGGTGACGAAGGGCGCATCGCCTGTGCTGGGAATGCCGCGCACGAACACGTTCGAGGTGCCGACGCCGCCCGAGCTTTCCACCGCCACGCCGGGAACGGCGTTGAGGATTTCGCCGGTGGTCTTGGCGCCCATTTGCTGCAGCGCCTTGGACGTGATGGTGGTGATCGCGTAGCCGGCGTCGAGCTTCTTGACGCCACCGCCGCCGGCGGTGCCGGTGACGACGATTTCCGTCACGGAGCCGGCGTCGGCCGGCTGCGCGGGCGCCGCCGCAGCGGCGGGCGCGGCGGTCTGGGCCAGGACGGCGTGACCGCTCACCATGGCTGCTGATGAAACTGATATCATTAGAAAATTGCGAAAGCCGGTGCTCATGTTTCCTCTCCTTTTTCCTTTAAGCGTGGTCTCGTTGGGTTTTTAAAGTTTAAGGACGCGCTCCCACTGGAAGGCGCCGATCCTGCCGACGACAGCGTCGGCCAGATTGAGAACGGCGGGATCTCCGACCCCGACCGCATAGATGTTCGCCGCCCGCAGGCCCGCAATGCCGGCCTGGGCGTCTTCCAGGCCGATACAGGCGCCAGGGTCCAGGCCCAGGGCCTCGGCGGCGCGCAGATAGATTTCAGGGTCGGGCTTGCCGCGCGTGACGGTGGCGGCGTCGACCACATGATCGAACAGGGCGGCCACGCCCAGACGCTCGACCAGCAGCCGGGCGTTGCGGCTGGCCGAGGCCAGGGCCAGCTTCAGCCCCGCTGCGCGCCCGGCCTCAAGTACCGCGCGGGCGCCGGGGAACAGGTCCTGTGGGCCGAAATGTTGAATCAGTTCCAGATAATAGGCGTTCTTGCGGTCGGCCAGGACCTGCCGGTCAGCCGGGCTCATCTGCCGCTGGCCGCCCTTGAGGATGATGTCCAGCGACGCCATGCGGTCGACGCCCTTCAGCGCCTCGTTGGCCGCCTCGTCGAAAGGAACGCTGATCTCGTCGGCCATCAGCTTCCAGGCGCGGTAATGGGCCACGGCGGTGTCGGTCAGCACCCCGTCCAGGTCGAAGATCGCGGCCCGGATCGGGCTCGGCGGCTCGCGCCGGATCAGCATCGGCCGGCCAGCCGGCCGCGGCGCCGGCGCGGGGACATGGGTCGGGGCGGCCGTGGTCAACACCAGCGGGGCGCCGTCATGGTCGATGGTCAGGGGTTCGCCGTGGGTCAGGCCATAGGTCACGCCGTCGGCGTCCGCCCGCACGCTGACGCCGCGGCCGCGCCACAGCAGGCGAAAGCCGTAGGCGGGGACGGCCTTGGAGGTGACAGGCCGAAACCGCGGCGTCTCGGCCTGGGGGCGAAACCCGCCCCAGCCCCAGACCAGGGCCATCCAACTGCCGGCCGCCGCGGCCAGGTGCAGGCCGTGGTCGGTATTGCCGTGCAGATTGTCCAGGTCGACGAAGGTGGTTTCGCGCAGATAGGCGGCGGCCTTGTCCATCTCTCCGATATCGGCCGCCAGGATCGCGTAGCTGGAGGCCGAGAGCGTGGAATCGTGGACGGTGACCGCCTCGTAGTAGTCGAAATCGCGCTGCTTTTGCGCCAGGTCCTCATTGGCGGTCAGGGCGTGGGCCAGAACCACGCTGGCCTGTTTGCACACCTGGGCGCGATAGAGGGCCAGGGGATGGTAGTGCAGCAACAGGGGATGCTGGTCCTTGGAGCCTTCGAAGTCCCACAGGGGCTTGTCGAGGAAGGTGTCATCCTGGGGATGGACCCCCAGCGCCGGATCCACCGGCAGATACATGGCCGCCGCCGCGCGCCGCCAGGTGGCCAGCTCGCCCTCGTCGACGCCTAGCCGCGCCAGCAGGGCCGCAAGCGCCACCGGATCGGCCGCCCGCAGGCGCTCGACCAGTTCGCCGGCATAGTCCAGATGCGCCTTGGCCATGCGGTTGGTGTAGTAGTCGTTGTCGATCAGGGCCGTGTATTCGTCCGGTCCGGTGACCCCGGTGATGCAGAAGGCCCCATTGCGGCGCGGGGTGAAGGCGCCGATCTGCAGCCAGATGCGCGCGGTCTCCAGCACCAGTTCGGCGCCATGCTGCAGCAAAAAGGCCTCGTCGCCGGTGGCGCGGTCATAGACGCACACGGCGAAGGCCACGTCGGCATTGATGTGGTACTGGGCCGAGCCACCGGGGAAATAGGCCGAGGCCTCGTCGCCGGCGATGGTGCGCCAGGGAAACAGGGCGCCGGCCGCATGGTTCATCTCCCGCGCGTGAGCCCGGGCGCGGTCCAGGGTGGCGGCGCGGAACAACAGCTGGCTGCGCGCCAGGTCCGGCGCCGTGACCGCCAGGACGGGCGCGGCGAACACCTCGGCGTCCCAAAAACAGTGGCCCTCATAGCCTTCGCCGCTCATGCCCTTGGCCGCGATCCCGGTCTTGCCGTCGCGGGGGGCGTTCTGGCGCAGCTGGAACAGGTTGTAGCGCAGGGCCGCCTCCAACTCGGGCGTGGCCGGGGCGTCGATCTGGGCCTCATCCCAGAAGGCGCCGAGCGTGCGGGCGTGCTCCGCCTTGAGCGCCTCGAAACCCCGTTCCGCCTGCCGGTGGGCGAGGGCCTGGGCGTCCTGGATCAGGGCCGCCTCTTCACCACCGCCGGCAAAGGCGTAGGCGATGAACTTTTCCACCACCAGGCTTTCGCCCGGCGACAGATGGGCGCGCAGCACGGCGCCGCAATCGTCCGGCGCGTCAGCCTGGATCTCTGTTCGAAAGGCGCCGGAGACCAGGCGGTGCGTCTGGGCGCAGGCCACCGTCATGGCGATGGCGCGGGTCTTTTGCGTCAGGACCGCGTCCAGGCCCTTGGCGCCGCGCGACAGGGTGGTCATGCCGGCGCCGTGGCCGGCGCCCAGGCGCGGATCGTCGCCCTGGGCCACCGCCTTGTGGCCCCCGACCAGCAGCGAGGCGATGGAGACGGGGCCCGCATAGTCCACCGAGGTCACGCGAAAGCGGATGGCCAGCAGCGCCTCGGTCTCCAGCGGGACCATGCGCTCGGCGACGATGGCGACGTCGCCGCGATCCGAGCGCCACAGGGTGCGGCGGGTGGAGACGCCCGTCGCAAGGTCCAGCACCAGTTCGAAATCGGCGATTTCGCCCAGGGGCTCGTCATCCGCCAGGGTCACCCGCAGGCAGGCGCCGTCCGCCACGGGGACGCGGGTGTCGGAGGCGGTGGCGAAGCCGGTGAAGCGTTCGTGATAGGAGATCGGAGTGCGGTCGAACACCGGGCTGAGGAAGCTTTCGCCCTCGCCGCCGGCCTGTTCCTCGATCCCGCCGCGCACGCCCAGCAGGCCGTTACTGAGGGCGAGCAGGCTGCCTTGATGGTCGGCCGAGCGCGCGTCCGGGGGGGTGGTGACGGTCAGCCGCCAGGCCGCGCCCACGCGACCAGCGGTCGCGGCGTCTGAATGGCCCTTAGGTCCTCGTCCGGATTTTTGCGCCTGGTCGCGCATGCCGCCCCCCACGAACGAGTCTTTCCGCTCGAACGGTCACTAGATACGCCTCAGTGAAATGGATTTCAAGAAATCGATTTCATTTTGCCCACAGTTAAAAATACTCAATTATATCATGATGATCGAATGGAGATCGACGCGGGCAGGAGTTCGGATCTCGGCTCGGCGCCGTCGATCAGGGCGAGGATCTTTTCCCCCAGCAGGATGCCGCCTTCGCGCCAGTTCTGATGGATCGAGGTTAAGGGCGGGACGAAGTTCATGGCCATGGGCGTGTCGTCATAGCCGATCACCGAGACGTCCTCGGGCACGCTAAGGCCCCGGTCGGTCAGGGAGCGGATGGCCCCCATGGCCACAAGGTCGCTGCCGCAGAACAGGCCGTCGAACGGCTTGGGTTCTTGCGCCAGCAGGCTTTCGACGGCGTTGAAGCCGCCGACGAAGGTGAACGGGCAGCTGAGGTGGGTGACCAGCCGCGCGCCGGCGCCCTTGATCGCCCGCTCGAACCCGGCCAGGCGCGCGGCCAGTTCCTGGTGGTCGGTGTCGCCCAGAAACACCAGCCGGCGACGACCCAGGGCCAGCAGCCGCTCGGCGGCCAGCACGCCGCCCTGTTCGTTGTCGGTGCCGACCACGATATAGCTGTGGTCGTCGCTGGGCGCGCCCCAGACCACGAACGGCACGCCCGCCGCCTTCAGCCGGCGCACGGCGTCCTCGTGCAGCCCCTGGCCCAGCAGGATGGCCCCGTCGGAGGCGTGGATCTGGTCCTCGCGCGAGCCGCGCCCGGTGGTCAGCAGCAGGTTATAGCCGGCCGAGGCCAGGGCTTGGGAAATGCCGCCCAGGATCTCCAGCGGATAGGGGTCGGACATCGGCCGCTCGGGCGACGGCGTCATCTCGACCCCCACCGCCACGGTATAGCTCTTCTGCAGGCGCAGGTTGCGGGCGTGCAGATTGACCTTGTAGCCATGCTGGGCGGCCAGGTCCTGGATCTTCTTGCGCGTGGCCGGCGCCACCAGTTCATTGTCGCTGAGCGCCCTGGATATGGTGACCTTGGACACGCCCGCGATCACCGCCAGGTCGTCCATGGTCATCCGATCGCCGCCCGGCCGCGTCTGGGTCTTCTTGCGTCTGACGGGCTTGATGCTCAAGCGGGACCTTTCGGGTGGGGGGCGATGCGGCGGCGGACCTTAGCGCAGGAATTGCCGGGGTCAAAAGGGAGCGGGCTTCCGGCTTGCGGCCGAGCCGCCCTTGACTTGCGGCATTTTCGATATATCTAGGCACTATCGATCGACGTTGCGCATCGTCGCGTGTCGATCCTGAAAGCCTTGCGCCTGTCGCGGGCTTCGAGCGGTCTGGCCACAGCGCCCGGCCTTCACAGGCCCTAGATGGCCTTTTCCCCGACCGTTTTCCAATCGACCTGAACCGCCCGGCGGGGCCGAATAGACATTCGTCCCGCGCCCGGCGGCAGGCCCAGAAAGACAATCTTGACTGACCTTTTGATCCCTGACCGCAACCCCTCGATATCTGATCTCAGATATGGGGTGACACCGATAGAATTACTTAGAAATACAACGCGATCGCGCCTGGCCCGAGGGGCGTTCGACAGGCCCGACAGCCAATTTGAATTTCTCCCTCGCCGCCACGGAACGGCCAAGACCGAAAGCGCAACACCCGCCAGATGATCGTCGGCGCCACCCCTTCGCCGGACTGTCGCCAAATTGCGATAGACCCCCGGCGAAAATCAGACACCTTGGCGGCCATGACCACGCAAGACGGCGGATTCAATCTCGACCTCAGCCGGCGCCGGCTGCTGGCGGCGGCGGGCATCGCCGGCGGGGCCGCGGTGGCGTCGCTGATCGAGGCCGGCGCGGCGCAGGCCGAGGCCGCTTCGCCCGCTCCGGCGACGTCGCCGCCGGTGGCGGGCTTGCATCTGCAGTTCGGCGCGGATGCTTCGTCGCAGATCGTGGTGTCCTGGCACGCGCTGCAACCGGTCGCCCACCCCCGGGTGGTGCTGGGGCATATGGATGGCCGGCTCGACCAGGTGGCCCAGGCCATCCCGGTCAGCTACACCGACGCCAAGTCCGGCCAGGTGGTCTATGCCTATCACGCCAGGTTCGCCGGGCTGCGGGCCGACACCGCCTATCTGTACGGGGCGCTGCATGACGGCGCCGAGCCGGAGTTCGGCACGTTCCACACCGCCCCGCGGGGGCGGGCGCGGTTCACCTTCACCAGCTTTGGCGATCAGGGCACCCCGACCCTAGGCCGGCAATATGTCCCGCCCGCGGGGGTGACGATCCCCAATCCGCCCTTTGTCAACGACAATCTGGGATCGCCGGCGGCGGCCGACACCACCTTGGGGGTTGAGCGACTTCAGCCCCTGTTTCACCTGTTCAACGGCGACCTCTGCTACGCCAATCTGGCGGCCAACCGGGTGCGCGCCTGGTGGGATTTCTGGGAGAACAACAGCCGCAGCGCCCGCAAGCGCCCCTGGATGCCGTCGCCTGGCAACCATGAAAACGAACTGGGCAACGGGCCGATCGGCTATCAGGCCTATCAGACCTATTTCTCGGTGCCGCCGGCCACCGGCCAGACGGAAGTGACGCGGGGGCTGTGGTACGCCTTCACCGCCGGCTCGGTGCGTTTGGTCAGCATCGCCAATGACGACATCGTCTATCAGGACGGCGGAAATTCTTACGTCCGGGGTTATTCGGCCGGCGCTCAGAAGGCCTGGCTGGAAAAGGAATTGGCCGCGGCGCGCGGGGATCGCGACATCGACTGGATCGTGGTCTGCATGCACCAGGTGGCCATATCGACCGCCGAGGCGGCCAATGGCGCCGACCTGGGCATCCGCGAGGAATGGTCGCCGCTGTTCGACAAATATGGCGTGGACCTGGTGGTCTGCGGGCACGAGCACCATTATGAGCGCTCGCACCCGATCCGCGGCGCCGAGGCCAACGCCACCCTGACCCCGATCCCCAGCGCCACCGCCACCGACGTGATCGACACCAGCCGGGGCACGGTGCACATGGTCATCGGCGGCGGCGGCACCTCCGCGCCGAGCAATGGGCGATTGTTCGTCACGCCCCAGTGCCGGGTGATCACCGCCGTCGGTCCGCCCGACGCGGTGACCGGCCGCCGGCCTCCGGTCTATGTCCGCGAGCCGGCGCCCTGGTCGGCGGTGCGCAACGCCGCCCACGCCTATGGCTTCGCCGCCTTCTCCGTCGATCCGGGAACCCAGCGCGGCGGCGTCACCGAGATCAAGGTCACCTATTACGACGTGGTCGGGACAGGCGGCCAACTGGCCGCGTTCGAGACCTTCACCCTGCGGCGGCCGCGTCGCGATTAGGGCGGATGAGCCCTGGCGTGGGATGAGCGGAGTTTATATTGGCTCAGCCTGTTTTCATCATGATCTAGTTCGAGACCGAAGCGCTTTTGCTGGCGCGCCAAGCGGCCCTGTCAGGCGCGTGTCAAGTTCGGCCTGTAGGCCCGCTGCGAAGCGCTCGTTCGGCTCCTGGGGTATGGATGAAACATTTCGTCGGGCCGGCGGCCTTGCTGGCGTTCGCGGCCGCTACGGACGCTCGGGCTCAGGCCGCCCCGTCTCCTGCGCCCAGCTCCGCGGCCCCCAGTTCACCGGCAGGCGCTCCGCAGGATGTGGTGGTCACGGCGCAGAGGCCCGTGGCCCAGACCCTGATCGACCGCAAGGTCTATACCGTGTCCCAGGATTTGCAGGCCACCTCCGGCACCGCCGCCGATGTGCTGGACAATGTGCCGTCGGTCAATGTCGATGCGGACGGCAATGTCAGCCTGCGCGGCGATAGCAACGTCACCATCCTGGTGGACGGCAAGCCGTCGGCGCAGTTTGCCGGCGCCACGCGCGGACTGAGCCTGCAGCAGTTCCCGGCCAGCGACATCGAGCGGGTGGAGGTGCTCACCAACCCGCCGGCTCAATACAAGGCCGAAGGCTCGGGCGGCGTGATCAACATCATCACCAAGAAGACCCGCAAGGCCGGCTTGTCCGGCGCAGGTCAGCTGAGCCTGGGCGACAAGCGTCGGTTCGTCCTCGGGCTGGACGGGGCCTATAACGCCGGCAAGCTCAAGCTGTCGGGCGGCCTTGGCCTGCGCCAGGACGCCAAGCAGCGCCTGACCACGTCGAACCGCGAGGCCGTGGATCCGACCTCGACCCCGAACACGCTGGTGGCGAGCCAGGAACGCATCGACGAACAGCTGCGGCGGCTGATTCCCTCGGTGAAGGCCAATCTCGACTATGAGTTGGACAGCCGTCAGTCTCTGGGGGTCTCGTTCAGCCATCGCGAACTGGATGGCGTGCGCTATTTCGACCAGTACGATCAGAGCGGGCCGCCCGGACAGGCGCCCACCAGCATTTCCAACCGGCACAGCGACGGCCATGACTGGAGCGTCGACGCCAGCGAGGGCGCGCATTTCGAGCAGAAGCTTTGGCGGTCGGGCGAAACCATCAGTTTCGCCCTGGTCCGCAGCGTGACCCGCGAACGCGAACGCTATTTCTACCGCAATACGTCCCCCCTGCCGGCGGCCGATCCCACCTTCGACGATCTTCATCTCAGCCTGGACCTGATCAAGACCGAGTTCAGCGCCGACTATGACCTGCCCTTGGCCAATGATCGCGAACTGAAGCTCGGCTACGATCTGGAAGACGATCGCAACGCCTTCGACAATGTCGGCGACACTGTCGATCCCGCGACCGGGCGGCCTGTGGTAAATCCCGCCGTGACCAACCACTTCCGCTATCGGCAACGGGTCAACGCCGCCTATGGCGAATACCAGACGCCGCTTGGGCCGTGGCGGCTGCAAGCCGGGTTGCGACTGGAGGCGGCCGACATCTCCCACCTGCAGATCACCGGCGATATCGCCGGAGCGCGCAGGGACTTCGCCGCTTATCCGAGCCTGTCCCTCGACCGCAGCTTCGGCGAGGCGGCCAAGCTTCTGGCCAGTATCAGCCGCCGGGTCACCCGGCCGGACCCCGAGGCCCTCAATCCCTTTCGCGACAGCCAGGACATCCACAACCTGCGGGCCGGAAACGCCAACCTCCTGCCGCAGGACACCTGGTCCTACGAGCTCGGCTACACGGTCGCGGCGAAGGCGCTGACCTATGGCGCGACGGCCTATTATCGCTTCGACCGCAACAGCGTCACCGACATCACCCAGCCGATCAGCGCCGACGTGGTGCTGGTGACCAAGACGAACCTGCCCAAGAGCCGATCCGCCGGGTTCGAATTCACCGCCAATGGCAAGCTCAACCGGACCCTGTCCTACGCGCTCAGCGGCAATCTGTTCTACAGCGAGATCGACGCCGCCGCCCTCGGCGCCGGCTCCGGCGCGGGAGGCTTGAGGTCGACCGCCGGCCTGAATCTGAAGGCCAGTCTCGACTACCGGCCCACCAGCGTCGACACCGCGCAGATCTCCCTTTCCCGGACGGACAAGCGCCTCACGCCCCAGGGCTTTGTCAGCGCCATCAACCTGGTGAACCTCGGCTACAAACGCCAGTTGAGGCCGGATCTGTCGCTGGTGCTGACGGTGACAGACCTGTTCGACGGCCAGAGATTTCAGCGGCTGATCAGCACCCCGCAGCTGCGCGACGATTACCTGCGCCACCAGATCGGCCGGATCGCCTCGGTAGGCGTCGTCTACAGCTTCGGGACCCAGAAAAAGCCGAAGTCCAACGCCTTTGAGTATGACCAGTAGGCGTCGCGTCTTTGGTCGGCCCTAAGCCGCCGCCGCGGCGTGCTCCGCCGCCCGCTCGGCGTCGATGGCCGTGACCTTGGCCACGCAGGGCCGCGACATCACCCGGTCGACATAGGCCTTGGTGACCGGGTTTTGCGGCACGATCTGGAACATCATGCCCCAGTTCAGCGCCTGGCCCCACAACAGGTCCGCCGCTGATATGGCGTCGCCCAGCAGGTACGGCCGGTCGGTGATCTGGTCGACCACGGTCTGCAGCATGACGTCAAAGTCGCCATAGGTGGACATGGCTTGAGCGCCCGGATCACGGTTCAGGGCCCGGTCGATCAGGCCCGGTTCGTAGCAGGCCGCGTAATAGACCATCCAGCGCAGATAGGGGCCGCGCAGGGGATCGCCGATGGCCGGGGCCAGGCCGGCCTTGGGGAACTGGTCGGCCAGGTAGAGATAGATGGCCACCTGTTCGGTGATCAGGGCGCCGCGATGCCGTATGGCCGGCACCTTGCCCAGGGGATTGATCGCCAGATAGGCGGGCTGACGGTTTTCGCCGGCCTTCATGTTCATGATGTGCAGCTTGTAGGGCGCCCCAAGCTCCTCCAGCAGGGACACGGAACCGGACGAGCGCGTCTGCGGGCAATGGAAAAGGGTGACGGTGTCGTCGTCGGGGGTGGTGGTCTCGGAAGTCGGGGTCTCGGGGGTCATGGCTCTGGCTTTCCAATAGGGTGGGCGAGACGCCGACCATCAGGTCGGCCAGAGCACAATGCGCGCCCATACCTGTCACCTCATGTCAGGTTGGTTTAGACTATTTGCATGCGCGCGAGCCGGCTCCTGTCCATCCTCACCACCCTGCAGGCCCGCGGCCATGTGACGGCGACGGCCCTGGCCCAGGACTGCGAGGTGTCGTTGCGCACCATCTATCGCGATATCGATGCGCTGAGCGCCGCTGGCATACCGGTCTATAGCGAACGCGGCTCGGCCGGCGGCTATCGCCTGTTGGACGGCTATCGCACCCAGCTGAACGGACTGTCGGCCAAGGAGTGCGAGGCCCTGTTCATGACCGGCCTGCCGGGGCCGGCCGCGGACCTGGGCCTGGGCGCGGTGTTGGTGGCGGCCCAGAACAAGCTGCTGTCGGCGATGCCCGCCCGCCTGCGCGGCGGCGCCGAGCAGATGCGGGCGCGCTTTCATCTGGACGCGCCGGCCTGGTTCGCCCGGGCCGAACAGCCCGCGCACCTGCCGCTGATCGCCGGGGCGGTGTGGGACCAGCATCCGATCCGCATCCGCTATCGCAGCTGGAAGGGCGAGAAGCAGCGGCAGGTCGAACCCCTCGGCTTGGTGCTGAAGAGCGGCGCCTGGTATCTGATCGGTCAGGTGGACGGCGGCGCGCGCACCTATCGCATCGCCCGCATTCTCGACCTGGACGTGCTTGGCGAGCGCTTCGAACGGCCGGCCGGGTTCGATCTGGAAGCCTATTGGCGCGAGGGGGCGCAGCGGCTTGAGGAGGACCTGCACCGCAACCTGGCCACGGTCAGGTTGTCGCCGTGGGGCGTGAAGATGCTCGAGGCGTTCGTCTCGCCCCTGGCCTATGCCGCGGTCGAGATCTCCGAGGCGGCTGACGCCGACGGCTGGCGCGTGGCGGTGCTGCCGGTGGGCTCCTTGCGCCAGGCCTGCGGCGAACTGGTGCGGCTGGGGGCTGAGGCCGAGATCCTGGGGCCGCTCGAACTGCGCGAACAGATGGCGCGGATGGTGGCTGGAATGATGGATCTCTACCGGGCGCCGGGCTTGTGCTCGACGCCGGCCTCGCCGAACCCGCGCGACGCCGCCCAGTAGTGATAGGCCGCCCAGAATCCGGTCACGGCCAGGATCATCATCGACCAGCGCAGCGACGCAGCGCTGGCCCCGGCGCGGCCTCCGAACGCGTCGCTGAGCAGGCCCACCAGTTGGGGCGCCACCACCAGGTTGGTGATATTGCCCATCAGCACGGTGATCGCGGTGGCCTGGGTGCGCATGGCGCTCGGCACGGCGTTCTGCAGCAGGCCGATCGAGGGGCCGATGTAGAAATAGATCGCCGGAATGAAGCACCACAGCATGGCGATGGCGATCCCCTTGGAGGGGGCGACCAGCATCACCATCGACGGGATCGTGGCCAGGGCCACCACCCCGGCCAGCATCCACAGGATCCGGCGCGGCGACTGCATGGCGCGCCGGGCGCAGATCCAGCTGGTGAGCAGGGTGGCGCCGGCGCCGGCCACCAGGTGAGCGGCGCCTAGGGCGGAGCCGATCTGGCCGACGCTCATGCCATAGGCGCGTACGAAATAGGTCGGCGCCCACCAGATCAGCCCCCAGCCCCATAGCGCGGTGATGGCGCCGGCCATCATCAGGTGCATGGCCGGCTTGTTGCGCCACAGAAGACCGATGGTCTCCTTAAGCGGGATCACGCGGTCGGGCTGGGCAGCCGCGACATCGAGCGCGGCGCGGCGCGGCTCGTGGACGGTCAGAAGCACGACCGCGCCCAAGACCAGGCCCGGCGCGCCCAAGGCCAGGAAGGCGGAGCGCCATCCGTGGGCGTCGGCCATGCGCCCGGCCAGGTCCGAGCCCAGCCAGGCGCCCAGGGGCGCCCCCAGGGTGAAGACCGTCATCGCCATCGGCCGTTCCAGAGGCCGGAAATAGTCCGAGATCAGGGCGGTGGACGACGGTGTCGCGCCAGATTCGCCGACCCCGACCCCGACCCGCGCGATGATCAGCTGCCAGAAGTTGCGGGCTATGCCGGTGGCGATGGTCATGGCCGACCAGAGCATCAGCGATATGGCCACAATGTTGCGCCGGCTGCCGCGGTCGGCCAGCACCGCCACCGGCAGGCTGACCGTCACATAGAAGAGGGCGAGGACCACCCCGGTCAGGAAGGCGACGCCGGCGTCGGTCAGATGCAGCTCCAGCCGGATCGATTCCAGCACGGTGGAGACCACATAACGGTCGGCGATATTGACGGCGTAGACCAGCATCATCACCGCAAGCACATACCAGCGATAGCCGCCGGCGGCCGCCAGGCTGGGCGCGGGCGAAGCGGGCGCGGGCGCCAGCGCGGCGGCTTGTGGCTCGATCATGCGTGTCTTTCTCAAGCCATCGCCAAGGGCGTTCCGGCGCGGCATGCCCGGTCGAGCCGATTGGGTGGGTCGTCATTAGTCGAACAGGGACTGTCCAGTGCATATCATGGGCGGCTCAAATGCCTTTTTGCGATATGCGCATCTGTTTAATCGGCTTGGCCAAGTTGCGGCGCGGTGAGGTGATCCGCCTGGGCTTGGCGTTTTTCAGGCCGTAGACTGTGCAGGGCTGCAAACGCGGCCTCAATCGGAGTGGGCCTTGGCCAACCAGGACTTCGGCGACAAGGTCGGCAGTGTCGAGGCGGCCCTGGCCCATGCCCGCAGCCTGCTGGGCGGTCAGCCGGACCTGGCCCTGACCCAGGCGCGCGAGGTGCTGCGCGTGGCGCCCGCCCATCCGGACGCTCTGTTCCTGTCGGCGGCGGCCTTGCGCCGGATCGGCGACCCCAGCGGCGCGCGCCAGGCGCTTTTGGGTCTGGCGGCGGATCACCCGCAAGCCTGGGCGCTGCAGTTCGAGCTGGGCGCCGCCTGTGCGGCTCTGGGCGAGGCCGGGCCCGCGGTCGCGGCCCTGACCCGGGCCACCACGCTCAATCCAGCCTTCGCCCCGGCCGCCCACGCCCTGGGCGATCAATTGGCCATTGTCGGCGATCTGGCCGGGGCCGAGGCCGCCCATGCCCGGCCGCTGGCCGGATCGGTCCACGACCCCAAACTGCGCAAGGCCGTCCACGCCCTGCTGGATGGGCGGCAGAACGAGGCGGCCGACGCGCTGGGGCGCCTGGGCCTGTTCCCCACCGACATCATCGCCGCGCGGATGATCGCCAACGCCGCCGCCCGCCTGGACCGCGAGGCCGAGGTCGAGCTGCTGCTCGCCGACAGCGTCGCCCGCGCCCCGCGCTTCGCGCCCGCCCGCCAGCACCTGGCCGTGCTGCTGCATCAACAGAACCGGGACACAGAGGCCCTGGCCCACCTGGATCAGCTTGTGGCGCAGGATCCGGCCGCCGCCGGCTTTCGCGGCCTGCGGGTGGTGGTCCTGGTTCAGTTGGGCGAGTTCGAGCGGGCCATCGAGGATTGCGAGCACCTGCTGCAGGCCCAGCCGGACCAGCCCCAGCTGTGGCTGACCTATGGCCACGTCCTGAAGACCATCGGCCGCCAGGCCGACGCGGTGTCCGCTTTTCGCCGCAGCCTCGGCCTGGCCCCCGGATTCGGCGAGGCCTATTGGAGCCTGGCCAATCTGAAGACCGTGGGCTTTGACGGCGCCGATATCGCCGCCATGCGTGGGCAGCTGGCCCGGACCGACCTGGGGGGTGAAGACCGCATCCACCTGCATTTCGCCCTGGGCAAGGCGCTCGAGGACGCCGGCGACTATGCGGGCTCCTTCGAGCACTATCATTCGGGCGCGGGCCTTCGCCGAGCGACGGCGCCCTATGACGCCGAGGCCAATACCGCCTTCGTCCGACGGACGATCGAGACCTTCACCCCGGCCTTGCTGAAGGCGCGCGCGGCGCAGGGGCGCCAGAGCGCCGGTCCGATCTTCATCCTTGGTCTGCCGCGTTCGGGTTCGACCCTGATCGAACAGATTCTGGCCAGCCACAGCCAGGTGGAGGGGACCAAGGAACTGCCCGACCTGGTGGCCATGGCCCGGCGCCTGGCGACGGGCCCCGATGGCCCGGGCCGCTATCCGGCCTTGCTGGCCGATCTCGATGGGCCCGCCCTGAGCGCGCTGGGCGACGAATATATGGAGCGGGTCGCGGTTCACCGCCGCCAGGGCCGGCCCTTGTTCATCGACAAGTTTCCCAACAACTTCATGCATGTGGGCCTGATCTGCCTGATCTTGCCTGAGGCCAGGATCATCGACGCACGGCGCCACCCCATGGCCTGCTGCTTTTCCGCGTTCAAGCAGCATTTCGCCCAGGGTCAGGCCTATAGCTACAACCTGGGCGATCTTGGCCGCTACTATGCCGACTATGTAGACCTGATGGCCCATTTCGATGCGGTCCTGCCCGGACGCATCCACCGCGTTCAGTACGAGCGATTGGTGGCGGACATCGAGGTCGAGGTGCGCGCCCTGCTGGACTATTGCGGCCTGGATTTCGAACAACAGTGCCTGAATTTCCACCAGACCGCTCGCGCGGTGCAGACGGCCAGTTCCGAACAGGTGCGGCGGCCGATCTATACCGAGGGCGTCGATCAATGGCGCCATTACGAGCCCTGGCTCGGTCCGCTGAAGGCGGCGCTGGGACCCATCCTCTAGAACGCCGTGATTTCGGATCGGTCCCAGCTCGATTTCGTCCCGTTTGACCGCGCGGGCGGGCGGTCCCGCCGCGGCTGTAGATGCCTTTTTTGAATGCCCTCATCCATTAAAGTCGCTTTCTAGAGTCCCCCGCCCGGACGAGCATCCTTTCAGTTTGAACGTCGTGCAGAGACGAATTCCGATGTCGGATTTCGGGGGGCGCCGGCGATTTCAACCTTGGGCGCGTCAGACGCCCGGCCGTTGCTGAACTAGAGGGGGACTACCACAGTGCTTGATTCAAATGGCGGCGCGCAGCGCCGGGGCGTCAAGGCGCTGAAGCTCGCGCTCATATTGGTGTCGGGCGTCAGCGGCACGGCTCTGCTGCACGGCGCCGCCAACGCGGCCGATGCGCCAGCGGCGAAAGCCGACACGACCAGCATTCAGGAAGTCGTCGTCACCGCCAGCCGATCCGGCGCCCAGTCGCTGCAAAAGACGGCCATGGCCATCACCGCGATCAATGTCGATCGCCTGGACAAGGCCGGCCAGGGCAATCTGAGCGACCTGGCCAAGCTGGCGCCGTCCCTGAACATCACCGAGGGCGCGCCCGGCTTCAACAAGATCGACATGCGCGGCCTGACCACGGGCGCCTATCGCACCTCGGACACCTCGGACCGGCCGCTGGTGGCGGTCTATCTCGACGACACCCCGATCTCGGTCCAGGGGCAGACCCCGGACCTGAAGGTCATGGATCTGGAAGACGTCGAAGTGCTGCGCGGTCCGCAGGGCACGCTCTATGGCGCGGGCTCCATGGCCGGGACCATCCGCTTCGTCACCGCCAAGCCCAACAGCCATTCCCAGTTCGGAACCCTGGAGGCCAGCGCCGCGGATACGGAGCATGGGGCGGGCAGCTATAATCTGCGCGGCATGTTCAACGTGCCCTTGATCGACGATGTCCTGGCCATGCGGGCCACGATCTATGTGGGCGAGGACGGCGGGTTCATCGACAATATCGGCGACCGGAACAAGAAGGACGCCAACCAGAACCACAGCAACCAGGCCCGCCTGGCCTTCCGCTATACGCCCAATGACAAGCTGACGGTGGACGCGGCCTATACCTATGAAGGCAGCCGCGCCTCGGGCCTGAACTCGGTCTATTCCGCCCTGCCGGCCTACACCATTTCGACCAATTCGCCCGAAGGGACTTCCGACAGCTTCCAGCTCTATTCGGTCAACGCCAAATACGACCTCGGCTTCGCCGACCTGGTCAGCTCGACCTCCTATACCTGGCGCCAGATCGGCTTCCACATGAGCGATGAAGCCACCATCGCCTATTTCTTCGCCAACTATTCCGCCACGCCCCTGCCGAAGGTTCCGAACACCACCTATCCGGTGTTCCCGGCGATTGCGACCTATAACCAGCAGGTGGCCGACGCCATTCCGGCGGAGAAATACGGCATCACCAACAAGGTGCACGACTTCATGCAGGAAGTCCGCCTGGTGTCCAAGGACGACGGCCCGGTCAAATGGACGGTCGGCGGCTTCTACGAGCACCAGCGCCGCAATCTCTATCAGGACATCCCGGTTCCCGGTTTCGACAGCCTGTCCTATGAAAGCCTGTACACGGGGCTCAATACGCCAAACGGCAAGTATGACTCCAAGTTGGTCGACGGCGCCTATAACTCCAACGACATCTTCTCCGGCGCGCAGAACCAGACCGAACATCAGTTCGCCGTGTTCACGGACGACACTTGGCACGTCACCAAGCAACTCGATGTAACCGCCGGCGTGCGTTATTTCGATTTCGGCGAGGACTATTATCTGTTCGAGGGCGGGGTTTACGGGGTCATCGATCACAAGCCCTTGGTCCAGCGGGCGTCCTTGAAGGCCAATGGATTCAATCCGCGGTTCAACGTGTCCTACAAGTTGAACAGCGACCTGATGGTCTATGCCGAAGCCGCCAAGGGCTTCCGCTATGGCGGCGCCAACCAGCCGGTGCCCACCGGCGCCACAGGCATAGCTTCGACCTGCGAAAAAAACCTCACCTCCTATGGCTATTCGGCGGCGCCTCTGAGTTTCGGGCCGGATCATCTGTGGAGCTATTCGGTCGGCGAAAAAGGCAGGTTCGCCGATGGTCGCCTCACCTTCAATGCGGACGCCTACTGGGTTGACTGGAAGGACGTCCAGACCCGGCTCTTGCTGAACTGCTCGTATTTCTTCACGGACAACAAGGGGTCCATCATAAGCCGGGGCATCGAGGCCGAGACCAATTTCCGATTGACCTCGCAAATCACGCTGAACGCCAGCACCTCCTTCAACGACTCCCATGCGGACGGCCCGATCCCCACGGTCGGCGCCTTCGATGGCGATCAGACGCCTTATTCGCCGAAGTGGATCGCGGGCTTTTCGATCTTCTATGATCGGCCGCTTTCCAGCGGCTCGCTGCACGCCCAGGCGAGTTATCAATACAGGGGTCAGCAACAGACCACCTTCAATCCGGAGGCCACGACCATCGTCGGCGGCAAGCTGGTGGCGACGGGGCCCAGCCCGACCTTCGCCATCATCCCGGCGTCGGAAAATGTCAGCGCCTCGGTCGCCTACGATATCGGCCGCTACGAGGTGGGCCTGTTCGGCAACAACCTGACCGATGGGGTCAAGGTCACCGACATACAGAGGGCGACTTATTACGCGGCCTATCAGGCCGGCAATCGCGAGACCGTCGCGCGGCCGCGGACCCTCGGCGTTCGGATGAAGGTCAAGTTCTAAGGCCATTGTCTCAGGGCTGCCCTGAGCGATATGGCTCTGCTTGTTCGGGGGCCTGCGCTTGGGCGCAGGTCCCCGTTTTTTGTTGAGGCCCGCCCTTCGTTGACGCCAGACCTTTGTTGAGGACAGTCGTGATCCGCAAGCCTGTGATCTTCCCGGTCGTCCTCTTGATCCTGGCGGCGATGTCGGGACTGGCCACTTCGCCCGCCTCGGCGTCTTCCCGCCCGCCCAGCCAGCCGAGCGTGGATGCGCCCGAACTGGCCCGGCTGGGGCCCTACGCCGTGGGGTTGAAGCGGTTCGACCTGACCCAGGCGGCCCAGGCCGATCTAGCCCAGCTGAATGCGGCGACCGGCGTGGCGCCGATCATCGACCGGGTACTGCCGATCAGGCTGTGGTACCCGGCCAGGGCGTCCGCCGGCGCGACCCGCGTCGCCTATTCGGGGACCCTGCCGGCGGAAAAGGCCGTCCAGCCGCCGGTGCGGATCGCCGCGGCGGGCGTCGCGGTGCTGGACGCCGCGCCGGTGACGGGCCAGCGCTTTCCTCTGGTGATCCTGTCGCACGGCTATAGCGGCGCGCCGGAGGCCATGACCTGGCTGGCCGAGAACTTGGCCTCCAAGGGCTATGTGGTGGTGGGAATCAGCCATCGCGATCCGCCCTATGGCGACCCGCGCGGCTTCGCCGGCCCGCTGCTGCGCCGGCCGCTGGACCAGGCCTTTGTCGCCCGCACCCTGTTGGCGCGGGTGCGCGCGGGCGACGGCTTCCTGTCCGGCCTGATCGACCCCGAGCGCATGGCCTTGATCGGCTATTCCATGGGCGGTTATGGCGTGTTGACCGAGGCGACCGGGGGTTTCGATCCCGCGGGATCGCCGGCCCAGGCGCTGCCGCAGCGCTATATCGGCCCCTATCTGCCCGGCGGCGCGCTGCGCGAGGAAGAGAAGATCGGGGGTCTGAAGGCGGTGGTGGCCATCTCGCCCTTCACCGGCCGGCCGGGCGCCCCGGCGCTTTCGCCGACGGCCCTGGGCGCGATCCGCGCGCCGCTGCTGCTGATCGCCGGTGACCAGGACCAGACGGTGGGTTTTGCGGGGGTCAAGGCGGTGTTCGATCAGGCGGTCCACGCGCCGCGGCGCCTTCTGGTGTTCCACCAGGCCGGCCATTCGATCGGCATGAATCCGTCGACCGGCGACGAAACCACGCTCTGGGGCCTCGACTGGTTCGAAGATCCGGTGTGGCGCAAGGACCGCATCATCGGCGTCAGCCTGCACATGATCACCGCCTTCCTGGATCTTTATGTGAAGGGCGACGAGAGCCGGGCGGCCTATCTGGACGTGGCGACGCCGGAGTCCGACGACGCGGTCTGGCCGGCGGCCTCGGCCGGGGCCTACGGGGCCTATAGTCCGGGCGCCGCGCCAATCACGGTGTGGAAGGGCTTTCAGCGCGTGCACGATGCGGGGCTGGAGCTGTTGCGGGGCGACGCGGCGCCTTAGGCGGGCGGCGGGCCAGGGCGACTCAGCCCAGCGGCCTTTGAGACTGACCGCTGAAGGTTCTGCCCATCCATCGCCGTCGTCACCGCGTTCGTCGCGGTGACCCATGCCGTGAAGGTCCAGCCGCGCCGAGTCTTCAGGATGGGTCCCACGCTCGTGGTCTCGCCCACGCGTTCACGGCATGGATGGCCGGCATACGCCGACCATGACGGGAAAACCACACACCGACGGTCAAACTCAAAGGCCCCTGGTATCAGCTCCCGCCCGCTAAACCTCGCTGGCCATCGCCGCCTGGTTCGCCGTCTGGGCGCCGAAGCGGCCGATCATCCAGCTGCGGAACAGGGATATGACCGGGTCGGCCAGGTCTTCCGGATGGAATTTGAGATAGTAGCCGTAGCCTTCCTCGAACACCGCCCGCGGATAGGGGGCGGTCATGCGGCCCTCGGCCACGTCCACGGCCAGCATGTCCACATCGGCCAGCACGATCCCGTCGCCGGACATGGCGTACTGCACCGCCGACATGTTGGTGTCGAAGGCGACGCCCCGGTCGGTGTCGATGTTCAGGCCGCACTGGCGCGAGAAGGTGGTCCACAGGAAGTCGCGCGGCTGGTTGTCCAGCTTGACGTGCAGCAGTTCGTTGTCGGCCAGGAAGTCGCCCAGGCTCTTGCCCGCCTCCCGCTCGGCCAGTTGCGGCGAGCACATGGGGGTCACGCGCACCATCCACAGAAGGTCGGTGACCCGGTCGTCGACGCTGGGGCGGTCATAGACCACCGCCACGTCCAGGTCCTGGGTCGGCAGGCCGATAACGTGGCTGGAGGAGACATCGATGCGGATGTCGGGAAATTCGCGGCGAAAGTCGCGCAGGATCGGCAGAGCCATGTGGTGCAGCAGGGACGGGGGCATGTGCACGCGCAGGGTCCGCGCGCTGCGCTCGCCCTGCTGGATCAGGTTCAGGGTCTGCTCGATGCGATCGAAGGCCTTGCTGACCACGGGCAACAGGGCCGCGCCGGCCTCGGTCAGCACCAGGCCGTGGGGGCGGCGCTCCAGGAGCGGCTTGCCCAGGATCTCCTCCAGGCTGATCACATGGCGGCTGAGCGCGCTCTGCGAGACATGCAGGGCCTGGGCGCCGACGGTGAAGCTCAGATTGCGGCCGACCGCTTCATAGGCGCGCAGCGCATTCAGGGGCAGCCAGCGGCGATTGATCACGGAGCGGTCCTAAATCTTACAGGAGCCGGCGGGGCCGGCCGTCATGCGGTCGTCATCAGAGCCGCCGCCGACGCGAAAATGCAAGCCGGCCGCGGACTCTCGACGCAGGATACTATCAAACGCGGCGAAGCCTGTTCGACATCCCTGAAATGCGAATATGCCTATGCGGAAATGCGATTGCCCAGGCCCAAGACCGTCATGCGATATTGGCTTCGATCAAGGAGCACCGATGGTCGATCTCGGTAAAATCAGCGCGCTGCTTAAGGCGCGACGTCCCGGACACAGCCTACCGCAGGGTCTCTATAATGGCCCCGAGGCGTTCGCGTTCGATCTGGAGGCGATCTACAAGCGTTCCTGGCTGCAGGTGGGCTTCGAGATCGAGTTGCCCAAGCCGGGCAGCTACATGGCCATGACCCTGGGGCTGTGGCCGATCCTCGTGCTGCGCGACCGCGCCGGCGAATTGCGCGCCTTTCACAATTCCTGCCGCCACCGCGGCGCGCAGGTCTGCGCCGACGGGCATGGGTCTTCGGCCCGGCTGGTCTGTCCCTATCACCGCTGGACCTATGAGCTGACCGGCGAACTGGCTCACGCCGGGCGCATGCCCAATGATTTCGACATGGCCGACCACGGGCTGAAGCCGATCCACCTGGCCAATGTCGGCGGCGTGCTGCTGGTCTGCCTGGGGGACGATCCGCCGGAGATCGACAGTTTCCGACAAAAGATGACGCCGCTGCTGGCGCCGCACAACCTGGCCGACGCCAAGCTCGCGCACCAAAGCACCCTGCTCGAGCGGGGCAATTGGAAGCTGGTGATGGAGAACGCGCGCGAGTGCTATCACTGCGCCACCAGCCATCCGGAACTGGCCTTGAGCTTTCCCGTCGGCGCGTCCGGCCATTTCGACTATGGCGACGACGACAGCCTGGAGCGCTTCAATGAGCGCATGACCAGCCTGGGCCTGGATGTCGGCCCGGTGGAGGGGAGCTGGTGGCAGGCCATGCGCTTCGCCCTCAACGAGGGCTGCGTGTCCATGACCACCGATGGCCGGCCCACGGTCTCCAAGCTGATGTGCGAACTCGGCGAGGGCGATATCGGCTCGCTGCGCTGGTCGATCGAGCCGCACAGCTTCACCCACGCCTGCGGCGACTACGCCTTCATGTTCAGCGCCCTGCCGATCAGCCCGACCGAGACCATCGTCCATTCCAAATGGCTGGTGCACAAGGACGCGGTCGAGGGGGTCGATTATGACCTCGATCGCCTGACCCATCTTTGGACGGCCACCAATCTGCAGGATCGGGACCTGGTGGAGACCAACCAGCGCGGCGTCAATTCGCCGGGCTATACGCCGGGACCCTATTCGGTGGACGCCGAGGCCTTGGCCCTGCGCTTCGTCGACTGGTATTGCGACACGGCCAATGCGTTCGTCGCCAAGGCCCCGAGGGAAGACGCCTAGATGTCCGGCGAGATCGATCCTGGCCTGCACCCCGAAACCCTGACCATCGGCTATGGCTATGATCCGCGCACCGCGTTCGGCGCGGCCAAGCCGCCGGTGTTTCTGACCTCGACCTTCGTCTATGAGAACGCCGCGCACGCCAAGGCCGTGCACCGGGCCTATTTCGACGGGGCCGATCTTGAGGGGGGCGGGGCGCCGGGCGGTTCGCCCTATATCTATTCGCGGCTGAACCATCCGGGCCTGGACATGGTCGAGCGGCGCCTTTCGGTGCTGGACCGGGGCGAGGACGCGGCGGTGTTCGCCAGTGGCATGGCGGCGATCTCGGCCATCATGCTGTGCTTTTCCCGGCCCGGTCAGACCATCCTGCACACCAAGCCGACCTATGGCGGCACTGACGGCATGCTCTACAACTTCATGCCGCAGATGGGCGTCACCGCCTTTGGCGTCGAGGACGGCCTCAGCGAAATCAGCCTGCAGACCGCCGCCAACCAGGCGTTGGAAAAAGGGCCCCTGGCCCTGATCATGCTCGAGTCGCCGGCCAATCCCACCGGCGCGATCGTCGATATCGCCGCCGCCGCCCGCATCGCCGACGCGGTGGGCCAGCGTCAGGGCGTGCGCCCCCTGGTCTCGGTCGACAACACCTTTCTGGGCCCGTTCGTGCAGTCGCCGCTGAGCCTGGGCGCCGATCTGTGCATGACCTCCCTGACCAAATATTGCGCCGGCCATAGCGACCTGCTCGCCGGCGGGGTCAGCGGGGCCAAGAGCCTGATCGGCGTGCTCAAGTCCCAGCGGACCTTCTTCGGCTCGCACCTGGATCCCTTTTCCAGCTGGCTTCTGCTGCGGTCGTTCGAGACCCTGGCCCTGCGCTGCGAGCGGGCGGCCAGCAATGCGCGCGAGGTGGCCACCTTCCTGCGCGATCATCCCAAGGTCGACAGCGTCCGCTATCTGGGGTTCCTGCCCGAGGGCTCGCCCGCGCGGGCGGTGCTGGAGCGCCAGTGCCGCGGCGCCGGTTCGACCTTCTCGTTCCAGATCAAAGGCGGCGAGGCCGAGGCCTTCCGCATGCTCGACCGGCTGAAGGTGCTGCGCCTGGCGGTCAGCCTGGGCGGGTCGGAGACCCTGATCTGCCATCCCACTACCACCACCCATTACAATGTGCCGCGCGACCGGCAATTGGAGGTCGGGGTGACCGACGCCACCTTGCGGGTTTCCGTGGGCATCGAGCACCCGGCCGACCTGATCGCCGACCTGGGCCAAGCCCTGGCGGCGGTCTGAGGCGCGTCGTGGCCGATCCGATCCGCGACCCCCACGCCATCGACGGCAAGTTTCCGCCGCCGGACTCCCGCGCCGAGATCGTGGTGATCGGCGCCGGCCCGGCCGGAATCGCCGCGGCCATCGAGGCTGCGCGCGGCGGCGCCCAGGTGCTGCTGGTGGATGAAAACCCAGTCTCGGCCAGCCTGATGGGCACGGACGCGCCCCTGTTCTACGGCCAGCGCATGACCGGCGCTGTCCAGGCCAAGGACCGCATGCTGGAACAGATCTTCAGCGCCTCGCCGGCCCTGGAGACGGCGTTCGAACTGGGGGTCGAGCTGGCCCTGGGGACCTATGCCTGGGGGGCCTTCGTCAATGGCTATGGCGTCCAGTCCCTGCCCGAGCGGGTGATCGGCCTGGCCGACGAGGACCGCTCGTGGATGGTGGGGTTCGAGCGGTTGATCGTGGCCGCCGGCGCCCGCGACCTGGCCCTGTCCTTTCCCGGCTGGGACCAGCCGGGGGTGATGGGCGCCAACGGCCTGCACGCCCTATTGACCCGCTACGACGCCTTTTCCGGCCGCCGGCTGGTGATCCTGGGATCGGGCGCCCTGGCCCTGTCCACCGCCCTGCTGGCGCTGGAAAAAGGCCTGGAGATCGCCGCCCTGGTCGAGGTGCGCGCCGCGCCGCAAGGGCCCGCCGATCTGGTCGCCCAGGTCCGCGCCGCCGGAGTGGAGATTCTCACCGGCCAGGTGATTCAGCGCGCCGAGGGCGGCATCGACGGGGTCGAGCGGGTTTCGGTGGTGGCCGTCGATGACCCGCGAGGCCCTGGCCGCATCATCGATTGCGACACGGTGTGCCTGGCCGTTGGCCTGGTTCCGGCGGTCGAGCTGCTGGACGTGCTGGGCGCCAGACTGACGGCCCGCACCGATCTGGGCGCGTTTGCGCCCAGCCTGGACGGGGCGGCGGCTGTGGGTCTGCCCGAGATTTTCGTCGCCGGCGACGCCGCCGGCCTGGGCCTGGATGAGGCCGCCGGCGTCGCCTCTGGCCAGGCCGCCGCCCGGGCCGCCCTGGCGTCTCTGGGCAGGGGCGGAGCCGAATCGATCGCCCCGGCCAATCCCGGCGTCGGCGACGCCTATGCCTATCAGACCGACTGGATGCGCGCCTTGATCGCGGCTGGCGACCCGTCCGTGATCGTCTGCCAGTGCGAGGAGGTCACGCGCGAGGCCCTGGTCGCGGTGCGCCAGCCGGCCTATCTCGGCCCGCCGTCGAACAAGCTGGCTCAGCGCGATGTGAACACCCTGGCCGCCGACGGGCCGATCAACCAGGACCAGATCAAGCGCCTGACCCGCGCCTGCATGGGCGTCTGCCAAGCCCGCCGCTGTCGCGAGCAGGTGGCCCTGACCCTGGCCATCGCCGCCGATGTGGCCGTGGCCAGCATCCCCCTGGCCGGCTATCGCGCGCCGGTACGGCCCTTGCCGCTGAAGGTGCTGGCGGCTTGGGACGAGGCGGCGGGCATGAGCGCGGGTTGGGACGTCTGGTTCGGCATACCGACCCAATGGACCCCCTATGCCGACATCGGCACCGAACGCGAATCCCTCCACGCCGAGATCCTCGGCGGCAATATGCATCTTTGACCGGATGCGGCCCCAGGTGTCGAATATCGGAGCCCACCCATGACCTCCCAATCCGGCGCGTCCGTGGTGGTCATTGGCGGGGGCGTCACCGGGCTCAGCGCGGCTTGGTGGCTGGCCCGGTCGGGGGTGGACGTGCTGGTGCTCGACAAGGGCGTGGTCGGCTGGGAGGCCTCGGGCCGCAATGGCGGCGGCGCCTCGCACTATCAGAGCCCGCTGTTCCATGAAGAACAGCGGCTGTGGCCGCAGATGGACGAGCTGCTGGGCTACGCCACCGAATATCGCCGCGAGCGGCTGATCGTGGCGGTGACCCCGGAACAGCTGCACCATTATCACTATATGGCCGATATGCACGGCGAACTGGGCTACAAGGCCGACAAGCTGGACGCCCAGGAGATCCGCAAGCTGGTCCCCCTGGCCGGCGACAACGCCCTGGGCGGCATCCATGTCTATTTCGGCGGACACGCCAATCCCCAGCGGACCGTGCAGGCCTATGCCTGGGCGCTGCAGGACCTGGGCGGGCGCATCCTGCAGCACGCCCCGGCGACGCGGCTGATCAGCCAGGGCGGCAAGGTGGTCGGGGTCGAGACCCCGCACGGGGCCATAGGCCTGGACAGCCTGGTCGTCGCCGCGGGTCCTCAGAGCGAGCATCTGCTCAGCCAGGTCGGTGTGCGCCTGCCCCTGGCCCCGGCGCGGGCGGAGATGATCGTCACCGAACCGGCCCCCCTGATGGCCATCGGCGGGGTCGACGGCAACGGCCTCTATGGCCGCCAGACCCTGCGGGGCAACCTGGCCTATGGCGGCGGGCCGCATGAGTGGATGCAGGTCGGGCCAGAGGGGCCGGCGGCGCGGCCATCGACGCCGCTGCTGCGCAACCTGTCCAAGCGGGTGGCCGAGCTTCTGCCCAAGGCGGCGGATCTCAGGGTGATCCGCAGCTGGGCCGGGGTGATCGAAAACACGCCCGACGGCCGCCCGGTGATCGAGCGCCTGTCCAGCCCCGACAACGTCACAGTCGCCACCATGTCCGGGGTGGGATTCGGCCTGTCCCCGGCCAGCGGCCATGCGATCCGCGACCTGGTGCTGGACGGCGTCTGCTCGTTCACGGACCTGTCCAAGCTCAGCCTGGCGCGGTTCGAGGGGCTGGCCGAGGATTGGCGCGAGCAGCGGGGCTGGCGCCCGGCGGCCTAAGAATATTTAAAGCCCGGGTCGCGTCCTTGGCGCCATTGCATCCGCGGTCGGGCAGCGCCAACTGTCGCGCTCATCGCCGAGGTTCCGCGGGAGGCGGAACCTCGCGTCGATGCGTTCAACGAGGTTTCCATGTCGCTTTCCATGTACCAAGCCAGCGTCCCCGTGTTCGTGCGGATGCTGGACAATCTGTCGGCCATTCTGAAGAAGGCGGAAGCCTATGCCGAGGCCAAGAAAATCGACCCGTCGGTGCTGATCACCAGCCGCCTGGCCCCGGACATGCATCCCCTGGCGCGCCAGATCCAGATCGCCACCGATGGCGTCAAGGGCGGCGCAGCCCGCCTCGCCGGTGTCGAAATTCCCAGCTTTCCCGACACCGAAACCACCTTCGCGGAATTGCAGGAGCGGCTGGCCAAGACGGTCGCCTTCCTCAAGACGCTGACGGCCGAACAGATTGACGGCAGCGAGGCGCGCACCATTACGCTGAAGCTGGGCGGCGGCGAAATGAGCTTCCCCGGTCAGGTCTATCTGTTCAGCCTGGTGTTCCCGAACTTCTATTTCCACGCCACGACCACCTATCTGATCCTGCGCCACAATGGCGTCGAACTGGGCAAGATGGATTTCCTCGGCGGCGTCTGAATTCCGATTTGAGCTGGCGTCCCCTCTCCGCGTCGGATGCGGGGAGGGGATGTCGCGATCTACCCCCTGGCGAAGCGGCTTCGCATCGGGCTAAACTGCGATCACCGTTTCAGCGACCCTGTCGGCTTGGTTCGGGCGTTGAAATCTGGACGGAACGGCTATGGCTTGCCTGATGAGCGTTGAGTGATGAAAACGCGCGTGGCCATGCTGGCGTTTGTTGTTTCGCTGGCCCTGAATTTCGTTTGGATCCGCAGTACGCTGGACTGGCGCCTGTTGGCGGCCGTGCTGGTGGGCTGGTACCTGGCCGACTTCCTGTCCGGCCTGATCCACATGTATATGGACTATATTCCTTGCACGCCGGGCGTCGGCCTGGCCGACCTTTATTTCTATGAGGGGTCGCGCGAGTCCGACCACTATATCAGCCTGCGCGACGAGGTCTGGGGGCGCATCAACCCCTTTGAAAAGATCGCCTACGACTTCAAGAACCACCATCCGCGTCCGGACGCCCTGGGGCGCCGCGATCTGGTGTTCCTGGTCAAGGCGACGGTGATGTTTGTCTCCCTGCCGTTCTCGCTGGCGCTCAACCTGGCCTGTTTCCTATTCCGCCCGCCGGGCTGGCTGGTGTTGGGACTGGTGGTGTTGCTGGTCGGTGGGACCTTGAGCCAGTATTTCCACGGCTCGCTGCACCGAGCGAAGAACCCGGCCATCGTTATGGTCATGCGCCGACTTGGCCTGCTGATGACCCCCACCGCCCACGCCGTCCATCATGCGACCCTGACCCGGGATTTCAGCGTCATCAATGGCTGGTCCAACCCGGCGTTAAACATCGTCTTTCGCTTGCTGCTGAAACGGGGCGTGATCACGCCGGCGGGGCTTGAACCGACCTAGCGGGCGGCTAGCAGCTCTTAGCAGCCTTGATTTTGCTTCCAGAAAGGCGAAATCAATCGTGGCTTCAGTCCCCCAAGGCTGTTTAGGCTGGCCCGATTCGGGGAGGGGCCATGCGCGGGATCACTGGACTACTGGCGCTGGTCTGCGCCTGGACGCTGGGGAGCGCTGCGGGCGCCTGCGACCTGCGCGCCGCTGACGCGGCCAAGGCCGGTCCCGGCTGTGCGCGGGCGTGGATGGACCGCAACCTGCGGCTCAACGACATCCTCACCGTCGGCACCCATAACAGCTACAAGCAGGCCATTCCCGACCCGATTCTGATGCTGATCCGGGCGTCGGCCCCCAAGGCCTGGGAAGCGCTGGACTATGCCCATCCGCCTCTGGCGGATCAGCTGAACGACGGCGCGCGGGCCCTGGAGCTGGATCTGGCCTATGACCCGCAGGGCGGCCGCTTCGCCCGGCCGGCGGCGATGAAACTGGCGGGACAGGTGATCTCGCCCGACTATGCGGCGGCCATGTCGCGGCCGGGCTTCAAGGTGCTGCACATCCAGGACGTGGATTTTCGGGCGAGTTGCCCGGTGTTCGTCGACTGCCTGAGGATCATCCGGGCCTGGTCGCGGGCCCATCCCAGCCATGTGCCGATCCTGATCACCCTGAACACCAATGACGATCGAACCAAGGTCCCCGGCGGGGTCGACGAGCTGCCGTTCGACGAAAAGGCCTATGACGCCCTGGACGCCGAGATCGCCTCCGTCTTTCCCCAGGGCGCCCTGATCACGCCGGACCAGATCCAGGGGCGCTATCCCACCCTGCGCGAGGCGGTGCTGAAACAGGGCTGGCCGAGGCTGGGCGCGGCGCGCGGCAAGATCCTGTTCGCGCTGGACGAGGACGAACGGCATATCGCCGCCTATCGCGGCCGGCGACGCTCGCTGGAAGGGCGGTTGATGTTCGTCAACACCAATGAGGCCTCGCCGGCGGCGGCCTATCTGACCCTGAACGAGCATGCGGACGTTCCGCGGATGACGGCCGACGTCAAGGCGGGGTTCGTGGTTCGCACCCGGGCTGACGCCGACACGGTCGAAGCGCGCCTGGGCGACACCCGGCGGCGCGACGCGGCCCTCGCCTCAGGCGCCCAATATGTCTCCACCGACTATCCCCGTCCCGAAACGCGGCTGTCGCCCTATCAGGTGCGTCTGCCCGCCGGGGCCATCGCCGTCTGCAACCCCCAGCGCGCGCCCGAGCGCTGCGCCGGGTCGCCGGTCGAACCCTAGAGGCCGTGGTGTTTGATCTGGCGCGCCGCCACATCCTATCCAAGCCCCTCGACTTCGCCCCCAAAAAGCTTGAGCGTGTGGCGGATTCGGTCATAGACCGCTGGAGAGCATAGGCGTGAGTGTAAACCCCCAGCCCGCCGAGGTGGCGCCCGAGCTTGGCAAGACGCTGCGGTCGCGTCACGTGACCATGATCGCCATAGGCGGAATCATCGGGGCGGGGCTGTTCGTCGGGTCCAGCGCCTCGATCGCCACGGTTGGGCCGGCGGTGATCGTCTCCTACGCCCTGGCGGGGCTGGTGGTGCTGATGGTCATGCGCATGCTGAGCGAAATGGCCGTGGCCTTTCCCAAGATCGGCTCCTTCACCGAATTCGCTCGCGAGGGGCTGGGCCATTGGGCCGGGTTCACCAATGGTTGGCTCTATTGGTATTTCTGGGCGATCGTCGCCGCCATCGAGGCCCTGGCCGGGGCCAAGCTGATCCACGACTGGTTGCCGCAATTTCCGATCTGGACCATCGGCTGGGCGCTTTTGGCCCTGATGACCGGGGTCAATCTGATGTCGACCCGCTCCTATGGCGAGTTCGAATTCTGGTTCGCCTCGCTGAAGGTGGCGGCCATCGTCGCCTTCATCGTCGTCGGCCTGGTGTTCGTGCTCGGCCATGACCCCATGGCCCATGTGCAGAACCTCTATGTCCACGGCGGCTTTTCGCCGTTCGGGCCGGCGGCGGCGCTGAGCGGGGTGGTCAGCGTGATCTTCGCCCTGTGCGGCGCCGAGATCGCCACCATCGCCGCCGCCGAAAGCCCGGAGCCGGCGCGGACCATCGCCCGGATGACCGGCTCGGTGATCGTGAGGATCCTGCTGTTCTATGTCGGCTCCATCACCCTGATCGTGATGATCGTGCCCTGGGACCAGATTCATTCCGGCGACTCGCCGTTCGCCGTGGCGCTGCAGGCGATGAACATCCCGGCGGCGGCCTTCGGCATGAAGCTGGTGGTGCTGACGGCGGTGCTGTCCTGCCTGAACTCGGCCATCTATGTGACCTCGCGGGTGCTGTTCACCTTGTCGGCCCATGGCGATGCGCCTCGTGTCTTGATCAAGCTGGACAGGCGTCGGGTGCCCGCCCGCGCCATCCTGTTCTCCAGCCTGTTCGGCTATGCGGCGATCCTGCTGTCGGTGGTGTCGGCCGAGCGCGCCTTCGCCTTCTTGGTCAACGCCTCGGGCGCGGTGATGCTGATCATCTATATCATCACCGCCCTGGCCCAGATCCGCTTGCGCTATCGCCTGGAGAAGACCGCGCCCGAGCGCCTGGGGGTCAAGGTCTGGCTGTTCCCCTGGATCAGCTTCGCCTCGGTGGCGGCGATGGTCGGGGTGCTGGCGGCGATGATGCTGATCCCGGGGCGGCGGACCGAGGTGGTGTCGGGGCTGGTGTGCCTGGGAATCGCCTTGGGGTTTTTTGCGGTGTTTCGTATGGGGCGCGTGGCCAAGGCTCCGGCCTGAGAGACCTGTCAGGTCATGCCAAGCGCAAGCGAAAACCGCGCTGGGTCCAGCCGCCCCGGCGAAGGATCAGCACCCCGAACACCGTCGCCACCACGAGGCTGACGCCGATACTGACCACCGACGCCTCCGGCCCGAAGGCGCCGCCGGTAAGCAGGGGCGGGCCGGTCAGGCCAGCGTGGACCAGGCCGTGAGTGGACGCAGACCCCGAGACCTGGGCGCCGAACAGGCTGCCTTCGGCGAAGTTCCAGCCGAAATGCACGCCCACGGCCAGCCACAGGTTACGAGTCAGGGCGTAGGCTAGGGCCAGGAGCACGCCGGCTTCCAGGGCGATGGCCAGCAGGCTCATGGGCGTGGCGCCGGGGTTGAGGCCATGCAGCAGGCCGAAGATCACCGCCGAGGCCGCCACCGCCGTGGTCGTGCCAAAGGCCTGGTCCAGAATGCGGAACAGCACCGCCCGCAGCAGCAGTTCCTCGAACACCGCCGCACCGAGGGCCGAGGCCAGGCCATGGCCGATCCCGGCCAGCCCGGTTCCCGGGCCAAAGCTCGCCAGGCCCAGGCCCCACAGGATCAGATAGACCGTGGCCATCATCACCGCCCCGATGGCCGCGCCGGCCAGCAGGGGCAGGCCGCCATGGCGCAGATGGAGCTCGCTCACCGGCCGCCGCTCCAGCCAGCGCACGGTCAGTCCATAGGTCAGGAGCAGCAGCGCCGGTTCGACCAGGTTGCGGATCATCACCAGATCGGCCCGTCGCGGCGAAGACGGCGGGGGGATGACCAGGCTGGCGAGGCCCAAGGTGACGACGACCACGATCACCAGGGCCGCAACCTCGACCAGCAGGCGCAGAAAGGTCCAGTGGCGGGCGCGCGAGAGCAGGTTGGTCGTCATCACACCGAAATTCGCCCTGGCCATGTCGGCCTATGGCAAGCCTTAGAGGACCCGCGGGCCTTAGAGAATAGGCCAGTCGGCGCCTTGGACGGGCCACCTGTGGCAGGGCCGGTTCAGCGCCACCGCCATGGACGAGCGTCACCTGATGGCCGCCCTACGCGAGCCCCCTCGGCGACGACACTACCAGAATATGGCTGGACTATTTTAGCGCCTATGGGCGAGTCCCTGCCTAAGTGGCGATCAGTCGGGACAATGGATATGATTCGGGTGCGCAGGGGCTACCGCCATTCGCATCAACCGGCTGGAGTAACCTGGCCCGCGTACCCACCTGGGCTGATCGACAGGGCCTAGTTAGTTTGAGAGAGTCGCCTCGCGGATGAGAACGCATCAGTTGCAAGGCATTCGTGGTGTGGCCGCTCTGTTGGTCGCAGTTGGGCACTGTCTTGGCCTATTCGTCACGCCGATCTGGTTCGATCACCTAAAGAACTATTCGAACGGCCATGCGGCCGTGGTTATGTTCTTCCTGCTCAGCGGTTTCGTCCTTACCCTCAGCCTGCACCGCGGCGACACCCAGACTGGGACATTTTACATAAAGAGACTGTTTCGCATCTACCCCGCATGGATCGTCGCCTGCACGGTCAGCCTGCTCTATCTGCTTCTGCTCCACTATCGATTTCCCATCACCATTGGCAGCGACTGGTGGAAAGCCCGATTCCAGGCGGAACGCCTGCGCCCTCTGTATATCGCGGCGAGCTATGGGGGCGCCCTGGCGTTTCTCCTGCCACAGGGCTGGACCATTTTTATCGAACTCGTCGCATCCCTATTGATGCCGTTCATCGCCTACGGCGCCCTGCGCCGCCGAAAGTTATTCTATCTCGCCATGGGCGTGTGCCTGATGCTCAGCCTGACCATTGGCTCGCGGACCTATTATGGTCTTCTGAGTTATCTGGTCGATTTTTTCCTGGGCGCCTGGCTCGCAGAGCCGCCGGCCTTGGTCCTGGCCTTGGTCCGAAAGGCGGAGCGCTGGACCATTCCGTGCCTGATCACGGCCGTCGTGGTGCTACTCGCCTACAGGAATGTATTCCCGCCGCCGGGCGGTGAATTGAGCCTAACGGCTTATAATGATGGATTCACCCAGCTGATTGAGGCGGTCTGCTGCTTCTGGATCCTGGCTGTGGTCATTCACGGCGCCAGGCCGCTCAAGCTGCTGGACGGCAAGGCGCTCTCCGCGCTGGGCGAGATCAGTTTCAGCTTCTATCTCATCCACGTCCCGCTGATGTGTGTGCTCGCCCAGGGCGTGGGCCTGATCAAGCTCGATCCGATACTGCTGAGCCTGTTGCTGCTGGCCCTGACCCTGCCCATCAGCCTGGCCTGTGCGACCGTGATGTACCGCCTTGTCGAGCGGCCGGGCATCGAGTTTGGCAAGCGCGCCATTGCTAAAGGCTTGGCGATGATCGCCGCATCTGGACGACTGCGTCAGAAATCATCGGCAGAATAGGCCATCCCCAGGGATGCGGTTCACGAATTACGAGGGACAGGCTGAGCTATTTCGTACAGTGTCACCGTAATTCTCGGACCTGGTTTGGGTGGCCGACCGACCGACGCCGCGCAACGGCGGCAAATGGTTCCGCGTTTACAAGGTCACTGTGGCAAAGCCTGGCGGCGTTATGGAGTGCTACGAGGTGGGCGTTGAGGCTCGATTGTTCGGTCTGCCAGACCTCATGCGGATCGAATGGCGGTCTTAGACCACGAAGACAATGCACCTGGCGGGCGAAAACGACGGTGTGATCACAGTCCGGCCATTGCTGGGTCGGGTCGGCGACTTCGCAGCTATGCGCGGCCGAGGCTGATAGGTAGGAGGCTTCCGTGCTTGCCGGGCGGATACAACAGTGCCACCGGCAGGCTCCACCCTGTTGCCGCCTCTGGTGCGGGGCGATAGCTTAGCGGTCGCATTGGCGCTAGTTCGCGGGCTGCTTGTTTTGGTCTTGCATGAGGAGACGGCTTGCGCTGGCGGCGTCTGAGGGTGGTAGGCGAACCGGTCCTGGCGGCGCTCGCCGGCATGGCCGTTGGCGTCGCTTATGGCAAGGCGGCGTGGGCGTACGGCTGGTACATACCGGATCACCTCGCTCGAATTTTGCACGCCGACGGCGACGGCGCTTACGATGCCTGGCTAGAGGAAATCTGGCTGCAATCTGTTGGCTTTGCCCTTGTGGTTTGGCTGTCCGTCCGGATCGCCTTGTCAAGGTCGCGCCGTCGACGGCGATAGTCGAAGGAGCGCTATGACGTCGGCCTTGGACAAACCGTCCTCATCTCGACAACGGCTGGGCGATCAGACAATGACGATGGCTGCGGTGCGTGGCAAAAACTAGCGCGTGTTGTTCGAGGGGCCGGGGTGAAACGAAACGCATGCGATGAGTCTGGCGCGCTGCGCGCTCAAGGTGGTGTCAGGCATCGAGCTGGCTGCCGGCTTATGCCGAAACGCAGCCTTGTTTTCCTCGCGGGTCTTCTCGCTACGCCCACCGTCTTGCACGCCCAGCCGAACTACAAATGGTCGACCAACCTACCGGGTAGGGCGATCGAATACGGCGTTCCCGACACCGACGACCGGTCGTTCAGGATTGATTGCGCCGAACATGGCGGGCTTGAAATCTCGGCGCCGTCGCCATTGGATTTGAGTGGGGGCGCCGGGACGAAGGTCGTCTTCGAAGCTCAGGGTGCGAAGCGCATGTATTTGGCCAACATCTTCAATGGTGACGGTCCACAGTTCGTTACGGCGGTTAGCTACGCCGATCCAACTATCGCCGCGCTGCTGAATGGGTACGACGTCAGGGTCAACCTGGGCGGCTATCAATGGACCGTGCCCGGGGCCCGCGCGGCTCGCGTCCTCAGGCCTCTGATCGCGGCGTGCCGACATAAGCATGGTTGACCGGAAAAGTGACGTGCAAGACCCCGATGCGGACCGATCTGCGCCACGCGCTCGACCAGGAGTGCGGGCATGACCTACATTTTGGCGGCCGACGGTCGAGACGATGACGTGGGGGGCGCATTCCGGCGCTATCAAGCCTATCTAAAAGCCAAAAGGGAGCGCTTTCCACCGGCCGCCTACGCCCTGGCGACGTCGGATTGGTGGTTTAACTTCAACGACCATCGCTGCCCCCACGACTCATGGGTCGAGAGCGTCGAATTCGTCGAAAGCCGCGCCCGCGACGGGCGCCGCTTCAAGAACAGTCTGGCCCTGCGCGTGCGGCTCCTCGGCGCCTATCATGACGACCATATCGAGCTCTACTACCCTCAGGTGTTTGGCTATTCGTTGTCCTGCGAAAGCAGCGGCGGCCACCGCGACTGGCGGTATGACGAACTCAGGGTTACGGATGAGGGCCGGTTAGTCCACGAGATCGAGTGGTGGGGCGCGACGGAGACCGGCCGGTGGCTGATCGAGGCGTCGGATCTCGAATACCGCTGTAACTATGGCGACACTGTACAAAATAGTCAGTAATACGACGCTAATCTGAACGCTCAAGCAAGCTTCGATGGCTCGGCTTGCTCGCCTTTTAATTCCCGACCTTTTGCATCACGTGACCAGCGGGGTAGGCCCCCGCCACCCGCGAAGCGGTGGAGGGCGCTCAGCCGCCGCGGGCCCGTCACGCGCGGGAGCCAGCCCGCTCCACCGCCGCCAGATAGCCCTCCAGCATGAAGCGCACGTCGTCGGCCGGGGTGGTGACCAGGAATTGCCGACTGAATACGGAGACATGATACCCATCTCCGTTACTTCTCCTACTTCAGCAAATCGAGCTGCCCCGTCGCCTCCGCCTCGGAAATTACGGTGACAGTGCATCAATTGCAATTTCGGCGCTGAAGCTCAATCGAGCCCTGTAAGCCCGAGCCTGGCGCCGTCGAGCGTCGCGTGGAGCATGCGTCGGGGCGAAAGGGCGTCGCCGATGATGTGAACCTCGGGCGCGAGCTCGGCGATTTTGGCGGCGAGGCCATCATTAGGAACTCGCCCGTCGATGGCGATGACCGTGTCGACATCCTCCAGCACGGTCTTTTTGTTGGTGAAGCTGTTGCGCAGGGTCAGAGCCCGACGGTCGAACGCTTCGCCGGCCGTGGTCGTGCGGATATCCACCCCGCCTTCCATCAAGCGTCGCAGCAGGATGTACAGGCTCGCCGACTCTATGGCCTGTCCGGCGAGGGGCAGCTCGGAAAGCAGGGTCACCTTGCGGCCCTGGCGCGCGAGATAGTCGGCCATGACCAGCGGCGGCAGGTGGTCGTCAAGGCCGCCGACGACGGCGACGTGGCGACCAACCAGGCTGAGGTCCCGCACCGCTTCGGCGGCGGTCAAATAGCCCCTTCGGCCGCCCATGGACCACGTGGCGCCCGTGGCGAGGACGACGGCGTCAGGCCTCCAGTCACGGACATAGGCCTCGTCGACCTCCGCCCCCAGCTGGACCTCGACCCCCGCATCCCTGGCGGCGCCGGACGCATAGTCCAGATACTGGGCAAACCGCGCCTGCTCGGAAACCCTTGCCAGATGGACCAGGAACCCGCCGAGCTGGTCCGAGCGGTCAGCCAGGGTGACCTGATGGCCTCGCTGCGCCGCGGCCGTCGCGCACTCCAGGCCGGCCGGACCGCCCCCGATCACCAGTATGCGCCGTGGCCGTTTGGCCGGCGTCAGCGCCATCGCCGCCTCGCGGCCGGTGCGCGGGTTGACGGCGCAGGCCACGGGACGGCCGTAGTGACATTCATTGCCGCCGATGCAGGGCGCGACCCGTTCTCCAGCGCCGGCGAACCCCTTGGCCACCAGGCGCGGATCAGCCATCAGGGCTCGCACCATGCCCACCACGTCCGCATGGCCGCCGGCGACGATCGTCTCGGCCTGATCGAGGGTTGCAATGGCGCCGGTGACCATGACCGGGATGCTGACCGCCTGCTTCACCGCCGACGCGGTTGGCACATTGGGACCCGGTTTGACGAAGGCCGGCGCCACATAGGGAAGCTCCACCCCGTGCGACAGCCCGGAATAGGTGCCGCCCGAAATGCTGATATAGGCGCCGCCGGCCGCTTCGATCGCCCGGGCTATGTCGACGATCGCGCCCAGGTCGAGGCCGCCCTCGGACTCGGGGCCCGTCAGCCGAACGCCGATCGGAATCTCTCCGGCCACCCCATCGCGGGTCGCCTTGATCAGATCCAGCAGGAACCGAAGCCGGTTGTGCAGACTGCCGCCATACTGGTCGGTGCGGCTATTGTGGCGGGGCGACAGGAATTGCTGGGGCAGATAGCCATGCGCCGCATGAAGCTCGATGACGTCATAGCGCGCCTCCAGCGCCCGTCGCGCGCCGAGCGAATAGGCCTCGGTCAGATCCCCGATCTCTTGAACCGTCAGCGCATGGGGGTTGTGGCGTTCGTACGCGTCGGCGGTCGGTGAGGCCGATATGACGGGCTGGAAGTTGTCCGTGTGTTGCGCGGCGCCGGGATGATAGAGCTGCGCCACGGCGACGACGCCGTGTGTCGTCAGCGCTTCGGCCCAACCGCGCACCGCGGGGATCATGCTGTCATAGGCGGCCTTGCCCTCCGCGGTAAGCGGGTGGGGCGGAACGCCGTCGAGCTCGCCCGCAGACTCGGCGGCGCCGGGGCCAAGGGGAAATTGCATCACGCCCAACGGTCCAAGATTGAGCCCCGCCAATCCGATGCCGCCCCTGGCGCGCTCCTCGAGATAGCGCAGATAGCGGGCCTGCCCCAGGCGCGGGCCGTGCGTGGCCAGCATGATGCGGTTGCGCGCCATGACCTCGCCGATGGCGATGGGGGCGCGCAAGCTTTCGTAAGAACTCAAAGGGCTGTCCCTGGGTTTTGCTCGAGGTCGCCACGACCACTGCACTGGCTAGCCGTGCACGCCGTGCAATGGCCATGGCGCCCACAAGCGGGGTCGGTCAAGGACGTGAGCCGGGAATGATCCAGGCTGTTTTCCTATCACTCCGATGCCAATTCTCGCTCGCCGGGTTGCGGGTCGGTGTAAGGCGCAAGGCTCACGCCCACGATGAGGATTGCAGAGCGCCTTACGGGCATGTTCCATGGGCTTGGCGGCGCACCGCCTGGCGCGGCCTGTGGGGGTTGAACATGAGCGGCGGACACCGGCGCCGAAACTGGGGCGCGATAGGCTCGGTCGCCGTCCTCCTATCGCTGATGGGCGCCCTGGCCCGCGCCGGTGCCCCAACGCCCTTCGCGCCGCCACAAGCCAGCGACCTGGTGCTCTACCGCGACGGCGTGCTGATCGACGGGACCGGCGCGCCCGCGCGGCCCCATATGGATGTGCTGGTCGCGGGCCAGCGGATCCTGCGCGTCTTTCCCGACGCGGCGGCGCCGCCGGAGGCCGCCCAGGCGAAGCAGGTCGATCTTCATGGCCAGTACCTGATGCCAGGTCTGATCGACTCGCACGTGCATCTCGCCACGCCCCCGAACCGGCGCCAGGCCGAAGCGATCCTGCGCCGCGACCTCTATGGCGGGGTCACCGCCGTCCGGGACATGGCCGACGACCTGCGCGCTGTCGGCGACCTCGCGCGGGCCAGCCGCGTGGGCGAGATCGCCGGCCCGGACGTCTACTACGCCGCGCTGATGGCCGGCCCGGACTTCTTTACCGATCCGCGCACAGCCCAAACCACGGCGGGCGGCCTTCCCGGCCAGGTTCCGTGGATGCAGGCGGTCACGGGCCACACCGATCTTGCCCTCGCCGTCGCCCGGGCGGCGGGAACATCGGCCACCGCGATCAAGCTCTATGCCGACCTTGACCCGGCCCTGGCCGGCAAGATCACCGCCGAGGCCCATCGCCAGCACCTGCTGGTCTGGTCTCACGCCACGCTTTTTCCGGCCAGGCCGTCGGAGGTGGTCGCGGCGGGGGTGGACGCCATTTCCCACGCCTGCCTGCTGGTCCGCGAGCCCGACCGGCATGTTCCCCGGTGGACGGAGCCGCGACACACCGTCGCCCTCGACCGGTTCAGGGCTGGCGACGATCCCGTCCTGGCGCGCCTGTTCACCCTGATGGCGGCGCGCGGCGTCATTCTCGACGCCACCGTTTGGACCTATGGCGCCGCGCCGGTCGCCGGGCCCAGCAGTACGCCGCCGCTCACGCCGGGCGGCTGCGACGACATCGTCGGCGGCGCGATCACCGGCCAGGCCTACAGGGCCGGCGTGCAGGTCGCGGCCGGCACCGACAATGTCGCGCCCTCGACCGACCCCTGGCCCGACCTGTTCCACGAGCTGTCGGAACTGGTCGATCGCGCCGGCATGCCGCCCAGCGCCGTGATCCGATCGGCGACCCTCGTCGGCGCGCGGGCGGCCGGGCAGGAGCGGGACATGGGCAGTCTCGAGCCCGGCAAACTGGCCAACATGATCGTGCTGACGAAAAATCCCCTGACGGCGGTCGAAAACCTCAAGAGCATGGTGATGACGGTCAAGCGTGGGCGGATCTTCCTCCGCAAAGACCTCGTCCCGCTTCAGGACGGCGATATCACCGACTTCTGATGCGCCCCGCGCGCCGGACGGCGAGTTTGGCCGCCAAAGAGCGGTTTCCGACGGCGTGATCAATGAGTAAGCCTCTCAGCGGTGGCGAGGTGAGACTCAAACCAGTCGAGGGGAAACCTGGGCCAACATCGCTTGGGCTTCCTCACGCTCAAACTCGGTGATGTAGACCGAGCCGACGGCCATCACGAGACACCGCAACGCGGCTTGCGGGTCCTTGCGAACGCCGGAGCCCGCAAGGTAGCATTTCGCCATCTCGAGCCGAGCGCCGCCATCTCCCGCAATCGCGACCCGTTCGAACCAGCGGAACATCATTCCAATCTTCCGCCGCTCGCGATAGAGAATGGCGATATTGTTGGCGGCGGCGTGGCTGCCTCGGCGCCACGCCTTGCGATACAGCTTCATCGCCAGCGATTTGTCTTCGGGCACGCCATCGCCGACATCATACATGTAGGCCAAGGCCTGCAGGCACTCCGCATCGCCCAGGGCCGCCCCCTGTTCATAGCATTGTCGCGCAAGATCAAGATCGCCCTTCTCCCCGGCGGCATGGGCAATGTGGAGAAGAGCGTCGGTGTTTGGCATGGTTGTTGGTTTCTACGTTTCTAACCGTGCGCCAATACGGCGCTTCGGCGACAGTGGGCGACGCTCGCCCAGCGATTGCTCAAGGCCGAGTTGAAGCGGGCCGGGGTTGGTTACGCCGACCTGGCCAAGCGGCTCACAGAAATGGGCTTGCCGGAATCTGAAGGCTCCATCACGGTTAAGATCAACCGGGGGGCGTTTCCAGCATGGTTTCTGTTAGCCGTCATGCGCGCCATTGGGGCGCCTACGCTGCGGCTGGAGTAGCGGCATTAGCCGTACTCACAGCGGGTGAAGCAGTAGCAAAGCACTATACCAACCCCAATGCAGGAGACAGCGAAAGCCACCCATTGCACGTAGTTCTCGTTTCGAAGCCAGCGGATGCCAGCTATGTTTCCGCCTATTCCTGCAAACGTCCCAAGGATGCAGAACAGGATAATCTGTGCATAGGGCGGCGTTCGGCTGAAGCGATGGAGAAAGCCGCCCTCTGGACACAGGTAGGCGCTATTTTCGCTGGCCTCGGAACTATAGCGATATCGGTCACTCTGATTTTCACTGCTATTGCCGCGAATGCCGCTAAACGCGGGGCGGAAGCCGCTTTTCAAAATGCTCAAGCCGTTATCAATGCCGAACGACCTCATTTGCTCTTTAGCGACGACATACAATTGTACGGCCTGTATCCCGACCCAAATGCCAGTTTGGCCGGCCGGCGATATAGCGGGAATGAACCCCGTGACTTGTTTTGCGTTATACATCTCTTCAACCAAGGGAAAACCCCATGCCAAATTGAGAGTAGTTCCTACTGGTTGATCGTGGGAGAACTTCCCGTAGTTCCCGACTACGGAGAAATTGAAAAATCTGTGGGGGTATGGGTTCCAGCGGAGGGTGCGCCGCATGATGGGACTGCAATCTGCCGACCCAAAACAATCGACGTCTCTCAGAGAACCGCCATCATGAACGGGGCTGTTCCGCTCTTTTTGATTGGGCTCGTCAATTACAGAGGCGCTTTTGGGGATGAACATAGATCCCGATTTGCCTACCGCTTCCACGCCAAAATGGGCGAGCGATGGTTCCCTGAAAACGTCGCTGACTATTGGGAATACACATAGCACAGCCACCACCGCCCACGCGCTCACCTAGCGCATCCCCCGGCTGGACCGCCGCGAGGCTTGTCCCGTTTGCTACCTAATGCCGCTGAACTCCTCCATGCGGTATCAAACGCACCAAAACTTATCTAATTGATTTTATTAAGTAAATTTTCCGCCAATCAGCCCTATCAGCGTTCCAACGGATAGAACGAAGGTCTGTTTGAAGGTCTCGACGAGCGGGGCAAAGCGGGTCCAACTTTCCGTGGACGCAAGAATGGTGAGCATGATCGCTGCCGCACCTGACAACACGGCCATGCAGCCAACGATGATCACCAGCAGCTTGAAAAGGCTGGGATCGATCTTTGGCAACTTCGGGTCTCGTTTCGCCATCTGCCATACACACCGCGCTTGCGAATGTATGGAGACCGTCAGCGATGATGCGTGTTGGCTAGCTTCGCGATTGAACCCGATTCGAGCCTTACGGAGGATCAATCCATGCTCGGGCTATCGCCCAGCATTTCGACTCAACCTTCTGTGGGGCTTGTTTTAGTGGCCCTAACGGCATGACCGGCGTCAACGCGACCCCGCGATCCGTTAGGTTTCAACCAGACGAGCAAAGGCGATGCCCAGCGGGCACATTCCCGATTGCTCTGTCTGCTATTTGCCTACAGCACCTGCTGACAGCCCCCACTTGCTACTGACAAGGCTCTCACGGTTTTTCTGTCCGCGCAACGGCAAAGCCATTCGACCCAGCCTAGCGTGAGGTGCTTTGTGATATAACTCCTAGCGAGCAAAACTGGAGGATTTCACATGGCGAACGGCTTTAGCGTTCAGACGAGCAGTGGGGAGCGACACGAGATAATGACGCATGGCGTTCAGGTCATTCAGCGTAAGAAAATTTTCGATGCGCCGGAGTTGGTCTGACATGAAGTCATTTGCTCAGTTCGACGATAATCTCGTTTAGCCTTTTTGTTCTCGATTGAACGGTCATGAAGAATTCCTGGGCGCGACCGGAAATGCCAAGCTTTGTAATCCCCGGATTCGAGTTTGATCCGTCGAGAAAGCGAACCGCATAGGACTGGTCAAGATTGATTGTAAGATAATTTACGCACTCGGTGCTCCATTCGGTAAATTGTGGCTCCAAAGAAGCTTCATTATCATTGTTAACCTGCATCGACAGTTGCTGTCCTCGGAGCAAAAGATTCGATATACCTATTCTTATATTTTTTATCTTTTGCTCCTGCTCTGGAGTCATTTGAACGGCTCCTGACGGAATAACTACGGGGACTTCCTTTGTTTGAACAACCACCTGCGGTTTGTGCTGTTGCCAATAAACGGCCTGATCTTGTGCCTTTGAAAGACTTCCACTCGTGGCGTTTAATTGGTCTTTTAGTCCATTTCGGCCAGAAATAGCGTCATCTTGATCTTTAATCTTATCTTGAGCGTCGCTAAGTTGCGCGTGAAGGGCTGTTAATTGTTGTTCGTAACCACCCTTTCCATGAATGCGTTCCTCGTCTTTCTGCCAATCCTCAAATTGATCATCGAATGCTAAAACGCAGGCTATAAAAAGTGCCAAGCTTGACACCGTAAAAGCGACGCGGGATCTGGTTCTGCGAGGGACGTATTTGTCAGCCCAGTCGCGGAAGCCCTCGACATGATAGTCGATCAGGGGCTCAATCATGAGCAAAAGCCCCGTGAGCCATTCCCAATGATGCCACAGGTGTTCGAAGAATTTGGCGAGCATTTCCATCATGCTCACACGGTATGGGCGATTCTATTTGTCCGCCAAGAAGCGTGTAATCGCAAATGCGCTTGTCCCATTTGCTACCGAACGCTGTTTTTCCTTACTTAGCCAATCTAGCCAGATTGGCGGCGTATGCCCGTGCCCACACAACGGCTCGCGCGAGACTGACGGCTAGGCCTCAAGGCCCGAAACCGTGTTGGGACGCTCCACCTTCGGGCGTGGGGTCTGACGGGGAGAAGTCATCTAATCAACAATGATAAATAAATTCATGGAACAATTAGTTGAGGAAGTTTGGCATGAAATTAGATATTGATAGCGATGGCCTAGTACAAAAAATTCGAAAATCATATCGTACATACATTTATGTTGATACCCAGGGCATGGTAATGCCGCACAAATTCGACGAGGATAGAGATAACCGCAAAAGTTCTGAAAAGTCTTCGGCTTTCTTTTCGGACGAAAAATGAAATAGTATAATTTCGTCACCCGAATTCGGCTCAATTAATCCAACGGACCAGATTTTTCCGAGGGTCGGGTCGTCAACCTCTTCGCCAACTGCGAGGGTTATGCCCTTTATGCGGTAGGTTTTTGCCACCCCTATCCCCCATTTCATAGCTACAGATTGTCGGAAGTGTCCCATAATTATTAATAAAATCAATTAAATAGTTGGGTGCGTTTGATACCTATTAGCGCTCAATTCCGGCCACTCGTCCAGGAACAGGACCCCATTGAGGGCCAGGGACATCTCCCCCATCATGGCCATGAGGCTGCCGCCGGTGAGGGCGTCCATGGGGGCGGAAATCCAGGCGATTTTCGTGGAAGGGCCTGTTTTCGGCGGCGACCACGCTCGCGCCAGCCTGGACATGGGTCCAGCCCGTCCGGCGTGGCGGTGGTCTTCAGTTACAAATCATGCCGCTGAAATGTCGCCCATTTCCCCCGACCTTCACAGCCCCTCACCGCGGGCTGATCGCCGTCGACTCCACCCAGCCCCGATTGCCGCTCTCGTCGTCAGCCTCCCACCAGACGCCCTGCTTTTGGCCGGTGGGATAGACAAGGTCGCCGGGGGCGAAGCTGCGGATGGCCTTGGCCGTCGCCAGGGGCTTGTCTCGCAGCGCCGTCGGGCCGGTCGCGGTATAGGCCGGGACGCCCGCATAGGCCGAGGCCGACCCAGGCTCCGGCGCGGCGTTGCTCTGCATATAGCGCACCAGGTCGACAAAGCTGTTGTAATAGGCGGCGGCGATCACCTTGCCGGTATCGGTATTGGCATAGCCGCCCCCGGCCGCCGCCGCAAAGCCGCTCCATCCACCGCCGCCGGCGCCGAACGCGATGTCGGTCTTCCGCGCCGTGCCCTCGGCGACATAGATCTGTTCGGTGGTGCGGGCGTTGACCAGGGTGATCAGGGTATGGGCCTCGGATGTCTTGCTGTGCAGCGACCCGCCCAGGGCGCCGAAAGCGCCGGGCAGCAAGCCGCCGCCCAAGGCTCCCACGGCGGCGCCGCCGGAATTGACGATGTCGGGAATGATGAAATAGTCCGCCGCCGCCACCTGGCCGCGGCCGACATTGGAGCCGCGCACCAGCTCGCCCGATTGGGCCAGGCCCTGTTCGCCATTGTGCAGGGCCAGGCCGCCATCGCGGTCGACGACGCGCAGGCACCCCGAGCGGGAGGCGAACAGTTTCAGCAACCCCTCGGGGTCCGAAAGGCCAAGCCCCACCCACCAGCGGTTCTCCGGCTCCTGCACCGCCACGGCGCCTAGGGCCCTGTCGCAATGGGGCATTTCGGCGGTCGCCGCGCCCGACGCGCTCACGCCCCCGCCGGAAAGCGGTGACCCCCCGGTGTTGGTCGGATTCTGCGCCAAGGAGACTCCGGCGACGCCAGCCAGGCAGGCGGCGATCGCCAGCCGCAGCCCAGGCTTTGCGCCGCCGCCCTGGCAAGCGGAGGATCTCTCTCGTCGGCGATGGATATGATCTGGCATCTCTATCCCCCGCTTGGCTCAGGCTGAGTTTACCACGATACCACCTGCGCGCGAAACAAGCTGATCCATGGGCGGGGCCGACCGGTGAAAACCTGAAGTGTAGCGGGACAGGGCCCGATTTTTCGCGTTATCTCAACCGGACGACGAACGAGGGGGCCATGGCCAATTTCCTGATCGATCGCGCGCGAGGCGTCTGGACCTGGATCGCCGACCGATTTCCAAAACGTAGTCTTGGCTATTGGGCCACCGCCGCCGTTATCCTCGCCCTCACCACCTGGACCATGCCGTTCATCGATTCGCGCCTGAACCTGGTGAAGGAACGCAACTGGCTGTTCCAGCATCTGACGCAAAGCCCGACCAACCGCGCCGCCGCCGGTAAGGCCAGACTGGTCCTGATCAAGGATGACGAGTTCTGGGACGGTGATCTGCATCACCGGATACCTACCGATCGCCGCTATCTCGCCCGGCTGATCAGGGCCCTCGACGACGCCGACGTCAGCGTCATCGCCCTCGACTTCGACCTGCGGCTCCCACAACCCGACAGGGTCGCGCAGCCGGGAGACTATGCCGCGGTCGATGTCTATAAACCTTATCGGGACGAGACGGATGAGTTGATCCGCGCCATCGACGAGGTGGCCCAACGGCGCAAGATCGTGCTGGCCAAGACCATAGCGGGCCCCGACAACGGACCCTTCCATCTGTCGGGAGACGTGTTTCAGCCCTATGGCCTGTGCACAGGTCTCATCGGCGATGGGGTTTGGCGCAATCCGGGCACGACGGAATTCCCGCTGTCGCCGGAAGCGCAGCAGAACATTTCCTGCGGCTACATCGCCCTGATGGACGATGAGCGGCGCATCCCGCCGCCGGCCGTCATAGAGGGCGACAAGTACAGGCTCGACTCCTTTGCGCTCGCCATCGTGCGCGCGCGAGATCCTTTGGCGGTTCCAAAGCTGGATTCGCATCCCTATTTCGGCGCCTTCGTGCCCTTGGACATCGCCAAGGATCACCACATCATCGTTTCCGCCCACGACCTGTTGCAGAACCCGCAAAAGGCCAAGTCTTTACTTCAGGCCTGGCCCGTCATCGTCGGCGCCGGCTGGCATCAGCGCGCCAAGGGCGTCGGCATGTTGACCGACATGCACGACACGCCGATTGGAGATCTGAGTGGCGCGCTGATTCATGAAAACCTCGCGGAAGCCATGCTGGGTGGGCGAATTTTTCCAGGATTGAGCGAAGGTCAACTCGAAGTACTTGAAATATCGGTAAGCGCGATCGCGGCGATCGTATTTGCGGCCATCAATGGCATATTGCCAAAAATCTTCGCCGTCGCCGCCTCCATGGTCATCCTGTTCTTTCTACAATGGCTGATATTGCAACTCTTCGGCATATTTCTGGACTCGTTCATCCCCGTATTGGCCGTGGGCCTGCATGCCGTTTTCGACCGGCTGGTGGGGGAGGCGGACGAGCCCGAGCCTCAAATTCAACTGGACGTTGAGGTCGGGTAGCCGTCCGTCCCTGTCGCCGTCGCCCGCTCTCGTTTCCCGACCGCCAGGGCCGCGAAGGCGGCATAGAACGCCTCGTCCGGAACCAGGTCCGGCGTCATGAAGCGCTGGAACAGCAGCCCCTCGGTCAGGGCGTGGATCACGCAGACCAGGATGTTCGGCGGCATGGGCAGATCGTCGTCGGCGGCGATGGTTCGCAGCCAGGCCGCGCCGCCGGCATAGCTGGCGGCGGTGACGCTGTGGACCTGGGCGCGCAGGGCCTCATGGGTCAGGGCATAGGCCATGCCGGTCAGGCGGCCGGCGGCCACCACGCGCCGGTCGGGAATCGCGGCGATGGTCGCCTCGGCCAGGGCGCGCATCTTTTCGGCGAAGCTCGATCCCGCCTTGATCCGGGGCTTGATCGGTGGCCAATAGGTCTGGCCCAGGGCGACGAACAGGGCGTCGCGGTTCTCGAAATTGCCATAGATCGCGCCGCTGGTCATGCCCGCGCGCCGGGCCACCTCATCCAGGGTGGTTTGGTCATAGCCCTTTTCCCGGACCAGATCGCGCGCGGCTTCGATCAGCTTGGCGCGGGTGCGCGCCCGCTTGTCGCCTTTTGGCCGCCCCCGGGGGCTTCTGGTCATCGCTTCGGCGGTCATAAACGGATCCGGGTTGCCATTTAATAGGATTCATATTTTATAGGAATATTATCATAATTCGAAACAGGCGGAACAGAAAATGGCTGCAAGCGACCCCATCGCCGCCGCCATCGCGGCGGCCGTCGAGGCGCGCGAGTTGGCGGGCGCGGCGACCCTGGTCTGGCGCGGCGGCAAGGTGGTCCAGCACGCCGCCGTCGGCTGGCGGGATCTGGACGCCGGCCTGCCGGTCGAGCGCGACACCCTGTTTCGCATCGCCTCCATGTCCAAGCCGATCACCTCGGTGGCGGCGCTGATGCTGGTTGAGGAGGGCCGTATCGCGCTGGACGATCCCATCGCCCGCTGGGCGCCGGAATTCTCCCAGATGCGCGTGCTGCGCTCCCCCGACGGCCCGCTCGACCAGACCGACCCCGCGAGCCGGCCGATCACCGTCGAGGATCTGCTTACCCAGCGATCGGGCGTCACCTATGGCGGATTCCACACCGGGCCGATCGCCGCAGCCTATGCCGCGGCGCTGGGCGGCGACATCGACAGCGAGGTCGCGCCGGACGACTGGATCGCCGGGCTCGCCGCCCTGCCTTTGATCGATCATCCGGGGGCCGGCTTCCACTATGGCCACTCCACCGACCTGCTCGGCCTGATCCTGGCGCGTATCGAGGACGCCCCGCTCGGCGAGGTGCTGGCGCGGCGGATCTTCTCCCCCCTGGGCATGAAGGACACCGGCTTTACGGTTTCCCCTGAGCAGCAGGCCCGGCGCGCCAGCATGTACGGTTTCGATCAGGCCGGAAACCTGGCCGCCCGCGTCGCCCCCCATGGCGCCCTGCCGCGGCGGCCGCTGGACATGGCCTATGTCTCCGGCGGCCAGGGCCTTTGGTCGACCTTGGACGACTATCTGGCCTTTGCGCGGCTCTTCGTCGGCGAGGGCAGGGTGGATGGCGTCCGGCTGCTGGAACCCCAGACCGTCGCCCTGATGACCGGCAACCGTCTGAGCGAGGCCCAGCGCGCCCAGGCCCGCCTGCTGGGCATGCCGCTCTTCACCGGCCACGGCTTCGGCCTGGGCGTCGCCGTGGTGCTCGATCCCGACCGGGCGGCGGTGGTCCGGTGCCGCGGCGGGGTGGGAACCGTGGGTTGGCCGGGCGCCTATGGCGGCTGGTGGCAGGCCGATCCCACGGACGGCTCGGTGATGGTCTTCCTGGCGCAGAACAATGTCGAACAGGATCAGATCGCCGATGGCGTCGGTCTCGGTGTCTATGGCGTGATCACGCAATTCCACGCCCTGGCGTCAGCCTTGCGGTATTAGGGCGGGGCGCCGTTGCAAGATCGAAAACCGGTCCAGGGAGACGCAGGCCCCATGACGAACAGCCCAACGCCCGAGGGCGAATCCCCGTCCAGCCTGATCGACGCCCGGATCAAGGCGCTGGACGACTGGCGGGGCGAGCGGCTGGCCCAGGTCCGCGCGCTCATCCGCCAGGCGGATCCCGAGGTGGTCGAGGAGTGGAAATGGCGAGGCGTTCCGGTCTGGGCCCACCATGGGCTGATCTGCACCGGCGAGACCTATGAGAGCGTGGTCAAACTGACCTTCGCCAAGGGCGCCGCGCTCGACGACCCCGCGGGCCTGTTCAACGCCAGCCTCGAAGGAAACACCCGGCGCGCCATAGACCTGCATGAGGGCGACACGCTGGATGAACAGGCCTTCAAGACGTTGATTCTTGCGGCTGTGGCCCTGAACGGGTCTCGGCGCAAGCCGGGGTGAACGCCTCAAACGCCCCCCGGATCAGCCGTGGCCCTGCGCCGGGTCGACCTCCAGGGCGCGTTCCTCCAGGGTCTCCGCCCCCTGCCGCAGCATGTCGGCCTGAAGCCGCAGCAGCCGCTGCATGGTGGTGCCGGACAGCTCTTCGGCGCGCCCCTGCAGGGCGTCCACCGCGTCGCGAACCCAGTGGGCGCGCGCTCTTAGCGCACTTGCGATCCTGGCGTCATCCGTCATAGGTCAGTCCCGTCACAGCCGCGGCTCACCGGGCTGCCATACCATCGAAATGGCCGATCACCCATGATGCGTTCGTCTGTTCCCGTGATGGCCATCGCCCTGGCCCTCTTCGCCGCCCAAACCTCTGCGGCTCAACCCTCCGGCGTCCAGCCGCCGGCGGCGAAGGACAGCGCGCCGCCGCAGCCGGTTCTGTCCTGGGCCGTCGGCGGCAAGCTGATGAGCTGCCGATCCTGGATCGCCAACAAGCCCGCGGCGGGCCAGGTCGAAACCCTCAGCCGTATCGCGCCGATGAACTGGCTCTATGGTTTCATGTCCGGCGAGGCGGCCGCGTCAAAGCAGAATATTCTGGGCGACCTGCACCCGTCCGCCATCGGCGACTGGCTGGACAACTACTGCCTGGCCCACCCCCAGGACGACATCCAGAAGGCGTCGACCGTGCTGGCCGGCGACCTGACCGGGACGGCGTCGAAACGCCTGCCGCCGATGACCGAACCCTGACCGCGCGGCGCGCGCCCTAAACCGGCCGCGGGTTGCGTTCGGCGAACTGGCGCTGGTGCCAATAGGGATAGGCCGGGGTGCGTTCGCTGGCGGCGTCCAGCCGCTTGATCTGGTCGGCGCTCAGGGTCCAGCCCACCGCGCCCAGGTTCTGGGTCAGCTGGGCCTCGTCCCGCGCCCCGATGATCACCGAGGCGACCGTGGGGCGCTGCAGCAGCCAGTTCAGGGCGATCTGGGCGACGGTCTTGCCGGTCTCTTCCGCCACAGCGTCCAGGGCGTCGACCACGCGATACAGATAGTCGTTGTCCACCGGCGGGCCAAAGTCGGCGGTCTTGTGCAGGCGGCTGGTTTCCGGCAGCGGCTGGCCCCGGCGGATCTTGCCCGTCAGGCGCCCCCAGCCCAGCGGGCTCCAGACCACCGCCCCGACTCCCTGGTCCAGGCCCAGCGGCATCAGTTCCTCTTCATAGTCCCGGCCGATCAGCGAGTAATAGGTCTGGTTGGCTACATAGCGGGAGTAGCCATAACGGTCGGCGGCGGCCAGGGACTTCATCAGGTGCCAGCCGGAAAAGTTCGACACGCCGATATAGCGGATCTTCCCGGCGCGAACCAGATCGTCCAGGGTCGACAAGACCTCCTCCACCGGAGTCTTGGCGTCGAAGCCATGCAGCTGAAACAGGTCGATATAGTCGGTGCCCAACCGGCCCAGGGCCTTATCCACCGCTTCGGTCAGATGATAGCGGGAAGAGCCGACGCTGTTGGGTCCCTTGCCGGAGCGAAAGGTCGCCTTGGTGGAGATGATCAGGTCGCCGCGCCGGCGGTCCTTGATCGCCCCGCCCAGCACGGCCTCCGACGCCCCGCCGGAATAGATGTCGGCGCTGTCGAACATGTTGAGGCCGGCGTCGAGGCAGATATCGACCAGGCGGCGCGCCTCGGCCACGTCGGTCGCGCCCCAGGCCTCGAAAAACTCGCCCTTGCCGCCAAAGGTGCCGGTGCCGAAGCTCAGGGCGGGAACATTGAAGCCAGAGGCTCCCAGCTGACGATATTCCATGACCAGTCTCCGGTTTTGCCGCCGACCCTAGATGGGCCCGACCCTAGATGGGCCCGACCCTAGATGGGCCCGACCCTAGATGGGGAACAGGCGCGGAGAATGGAAGCCTGGAAAATCATGGCTCCGGGTCAGCCCACTGGGGCGGAGGCCTACTCCGCCACCGCCTCGCCGGACCCGCCGAATTCGGCGGGGAAATCCTTCAGCTTGGGCAGGCCGTCCTTCATTGGCAACACGGTCTCGGCGTAGTTGACATGCACGCCGGGGGTGAAGGCCAGGGTCGGCAGGGTTGCGGCGAACACGTCCACCAGCCCCAGCGGGGGATGATTGGTCATCAGGTGGCCGCCGCATTTGGCGCAATACTGGCGCTGGCTGAGTTCGGTCTTCTGAAAGGTCGCCACATGCTCGGCGCCGGCCGCGACCCGCACCGCCTCAGGCTTCCACAGGCTGAAGGCGTTGACCGGGCCGCCCGACCAGGACCGGCACGAGGCGCAGTGACAGTAACCCATGGCCTCCGGCGCGCCCGTCGCTTCCAGTTGTACGGCGCCGCAGAAACAGCTTCCAATATAGGTCATGTGTCCCCCAAGGTTTCATGGCCAAAAAGTCTCATGGCCAGCCGATGGCGTATAGAACACCCGCCTTGACGTCTTGAACAGAGACCGCATGACCGGCCTTCACACATCCTCGTCCTCATAGCCCACCAGCGACAAGGGCCGCGCGGCTATGCCGTTCAGCTCGGCCCAGCGGGCCAGGGCCTCCTCGCGGCCGTGGGTGATCCACAGCTCGGCCGGCCTGAGCTCGGCGATGGTGCCGGTCAGCTCGTCCCAGTCGGCATGGTCGGACAGGATCAGGGGCAGTTCGACTCCGCGCTGGCGGGCCCGGGCGCGCACCCGCATCCAGCCGGAGGCGAAGGCGTCCACCGGATCGGCGAAACGCCGCGACCAGCGGTCGGCGATGGCTGAGGGCGGGGCGATGACGATCTCGCCGGCCAGGGCGCCTCCCACGCTCTTGCCCCCCACGCTCTTGCCCCCCGCCCGGCTCGCCTCCGTGGCGGGGGCCAGGGCGCCCAGATCGACCCCGTGGCCGGCATAGAGCCCGTTCAACGCCTCCAGCGCCCCATGCACATAGATCGTCCGGTCATAGCCGGCGGCGCGCAGCAGGGCGATCACCCTTTGCGCCTTGCCCAGGGCGTAGGCCCCCACCAGATGGGTGCGCTCGGGGAACTGGGCCTGGGATTCCAGCAGCCGGGCGATCTCGGCCTCGGCCGGCGGATGGCGAAACACTGGCAGGCCAAAGGTCGCCTCGCTGACGAACACGTCGCAGGCGACCGGCTCGAACGGGGCGCAGGTGGGGTCGGGCCGGCGCTTATAGTCCCCCGACACCACCACCGTCAGGCCGCGCCAGCGCACCACCGCCTGGGCCGAGCCCAGCACATGGCCGGCGGGCGCCAGCGACACCTCGACCCCGTCGCGGCTGACCGCCTCGCCATAGGCCACGGGCGTCGGCGCGGCGGCGAAGCCCTCGCCATAGCGCACGCGCATGATGTCCAGGGTCTGGGGGGTGGCCAGCACCACCCCATGGCCGGCGCGCGCATGGTCGGCATGGCCGTGGGTGATCACCGCCCGTTCCACCGGCGACACCGGGTCGATGAAGAAATCCCCGGGCGGGCAGTACAGCCCCTCAGGGCGAGGATGCAGCAGGTTTTCCGGCTTCAGCGCCACGGGCCAGGTTCCGATCGTGCAGGGCTGTGGCAGCATAGACCAAGCCGTCCGGCGCCGCGCCAATCCGCCGCCCCAAATCGTTCCACAATTCGTTCCGGGCGGCCCTTGCGAAACCTCAGCCTCGCCGTTAGGTTCCGCGCCCTCGCTCTAGGCGCTCAAACGCGCCCGACACTTCCGGAGAGGTGGCAGAGTGGTCGAATGCACCGCACTCGAAATGCGGCATGCTCGTGAGGGCATCGAGGGTTCGAATCCCTCCCTCTCCGCCACGACTAGGTCCAGTAAGCGTTGAAGAAGTCCGATAGGTTCTAGAAAAATCCGTACGGAGCAACGGATTTTCAAAATCCAAGATCTAGCTTGGCCTATGGACGTCGCGTTCAATCCGACTTAAGAATGTGGGTAGAAACGCGGGTAAATTGATGGGCGTTATTGGGCGGCTCAGCGCGCTGGCGGTCTCGCGAGCAAAGGGGCCTGGCATGTTCGCGGACGGCGGCGGCCTCTATCTTCAGGTCAGCGGCAAGGGCGCTAGATCATGGATCTTTCGGTACGCGGCCTTGGACGGGCGCAAGCGTGACCGGGAGATGGGGCTCGGCCCGGCTCACACCATCAGTTTGAGCGATGCCCGAATCCTTGCGACTGAAGCCCGCAAAATGCGGTTGGCGGGTGTAGATCCGATCGACGCTCGCCGCGAAGAGCGCGCGCACAAGAAACTTGAAAGCGCCAAGGCGCTGACTTTCAAGGCGGCTGCGGATGCGTTCATCGCCGGGAACAAGGCTGGCTGGAGCAACGCGAAGCATGCCGCGCAATGGCAGGCGACGCTCGCCACCTATGTCGAGCCAGTATTCGGGCATCTGCCGGTCGGCCTGATCGATACGGCCTTGGTGCTCAAGGCCATTGAACCCATCTGGACGACCAAACCAGAGACTGCCAGTCGATTGCGCGGGCGCGTCGAGGCTGTCTTGGATTGGGCGAGCGCGCGGGGCTACCGGAAGGGCGAGAACCCCGCGCGATGGCGCGGTCACCTTGAGAAGATCCTGCCCGCCAAATCGCGTGTGCGGAAGGCGGAGCACCATGCCGCGCTTCCTTTCGACGAGATCAACGCCTTCATGAACTTATTGAAGGAGCAGAAGGGGGCTTCGGGTCTTGCCCTAAGATTCGCCATCCTAACCGCAGCGCGCACCGGCGAGGTGCTCGGTGCTCGATGGGGCGAGATCGACCTTTCCGAAAAACTATGGACCGTGCCGGCGGTGCGGATGAAAGCCAAGCGCGAGCATCGGGTGCCGTTGAGCGACGATGCCCTAGCGATTCTCAAGGAGGCGAGAATGTTCGGCGGAAAAGACTTCGTGTTCGCCGGCGCTAGGCCGGGAAAACCGCTGAGCAACATGGCTCTGCTTATGACGCTGCGCCGGATGGCAAGAGACGACCTGACGGCGCATGGGTTCCGCTCAACGTTTCGCGACTGGGCGGCGGAAAAGACCGCCTATCAAAACGAAGTCGTCGAAATGGCTCTGGCGCATACGGTCGCAGATAAAGTCGAGGCTGCGTACCGACGGGGTGACCTATTCGAAAAGCGGCGGGATCTGATGAAGGATTGGGCGGTCTATTGCGCGACTAAGCGACCCGTGCGCTGCGCAGCATAGCCTGCTGCTGACCCTTCCGCGGCGATTGTCTCAAGTGCGCGGTGACATTGAGTCAAAGGTAATGCGCGCGACATCAAGTCGGTGGTAGGTCGCCCGAGGCGGGCGGAGCCGGGCAAAACGATTGATGAAGTTGGGCCGGCCACGTTGGGCGTCAATTGTGTGGGAGCGAGGGCAATGACAAACAGTTCGGGTGATCCGGGTGCAAAACTGCAGAGCAATGGACACGCGCTTTCGGACGATGCCTTCAGGGTCAAGGCGATCGACGCAGCGATATGGCGTTCACTCCCGTCGCTGTCCGATTCCCGCGCAGGGTGGTGGGCAAGGCGAATGTCCTGGACCGTGCAACAGGCGGTGCTGATCTCACTAGGTTTGCGGCGTCAGGACGGGTCACCACCACCGTGGCGTTGTCTCGAGTGTCCATGGCGATGGCCGCTGCGAGGGTGGAGCGGGCAATATCGCCGACGTCGACGTTTGTGTCGTGGATCTGCCGCAAAGTCGCGGGTCCGATGAAATAGGCTCCATCTGTCAAGGCGAGCACTGTGCTGTCGGAGGCCGGCCCGAGCAAGATCGATTGGAACAGGAAGCTGTCGCCGAGCCCGACGAACTGCATGAGTCCGGTGTCGAGGAGGCCGTCGCCATCCAGGCCCAACATGCCAGCCAAGGTGTCGTCAACCGTCAGCTGGTCGAGGCGGGATTGCGCGGCGTGGCGATAGGCGCGGCTGTCGCCAGCGTGAACGATCAAGCCCTCGCCGTCACTACTCAGCCCAAGCGCGGTCAGGGTCGTGCCGCCCCGTCCATGGAGACGCCGGTGAACGGCGGCGTTGGCCGCTTCTATGGCGTGACTGAACAAGGGAGCGGCGGCGAGGTCTGGTGTTTCGAGAATGGTGTGGAGGAATACCGTCGCCGCCAGGCTCGCGGCCAGGCCGCCCCGTTCCATGCCGCCTATGCCGTCGAGGACGGCCGCCACAAGGAAGGCTGGGCGACCTGATGTGGTCTCAGGCATGGTCGCGATGAAGGCGCGTTCCTGGTTCTCCTCGCGCGGGCCGCGGGCGGTGGCCAACGCCGCCCAGTCGCCGATGGTTTCGGTGGCGTTGGCGGGGGCGGCGCGGAAGGCGTGTTCCAGGCGTTGGCGAAGGGTCACGTCAGGTCCGATCGTCAACGGGCCACGCGCTCAGCCTTCTATCGGAATGGTTTTCGCTCTCGACGATGTTGTAGACGTGGATCGCTGTGTCAAAGGTAAGCCACCGCACGTCTTCTGGCTCCCACACGGCGGCGAGGGCTTCGAAATATGCTCTCATGACCATTCTGCCGCGGGGATGTTGCGCGACATGCTCCGCCTCATGGTTTTTGAGCATGACGGTCAGTTCGGCTTGGGTCGCGCTGCATTGGGCCATGAAATCGTATAGGGAAAGGTCCTCGCGGGGGACAAGGGTCGCCCCGTTTGGCCCGGTGAGCCTGGTCGGCTTGTCAGCCTTCGGTGGCGGCAGATCGGGATACAGCGTTCTCATCGGGACATTGGCGATGAACGCGACTGCCTGAAAGGCGGGATCCCAATCATCCGGTCCGTCCATCGGCAACGCGTACTTGATGAGCAGAAGGCGTCCGCCGGGCTTAAGGACGCGCAGCGCCTCTGCCAGGAGATCGGCGGGAGAGGCCTCAGTTTCGGCGTGGTCAACGACCAAGGTGTCGACGCTGCAAGCCGCAAGTCCAGTTGCGCTCGCCGACGCCTGACGGAACGCGACTTGCCCGACAGGCGATTTGGGGATGGCCGCGACATCGATAGCGCCGACCGTTGATTGGATCACTTGACCGCAGCGGCAATTGGAGGGTTGTGGATCGATCGTCAGAGTGACGCCCGGCACGCAAGCGGCGTGCCCGCCGCTTCGAGCATTGGCCCAGACGACGGACGATCCGACAACCAATTCGGAAATCCCGTCGATCGCTTCGTCCTGTAGAAAGGGTTCTCCAATATCGCGAAAATGGTCCCACTCAATCGTCATCGTATCCACAGCTTCACTCCGTTTGGCAGCGATGCGGGATATAGTCCGGTGGGGCGGGTGGCCGCATTCGAGCCTAGACCTCGGCGTGGGCGAGGCGAGGGTCCGGCGCATCCAGGTCGGCGTCATTGGTGGTCATTGATGTGTTCGTCGGATTTGACGATGCAGGTCTCGTGGGTGAGGCTGAGCGCTAATTTGATCGCGGCGACGGTCTCCAGCGCCTGCAGGCGGCGGTCGGCGTAGATCCAGAACGTATTGTCCGGGACATGGAACACCACGCGGCCGCGCGGGTGGGTCTCGTATTCGTCGGTGAGGATGGCCAATGGCCAACCGCGTGCTTTGAGCCAGCGCGCGCCGAACCACCGCCACTGAGACCAGACGTCGTAGTGACCACGCGGATGGGTGAGGAAGTCGCCGTAGGGCTCGGCTTTGAGCAGGGGTTCAGTGTCGGCCACGAGACAGGGCGCGCCCGCAGTGCCGGGGACGCACCAGAAGATGCCGACCGACGGTTCTGGCCGCGCGTGTGAGTCGGTGGGCGGCGGCGTGTCGGTGGTGGGGGTCATGTGAGGTCGATCATGAATCAGGCTTTGCTGGGTTCGTCGCGTGATTTTGGACGTCTGACGGGCTGGTTTTGGACGTGCGGCCTGGGAATATGTTGAATGCAAAGGGAAAAGAGAGGGGTTCAGGTAACAGCGATTTTGAGGGTCCGGCGGGGGGCAGGATTCTGACCCGGGTTGCTGGGCATGCAGCCAGTCGACTGCGGTTTGGGCGAGGCCGGCGGCGGTGAAGACCGCCCTGACGTCCCCGCGCAGGACCTTAAGCCAGGAAGCGATGTATCCGGCGTGATCTGGCCGGGGTGTGGGTGACAGGCCGAGGTCCGCGCAGAGGAAGGCCGCTCCAAGTTCGGCGACCAGTTCCTCCATGGCGTAGCTCTGGGTGCCGAAGCGGCCGGTGAGGTCGCGGTGCAGGCGGTGCTTGGCCCCGGTGGCGTGGATGGATTCATGGCCGCGGGTGGCGTAGTAGGCGTTCGGGTCGATGAAGCGGGCGAAGGGCGGCAGATGGATGCTGTCGGTGCTGGGGCGGTAGAGGGCCTGGGTCTCGCCGTGGTGGACGGTCAGGGGCAGGGCGTTGAAGAAGCGGTCGGCGGCGGCGTCGCGGGCGGCTTCTGGTAGGATCGGCATGTCGGGGACGGTGAAGCCGGCGACTTGGGCGGCGTTGAAGACGTGGTAGGCCCTGGCGACGAAGCGGCGGTGATCGCTGGCCTCTGTGCCGTCATTGCTCGGGCCAGACGGCTCGGCTGGGCCCTGCAGGGGCTTCCAGAACACGACCGTGGCGGCCTGTTCGCCCTTGCAGACCGGGTAGCCGAGCTCACGCCATTGGCGGAAGGTCGCCCAGTGCGGGGTGGCGTAGCCTTTGGCGTGGCCGATCAGCCAGAGCAGGACCGCATTGATGCCGCGGTAGGCGCGGTGGCTGAAGACGTTCTGGGGCGGTCCGGGTACGTGGTGCCAGGGGAAGGTGTAGGTCGTGGAACCGGCTTCGAGGGCGGCGATGATCTGGGCGGTGACGTCGGCGTAGAGGTCACGTTTGGTGGTGGGTTGGGCTGAGGGGTGGGGTGCGGGATTGGTGGCAGTCGGGCGGCGGGGCTGCGTCGCTGTGGCGGTGGCGGGCATGGGTGGGCTGTCCTCGATGAAGAGGGGTGTGTCGGGGTGACGGTGAGCGCGGGTGGGACCGACGCTGGCGCGCCGGTCCGATGGTCCCGGGTCAGATCAGGGCGTGGACCGGGGTGAAGTCGAGGTAGCGGTCGATGAAGCGCTGGGCGAAGGGCGCGGCGTCGGGGTTCTGGCGCAGGGTTTCGGCGACGTCTTCGAGCGTGATGTTGAGGAAGGGGACAGTAGCTGGGGTGTTGGTGTCGCCAGCAGCGTCTGGGTTGACGATCGGGTCGGCGAGGTGTTGGCGGTAGCGGCTGGCAGCGCGTTGGACGTCGCTGTTGAGGCGCGGGGCCAGGAGGATGAAGCGGCCATCGTCGTAGAGGCCGTTCGAAAGCAGGGTGAGGGCGAGCATGTGCTCACGCCACAGCTGCTGTAGCGGGTTGGCGCGCAGGTCGGCGCTGTCAGGGTCGATGAAGAGGTTGCTGGTCAGGGAGAGGTCGTCGTAGCGCGGCCGGTGACGGGCCGGGGGTTCGGTCATGGATTCCGCGTATTTGACTTCAATGGCGAGGAAGGCCTTGGTCCCGTCGGGTCGGCGGATGGTGATGAAGGCGTCAAAGGCGGTGCCGTCGGCGGTGAAGGCCGGGTCCCCCGGTGCTGGGCTGTGTTCGAACTGGATCTGGGCGACCTTGCCGGCCAGGTCGGGGAAAAGGTCGGCGACGAAGCGTTCGGCGACGTCCGGGTGCAGTTTGAGGTGGCCGAATAGGTTGAAGGCCAGGGGCATGGAGGAAAGCAGGTTGCCCCACAGCCGGGCGGCGTCGATCTGCGCGCCGGGTTCGCGGTAGGCTTGTTCGCGCCGCGCTAGGTGGCGGATCTCGGGAGAGAGGAAGTTGCCGCCAGCGGCGGCTGGCAGGGCGGCGAGGCGATTGCCGAGGGTGCGGCGACGGCCGTGGGGTTGGGTGTGGGTGCCGACCTTGAGGCCGGCACGTTCACGCCACAGGGACTGAAGCAGGCGGGCCGAGGCGCGGAAGCGCGTGTCGGTGGCTTCCAGGACCTTGTGGGTCCGCAGGATGGGTTCAGGAATGATCGGCAGTCGGTCGTTGGGGAAGAGGTCCATGAAGGGTTCGCTCCGGGTTGCTCGGGCGAGGGTTCACGGCAGGGTTGGTCGAGTGAACGGCAGATGTTGGGGCCGTTGAGGAAGGAGTTGGGTCCGGTGGTTACGGTGCTGGCGAGATCCCGTTGGGGGCAGGGGATGTGCTGGAGGACCCTGCAACAGGGATAGGGATAGGGATAGGGGCTAGTGGGGAGTGGTGGGGGTAGAGGAGGTGGGGGTGGCTGGTGTGCCAAGTCTAAGCCTCCCTGCAAATTATAGTGCTTTCGCAAGCCGCCAAACAGTTGAGCGTGACTTGCAGCATACGCCACTCAATCTATTTTGAAGGGTGGGCAACAATGTGCTGCGGCTGGACCAGGCCGATGTCCGCATTCTGGTCGTCAGGTGGACCGTGTTGCGACGGACGGTGGTTCAGGCCGGCGGCTATGAAAGCGACAACATTGAACCTGTCACTTTGATGGGACTCGTATACGCTGAGAGGTCTTCGCCGAGGAAGGGCTCCTCGCACGAGCGAGTGGCCGGGACGGCGTGCCTAAAATCGGTCGGCCGCCCCGGCCACCCCCGACTATTGCGGGCGCAGGGCCGTCACATCAGCCGACTTGCCTCGAACTGACGTGTCGAAGCCGGTCTGATGGTCGGGCAGTTCAGACAGCACTCAATCTCCACTATCTGATAAAGTGCATTATCACATAGTGGAGGGGCTGCCCGTGAAGCGGGACATGGAGCTGGTGCGGGCGGTGCTGCTGCGGGTCGAAGGGCTCGATGGTCCGCCGGGGTCGCGCTGGCTCTGCCGGTCCTTTGATCCGGCGTTTCAAATTGAGGGCTGGTCAGGCGACGACGTCGATCACCATCTGCCCTGGCCGATGCCGAGTTCCTCCTGAACGCAAAGGCGGCCAATGACGGTGTGTTGCTTTCCGGCTTGGGCTGGAAGGGATGCGAGTTCCTGGACACGGTTCGCAGTGCCGAGGTCTGGCGGCGAACCAAGGAGGCCGCAGGGAAGATCGGCGGCGTAAGCATCTCCATTCTCGCTGAGATCGCCAAGGCCACCGCTAAGACGGTGATCAAGGAACACCTTGGGCTTGATCTCGGATGAACCAGTTCGTTCCGGTCGCCAACATGCAGAGGCTTCCCGCGATCGTCACCGCCGCGGGCGCCGCCGCGCAACTGCGCTTCCTCGAATTCTTCGCCGCCTCGATCCGCAACCCGCACACCCGCCGCGCCTATGCCGGCGCCGTGGCCGAATTCCTCGCCTGGTGCGAGGGCAGGGGGTGGCGTCGATCGCGGCCGTCCAGCCGCTGCACGTCGCCGCCTACGTCGAGGCGCTGACCCGCTCGCGCGCCGCGCCGACCGCCAAGCTGCGCCTGGCCGCCGTCCGGCGGCTGTTCGACTGGCTGGTGATCGGCCAGGTCATGCCGACCAATCCGGCCGCCTCGGTGCGCGGCCCCGCCCATAGCGTCAAGCGCGGCAAGACCCCGGTGCTGGCCCCAGAGGAGGCGAGGGCGCTGTTGGACAGCATCGACGCATCGACGCCGATCGGCCTGCGCGACCGGGCCCTGATCGGCCTGATGGTGTTCAGCTTCGCCCGCATCGGCGCGGCGCTGTCGATGAAGGTCGAGGATGTCTACGTCCAGAACCGGCGGCTGTGGCTGCGGCTGCACGAAAAGGGCGGCAAGGTCCACGACATGCCCTGCCATCACGCCCTGCAGGATTATCTGCACGCCTATATCGACGGTTGCGGGCTCGCCTGCGACCCGAAGGGGGCGCTGTTTCGCACGGTCGGCCGCGCCGCAGAGGGCGGGGGAGAGCTCACCACCACCCCCCTGGCCCAGGCCAACGCCTACGCCATGATCTGCCGCCGCGCCGCCCGCGCCGGCGTCGAGACTAGGATCGGCAACCACAGCTTCCGCGCCACCGGCATCACCGCCTATCTCAAGAACGGCGGGCAGCTCGAAACGGCGGCGGCCATGGCCAACCACAGTTCCACCCGCACCACCCAGCTCTATGATCGGCGCGCCGACCAGGTCAGCCTGGATGAGATCGAGCGGGTGCGGATTTGAGGCGATAGCCGGGCCAGATCCAGGCAACGCCATCAAGTCGATCATCTCGGGAATTTCCTTGCCCAACAACCGTGACCGTGCAAGTCTGACCGACATCGCGCTCGAAAAACGCCTCAGTGAGGTCTAGTTCTTCATAGTGAGCGCTGTGATGACGATCAATGGGGCGTCGGATATGCAACATTTTCACGCTATAAAGGCACGTAGCCGAACGAAAGTTCGACTATTGGCCGCTCTATTGCTCATCATCACCACATCAGTGGTAGCCATTTCTAGCGCCGCCCTCGCCGCCAACGGCTCTGTGACTTACACCTACGACACCTTGGGCCGAGTGGCGTCAGTGACTTATGATACCGGCGTGATCGTCTATTACACGTATGACGCCAACGGCAATCGCACGCAGCAGGTCGTCAACGTCAACACGGCAAATCTGTGCCTCAGGGCTTCGGGACTTGGCACACCTTGGGGGGCCGGGCTCTTCCGCACCGCGACCAGCTGCTGATCACCAATATATAAGCCCTCTTCTTTGGCGGTCGGTGGCCGGCTGCGGCGCGGCTTGATCCGCCATATTGATCCGAACATCGCCCTTTTCAACTTATCGGCAAGGAAGAAGATCATGTCCAAGTGGTTCGCGCGAACTGTGGTCGCCTCAGCGCTCCTCGCGGGCTCGGCGCACGCCGCATGTCCGACGTGGCCTTATACGCTGTCCAACGGATTGACGGCGGACGCCAGCCAAATCATGGGGGATTTCAACAGCGTCATCACATGCTTTGCGCCGATCGCAGGGCCGACGTTCACGGGCTATGTCGGCATCGGCACGACTTCGCCGGTTACACCCCTCAATGTAAATGGCAGAATATTTGCCAGCAGCACGACCAACAACGCGGGGGTATATATCACGGGATCGGATGGAACCTATGGTTCTGTGCAGGCCACGAACGCCGCAAACAATGCCACAGTGAACCTTGTCTTGCAGCAATACGGGGGCAATCTCGCCGTCAGCACCCCCACACCCACATCGGGATACGTTTTCTGGGTGGCTGGCCCGGCCGGCGGAGCGAACGCCTGGAACACGACATCGGACGCCCGCCTGAAGAAGAACGTCGTCGAAATTTCCGACGCCCTCGCCATGGTGGAGCGCCTGCGTGGCGTCCGCTTTCAGTGGCGGCCTGCCGACGAACGGCCGATCGGCAAGGACCTGAAACTCGATCTCGACAGACCACAACTCGGCTTCATTGCTCAGGAAGTCGAGGCGGTGGCGCCCGAGGCGGTCACCAAGCCGAAATTGGCCAGCGATCCCTACACGATGTCCGCAGACACACTCGTTCCGGTCCTTGTCGAAGCCATCAAGCAGCAGCAGGCGGAGATCGAGACGCTGCGCGCCGACGTGGCAAAGCTGAAGACGGCAAAGTGATCTGCCGGTGACCTAGCCACTTTGAGGGCATGAGCATGATCGAGAAACGCATTTGGCTCTGCGCGGCGATTTGGCTGTTGTATGGCCTCTGGCCAGCCCTGTCGGCCAGCAGCTCCATGGCGCAGACGGTCGCGCCGGTTGGTAATATACACGCCGCCAAACCAACACAGATCGCGGTCGCAACGGGGCGAAACCCGACCCAATGGCGCGCCCCCTCGAAGCCGCCGGCGGCGAAGGTGAAGACGCCACCTCCGCGCCGCTTGGCGCTCGCGGCAATTCCGCAGTCAGGCGCCTGCGCGTCGGGAGCCTATCCGGCGCCCATATTGGCGTTGGCCTCGGCGCTCAAGTGCGACCCCGACCTCATATTCGAATATGTCTACAACAACATCGAGTATGAACCTCTGTATGGAAGCAACAAAGGCCCGCTCGGGACACTTTTAGATCGAAGAGGAAACGACTCTGATCAAGTGCTCTTGCTTGTCACCCTGTGGAACGCTGCCGGTTATTCACAAACCGGGTTCGAGAATTTCTATTTCACCGGCGTGACGGGGACCCAGCTCGCCAATTGGCTGGGCGTTCCCAATGACGCCGCACAGATCCTGAATCTTTTGGCCGCTGGCGGAGTGCCCTACTCGAATGCCGTCACAAATACTGACGGCTCTCTACAATCCATCAATTTGGATCATTTTGAGGGCGCCATCAGCATAAGCGGTGTCTGGTACTTCTTCGATCCGAGTTGGAAAGCGCACACCTTGGTGGCGGGCGTCTCCAACCTCGGTTCGGCGCTGGGCTACACCAGATCTCAGTTTCTCAGCGACTCCGGCGGCACGATCGACAGCGTCTCCATCTCGAATGCAAGCCGAACCAATCTACGGTCGGACCTGGTTAGCTACGCGAGCAATTTATCCAGCTATATCGCCCAAAATAACAGAACCTGGAGCTTGGCTAATCTGATCGGCGGCAAGCTCATTCCGCCGCTGCAAGGATCTCCAATCCGCGTGCAATATGTCGGCGTGACGCCGGCATCGACTTTTCCGGTTGATTGTCCAAACCAGTCGAACACTGTCGAATGCAGAACCTACATCACGGTCCAGATGGACCCATCTCAGCCAAGTAAGGCGATTAAGCTTTATACGGATCAGGTTTACGGTCATCGCATAACGATATTCTCATCAGCTGGCTCTGCTGGAAAATTCATTCCAACACTGCTTATCGATGGTGTCGCCCCGAGCTGTGTCGGCGCTGGAACCTGTGTCAATGTCGGGCCAGCGCAGCTACCTGCCCAACAATGGTCGATCGCAACCACCGTCGTGCAGCCAAATCAGCCAACCGGTAGTGGTTGCGCTACGGGCGTCAGCGCCTGCAAGTCTCTCACCATCACCCCCGGCGGCTCCTTCCTTATCAGCACGGGCGTGGGCCAGGTTTCGCGGGGGATGGCGGAGTATCATCGTCAACTGATCGCCCAAGCCCGCGCAGCTGGTAATTTAGACACATCCGAGCCGGTTCTCGGCGAGAACCTCGCAACGATCGGCTACAGCTGGCTCGCTGAATGCTCCTCAGAGCAACAGGTCATGGCCCAGCTCGCCCAGGCCACAACCCTCTACAACTATGCCCTGGGCATTGTCGGGCAAACCGTCATCCAGAGTTCAGGATATAAGGGTCCCTACGTCGATCTGCCCGTCAATCAATTCGGCATAAACCCTCTGGTCAGCAGCGGCCCGACAACCGTTGTTGGCGGCCTCAGCTACCCAACGCCGTTTGTGTCCGCGCTGGTGGGGCTTGCCGAGACCGAAAGTTCGTTGGAATCGGCCGTCCTTCAGCAGACCCAGGCTCCCACACCGGGGATGATCGCAGCATCGACGGTGCGCGTCATCGATGCAAACATGAACTCGAGCTATTCGGGGGCGTTGAACAAGACATTTTTCGCGGACGGCACGACAAGCGCGGGCAAGACCGCCTATACGAACACGATCAAGCCGGCGATACAGTCGCACTATAGCGCTACGGACCTTAACACCATCACGACGGCCGTCACCGGTGGTCAGCAGGTTGTCATTCCTCAAAATGGTCAGCTGGGCGTGGGGGTCTGGGCGGGATCTGGCACAACCGAGATCTATCCGGTTTCCGGTTTGCCGACCTACGCCCTAAGTGTCGGGCAGAAGATCTCCGGCGGGATGTCCGGTGGCTTCAGCGGCACGGACGTCGATGATCCGGCAGAGAACACCGAGGTCACCTTGGCTCCGCCGGCAGCCACCGACACGGTCGATCCTCTCTTCAATTCGCAGGTGACGCCGTCCGATCCTTTCGAGGCGGAGCCCGTCGACGGCGTAACGGGCGCCTATGTCTACAAGCATGACGACCTCGTGTCCGGCGGCGGCAAATTTCCTTACGCGCTATCGTTTTCACGGACCTATTCGTCGGCCTCTGGAACCTATCTCACCACGCCGTCAGCCGACCAAGGCATGGGCGCCGGTTGGGCGCACACCTTCAGCATCGGCACCCAGGTCGAAAGTGATCCCTATAGCGGCATTGGCACAGCGACCACGCCCGCTTCCACCACGGTCACGTCGATCGCCGCGCTCTATGTGATGCAGGATCTGCTATCGCAAACACCGAACTCACAGATCATGACCGTCTCGTCGATGGTCGCCCAATGGTTCACAGACCAGCTGACCGGCAATGTCGCCATGGTCTCGCAACCGGACACGATCGAAGAGTTCATCGCTGCGCCCCATGCTGATGGCGCCACGACGATCGCCTACAATCCGCCGCCCAGCTCCTCTGACCGCCTGACCCAGACCGGCGCGGGTCAATTCGCCTTCTTGCTCAAGGATGGCACGGCGCTGAATTTTGGCGGCAGCGCTCCGGCCGGCGCCTTGCGAAGCTGGGTGTTTCCCAGCGGGGTGGCCGTCAATCTGACCTACACGGGATCACTGCTCAGCAAGGTCACCAACAATCTCGGCCGCAGCCTGGCGCTGACCTACAGCGGCTCCGACGTCTCCAAGGTGACGGACGATACCGGACGATCGGTCAATTACACGTACGACACTAACCATAATCTAACCCAGTTCAGCGATCCGCTGGGCTTCGGCACAACCTATGCCTACGATGCCTCCGGGAAATACGACACGATGGGCCACCTGACCCAGGTGTTCTATCCGGCAAATCCCGGCAATCCGTTCGTCACCAACTGGTACGATCCGATGGGTCGGGTGGCGAAGCAGGCCAACGCCAATGGCTACGCGTCTCAATTCTATTTCGCCAGTTCCCGAACCGAGCTGATCGACCCTGCCGGCGACCGCCACGTCACCTACCAGACTGACCGCGGCAAGATCCTGACGGACGCATGGGTATTGAGCAGTTCCTTCGGAGACGTGTTCAACGACACGCCGCAGCAGAACGGCGTCATCAACGTCACCACCAATCAATATGACGGCATCGACAGGCTGACGCTGACGACCCTGCCTGAGGGCGGCAGCACAACGCTGGTCTACGCGGCGAACCCCAATCCTTGGGCCAACAATGTCGCGTCGGTCACGCGCAACGCCAAGCCGGGCTCGCCCTTGGTCCCCCTGACGACCAACTACCTCTACGGGGCCGCTTACAATAAGCCCGTACAGATTACCGACCCGCTGGGCTATGTGACCCAGCTGACCTATGCCGGCGCGACCGGAAATCTGCTCTCGGTGGTCGCGGACGCCGGAAGGGGCGCACATTTCAACGCCACGACGCGATTAACCTATGACAGCCTCGGCCATGTGCTGACCAGCACCGATCCGCTCGGCGTGGTCACGCAATATGCCTATGACAGCCACGGGAACCCGACCTCAATCGTCGGCGACGCCAACGGGCTTCGGCAGACCACCCTGATCGCCTACAGCGTCTTGGGCGACGCCGTACAGGTCACTGATCCGAACCAGAACGTTTCGCTCAGCGCCTATGACGCCGATCGCCGCCGGACCAGTTCGACCACGCCCGGACTGCCTGAAACCGGGACTGGCCGAACCTCGACCAACATCTATGACGCCGACGGAAACCTGCTGCAGACGCAGATTTCGGCCAATGGGACGCTGCTGAGCACCACCAGCACGACCTATAGTCTCTCGGGCCAGCCCGTGACCCAGACGGACGCCAACGGCAATGTCACCAAGCTGGCCTATGACGCCGTCGATCGGCTGCAGCGGACCACCGACCCGATCAACCGCGTCACCACCTACGCCTACGATGCGATGAGCCGGAAGACCTCGCTCTCGAACCCGGCCATTACGACCGGGCCGCTGGAGCAATGGTCCTATACGCCGGACGGGCTGGTGGGCTCGCTGACCGACGCCAACGGCAAGGCGACGACCTTCACGCCGGACGGCCTGGACCGGCTGGGGACGACCCTCTATCCCGACAGTTCGACCGAGGTCCTGGGCTACGACGCCGACTCCAACGTCCTGACGCGCCAGACCCGGCGGGGCGATACGATCACGCTCACCTATGACAGCCTGAACCGGCTGGCGACCAAGGCTACGCCGTCCGAGGCCAGCGTCAGCTACAGCTATGACCTGAACGGCCGGATGATCGGGGCCAGCGACAACAGCGCCGCCATCAACCCCGCCACGACCGGCGCCAGCTATGTGTCCAGCTACAGCTATGATGCGATCAATCGGCCGCTGGCGGTGAGCTGGACCCCAGCCCCGCTGCAGACCACGCCGGCGACGGCCACAAGCGCCAGCTTCAGCTTCGCCTATGACACCAGCAACCGGCTGATCCGGCAGCAGGCCAGCGACGCCGGCTGGTGGTCCTATCCGGCGACCGCCGGCGCCACCGGCTACACCGCCAATGCGCTCAGCCAATATAGCGCCGTCGGCGCGGTGAGCCCGTCCTATGACGGGGACGGCGACCTGACCTATGACGGGACCTTCACCTACGCCTATGACGCCGAGCGGCGGCTGACCAGCATCGTCCAGGGCGGGGCCACCCTCGCCACCTATGCCTATGACGCCCTCGGCCGGCGCAAGTCCAAGACCGCCGGTGGGGTGACGACGCTCTATGCGCTCGACGCCGACGGCCGCGAGGCGCTCGAATACACCGCCAGCGCCGGGGCGACCCAGGCCTGGTACGCCTATGGCGTCGGGTCGGCGGCGGTGCT
>FSWM01000751.1_pt1 | contig 72119 bp, 58 predicted proteins | sample 1637841 | NCBI WGS metagenome assembly FSWM01 (sample SAMEA3914789, study PRJEB12502) | metagenome | biome: forest; material: soil | place: Canada | collected 2011-07-03 | depth 0.3 m | reverse complement strand
CCTCTCCCCGCCGCGGGAGCCAGCACCAATCCGACCGCCAGGAGCGGCGTATAGAGCTGGCCCCAGTGGCTCGTATCCGGCCGTCCCACGATGGTGAAGGCCGCCAGATAGCCCCCGAGGGTCAAGGCGGCCCTTGAGGATCGGGAATCGCGCCAACCTGCAAGACCAAGTAGTCCGGCGACGACGGCGGCGGCCACCAAGGGATCGGGGAGAAAGTGGAGCATCAGGTTCCATCGGGCCGAGACGATGACGAACGGAAGTCCTTCGAAATGAATCCAACCGGCGCTGACGGCGTCGCCGGGCTGATGCATGGCGCTCGCCGCGGCCAGATGTGCGGCGAACAGGCCGCAAAAGGCGACAGCGGCGATCGTCCAGGCGGACAGCTCTCGCCAGCGCCGCTCATAGAGGGCGAAGGCCGCCATCGCCGCCAGATAGGGCAGGGCGAGTTCACGGAACAGACAGGCGATGAAACCCAACACGACCGTCAAGCCCCACCGGTCGGCGCGATACGTCAACAGGGAAATGGCGATCAGATAGGCGGCCCAGACCTCATGCACATAGGCGGCCAGGGGCATGGCGGCGATGCAGATTCCAGCAGCCATGACGGCGAAGGCGGCGACCCTGGCGCCGGCCGCAAGCTGCGGTCGGCTTAGTTCCCGGTAGAGCTGCGCCCCGAGTATGGCGAACAGCGAAAACACAGCGGCGGTCCGGACCGTTTCCGTCCGCAGCAGGGCTAGAAACCAGGCCAGCCATGGTTGGCGAAAAACGGGCGCCGGCGCCGTAGGATAGCCATGCTCGCGCAGTTCGGAGGCCGCCGCGGCATAGTAGTTCTCGCCGGCGCTGACTCGCAGGGTGACGGCCTTGTCCAGGTCAGCATCGCGGAAGAGCGCGGGGTTGCTCGGCGGCGGCTTTAGCGAAGCGTGCGGGAGGGCGGCGACGGTGATCAGGAGTCCACAACAAAGAAGTACCAGCCGAACTTTCCAAGCTGGCCATGCCGCAAAATAGGTCACCGAGCTGCAACCCCCCAAAAAACCTCGGGGCGTGATATGATTAAGTATTGCGCTGAAAGCGGGTTCACCGCGGCGACGTAGCCCCGTCGCCATTTCAGAGGCTGAACTGGACCAGCCCCTGCCGTATGGCATCGGACCAGGGCAGAACCATCAGCGTACTCGCGACCACCCAGATCGTCAGGGCTCCGCCGGCGGCGATGGCGACGCCATATGGAATGCCCCGGCCGAAGTCGCCTTTTCCGCGCAGGGCCAGCATCACCAGCGCCCTCCTCGGGCGGCTGGCAATGCTGACGGCCGCCATAGCGCCGCCCGTCAGGGCCGTTGCAAGCGCAAGGGTCGGAAGGTGCTCCAATCCGCCGAACAGGGCGACGGCCGAGAACAGCTTGGCGTCGCCGGCGCCCATGATCTTGAAGCCATAAAGCGCGACTGTGACGACGAAGGCGATCGCCGCCGCCTCCAGGGCAGAAACCAGACCCATTCCGCGATTGACGGCGACCCAGGCGACGAACAGACCGAGTACGACCAGGACGGTCAGATTGGGGATGGTGCGGTTGCGGACGTCACTGATGGCGGCCCAGGCCAGCACGCCCGTGACCGCGAGCGTGATCACCAGGCGCAGAACGTCATGGAGCGGCATGGGCCGGACCCTTGTCCTTGTCAGCCAAGGCTTTGACCATGACGAGATTCTGTGAAGCCCGATCGTAGTAGACACTGCGGGTCTTGATCGCTTGGCCGAGCAGATCCTCGGCCTGGGCATAGTCGCCACGGAGCGCCGCGGCGAAGCCCGCATTGTTTAATAGGGCGGCTTTGTCGTCTTCGGCGCCAGGTGACACGGCGCGGCCGTAATCGCCCTTCATGGCCAGGACGAGACGCAGATTGGTTCGGGCCTCCGCAAAATCCGGCCTCTTCTGCAGGGCTGTCACAAGGTCGGCGATCGCGTCTTCAAGCCGATGCTGCAGGATCCTCGAATAGCCGCGATTGTTCAAGACGATGGCCGCCTGGTTCGAGTTCTTCAAGGCGTTGTCATAGGCCTGTTCGGCGTGGGTCCAGTCGCGCAGCTGGTCGTATTCGCACCCTAAGGCGTTCCAGGCTCGCCAGGCTGTCGGTGATTGGGCGACGGCCTGCTGCAGCACGGTCATCGCCTCATCCGATCGCCCAAGAAGCGACAGAACCACACCCGCGCCCTCCAGCGCCGCCGCTCGGGTCTGCGGCGCCAGCTGCGCGCTCTTGAAGTCATCAAGGGCGTCGGCGTAGTGGCCGCGTTCCATTTCAAGCCGGCCGCTCAGCAGCGTCAAGCGCGGGTCCTTGGCGCCCGCCAACATGGCTGTGTCGAGCAATCGCGCCGCGTCGACAAGGCGCTGTTCGCTTAAGGCCTGCTCTATGTCGGTGACCACGCCGTCCAGCGAAGCTGGCGCGGCGCTCGTTGAGGCGTGGAAAATCGACGCTCTTCCGCTCTCGGGTGAGAGCAGGACAAACGTCGCCGACATTAGGAAAGCCGTTGTCAGGGCCGATTTTGGCGTTCGCATGATGATCCCGTCTAGCCGCGCTGTGGTGGTAAGGCCGAGCTCTTGCCCATCCGCCAATTTGCGGCATCGGCGCCGACCACCAGTCGCAAGCCTTTGCAGGATTGCTGGCAGCTGATCAGTTGGGCTTTGGATGGAAGCGTGTTGGCCAGGGCGAGCGCGGTGACCTTGGCGCTCTCAGCGTAGAGAATGGTGGTGCGAGATACGATGGGGGCATTCGCCGCAAGCGACTTCGGCGCCGTCCATCCGAGGTGGGCCAGCGCAGCCCGGACGGGCTCGGCGCCATCCGTGCGGCCAGAAGCGTTGACCACGATGAGCGGATGCCCGGTCAGCCTCGGCAAGGCGAGAATGAAGGCCTTGGAGGCCAGCGGGCTCAGGTGTTGCGGAGCGGGAGCCGCGGCCGCCAGGCGAATGGGCTGCGCCTGAGGTTGCAGGCCGGCGACACGGGGCGCCGCCGGCCTGATGACCGCCTGCGCTCGCCTCGCTTCTGCCGCCCGCGATGTCTTGTCGAACGCGAGACGATCGAGCGAAATCCAGTGCAGGGCCGTGTCGATGAGTGAAATCATCTGTGGCCGGACGATCCGAGTCTGGGGAGGGAGCGAACGGGCGAGTACCGCCGGCGACTTGGGCGCCGCCTGAAATGGCTGCTCGATCGCGGGGTGAGGCGACTGAACCAAGAGCATGGGATCCAGCGGCGCCGGCGTCACCTGCAATGCGGGTGCATAATACAGCATCGCGCCCGAGGGCGCCGGCATCGCCCGCGCCAGGGCGAGTTGGCGTGTAACTGGCGCCGAATCTGCATTCAGGGGCGCCGGCTTCTGGTCGACCATGAATTGGGGTGGCGGGGCCAGAGGGGCCGGCAGGGACGCGGCCGAAGCCACGCGCGTAGTCGGCGTCGGCGCCGCGGACTGGGCCAGCATGGCCGGTCTGGCCACCGTCTGGCGCTGGATGGCTTCGGAATAGGCGATATTGTTGTTTACGACCGACGAATTCTGGTCGATGGCCTTTGCCTGTGCGTAATAGCGCGTGCTGAGGTCGAAGCGGCCGAGCTTGTCATAGATGACGCCGAACGCATTGAGGACGCGGATGTCATCAGCTTTCCGCGCACGCGCGGCCTGCAGGTAGTCGAGCGCGAGAGCATAGTCGCGGCGGTTGATCGCCGCCGTCGCCGCTTCATAGTCGACCTCGCTCGTCGAAATCGTCGACGGGGTGGTGAACGGCGTCACCGGCGCCCAATGGACCTGGCTTGGAATGTTCGCGCAGGCGCCCGCCGACAAGAGCAGGCTGATCGCGGTGGCGGATCGGGTCGGGCGGCTGTTCAGCATGGCGTCCTCAGTGACCGATACCCTTGAGGGTCGGAATGACCGTGCGCGCGATATCGATGGCGGCGGGTAGCAAAGTCGCAGTAATGATTACCGGCAGGATGCAGACGACCAGGGGCACGGTCATCAGCACCGGAATCCGCATGGCCTTCTCCTCGGCCTTCAGGAAACGGGTTTGGCGCATCTCGGTGGAATAGGTGCGCAACGTTGTGCCGATACTGACGCCGAGGGCGTCGGTTTGGATGAGCAACCCCACGAATGATCGGATCGGCGTGACGTCTGTGCGATCGGCCATAGCGCGCAAAGCGTCGACGCGGCTTCGGCCGGCATTCAACTCCTGGGCCAAGCGGCCGAATTCCTGCGATATCCGCGGGTGAGACTCGTGGACTTCCTGGGCCACGCGAATGAAAGCCGCCTCGATGCCGAGGCCCGCTTCGACGCACACGACCATCAGGTCCAGGCAATCGGGAAATTCATGCTCCAACTGGGCTTTGCGGGCGTTGATGCGGTTGTCGATGACCGCTCGCGGCGCCACCAGTCCCAAACCGCAGAGCAACAAAGCCGCGGCCGTCAGGCTGATGCCCGTGAGGGGCTTGGCGGCGAGGGTTTGGCTGAACAGCATCAGGAATGGCAGCCCGATGGCCAGGCAAAAGCGGGTCAGAACGTAGAAGACGGGCGCCGTCGGGTGGTCGACGCCCGCCAGCACCAGATCGCGGCGTAACCGGCCGCGGTCGTTGGGATCGTTGAGCGAGGTCGCATCCTGCACCCATTGCAGGAACGGGTTCCGGATCGTTTCCGATTTTAGCAGAGGCGACGCCATAGCCACGGTCTCGGCGGCGTCCTCCTGAAGGCGCCGGCGAACGACGAAGTAGGCCCAGGCCAAGCGCACAGCCGCCTGGGCGACCGTAGCCACCAGCACGAAGGCGAAGGCCTCGACGATGAAGGGCAGTATCTGGTTCATGGCCCGACCCCTTCAGTATTTGAAATTGATGATGCGGTGGATCATGACCCAGCCCAACAGATAGAGCGCCAGCACGCCGCCCACGATCGGCCAGAAGATCGGGTCGGAGAATTTATCCACATAGAATTTCGGATTGGTCGCCATCTGGAAGCCGACCACGGCCGGCGGAAGGGCGCTGAGCAGATAGGCTGACGCCTTGCCCTCGCTGGCCAGGGCCCTGACCCGCTTTCCAAGGGTCGTGCGCCCGCGGATGACGGTCGCCAGTCCCTCGAGGATTTCAGCCAGATTGCCCCCGGTCTCGGATTGAATGCTGACGCTGACGGCGAAGAAGTGGGCGTCTGACGATCCTGTGCGATGAGCGAAATTGACCAGGGCGTCCTTGAATTCGGCCCCATAGGTCGTTTCGTCGACGATCAGGCCGAACTCAGATCCCAAGGGGTCGCCCATTTCGTTCGCCGCCAACTGTACTGCGGAAACGACGGGGTGCCCGGCGCGGATCGCCCGGTTTACGACGTCGAGGGCGAGCGGAAGCTGCTCCTCGATTTTCTTGAGGCGCGCGGCCCTCTTGTTCGTGATCCAGAACCAGACGCCTAGTACGGCGAGTCCGGCGGAGGCGATCAACGACAGGGTCCCGTAGAGGAACAGGCCCTGGCCCGTTGCGCCGATCACCGTCAGCCCAAGCAGCCAGATCGCGCCGGCGACGCTGGCGGTGACAGCCAGGATGCGCAGCGGCGACATCGACAGGCCGGCCTGATGGCAATAGGCGTCGAGCGCATCGAACAGCCTGTGCAGCTGCGGGCCGCCGATCATTGGGGGCCGAGCCCGGCGAACCAGGGCGGAATAGACCTGATCGTGGTCCAGACCTGACTGCAACATGCTAACACGTCGATTGACGGCCTTGTTGCGGTCGCTGGCGGTGAACACAAGGCTCGAGATCATCTGAACCGTCGCCACCACAGTGACGAAGGCCAGGACGTACAGCAGAGGACCAAAGGGAGCGGGCATGGCTATCGGGACTGGCGGCCAGGGGTGAACAGGTTCGGCGGCAGGGTGATGCCGCGCGCGGCGACAACTTCCATGAATCTGGGGCGCACGCCGGTGGTCTCGTAGTCGCCGACGACGCCGCCTTCCGTGGACCGGCCACGCCGTTTGAAGCGGAAGATCTCCTGCATCGAGATCACGTCCTCTTCCATGCCGACGATCTCCGCGATCGAGATCACTCGGCGGCGACCATCGTCCATCCGCTCGACCTGGATCACGACATTGATGGCCGCCGCGATCTGTTGGCGGATCGAACGGGGCGAGATCTCGAGCCCCGCCATGCCGATCATTTGCTCGACCCGCGAAAGCGCGTCTCGAGCCGTATTAGCGTGGACGGTGGTCATCGAGCCGTCGTGGCCGGTGTTCATGGCCTGCAGCATGTCGAAAGCTTCGCCGGCCCGGACTTCGCCGACGATGATCCGGTCCGGCCGCATGCGCAGCGCGTTGCGCACCAGGTCGCGCTGGGTCACCTCGCCCTTGTCTTCGATATTGGCCGGCCGGGTTTCGAGGCGCCCGACGTGGGTCTGTTGCATTTGCAATTCGGCGGAATCCTCAATGGTGACGATCCGCTCATGGTTGTCGATATAGGCCGAAAGGGCGTTGAGCAGTGTGGTCTTGCCCGAGCCGGTGCCGCCGGAAATCAGCACGTTGCGCCGCGCCTTGACGATCGCCTCCAGCACCAAGGCCATTTCGCTGGTGATACTGCCCAGTTCGACCAGCTTCGCCATTTGGATGGGCGTCTTGGCGAACTTCCGGATCGAAACCAGAGGCCCGTCGACGGCGAGGGGAGGGATGATGGCGTTGACGCGGCTGCCGTCAGCCAGGCGTGCATCCACCATGGGCTGGGACTCATCGACCCGCCGACCGACCGCCGAGACGATCTTGTTGATGATGCGGATCAGGTGGCGAGTGTCTTGGAACTTGACGTCTGTCAGTTCCAATCGGCCGCGGCGCTCCACATAGACGGTGTTGTGCGTATTGATCAGGATGTCGGCGATGCTATCGTCTTTGAGCAGCGGCTCGAGCGGGCCAAGGCCGAGCAGTTCGTCGAGTACATCCTCGATCAGCTGATCGGTCTGGCTCGAGGTCAGAAACCGCTTCTCCTCCAGCAGCAACTGACCGACGGCGCCGCGGATCTCGAGGCGGAGCGTCTCGCGGGGGGTCCGGTCGAGCAGGTTGAGGTTGAGCAGTTCGATCAGCCGCTGGTGCAGGCGCACCTTGAGCGCGATGCCATCGTCCAGCTGCGCCGGCGGGGTGTCCCCCGAGGCGATTCTTTCCTTAGTGGACTCGATTGGGTTCCAAAGCATGAAGCTCACCACAGGCTACGGGTTGGCGCAGGCGCCGTTGCGTTCGTTGAGATGCGGTCCGCCAGTTGCAGGACCGCCTTTTCCAGCTTGGTTCCGTGGCGCACCGCGGATAGTTCGAGGCCCTGGTTGATCGCGGCAGTCATCACCCGCTCGTCCTCGGGAATGACGACATCGAAAGGGCGCCCGAGCGCCTTCTCCGCGGTCTTGATCGACAGCGACGCCTGATGCTCAGGGGAGACGCTGTTGCAGACCAGGACCAGGGGCAGGCTGTCCAGTTTCTGGGTAGCCAGGACCTGAATTTGGCGCTTCGCGCGCTGGACGTGCGGAACCGACAGGTGGGTGACCAGGACGATCCGGTCGGCCAGGGTGAGCAAGCGATTGGTCCAAGCTGTCCAGACCGATGGCAGGTCGACCACCGTCAGGGCGAAGTCGCGGCGCAGCCCGTCGAAAAGTCCGTCGATATGGGACGGAGCCAGGGTCTCGAGCGGCATCAGCTCCCTCGGCCCCGCAAGGATCTTGAGGCCGGATCGATGGGTCGTCAGGGCGGTGGAGAATGGGGTTTCGCGCAGCGCGGCGCCGGTGGCCAGCAGATCGGCTATGGTCACCGCTTCCGGCAGATCGAGATACAGGCCAGCGACGCCGAACTGCAGATCCATGTCCGCGAGGCAGATCTTGTCCTCCGTGCGCGACGCCAGCGCGGCGCAGGCCTGGACGGCGAGCGAGGTTGCTCCGACGCCGCCGCCGGCTTTCAGCACAGCTACGATTTCCCCGGTTCGGCGACGCTCTCCGCCGACCATCGCGCCCTGATTGAGCAGGCGCTCAAGGCTGAGGGCCAGGGCGGGTTCGCTGACCGGAGCGGGCAACACGTCCGCCGCGCCTTCGCGTATCAGTCGCCGCGTCGAAACCACGTCGGCGTCGCGCAGGGCGACGACGATCCACTTGGAGGAGCGCTGGTCGGCCAGCCGCTGGATGATCTCGTCCAGTCTGCTGGCTTCGGCGGACACGATCAGGACGTCGAGGTGGTCCGGCTTGCCGTCAAACCATCCCGAGCCGATCGGTTCGAAGCTGACGTTCGGGAACAGGGCGGCCAATGCGACCAGCCGATCGGCGCCGCCTATGGCGCCTTCGGCGACGCCGACCCGTTGGATTCTGTCCCCAGAACCGCTCCGTCGGTTGGCCGCTGTCGCAATCTTCAATCTCGACGGCATCTCGCTCACACCGTGCACTCCCAAAGGGAACTTTAAAGTCGCGGAGCGCGCCAGGCCGATTGCGGTGTCCCGAATTGGCCGTCGTGCGCTCCGCTCACATCTGTTACGGCGCAGCTGGCGCCATGCCGGTGCTGGCGCCGATCGTCGAAGCCGTGGCCACCGGCGGCGTGACCTTGCCCTTCTGGTAGCGGTCCTGGGCCAGGGCGACCCGCGAGCCGTCCGACCCGGGGGCCGGCGAGCCGACATAGTGGGCGTCGGGATCGGCGACCTGGGCTGCGATGTCCTGATGGATGGCGACGCCGAAATCCTGGCCGAGGTGCGTCTGGACGCAGCCTGAGAGGGCGAGGGCGGCGCCGAGGCCCACCGTGATCACGATCGCCTTCCTTGCGATGGAATAATGCATGGTCGTTTCCTTAGAAAAGCACATGGCCGTGGGGACCGTCGACGCCGCCTTTGGTGGGATCGGCCGACATCAGGACCCGGTCTTCAGGCTTAAGGCCCGGGCCGGAGTTCTGCAGCGTGCCGAACAGGAACAGCTCGAAATCGGACGGCGGAACGAAATGGTCGATAGGGCTGGCGATCGCGCCGCGGCGCGGCGTCACAAGGTGCGGGGTCACCACGATCACCAGTTCGGTCTCGTCGCGCTGATAGCCGGTCGAGCGGAACAGGGCGCCCAGGATCGGGATGTCACCGACGAACGGATACTGACGGACCTGGTTGTTGTAGGTGTCCTTAAGCAGTCCAGCCACGGTGAACGACTCGCCGTCGCGCAGTTCCACCGTGGTGTGCGCCCTGCGGACCTTGATACCGGGGATGTTGATCTCGCCGACGTGATACGAATTGGTCGGGTCGATCGCCGAGACCTCGGGATTAATCGCCAGGTTGATCAGCCCATCCTTGAGGATGGTCGGGGTGAAACCCAGAGCGATCCCGAATTGCTTGAATTCGACGGTGATGGTCGGCCCTGAGCCGCCGGTGCCGCTGGTCTGCTGGACGGGGATCGGGAACTCGCCGCCGGCCAGGAAGCTGGCGGTGTCGCCTGACATTGCGACCAGGGTCGGCTCGGCCAAGGTCTTGATCAGGCCCTTGGTCTCAAGGGCGTCGAACAGCACGTTCAGCCCGCCCTCGCCCTTGCTCAGGCGCGCCGCGCCTGCGCCAAACAGGTTGTTGAGCAGGTTGGTGTTGCCGTTGATGGTGTCGCCGGTGGCGATGGCGAAGGCCGGGCTGTGTGTCGCCGATTGCGCCGCCGATTCCACATTGAGCTGCAGATCCTTGGCGGTCTGGCGCTCCATCTCGACAAAGCGCACCTGGAGCATGACTTGCTGGGTGCCTTCGACGCCCAGCATGTTGATCACTTTGCCGGGAGCGAAGGAGTCAGCCAGCGTCACCACCTGTTGCAGAGCGACGGGGCTATCTACCGTGCCCGAGACAATGATCGACTGGTTGGCGGCCCTGACCGAGATATTCTTCTCGTTCGGCAGAAGCTCGTTCAACCGAGTCTTCAGTGTTTCGAGATCGGCGGAGACGACCACGTTCGCAGCGCTGATGAGATGCTTGCCCGGGCCGTAGAGCGTCAGTGCAGTCGAGCCGATGGACTTGCCGACAACGTAGACCGAGCGTGAATTCAACGGCAGCACGTCGGCCACTTTCGGGTCACCGATCATGGCGTCGGTGTAGGGCGTAGGCAACTCGATAACTTGAGACTTGCCGACGCCGACGGTCACCTCGGCCGAGCCAGTGGACGCCGTCTGCGGCTCTTGCGCTGCGGCGGAGCCGCCGCCCAGGGCCAGGGCCAGGCCGGCCGCCGCGAGGGCGATGGCGGAGCTCCGCGCCATCCAAGCAGCCAGGTTCTTTGTATTCTTCGTCATCTTGATACCCCCCACACCAGCCGCCGCTGACCTAGAACCAGGCCACGGGGTAGCCGATCGTTTCCACACCACGGGTCACCCGGATTTCCGTCATCCGGGGGCCAAACTTAGGTTTCGCCTTCGCCACCGGCTTGGCCCCCGCCAGGGCCGGGGCCCCGGCCGAAGCGCCGCCGCGAATGCCAAAGTTTCCCAGGTCGTTGGCCGTCGTCGCCCGGCGGGCCAGCGGGGCCGTGTCGGCCAGTTGGCGCAGGCTGAGGGCGACCGTGCCCATCGATTGTCCGAGTTGAATGGTCTGCGCCTGGTCGGGCGTGACTTCGACGGTGACCGCCTTGGACACCACCGGCTTGTCCGCCTCGACGTTGTCGGCCTGATCGACGCCAAGGACGCGCACGTTTTCAGCCAGAACCTGGGTGACGGTGAGAATGGACTGGCCGTTGCCGATCACGCGGGTCAGCAGGACGTCGACGCGATCGCCCGGCAGGGCGAAGCCCGCCACGCCGGCCACATCATTGGAGCGGACGCTGACAGCGCGCATGCCCTGGGTGAGCGTGCCAGACAGGCCCGTCTTAGCCCCAGAGCCACTAATCTTGTCGGACATGACCGGTTCGTTGATCGCCATGGTTCTCAGGGCCAGATGGCCGGAGGCGCCGGTCAGTTGGGCCACGGTCTGGTATGAGCCGTTGGGCACCCCGTCTGTGGGATAGCTGACCACTTTCAGCATGGCTGGCTGCAGCGCGGCGCCGCGCGCCACGGGGACCGCCGCGACCACGACAGGAGTTCCTGAGGCGACAGCCGGTCCAGCTGCCTTGTGCGCGGTGCTGAGGTAGCCCCTGACAAGCACCACGGCGATCACGCCGAGGGCGAGAGCGACTACAAACGATGCGATGGTGCGAAGAGGCATAGCAGCGCCTATCCCCTATGATTGAATCGGCGTCCGGCGCCGCCCCGTATACGTGTATCTCCCGGCGATTAACAGCCGGTTAAGCGATAGCTTTCTGGTTGAGAAAATTGGCGCGCCGCCATGAATTCGACAGGCGGCGCGCAGAAAAGAAAGTTACATGTTACTTAAATTAATCAGATTTGGCCGGCTGCGCCAGAAATAGCAGTTGAGATAGAATCTCTTAGAGTGCCCAAAGCAATGGCGATAGCCGAGGCGATGATCGCCAGGATTAGGGCATATTCGGCCGCTGACGCGCCCGATTCTTCATTCAAGAAGGAAATAATCTTGGACATCGGAGAATCCTGCGTTCTTGTTGCGATTTGTATTCGAGCCAAATTAGGCCGTTTCTGAATATCCGGCGGCGAGCATGGATGATCGCCACGGCCGGATTCCGAAATGACTTAGATCTGGCCTGCGGCGCCGGTGATGGCCGTCGAGATCGACGTCTTCAGGGTGCCCAGGGCGACGGCGATGGCCGAGGCGATGATCGCGAGGATCAGGGCGTATTCGGCCGCCGACGCGCCGGATTCGTCTTTAAGAAAAGAAACAATCTTGCTCATGGTGTTCTCCCACATTCACTGTGAATTCATGAGCCGGGGCGCTGCGCCACGGCTTTGTCTGGGCCAGACGGTCCGGTGTGCCCCCGACCCCGCTCTAACCTGGACTGTAGCCAACCATGGGTTTAACTGTTTGTAAATATAAATAAATGGTTAACGGATCTCGATTATTCGTAATTCTTCTTAACGGGCTCTAGAGTCCACCAAGGAATCCCGTAATGGGAAATATCCGAGCCAGTGATCGACGTAACAAAAGTCATGCTGTGACGCTCTCACTAATTTGTTATTGGGAGTTGATCACCCAAAATGGGTGAAACCTACAAAACTCTATGGATGGGGAATATATTTTCGTAATTCTCGCAGAGATAGAAAAATGTCACAATCTCTTCCGTCGGCCGGTTGGGGGCGGTCAAGCAAGTCGGGGTTTTGATTGCTTAATCGCGTGCCGGGCGAATAGCGAGGCTGTTGATTTCAGCGCAAGACTGCGCACAGCGATACCGGAGACAACAGTAATCGCACCCAGTAGAATAGTGAACGCTACCACTTGAACGCCGAGCGGTTGGGTCTTCAGCAGCAGCATGAACGGAGTGAACGGCGGCGCATAGACCAGCCACGCCAAATGCTCGGAGGCCCCGCCGGCGGCCGACAGGGCGGCGAAGAAGGCCGCCAGCAATACTGCGAACATTGGCCGAGACAGGTTCTGGGCCGCGGCTGTATCGGCTGCGGCGGCGCCTACAGCGACGGTGACCATGCCGAACAGCAGGAAGGCCAGCAGATAGACCACGACGGCGTAGGCCAGCAGCCCGGGCTGGGCCAGGGGCGCAAGCAGGAAGCCGAGCGTGCCGGCGGCGGGCGCCACCGCGGAAAGTGCGGCTCCCGTTCCGAGCCAGGTGAGCAGCACCAGCATGGACACCGCGCCGACCCCGGCCAGCTTGCCCAGGACGATCTCCAGCGGCTGGGCCGCCGCCAGCAGGGTCTCGAGCGCCCGATTGGTCCGCTCCCGCACCACCGCCTGCAGCAGCATGCCCAGCGAGCCCGTCAGGGTCAGCCACAGCAGGATCACCAGGCCGAAGCGCGCGGCCGGCGCCTTGGCCGCTGCGGGCGCTTTGGCCGGTGCAACCGACACGGCTGGTGGGGCGGCAACCGGCGGCGTCCGGCCAAGGGCCAGCATCGCATCGTCCCGCTGGATACTGGCCGTAACCAGGGTCCGCCCTTCTGGCGACAGGGAGATCGGGCCATCGAACCGCACGGATACCGCGCCGTCATCGCTCCGCGTCAATCGGATGCTGGCCGCCGCAGGGCCGTGGGCGACCTGGGGCGCCGCCTGGCCTTCGAGCCTGGCGGCCTGGCCCAGCGCCGCTGCGGCGGCGGAGGACAGGCGGGCGTCGTCGGCCTGGATCGCTACCGCCGCCGGGGCCTGGGGCGAGGCGAGGTTGCTTACCAGCAGAGCGCCCCCCATCGCCAGGGGTGCGACCAGCAGCGCGATCCAGAAGCTGATCGTCGCCACATAGGCCTTGAACTCACGCGAAGCGATCAGGCCTGACCGTGTGATGCTGAACATCTCTGGAGGCTCCCGTTACGCGGCGCGGCTTTGCGGCGGCGCTTGGGTGCGCCCGGTCGTCGCCGCCAGGTCCCAGAAGGCGCCTTCGAGATCCTGCTTGATCGGCTCGAAGCTGAAGATCGGGGTCGCGTTCTCGGCCAGGGCGCGCATCAGCGCCGGGTGGGGAACCTGTCGCGGCAGGACGATGCGCCAGCGCGTCGCCTCGCCGATGGCGCCGGCCATGGGCCGGGCTTCGCCGCCGACGCTCTCGGCGGCGGCCAGCAGGCGGTCTGGGTCAGAGGTCACGATCACCACCCCGTGCGGCGCGCGGTCGGAAGCTTCGGCGAGCGAGCCCTCGAACACGGTCCGCCCACCGGCCAGCATCACCACGCGATCGCAAAGATGCTGAGCGGCGGCCATGGAATGGGTCGAGAACAGGATGGCGCCGCCGCTGGCCCGGAATTCGGCGAACAGGGACAGGATCTCGGCCTGGGCGATCGGATCCAGCCCCGACAGCGGCTCGTCCAGGATCAGTAACTCGGGCCGATGGGCCAGGGCGCACAGGATCTGCACCCGCTGGGCGTTGCCCTTGGACAGCTCCTCGATACGCGCCCTTTGCCGACCGCCGAGGCCGATGCGCTCGAGCAGGCTGTCGGCGGCTTGATAGGCGTCGCGCTTGGCCAGGCCCTTCAGCCGGGCGTGGAAGGCGATCACGTCGCGGGCCCGCTCCCGGGGAAACAGGCCCCGTTCCTCGGGCAAAAAACCGATTCGCCGGCGCGCGTCCGGGCCGGCGGGCGCGCCGAACAGGCGGATGGCGCCGGCGTCCGGACGCATCAGGCCCAGAATACAGCGCAAGGTGGTGCTCTTACCTGCGCCGTTGACGCCGATAAATCCAGTGATCGCACCTGCGGCGACCGACATCGACACGCCGTCCACGCCGCCCCCGCCAGCATAACGCTTGGCAAGATTGACAACGCGTAAGACTTCTAAGGCGCTGGAGTCGATCATGGCCACAGTATCGCCACTTTCGGTTTCTCAATCGATAATCGAAACCTCTCCGAATCTTTGATCCCAAAGTATCGGTTACTGAGACATCTTGTAGCGGGTGGTTAGCGCTCGTTAACCTTAACCAACAACAAATCGCTATGTTAAACGCAAAAATGAGTTAAGCTCCCGTTAAGGTTTGTTTGGAGGCCCCGGTGTCCCCTGCCACGGTTGCCCGTCTCAAGCGCTTGGCGCCGTTCTTCCTGATCGGACCCATCAGCGGCCCGTTGGTGGCCGGGATCGTGTTCAATTGGCGAGACGGCCGGCCGGTGCTGGCCACCCTCTACGCCATCGCCCTGGTCCAGTACGCCTTCCTGCTGCCGGCGCTGATCGCCAAGTTGGGGCTGCGGCTGGTTTAGGGTTGGGGACTTTTCTTTTCCGTGTCTTTCCTGCGGCCGGGCGCCCCACAAATTTTGCTCGTCTTTGCGTAGGCGCTAAGAATTGCAGACACTCTCTGCAAAGCGCGGCGGTTTGAACGAACGTCCTCTGAAAACCCTTCCCCCTCGATGGGGGAAGGGCAGGGTTGGGGGTGTTCGCGCAGACGTTGAAGCGAAGCGTGCGGTTGGGCGCCACAGCCCATCTGAGCCATCCCGCCAACGACGGGGACACACCCCCATCCCAACCCTTCCCTCATCGAGAGGGAAGGGCTTCTTCGTCTCGCTCCTTGACTTTCGCGATGTGCGAATCCCTTGGCGCATAGGCGAGGAACCCGATTCATCAACGAATTTCAGTGGGTTTCAGCTAGACCCGCATTTCCAACCCGACCTCAGTCCTGGATCGGGAAGCAGGCCTTGGCGTTCAGGGTCATCGGGACGACGGCGACGACTAGGTTCAGCCTATAGGTTGCGGTCCCGACGACCTGGTCGCCGCAGGTCTGGGAGCTGGCCGTGAAGCTCGGTGACAGGCTTGGAAAATTGAAGTTCGCGCCGGCGTGAGTCTGTGTATTGCTGGCGCTGGAGCAACTGTTCGTTACGTTCACCGGATTGACTGACATGCACCGTGCGGCGTCGTCGACGGCATAGTGCAGGTGGGCGTTGAAGAAGAGCACGAAGCACATGTTCATCAGCCCGAACATCAGGGCGAAGAACACCGGCACAACCATCGCGAACTCGGCGATGCCCGACCCGCTTTCCTCACGCCAGAAATTGTGTTTGCGCGTCATGACTAGTTCAGCCTCGCCCAGCTGGTTCTGGTGACATTGGTGGGCAGGAAGGACGCCACTGTGACGCCCGGAAACATAGGGGCGTAGGTAAAGTTGGCGGTGACTTTGACGTAGTCCCCTGGTGGCGTGCCGCTCGCCGCCGAATGGCTCGTCACGGCGTCGCAGGTAAAGGGGGACGGCTTCGTCGGGGGCGAACTGACCGTGCCAGCTGTTCCGACCAATTGCAGTGCGCCGGTCGTCAGCACACAGTAATAACCTTCCGCCGGGGACCCACTGGGCTGGGTGACTCTGGTTGTGAGGGATGTACTCTGAATGGCGGCCGTCACTGCTGTGCTTAAGCCGGAGCAATTGGAGGCGGCTGGAGGTGTGCCGCCGTGACATTTGCTCCACGCCGCCTCCGCGCCGGCCGCCGCCGCGTTTTCGAGCTGCATCTTCTGATAGGCGTAGATCCCAAGGTCGGTGATGTTGACCAGGGGAACCGTCACCGCCGTCACGATCAGGCCGAGTTCAGCCGCCGCCGCGCCCCGGGTTTCGCGCCAGAAGGCGGCCGACATGTCGCGAACTTTTTGAAACAAGCCGGTCATTGGACCAACGCCACCGGCGTTGCGGAATAGCCGGGCAAGGTGAGGCCTGCGGTAGAGCACCCATTATGATCTAGAATGTAGCCGGTGCCGTTGATCGTGATCGTGTTCACCACCAAACCCAGGCAAGCCCCCGAGGAATTCTTGTTCACCGCGCCGCTGATAGTCACATTCGAGTGCGGCAGATACAGAAGGCCGACAATATCCCAGGTCGGGCCGTTGCCGCTTTCGGTGATATCCACGCCAGTTGTTAGGCTCGGATCCTGATATACGGCTATCCCAGACCACTGGCCGGTTGTCGGGGCCGTGATTGAAAGATTGTCGTCCTTGCCGGTCGATGGGCCGTGAGTCGCGGCGCTGCCCGTTGTCCCCGAAAAAACTATAGTGTTGTTTGCGCCTGTCAGAGTATTGCCGCTCAGGTTCAATTGGCCATTTTCGATTACAATCGTCCCCGCGGTCAACGTAATATTTTTTGACAGTGTCACATTGCCGCAAAATACATTGTCAGTGTTTGACGAAAGTGTGGGCGCCGAAGACCAAGTTGAGCCCGCGAATGTGCCGCCGCATTTGGCCAAGTCGGCCGCCGCCTCGGTCGCCGTGAACAAACCCGAATAAGGATCCGAAACCTTCGGCGAATTGGGGTGCTGGACCAGGCCGCAATTGCTGTCGCCATAGTAGGCGTAGCTGGAATCGGCGTTCAGATTGTGCCCATTGCATGTGGCGTCCCCGTTGGAAGCCATGCTGCAGCCTGACAGGTCGGATTTTGGCCCACCATTGGCGGTGATACCGCTAGTTATCGTCCCACCCAGCGCCAGAAGACAGAACGAAGTCCCGCCTCCGTAGGGATTGGCGATCGACGTTGTGGAAATCACCTGCGCGGATGAGCCGTTTCCCGTGTATTTCGTGATACGGACCAAATAGAATGGAACCGTTCTTGAGATTTTAACCTGGAAACATGTCCCGGCGCCGCTGGGGCAGGTCACGGTGCTGGGTGTGACGGTGACGCTGTTGGCGCCGCTAGTATAGCCATATTGCGAAGCGACCGCGATGGCCTCGCGCTTGTAGGCCGGCATGGCCGGGCTGCCGGTATCGTTGTTGGTGACGCCGTTGGTGGCTGCAGCCACCGCCGCGGCATCGCTGGCGTTCTGCATCGAACGGTCGATCTGGTACCAGCCTGTGACTTCGCCGGCGACGCCCATGACGCCGATAAGGGGCACCAGAAAGATGGCGAACATCGGGGCTACACTGCCCCGCCGGTCGCGCCGGAAGCGTGCGAGGAAGCGCCCCAAGACGCCTAGTCGCCTGCCGTTCCGTGTCATCATAGCCCTCCCTATGTACGTCAGGAGCCACGGCCCCCGCGCCCGCTCGCCCCGCCGGTCAGGCGCGCCGCAAAAAGCGCTGCCTTAGGGTTCCAGAACGAAACACCCTTATTCTCTAGTAATCAAGACCTGCAAGAAGTGTGTTGATCGGAATCAACTAGCACGAGATTTAGCAACCGCTTTTGGGTGCATTATATTTAACAAGGTTCAACAGGGGCCGAAGCTGTGGTGTGGCCAGTTAATATGATGGCCATTCGTTAATAGGTTCGACGCACCGGGGCGGATTGCTGTTTGCGAAGCTCCGCTGGACTGATTGAAAGTGGAATTTACAGGTGAATGTCAGGGGGCTTCAGCGCTTATGGGCTGGGGCCGGGCGCCGGATCACAAGAACGCTTCGGCCGGTGTCTCTATGGGCAATGCGTCGTCCCCGGTGCGGATCCAACCCTTCAGGACCATTACAGCCACGACCGCCAGCGCTGCAGCGCCGACCGCGGTGTCCCACCACATCAGGCCGGGTGTGGTCTGGGTGACCAGGCCCGGGCTGCCGCGGAACACGTCGCCGCCGGACACCACCGCCACGGCGCCATAGAGATTGTTGACCATGTGCAGGCCGAATCCGAAGCCCAGACCCCGCGTGCGGATCGCGATCAGGGCCAGGATGACGCCGAACACCACGGCGTTGGCCGCCTGGGGCCAGCCGTTGGGAATATGCACCGAGCCGAACACCAGGCCGCTCAGGACAGCGGCGACGATCGGCCGGCGGGGGGCCAGCAATAGGCCTTGGGTCACGTAGCCGCGAAAGACGAACTCCTCGGTGAAGGTCTGCAGGGCCAGGGTCGGGACCGCCACCGCCACCAGCATCGGCGTCTGGGCGCTGGCGGTGATCGAGAAGCCGGAGGGGGCCGCCAGGAAGTCGACCAGGGTGGCGAGCAACAGTCCCAGGGTCCAGACGCCTGCGCCCAGCGCCCAGGCCCGCCAGCGCCACAGGCCGATGATGTCGTTGAAACGCTTGCGGTGGATGATGGCGATGGCGGCCATGAAACCCGCTAGCAGCACGCCGAAGGTCATGGCTGTGCTGAGGAAGAAGGTCACCGGCCGCGTGGCGTGCTGCATCTGGTCGGCGAAGTCGGCCGGCAAGACGTGCATCAGGGCCAGGGGCAGCATGACCGTGACGCCGAAGACGATGGTCAGCGCCAGGGCCAGGATGACGCTGACAGCATAGCGCCAGGCCGCGTTCTTGCCGCGCGCGGCTATGTCGAGATAGGTCATGGTCTCGCCAAGATCACAGTTGCGCCGAGTTGTCGATATGAGGCTCGCCCCCGCCGCTAGCTTAAGACACTTGGTTGAGGATCCAGATTGAACTCGCCCCCAGCATGCCCAGGCACCCGTTCAGGATGGCCTTATAAGGAATATCGTTGAAATCCCGGAAACCGCTGGCGATGTGCCAGGCGGCGACTGCGGTCAGAACCACGCAGTCGCCATGCATGATGCTCGTCAAGCTGACTGTTCGGATCCCAACAATCTGCAAGACCGAGGATTCGATCTGAGCCAACGAAAACAGACCGGTTCCAAGCATCGAACCGATGTGCGCCCCAATCTGGGTTCGGAAAACCAGATAAGTGGCTGCCGTGATTGTGATCGCACTGGAAAGGATTCCCAGGACCTGTCGCATGACTGCGGCCCCTAATTGCGCCAGATGAGATCCGGCGCGTCTATACTCTCTGTTTATCACTTATTAACAAGCTTGGGTAGTGGCGTGGCCTTGTCGGCTGCAAAGATTCTTAGTTTTTTTTGCGGGCCCCGATGGGGTGTCGTCGGGACAACCGCCTGGGTATGCGTCAACAGCATCGGCGCCGACCGCCGTGCCGGCGATCCATCGAGTGAACCATCGAGGTCAATCTCAATGGAATTTCGGTAGCATGGCTTCACGGCATTGATCACCGCGACGGACGCGGTGATGGCGTGCAATTGAGCCGCCCTGCAATTTCCCCGGTTACTGCCTGAGCGCCGTCAATCCAGCTTCAATCGATAGCCTTCGCCGGCCTCCGCGATCAGGAAGCGTGGAACGGTCGCGTCGGGCTCGACCTTGCGGCGCACCTGCCAGGCGAGAACCCTGAGGTTCATGAAGTCGGCGTCGGCCCCGCGACTCCAGATGGCGTCGATGATCTTCTCGTGCGAGACGATGGCGCCGTTGGCCTCCGACAGCACACGAAGCAGCTCGGCTTCCTTGCGCGACAGGCGCACGGGATGGCCGTCGATGATCGCCCGGCGGGTGTCGAAATCGATCACCAGGCCTGGCTTTTCCGCGGCGGCCTCCGCGGGGGCGGGCGTGCGCGACGGTCGCAAGGCGACGCGGATCCGCGCCAGAAGTTCGCCGGTATCGAAGGGTTTGGCCATGTAATCGTTGGCGCCGAGATCCAATGCGGCGATCTTTTCCTTTTCGGATCCACGCGCGGAGATGACCAGCACAGGCGCCTGCGAAATGGCGCGGGCTTCGGTGATGACCTCCTTGCCGTCCATGTCGGGAAGGCCCAGATCCAGGAGCACCACGCCAAACTCCCGTACCCGCATGGCGTCCAGGGCGGCCGCCCCCGTGTTGGCGGTCACCACCTCGTATCCCGACTGGGTGAGTGTGGACTGGAGCATGCGAAGCAGTTGCTCTTCGTCTTCGACGATCAGAATGCTGTTGTTTTGGGTCATGGCGTCAGCGCCGTCAGGGGCAGGGTGATTGTGACAACGAGTCCCGACGAGCCGTCGGTTCGGTTGCGGGCGCTCACCTTACCCCCAAGCATCTCCACTAAGCTGCGGGTTATGTAAAGGCCGAGACCAAGACCGGGAGCCTTGGCCTCACGGCTACGGTAGAAGCGATCGAACATGCGTTCAAGGCTAGTCTCGGATACGCCGCAACCTTGGTCTGAAATTTCTAAGGCCATCCGGTCATTTTCTTTATAACCCTTAACCTGAACAATGGATTCCTCAGGGCTATATTTGATGGAATTCTCTAGAATATTACCAAATATTTGAGTCAGGAGGCTGGCGTCCGACCAGATCGGATCTGAGTCCAGCTCCACCTGAAGATAGCGCCGGGCGCTGCCGGCCTCCTCATAGGCCTCCCAGACGTCGTAGATCAGCGCGTCCAGATTGACCTTCGACGGGTTGATTTCGAGCTGCCCTGATTCCAATCGCGCGAGACTGATGAAGGTGTCGACATAGCGGCTCAGGCGATGAGCCTGTTCCTTGATGATGAGCAGGAGTTGCCGCGGAACATCACGGTCGTGTTGCTCCGGCAGATTCAGGATGCTGGTGACCGAACCAAGGATACCCGCCAGGGGCGAGCGAAAGTGGTGGGAGACCGTATCCATCAGAATGATTCTGAGCTGCTCGGTACGGGCCACGTTCTCCATCGCCGTGTTTTCGGCGCTAAGGCGCGCCCGCACGATGGCCGAGGCGCTGAGATCGATCAGCGAAATGGCGATCTCATCGGCGATGTGCACCGTTCGGTTGGATCCGGGGAAGCGCCAGCGGACAAATCCCACATCGCGATCATTCGCCGCCAGCCGCCGCGTCCGCCAGCGGCCTTCGCCGGCGGGAGGCGGGCCAGCGGCGGTCGGCTGCGCCTCGTTTTCAGTTGGGGATGGAGGATGGATCCCGCCTTTTTCATCGAAAAGTTGGACGGCGCCACCGATCATGATCCTGGAAAGCTTTTCATAAAGGATGGCGCGAGCAGCGGCCTCGTCCGTCTCGGCCGACATCGCCCGGCTGGCGTCGACCACCATCTGCAGCGCCGAGCGGTCCTCGTGGACCTGGTCGGACAGGGTTCCCACGCCCCAGCCGAGGGCGGCGAACAGCGCTAGATCGACCAGGCCCTCGAGTTGCGCCTGGAAGTCGGCGTGCCCGCCTTGTCGCAGCACCCAGACAAGGGTGAGGTTGACCAGCACTCCGGTGACCAGGCCCAGACGCGCGCCCATCAGAGCCGCGATGGTCAGGACCGAAGCCAGGCCGACCAGCAGGCAGGCCGACGAACCGAGCGCCTGACGCAAGGCCAGGGCCGCGGTGAGGCCCGCCCCTGCGATGCACAGGCTGGTGAAGGCGCGCTGAGCGGCGAATAGGATCGGAGCCCGCACGTCGGTGAAGACCCGCGGTCTGCCGAGATCGAGCGCCCGGCCGAGGTTGCGCAGGGACATGGGCGCGGCCGGCGGCTTGCCGTCCTCGATCAGCGATCGCGCCAGTTTTTCCCTTTGCCGTGCGCTGTCGGTGTAGAGACCGATGATCGATACGGTGAACCCAAACAAGGCGAGCAAGAGCGTGCCTTCCGATCGTAGATCCAGGACGGGAGGCGCTCCGCCGAACACATAGTGGTAGATCAGTAAGCCGGTGATCCCAGCCGCAAGAGCGGCTGTCAGGCCGAAGGCCGCCGCCGCGGCGAGGACTACGCCCAGCAGCGTGATTTCCGCGCGCCCCAACATCAGGCCGTCGACCAATCTCAAGGCATAGGCGGCCACGAAAATGGCGGCGGCGACCCGGATTACGGCCCGCGCGGCCGCGTCCATGTCCGGTCGTGGCCAGTGGCCGGGGCGAACCTGGACCGGGCTGCCCAGCGCCGCGTTTGGAATGGGCGACTTGGAACTCAACGGTATCCTTCCCTTCCTGCGCGGCGGATTTTCTTGTTCTTAGGTCGCCACGTCCCAGAATGGGAAAGCGTAGCCGTTACGGCTCCGGCTGCAATAAAGGCGCCCGGTTCAACTTGCTCGTTCGCCGTCAGCTTGCGGCAGCCGCTGCACGCTTTCCAGAGTGTCGGCCTGATGGGCTGGTTTGTCCCAATGGATTCGGCGGATGCGCGGAAATCGCGTGGCCGGCCCTCTTATGGCAAGACCGTGACGCCCCAGGGTTTGCCGGGTGAAGCGACGATACCAATCGGCTTAAGGCTCTTGGCGTCCAGCACGTGGACGGTGTTGGCTGGGCCGTCGGCTGTATAGACGCGTGTCCCGTCTGGGCTGACCGCGACGCCCCAGGGGCGGGGGCCGATGGTGGCGGATGCGATCAAATGAAGATCTGTCGTGTCGACAGCTTCCACATGGCCGCCTCGGCCGGTGGTGACAAACAGGGTCTTGCCGTCCGGCGACAAGGCCAGGCCCATCGGGCGGTCGGAAGCGTCCGGCGACTGCAGCCTGCCGGCGACAGCGTGTTTGACCAGATCGAGCTTGGCCACGGATCCGCCAGCTTCCTCGGAGACGAAGGCCGCGGTCCCATCCTGGGTCACCACCAGGCCGCGAGGCCGCAGGCCGACGGGAATACGGGCGATCAGCGACTGGGCCGTGGCGTCCACCAGCGACACCACGCCGTCGCCTTCGGACGTGACCAGCACACGGCCACCCGGAGCGACGGCGACGCCCTCCGGCTCGTCGCCGGCGGGCAGCTTGCCGACCACGGCGCCGCTCTGCGTGTCGAGCGTGACCAGGGCCGCGCCGTCTTCGCTGGCGACGTAGAGCCTGGAGCCGTCCGGGCTGACCGCCACCTGCTCGGGGTCCGACACGCCCTTCAGCACACGAGCGACCTGACCCGTGGCCACATCGAACACGCCGATGCCGTCAGCCGACTTGTCCGCAGGCGGTAAGGTGGCCTCGGAGACGCCCGGCCCGGCGATCGGCGAGCCGCTGAGCGCGATGTAGAGCAGGCGTCCATCAGGACTGGCGCAGAGGCCGCGCGGGCGTTTGCCGAGCGCGGTCGTGGCCATCACCTTGTCGGTGGCGCCGTCGATCACCGTCAGGCTGCCGGCCGCCTCGTTGGTGACATAGATGCGGTAGCCAGCGGAGGCGGCCTGGGCGTGACCGCCCAGGCCGAGCAGAAAGGCCACAAGGATCGCCGATGAAGGCTTAGGCATGACCCCTCCCAGGTGTTTGTTCGTTACTAGAAGAACAGTATGCCACCGACCGCCATGGCGTCCGACTCGGCTTCATTCCCATTGTGGGCTGTGGCCTTGGTGTGGGTGTATTCGCCCACCAGGCTGAACCAGTCGGTCAGGGCATAGCGGGCCTGGCCGACATAGGAGCTGTTGGTGTCCAGAAGGGTCGGCTCGACCTCGCCGGAGGCCAGGCTCAGATGGCTTTGGCCGTAGCTGGCGCCCAGGGTCAGCTTGGAGATCGTGTAGGTCCCCTGCACATAGTAGCCGTCGCTGTCGCGCTTATGGCCGGCAACGTCGGTGGCCAGGATGAACAGGCCCGTCGTGCCCAGGCCCGAGCCGTTATAGTAGTAGCCGACGAGGTTTGCGGGCCCATAGGTCAGCTTGCCGCCCAGGTCGAAGCCATCGCCGGTATAGTTCGGCAGGCCGGTCGCCGACTTGTGGTTCTGGGTGATGTAGTCGAACCAGAACCGGGTCCCGAGGGCGGCGAACTTGTGGTCATAGGTCAGCTTGGCCTGGAACCCCGGGGCGTCGTTCAGCTCTGACGCGCCCGCCGTCACCAGGGGCTGGAACACGCCGACGGCGAGTTGGGCGCCTTCCCAGGTGGGGCTGGTGTATGTGATCTGGGGCTGGAAATCGGTGTAGATGTAGCCGAGCCCGATGCGGCCGAGGCTGGTGTTGCTGGGCGCGGAATTGCCCGCCGCCGTGCCGACCCCCAGAAGCGTCATGTCGTCCAGGATCGCGTCGGAGCCAAACAGGCCGATGTCGCGGCCGATCTTCAGCTCGCCGAAGCCTGGATGGGCGACAGTCAAATAGGTCTGGCGGGCGTCGATGCCGGCGGTGGAAAGGGCCGTGGGCGAGCCGGCGGAATTGGCGCCGCCGACGCCGGTGACGCTGTTGATGCCGGGATAGAGGCCGAAGTGCGCGCCGACGTCCCAGCCCCCCTGGTTCGTGGTCACATCAACCCTCAGGAAGCCGGGCAGCAGGCCGTTGCGGACCGAGGAGGTGTTGGGGTGGGCGCCCACCGTCGCCAGGCCGCCATCGACCACCCGGCTGGCGGCCGGCGTCTGGCCGCTGTCATAGGTATAGAAGCCGTTGATCGAGCCCGAGAGCTTCACGGCCACCGGCCCGATCTGGACGCCGACGCCGGAGTCCATCATGTGCACGGCCTTGGGATCGATCGCCTGGGCGGGACTGCCGCCCTGGGACGTCGGACTGGCGGAGACGGTGGCGATCTGGGCTGCCTGCTCCGCCGCCTTGCGCTTGCTGAGAGTTTCGAATTCCAGCTGGGTCAGGACGCCCTTGTCGCGCAGGCTCTGCAGCAGGTCGTCGGTGGTGTCGGCGAAGGCCGGCGCGGCCAGGGCAGAGGCGAGGGTGGCGAGCGAGCCGGCGCAGGCGAGCATGGACTTGCGCATGTGGAATTGTTCCCCTTGAAGCCGCGCGGCCAGCACAGTGCAAGAGCCGCCCGCGGCTTTCCTGTTGATCCGAAGCTTGGATTGCGGGGCGCCGTGGTCGTCCCCGCCTGTGGTTTGTGCGGATCAACGATGGAAGGGGCGTCGCCGTATTTAAATTGGACTTAAGTTTGATCTTTGGCGGCGTATTCCTGAATAGATCATCCAAAATGCTTTAGAGCATAAGGAATCGATGGGTGCAGATTGGCTCGGCGACGCCGCGGCGGGGCTTGTTCGGCACTAAAGTCCAATACAAGCAAAGTCCCCCTCGCTGGTAGCGTGCCGACCTCATTCTCATTTGCGTGAGCTCGTCATGAGTAAATTGTCAGCCGCCTCCGTCCGCCGGATCATGCTCGCCTTGACCGCGGCCTTTGGCCTCGCAGCGGTCGCCGTCGCCGAGGAACCATCAACGCCGGCCGCTACTCCGACCCCGCCCAACACCACGGGATTGGCGTCTCTGGGCGCAGACTGGCGCACTGCCGATCCCTATCGCGGCGACCCCAAGGCGATCGCCTACGGCAAGTCCCTGTTCGCCGAGAACTGCGCCCGCTGTCACGGCATCGACGCCATCTCGGGCGGCATCGCCCCCGATCTGCGCTTCCTGCCAGCCGGGGAGGAGGGCGACGCCATCTTCTCCAACCGGGTGCGCAACGGCGCCTCGCGCGACGGCCGCGTGGCCATGCCGAAGATGGCGCCGGTGCTGGGGCAGGAGGCGCTGTGGACCATTCGCTCCTGGCTTGACACCGTGCGGCAGGAGTAGGGCCGTGCGGACCTGTTCGCGGCGGATCGCCCTGCTGGGCCTCGGCGTAGGGGCCATCGGATCGGGGCTTTTGGCGAGGCCCGCCGGCGCCGCGCCGCTGGCCGGCGTGTTGGCTCGCAATGAGCTCAAGGTCGCGGTCTACAAGGAATTCGCGCCGTGGTCCTATCATGAGGAGGGGCGCCTCGTCGGCGTCGATGTTGACCTCGGCGCGCTTCTGGCCAAGTCCCTCGGCGTCTCCGCCTCCTATCTGGAGTTGCCCGCCGGCGAGAACCTGAACGACGACCTGCGCAATGCGGTCTGGCGCGGCTCCGTGCTGGGCTCGCCCGTCGCCGACGTCATGCTGCACGTGCCGGTCGACAAGGGCCTGGCGGCGCAAAACGACAAGACGCTGATCGGCGCGCCCTACTATCGCGAACGGTTCCTGCTGGCTTCCACCAGCGACTGCAGCGCGGGGCCGGCCGCCCTGGACGGCCTGCGCGTCGGGGTCGAGCTCGACAGCGCGCCGGACTTCTTCATGCTGGGCGCTTTCGGCGGCAAGTTCCGCAACAATGTCGTACACTTCCCGGACGGCGCCGCGGCGGCCGCGGCCATGGCGCGCGGGCAGGTGCAGGCGGTGCTCGCCACCCGCGCCCAGGTGCAGCACGGCCTGCGTGGCTATGCCGGTCCTGTCAGCTACTATACCGGCGTCCTGCCCGGCCTTGGCCGCACCAGCTGGCCGGTCGGCGTCGCGGTCCGCAGCGATAGCGACGACCTTATGCAAAGCCTGTCGACCGCTCTGGCGGCTGCAGTCGGCCACGGCGTCGTCGCTTCAGTTTTTCAGAATCACGGCGTGACATACTCGGAGCCAGAGTTGAGCTCTTGAACAGGATTAACTGCGATACTTTGGTATAATTGAGGTTGCGATCTCCAATATTAAGATGGCGCAAGCCTAAATCAAATCCTGGACCATGGCTGCCGGGACACAGCGGGAGACGAATTCCATGAAGCGTATATTGCTGGCGACCTGCGCCATACTTGGCCTGTCGACCTCGACTTTGCCGGCGATGGCCGCCAATGGACCGACCGACGCCGATCTGATGCACAGCGCCGAGACCACCGATTCCGTGCTGACCAACGGCATGGGCCCGCTCGGTCACCGCTACAGCACGCTGTCGCAGATCAACACCGAGACCGTCTCGAAGCTCGCCCCGGCCTTCGCCTTCTCGCTGGGCGGAGAGAAGCAGCGCGGCCAGGAATCACAGCCGATCGTCTATGACGGCACGATCTACATCACCGGCTCCTACTCGCGGATCTATGCGATCGACGCGAGGACCGGCACAGAGAAGTGGGAATATTCCGCCCGCCTGCCGGACGGCATCATGCCCTGCTGCGACGTCGTCAACCGTGGAGCGGCCATCTACGGCGATAAGGTCTTCTTCGGCACGCTCGATGCGCACCTGGTGGCGCTGAACCGCGAAACCGGCAAGGTGGTCTGGCGCGAGAAGATCGCCGACTATGACGCCGGCTACAGCTACACCGCCGCGCCGATGGTCGTGCACGGCAAGCTGATCACCGGCGTCTCGGGCGGCGAGTTCGGCGTCGTCGGCAAGGTCGAGGCCCGTGATCCGGATACCGGGGCCTTGATCTGGAGCCGGCCGACCATCGAGGGGCACATGGGCGCCCTCAACGGCAAGGATAACGGCATCACCGGCAAGCTGAACGCCAGTTGGCCCGGAGACACCTGGAAAACCGGCGGCGGCGCCCCTTGGCTGGGCGGCACCTTCGATCCCGACACCAACCTTCTCTATGTCGGCACCGGCAATCCCTCGCCCTGGAACAGCCACCTGCGCCCCGGCGACAATCTCTACACCGCCTCGACTCTGGCCCTGGATCCCGACACCGGCGTGATCAAGTGGCACTTCCAGACCACGCCGCACGACGGCTGGGACTTTGACGGCACCAACGAATTCATACCGTTCGACCTGAAGAAGGACGGCAAGGTGGTCAAAGCCGGGGCCAAGGCCGACCGCAACGGCTTCTTCTTCGTGCTGGACCGCACCAACGGCAAGTTCATCAGCGCCACGCCTTTCGTGTCCAAGATCACCTGGGCCTCGGGCTTCGACAAAAACGGCAAGCCCCAGTTCATCGACTCCAATCGCCCGCCGCTGAACGAGGGCTCGACCAATGCCGACACCGCCAAGAAGGTCTTCGTCGCCCCGTCCTTCCTGGGCGCCAAGAACTGGATGCCGATGTCCTACAATCAAGACACCGGGCTCTTCTACGTGCCGTCGAACGAGTGGGGAATGGACATCTGGGATGAGCCGATCGCCTACAAGCGGGGCGCGGCCTATCTGGGCTCGGAATTCACCGTCAAGCCGCTGTTCGACGACCATATCGGCGTCCTGAAGGCGATCGACCCCACCACCGGCAAGATCGTCTGGGAGGTCAAGAACAAGGCGCCCCTGTGGAGCGGGGTCATGACCACCGCTGGCGGGCTGGTGTTCGCCGGCACGCCCGAGGGCTATCTCAAGGCGTTCGATGCGCGCACCGGCAAGGAACTCTGGAAGTTCCAGACCGGCTCGGGCGTCGTGGGCACACCTGTCACCTGGACCCAGGATGGTCAGCAATATGTGGCGGTGATGTCCGGCTGGGGCGGCGCGGTCCCCCTTTGGGGCGGCGAAGTGGCCAAATCCATCCAGCACATTTCGCAAGGCGGCATGCTGTGGGTGTTCAAGCTACCGCAAAGCTGATCTGAGACGGACAGCTTAACTAGGATTGATTTGGATCAACTATTGGCGGCGGAGTCGTGAAAGCGACTCCGCCGAAACTGTTTAAACTGTCTGAACGCTGATATAGGCTAGTCGGCAATCCAATCAAAAATAAGTTGCCCAGGGAAGAAAATGACTAGGATCCTGATCGCTGACGACCATCCGATTGTTCGCGATGGAATGCGTACCGTGCTGTCGGTGGTTTTCGATAGCTGCGAAGCGTTTGAAGCCGAAAACCTGTCCGAAGCCCTGGCCGTGATCGAGCGCGAGGGCGATTTCGATCTGGTCCTGCTCGATGTGAAGATGCCGGGCATGGAAGGACTCGAGGGTCTGGGCCAGATGCGCGAGCGCTTTCCCGGCATTCCGGTGGTGATGATCTCCGCCCAGTTCGAGGCTCGCCAGGTGGAGGAGTCGGTGCGGCGGGGGGCTGCGGGGTTCATTCCCAAGTCGCTCCACCGCAGCGAGATGGCGGCGGCTCTGAACCGCGTTTTCGCCGGCGAGATCTATATTCCGGAAAAGCTGGAGCCGGCTCCCCAGGACAGCGAGAAGGCGGCGATCGCGGGACGCATCGCGACCCTGACGCCACAGCAGCGCGCCGTGCTGCAACTGCTGGTCGCCGGCCGGCTGAACAAGGAGATCGCCTATCTGCTGGGCGTCACCGAAACCACGGTGAAAGCGCACGTGTCGGCCATCCTGCAGAAGCTACAGGTGTTCAGCCGCACCCAGGCGGTGATCCTGGCCAACCAGGTGGGCTTCGAGCCCGCGCCATGCAGCCGTGGCCCGGTCAGGGCAGCAGTTGGGTGAGTACAGCTCTCAGCTTGGCCGGCTTGACCGGCTTGTTGAGGAGTTCCAGGCCTCGCGCGGCCGCCGCGTCATAGACTTCAGGCGCCCGGTCGGCGGTGATGACGAGGCCAGGGGCGTCGCGGCCAATCGCGATGCGGACGGCGTCGATCGCGTCGACGCCGAGAGCGCCATCCTCCAGGTGATAATCGGCAACCACCACATCGGGCGGCGCGGGCAGGGCGGCCAGCACCGTCAGCGCCTCCTCGGCGCTTGCAGCCGCGGCGACTTCGCAACCCCAGCCGCGCAGCAGCGCGACCATGCCGTCAAGGATCGCCGGCTCATTGTCGATCACCAGGATGCGGGCGTCACTCAGGGGGCTCGTTGGAGCAATGACGCTGGGCCCCGGATGGCGCACCGGCTCTTCGCCCAGCGGAACCTCGATGGCGAATGTGGAGCCATGCCCAAGGGCCGAGCGCACTATGACCGGATGGCCCAGCATGCGGCTGGCCCGGTCGACGATGGCCAGACCCAGACCGACGCCTCGGTCGCGGCCATGGGCCCGGGTGTCTAGGCGGCGAAACTCCTGGAAGATCTCGGACACCTTGTCGGGCGGCACGCCGGGGCCGGTGTCGACGACCTCGATCCTCAAGGCTCCGGGCACACGCCGGCAGCCGACCAGAACCCGGCCCTGACGCGTATAGCGCAGGGCGTTGGAGACGAAGTTCTGCAACACCCGGCGCAATAGGCGCGCGTCGCTGCGCACCACCGCGTCGCAGCCGACTACGCGCAGATCCAGGCCTCGCTCGACCGCCACCGGCCGGAACTCCGCGCGCATGCTGGAAAGCAGGTCACCGATCACGAAGCTGCTGAGCTGGGGCTGAAGCACACCGGCGTCCAGCTTGGAGATTTCCAGCAACGCCTCCAGCAAGTCCTCCACGGACAGCAGCGCGGAGTCGGTCTGTTCGACCAGCTTGCGGCTCGGCGCGTCCAGGGACTGTTCGACTAATGACGAGACAAATAGGCGCGCGGCGTTCAAGGGCTGGAGCAGGTCGTGGCTGGCCGCGGCCAGGAACTTGGTCTTGGACAGGTTGGCTTCGTCGGCGACGATCTTGGCCTCGCGCAGGGCGGCCTGGACCTGTTCGCGCTCGGCGATCTCCTGGTGGAGCTTGGCGTTCGCTTCGGTCACTGCGGCGGTCCGTTCGGCGACGCGGCGCTCGAGCTGGATATTGATCTCCTGCAACTCGGTGATGTCGCTGAAGGTCATGACGAAGCCGCCGCCAGGCGTCGCGGTGCGCCGGATCTCCAGCATCCGCGCGCCATACGGCACGTGGGCCGGGCCGGCGCGCACGGCCGTACCGGCGTTCCAGTCCATCACGGCGGCGGGCAGGCCCGCATCGCCGAGCTTGAGGTTGTGTCGCAGGAAATCGCCGTAACGGGCTTCATGGGCCACAACATTTGCCGGCAGACCCAGCAGGCGAATGAAGGGCTCGTTCCAAGCCACGAGCCTCAGGTCCCGGTCATAGGCGCAGACGCCAGTGGCGATGGTGTCGAGAGTCGACTGCAGCAGGATCGATTTCTCGGCCAGTTCCCGCGCCCGTTCGCGGGCGTCCGCCTCTTTGAGCTGCGTGACGTCGGTATAGATGCCGACCACCCCACCATCGCGGGTGCGGCGCTCGTTGATCTGGATCCAGCGTCCGTCGGACAGGGTGTGAACATGGGCGCCGTGGGCTTCGGCGTGCTGGCCGATCCGCTCGGACTGCCACCGCTCGGGCGGCACGCGCGAGCCCAGCGCCGTGCGCTGATCGGCGATCCGGTTCACCAGTTCGTCAAAGCGCACCCCCGGGCGGATCAGTTCCCCCGCCTCCGGGAACAGGTCTCGATAGGTCGTGTTGCATAGGACCAGCCGGTCCTCGGCGTCGAACAGGGCGAAGCCTTCGTTGACGCTTTCGATCGCTTCCTGCAGCCGGGCCTGGGCGGTTTCCGCCAGCCCCTTGGCGACGCCGAGCGCGTTATGGGAGTTTTCCAGCTCCCGAAGCGCGCTCTCGAGTTCGCGGGTGCGGTCGCGAACCTTGCTTTCCAGCACGATCGCGGTCTGGAACAGCGAAAAGGCGCTGCCCTGGAAATCCATGCTGCGCTCGACCCGGTCCATCAGGACGTGGTTGATGCGGCGCAGCTTCTCGACCTCGCGCAGCAGGGCCGGAATATCGGGCCGCGGCGTCCCGCTCGGCGCGGCTCTGTCCCAATGGGCGCCCAGATCGGTCACGCGTTGCGGCCTCGGCCGATGGCCAGGCCGGTGAAGGTCTGGTTCAGGTGCGTGGCGTTGATCTGTTCGCCATAGGTGCAAAACCCCACCACCTTGTTGGCGGCGAGAATTCGGCCGACCTTCTGCTTCAACTGCAGTTGCTCCAACTCCAGCGAGCGGTGCACGCAGTCGAAGCCCAGGATCAGTTCCGGTTTGCCGAGGCTCTCGGTCAGGTCGGCGAACAGGGCGTCCAGGCCGAGCTCGAAGTCGGCGGTGTTGGCCAGGGTCAGCACCAGCCCTTCGTCGATGGCGCAGAAGAAGGTCAGGCTGTCGTCCGGATTGGCCTTCTGGATCGATCGCACGTAGTAGTCACCTCCCGCCCGGACCATCACCGGGTGCGCGGCGAAGACGCTGGGCGTCAGCGGCTCGCCGAACCGGCCGATCAGCCGCGCATATTCCTGCGCGGCCGGCTCATCATTGATACGGATCACGACGCGCTCGGCCGGATTGGCCTCGGTCACCACCAGCTTGCGATTCGAGGCGACCAGGTTGTGGTGGCTGAACACTTTGAACGGGCGCGTGGTGGACAGGACGATCAGCACGGCCGAATCGCGATGAAAGGCGCCCTCATGCAGCACGAAGGTCTTCTTGAAGGCCAGGTCGTCGCCCACCGAGCCGCCGATCAGGGGCATGTCGCCCAGGGCCTCGTGCAGGGCGATAGTCAGCATCTCCTCGCGAATGCAAAGCCCATCCACCAGGAACAGGGCCACCTGGGCGGCGTCCGGCCCGAGCGCTCTTGACGCCTCGGCCGACTCCGCGAGCAGCTCGCGCACGGCCTGCTTGGCCGCGTAGGCGTCGAACCGGTCGAGGTCGTCGATGCGGCGCACCGCCAGGCTGAACTCTGTGGCGCAGAACGCGATTCCGGTGATGGCGCCGTCCTGGTAGCCGAATGGCGTCAGCTCTCCCGACGACGTGCAGCCGGCCACAGGAATGTCGCCAAACTCGGCGGTGAGGGCCTCGGCCAGGGCCGGAAGGTCATAGTGGCTGGAGCAGAACAGGAGTACGAAGGCGACATCCGGGCCGGCCAGCTGGCTCGCGACCTCCGCAGCTGCGGCGACTGCGTCCTCCGCCCGCGAGCAGGCGGTTCTGAGGCCCCATGCGCCCTCGCTGGCCTTGGGCTGGCCGACCTGAACCTTATTCAATCGAACGCTCCTCCGCGTCACGCGCCGTGCGGCCGGTCGTATCGCCGGCGCCTGAAACGGCGGTCGCCAGCCGAGGTTAGGCCCCGGTCCCGGCGAAGCCCAGGCCGAACTGAGCCCGGAAAATCCGCTCACGCCTCATCTCCGCGCGCCGGCGGGCCGGCGGCGTCCAGCTCGGCGCTTTCGGCGTCGGTGAACACCCGCGAGCGGGTCAGGAACCGCATGCCCTCGGGCGCTTCGAGCGAAAAGCCGGCGCCGCGGCCGGGCACGGCGTCGATGAGAAGCTGGGTGTGGCGCCAGTATTCGAACTGGGCCGCGCCGATATAGACCGGTCGGCCGCGGCCGATGTGGCCCAAGAACACGTCCTGGGCGCCGACCTTGAACTCGCCTGCCGGATAACACATCGGCGACGAGCCGTCGCAGCAGCCGCCCGACTGGTGGAACATCACCGGCCCGTGGACGGCTTCAAGCCGTTCGATCAGGGCTTCGGCGACCGGCGTGGCGAGGACTCGCAGGGCCATGGGGCGGGCCTGTACTCGAAAAAGAGCGAGAGGCGGGCAGGGGGGAGCCGCCCGCCTCTCCGGCGGCGATCGGATCAGAAGAAGCCGAGCGCCTTGGGGCTGTAGCTGACCAGAAGATTCTTGGTCTGCTGATAATGGTCCAGCATCATCTTATGGTTCTCACGCCCGATGCCGGACTGCTTGTAGCCGCCGAACGCCGCGTGCGCGGGGTAGAGGTGATAGCAGTTGGTCCAGACCCGGCCCGCCTGGATCGCGCGGCCGAAGCGATAGGCCCGATTGCCGTTGCGGGTCCACACGCCTGCGCCGAGGCCATAGAGGGTGTCGTTGGCGATGGAGAGCGCCTCTTCCTCGTCCTTGAATGGCGTCACCGCCACCACCGGGCCGAAGATCTCTTCCTGGAACACGCGCATGTTGTTGCGGCCTTCGAGGATGGTCGGTTGGACGTAGTAGCCTTCCGACAGTTCGCCGCCCAGGTTGGCGCGGCCGCCGCCGGTCAGGACCTTGGCTCCCTCGGCCTTGCCGATGTCGATGTAGCTGAGGATCTTCTCGAGCTGGTCGTTGGAGGCCTGGGCGCCGATCATGGTCGAGGCTTCCACGGGGTCGCCCTGCTTGATCGCGTTCACCCGGGCGATCGCCTTTTCCATGAAGCGGTCATAGATCTTGGCGTGCACCAGGGCCCGGCTGGGGCAGGTGCAGACCTCGCCCTGGTTCAGGGCGAACATGGCGAAGCCTTCCAGCGCCTTGTCGAAAAAGTCGTCATCGTCCATGGCCACGTCGTCGAAGAAGATGTTCGGGCTTTTGCCGCCGAGCTCCAGGGTCACTGGGATCAGGTTCTCAGAGGCATACTGCATGATCAGCCGACCGGTGGTCGTTTCACCGGTGAAGGCGATCTTTGAGATCCGCCGGCTCTGGGCCAGGGGCTTGCCGGCCTCGACGCCGAAGCCGTTGACGATGTTCAAGACGCCCGGCGGCAGGATGTCGGCGATAATGTCCGCCAGCACCATGATGCTCATGGGCGTCTGCTCGGCGGGCTTCAGCACCACACAGTTGCCGGCGGCGATGGCCGGAGCGAGCTTCCAGCAGGCCATCAGCAGCGGGAAGTTCCAGGGGATGATCTGGCCGACGACACCCAGGGGCTCATGGAAGTGATAGGCGACGGTGTCGTTGTCGATCTGGGCCAGGGAGCCTTCCTGCGAGCGGATGCAGGCGGCGAAATAGCGGAAGTGGTCGATCGCCAGCGGTAGGTCGGCGGCGGTGGTCTCGCGGATCGGCTTGCCGTTGTCGATGGTCTCGACCAGGGCCAGGGAGGATAGGCGTTCCTCCATCCGGTCGGCGATCTTGTTCAGGAAGATGGCGCGTTCGGCGACCGAAGTGCGGCCCCAGGCGTCCTTGGCCTTGTGGGCGGCGTCCAGCGCCAGCTCGATGTCTTCGGCGGTGGAGCGGGCGATCTGGCAGACGGGCTTGCCGGTGATGGGCGTCAGATTGTCGAAATAGCGGCCTTGCACCGGCGGCGCCCAATTTCCGCCAATGAAGTTGTCGTATCTCGGACGCATCAGAATGTCTTTGCCCAGCTGTTCGAGCGTCTTTTGCAACATGGTCGCCTCCATTGAAGCTTTGCCGCGCCTTAGGCGGCCTGCTTTTTCAAGTGAAGTCTGCGCCTCGCCGATCGGGCGGGGAATTGGACTTTCGGACGAGGGGGAGAATTCTACGCTTCCCGGAAGCGGCGCCAAAGTCGAATTGCAGGTTCGGTCCGAGCGGCGCTTGATCCTCGACCATGTTCCTCAACAGCGATCAGGTCCGCCCATGTCCCCCGTCCGACTGACCCTCGCCGCCGTCCTGGCGCTCGCCTCGCCGCTCGCCGCTCATGCGGCCGACCACCAGGTTCTGATGAAGAACCAGGGCGCCGGCGGCGCCATGATGGTGTTCGAGCCCGCCTTCCTGCAGGTGTCGCCGGGCGATACGGTGCACTTCGTACCCACTGATCCCGGCCATGACATCGAGACCATCCCCGGCATGCTGCCCGCCGGGGCCGCGTCGCTGAAGGGCGAGCCCAGCAAGCCCTACGACGTCACCTTCACCACCCCCGGTCTCTACGGCGTCCGTTGCCGACCGCACTACGCCATGGGCATGGTCGGGGTCGTTGTGGTCGGCGGCAAGCCCGCAAATCTCGCCCAGGCCCAGGCCGTGGTGACGCCCGGCATGGCCAAGGCGCGCATGGACGGGTTGCTGGCCCAGGCCGCCGCCGTCACCGAGCCCAAGGCCAAGACGAAGAAGCACAAGTCCTGAAAGGGCGGGCGTGTAAGCGGGGCAAATTTCCGGGGCGACTCAATTGCACGTCATCACCGCGCTTGTCGCGGTGACCCATGCCGTGAAATTTAAGCTGCTGAAATTCCTTCAGGATTGAAGCCGACGGTTCACGGCGTGGATCGCCGGCACGGGGGCCGGCGATGACGGTGTTTGTTGAGTCGCCCCGGGAATTCGCCCCGTCTACGGCGGGCGTGGCCAAGTTCACTGGCATTGGACCGGCCGCGCGGGCTACGTCAGCCAGGGGTTTGACCTTCTGCCGGTCGCGCTCTGGCGACTCCCATCAATAGCTGATCCGGATCGACGCGAAGCCGGCGATGGGCTGGCCTGGGCTCAGGCTGCGTGGGTCGCTGGCGCCTGGGCGCAGCAGGATCGGGACTTGAGCCGTCGGGGAAAAGGCGCCGAAGGTCGAGTAGCGCGCGTCGGTCAGGTTCTGCACCCATCCGCGCAGCTCGACATGGGGCCCGAGGCGGTAGCGGGTCTCGAAATTCACGACCAGATACGGCTTGGTCTTGGGCGTCAGGTTAGCGGCGTCGCCGGACAGGTATTGCCCGCCCGCGTAACGGCCGCTGAAGCCGAGGCTCCAGGCTGAGGTCGCCTGGTAATCCGCCCCGAACTTCAGGCTGTGGTCCGGCACGCTCGGGATATGGTCGCCCGGGCGCACGTGGATCAGGCCTGCTGTGTCGGCCAGTGGGTTCTGGCCGCCGTCGAGTGTCAGGGGCGTGCGAAAGGTGGCGTCGGTGAAGGCGTAGTCCAGGAACACCGACCAAAGCCCCGCATCCGCGGCCACGCCGGCCTCGACTCCTTGCCGGCGGGTGCGGCCGATATTGGTGAAGTAGTCCCTGCCCAGGGTGGGGCTGGCCACGAACTGGATGTCGGCGGCCGCGTCGGTGCGATAGACGCCCGCATGCCACTGGGCCTTGACCGCGCCGCGCGCCCAGCGGCCACGTAGGCCGGCCTCGTAGGTGCGGGCCGTCACCTGCTTCAGGCTGGGATCGGCGACGAAGAAGTTGGTCAGGCTGCAGGGCGCCTGCGGGCTTGCACAGGACAACTCGGCCGGCGTCGGGGCGCGGTTGGCCTCGGCATAGCCGGTATAGGCCGTGACCGAGCCGGGGAGGCGATAGGTCAGGCCGGCCGCCGGGTTGAAGCGGTCGAACTGATGGCGGCCGTTCAGAGATGCGCCCAGCTGGTCGGCCAGGGTCTCGCCGATGGCGTTGAAGCGGCCGGAAAGCGTGATCGCGAGGCGGGGGGTGGCTTCCAGGGTGTCGCTGACGAAGAAGCCAAACGCATTGCTGTTCGCCTGCACCCGCACCGGGGCGATCGAGCCGTCGGCCATGTCGATCATGAAGCCCGGCCCGGCATAGCCACGCGCCCGGGTCAGTGCGCCCAAGGTCGTGGTCGCTGAGAACAGGGCGCTGGCCCCATCATAGCCGGCGCCCAGGACCAGGTGGTTGGACATCGCCCCCAAGGGGCGCGTTAGGCTCAGCTGAGCCGAGGCCCCGTAGGCGTCGGTCTGGGTGCGCGTGATGTTGAGCAGGGCGTAGGGGCCGCCGGCGGCGAACGCCGGAAAGGTGGCGGCGTAGGGGCTCGCGACGACGAAATTGGGGATGGGCGCGCCGCCAGGGCCAGTGAGCGCATCGCCGGCTGCGGTGCAGAGCACGGCTCCGTTGGCGGGACAGGGCGCCGTATCGGCCGTATCGCCGTTCAAGGTTTCCTGGCTGAAATGAGCGTAGTAGGCGCCTTGCTGCAGAGACAGGGTCTTGCCCAGGCTCTCGTCGCCGCTCGCCGCCAGCCGCACATAGCGATTGCGCGTCTGGTCCGGATAGGTGAACACCGCGGCGCGATCGACCGCCAGAAGCTCGACGGGCGTGACGCCGTTCCCGGTCAGGCTGGTGTCCGCCGCCAGGAGGTTGAGGTGGAACTCGCCGGCGGCCGGCCTCCAGCCGAGGTCGGCATAGAACTGGCCGGCGCGGCTTGGCGAATGGTCGCGCCAGCCGTCTTCCCTGAGGCCCTGGGCGGCTGCGTATAGGGCGGTGTCGCCGGCCTTGGCGCCGAATTCGACCCCAGCCTGGGTTCGTCCGAACGATCCCGCCGAAAGTTCCCCGGCCGTGCCGCTCCAATGAAAGCCGTCCTTCAGCTGCACCGATAGGCTGCCGCCCAGGGCGTTGAGGCCGAAGGCCGGGCTGGATCCCAAGAGCTCCATGCGGTCGACGGCCAGATCCGGGATCAGGTCCCAGTTCACCGTGTCGCCGAACGGCTGGTTGAAGCGCACGCCCCCAACATAGACGGCCAGGCCTTGCGCATCGCCCGCCAGGGGCGAGGCTTCGAACCCGCGATAGAGCAGGTTGGGCTGCAAGCTGTCGCCCTGGGCTTCGTCCAGCACCACCCCCGCCAACCGGTCATCCAGGCCGCGCAGGAGGCTGGCGGGGCCGCTGCGGTTCAGGTCGTCCGCGCCGATGATGGCGCTGGCCGCGGGGACCAGGGCCCGGTCCAGGCCGGCGCCCTGCGCCGACGGGGCCACGACCACGATCTCCGCCAACGCGGCCTCGCTGCCCCCGGCCTGCGCGGCCAGGGCGGCATGGGGCGGCAGGCAGGCGAGCGAAAAGGCCAGCGGCGACAGACGGCGATACAAAAGCCGCCTGGATCCACGCTCACCTATGCTGGCCATTCTCTGTCGTGCGCCGTTCGCGGACGCGGCGAGTCCGCGCCTCTTCCTTAGCTTGGCCGAGTTCGGCAAGTCACGACATTGGCCTTAAGTGCAAGCCCGCCACGGGCGCCGACTAAGGTCCAATGGACACAGGACGGCCGTGGGGCAAGAATGGAGATCCAAAACCTGGAGGAAATACCGATGACCTGGACCACCCCGTGCGTGATCGAGATCTGCGTCGCTTCCGAAATCAACAGCTACGCCAGCGGTGATCTCTGAACCTTAAGGATTGGGTTCGAGCGACGGGACCCGGAGCCCTCCGGGTCCCGCGTTTTTTTTCGGCGAACTGAGGTGACCCGTGCTTCACGTCCTGGTCCTTGGCTCTGCGGCCGGGGGCGGCTTTCCGCAATGGAACTGCAATGACGAGGCCTCCCGGCGCGCCAGGGCCGGTGATCCCAAGGTCCGCCCGCGCACCCAGTCCTCGATCGCCGTCAGTTCGGACGGGCGTCGCTGGGTGGTGCTGAACGCCTCTCCGGACCTGCGCCAGCAGATCAACGAGCGGCCCCAGCTTCAGCCGGCCGCCGATGGGCCAAGGCGCAGCAGCCCGATCGCTGCCGTGGTCGTCACCAACGCCGACGTCGACCATGTGACGGGCCTGCTCAGCCTTCGTGAAAGCCAGGCCTTCGCCCTCTACGGCCACGAGCGCGTACTCAGTGTCCTAGCCCGCAACACCATTTTCAACGTCCTCAATCCGGCCAAGGTCGACCGGCGCGCCCTGCCACTGGACCGGCCGATCGTGCTGACCGACCATGACGGCGCCTCGCTGGGCGTCGAGGTCACCACCTTCGTCGTGCCGGGCAAGATCGCCCTGTGGCTGGAGGATCCGACAGCGCCGGGTTTCGGCTCCCGGGACGGCGACACCATCGGCCTGAAGGTGGCGAGCGAGGGCGGCTCGGACGCCCTGTTCTATATTCCGGGCTGCGCCGCCATGCCGAAGGAGCTGGCCGAGCGGCTAATGGGGGCGGGCGTAGTGCTGTTTGACGGCACCCTCTGGCGCGACGACGAAATGATCGCCGCTGGCGTTGGGACCAAGACCGGTCTCCGGATGGGCCATATGAGCCAGATGGGCGAAGAGGGCGCTTTCGCGGCCTTCGCGGACCTGGACGTGCGCCGCAAGGTTTTGATTCACATCAACAACACCAACCCGCTGCTGGTGGAGGATTCGCCGGAACACGCCCAGGCCGAGGCCGCGGGCTGGGAGATCGCCTTCGACGGCATGGAGATGACGCTGTGACTGATTTCCTGGAGCCTGCTGAGTTCGAGCGCCACCTGAGGCGGATCGGCGAGGAGCGCTATCACGACAAGCATCCCTTCCACCGCCAGCTTCACCTGGGCGAACTGGACCAAGGGCAAATGCAGGCCTGGGTGCTGAACCGCTTCTACTACCAGAAGATCATCCCCTTGAAAGACGCGAGCCTGATGGGCCGCGCCGACGACATTGATCTGCGCCGGGAATGGATATCGCGCATCCTTGATCACGACGGTGGCCGCGAAGGCGACGAGGGCGGCGTCGAGCGCTGGCTGATCCTTGCCGAGGGGGTTGGGCTCGACCGCGACTATGTGGCCAGCTGCGAGGGCGTGCTGCCCGCGACCCGCTTCGCCTGCGAGGCCTACGTCCATTTCGTGCGCGACAAGACCCTCCTGGAGGCGGTGGCTTCGTCCCTGACCGAGCTTTTCGCGCCGGACCTGCACCGGACGCGCATCGCCGCGCTCCTGGAACACTATCCCTTCGCCAACGACGCAACCCTGGCCTATTTCCGCCGGCGCCTGGTCCAGGCGCCTAAGGACGTCGATTTCGGCCTGTCCTACGTGCTGCGCGAGGCCAACAATCGCGAAAAGCAGGAGCAGTGCCTGGCGGCGCTGCGCTTCAAGACCGACGTGCTGTGGTCCCAGCTCGACGCCCTGCACTACGCCTATGTCACGCCGAGCCTGATACCGCCCGGCGCTTTCGTGCCGGCGACGCGCCGATGAGCGAGCGTGCGCTCGCTGAAGCGACCTGCACGCCCAGGCTGGCTGCGCACATGCGGCTGCGCTTCGACAAGGCGCGCGACACCTGGACCATCCAGGCGCCGGAGCGGGTGTTCATGCTCGACCCCATCGCCCACGCCATCGTCTCGCGCTGCGACGGCGCAGCCAGCCTCGGCGCCATAGTCGACGATCTTGCCAGCCTCTATGGCGAGGCGCAGCGTGAGGCGATCCAGGCCGACGTCACGGCGCTGGTGCAGGAGTTCGCCGACAAAGGGGTATTGTGCCTATGAGCGCCATCGAACCGCCGATGGCCATGCTGGCGGAGATCACTCACCGCTGTCCGCTGCAATGCCCCTATTGCTCGAACCCGATCGAGCTGGAGCGGTCCAGCAAGGAGATGGGGACCGAGGACTGGCGCCGGGCGATCCGCGAGGCGGCCGATCTCGGCTGCATGCAGGTCCACTTCTCCGGCGGCGAGCCGACCGTGCGGCAGGACCTGGAGCTGCTGATCGCCGAGGCCACGGCGGTGGGGCTCTACACCAACCTGATCACCTCCGGCGTCCTGCTGGACGAGCCTCGCCTGAAGCGACTGGTCGAGGCCGGCCTGGAGCATGTCCAGCTGAGCTTTCAGGCCGCCGAGGCGCCGGACGCCGACCGGATCGGCGGCTTCAGCGGATCGCAGGCCAAGAAGCTGGAGGCCGCCGCCATGGTCCGCGCGGCGGGCCTGCCCCTGACCGCCAATTTCGTGGTGCACCGCCAGAACATCGCCCAGATCGAGGCCATGCTCGACTTGGCGGTGGCGATCGGCGCCCATCGCGTCGAGATCGCCAATGTCCAATACTACGGCTGGGCGCTGAAGAACCGCGCCGCGCTGATGCCCTCGCACGAGCAATTGGATTTGATGACCGAACAGGTCGCGGCGGCGCGCGATCGGCTGAAAGGCGTGACGGTGATCGACTACGTCATCCCCGACTACTACGCCCGCCGCCCCAAGGCCTGCATGGGCGGCTGGGGCCAGCGCTTCCTGAACATCTCTCCGACGGGCAACGTCTTGCCCTGCCATGCCGCCGAGTCGATCACCGGCCTGGAGTTCGACAATGTCCGCCAGCGCAGCCTGGCCGATATCTGGGCGAACTCAAAAGCCTTCAACCTCTATCGCGGAACCGATTGGATGCCGGACCCGTGCCGGTCCTGCGACCGGCGCGAGGTCGATTGGGGCGGCTGCCGCTGCCAGGCCTTCGCCATCACCGGCGACGCCGCAAGGACCGACCCGGCCTGCGAGTTCTCCGAAGACCATGGCCGCCTTGTCGATCTGGCGGAGCACGACTCCGGCGAGGGCCGGGACGATTTCGTCTATCGCAACTTCGCCGCGGCTCGACGAGCGCCGGCTGGGGCGGGCTGAGAGGCGAGGATCGGGTATTATTTTACCGCTCGTCCCCGCGAAGGCGGGGATCCAGATTCACCCACAGGCCTCAGTTAGGCGGCCCCTGGATCCCCGCCTTCGCGGGGATGAGCGGCTGTTTGGGGTTAGCGGCCAGCTCCGGCTACCGCCTTCGCCTTTTCATCCGAGCGACCGCCGCAATCGACGTGATCGATGTCTGCGCCACTGCCGCTGATGTGGCCGCAATGGCGGGCGCAGCGGTGGCGCACGCTGATGTGTGGCCGGCGACCGCCGGTGCTGTTGGGGCGGGTTGCGGCGCCGGGGCTGGGATCTGCGGCTGAGGCCTTGGCGGCGGCGAAGGGACGGGCGGCTGAGGAGCAGGGGCCGGGGGCGGCGGCGCCGGGGATACGTCCGGCGGCGGATGGCTGGCGCTGATCGTGCCGGGAACGGTGTGCGTCGAGGTGTCGGCGGTCCCGATGCTGGTTGCGGTCGTGACGTTGGCGGTCGCGGTGGTCGTTCCTGTCGTGGGCCATGTCGTCGAGGTGATGGTCCCGAGGGAGCCGGAAAAGGCGCCGGTGGCGCTGTCGCCCGGCCCGCCCGGCAGGACGGGCGTTCCCGTGGCCGTCGAGGGCGTGCTCGTCGTGGTGTGCGTGCCGGCCGTGGCCGTGGTCGGCCCGGCGGCGGGACCGGGGATCAGCGAGCCCACGCCGCTCACCGTCGCTCCGTCCAGGAACATGAAGTCGCGGATCAGGGCGTGGACATCCATGTTCGAGGTCGGTGGATTGACCAGCTTGGACCAGCGCGGCAGCGGCAGGTGAAACGCGCTGGTGTCGGCCGAAAACAGCTGGTCGTACTTGATCACTTGGACCTGGGCCGTCGAATGCAGGGCCTCGGTGATCCAATGGTAGGTCGAAAAGCGCCCGTCGAAATCCCAGATCTCGGCCAGCACGCTGTCGACACCGGCGCCGTGGCGGCGAAAGGCGTCGGAATAGATCATGCCGGCGCTGAAGCTCGACACCACCAGCTGATTGATCGCCAGCGGGCTGGAGTCGCTCGGGTCGTAGATCGTGCGGACCTGGGTCAGGATCTGGGTGAAGATGTCCTGCCAATCGGTGATCAGGACGCCGGCGTCCTTCCGCGCCTCGGTCATGAACGGCATGATCAGGACCTGGTTTCGGCGCGCACCGTCCAGCTGATAGCCGAGCCGTTCCATGTAGTAGAACAGATGCGGCCACAGCCCGGATTTGGTGGGATAGTCGCCGTCTACGTAACCGGCTTGGCCGGGCGTCGGATGAAAAAACAGGTGCGGCAGGGTGAAGTCGGTGATCCCCCTCGGCACGGCGACCCCGAACCAGTTGGGTACGACATTGTCGGCGATCGAGAACAGCAGGGTGTCGACCTCGCAGTCGAGGCCAGCGAAGACCAGGTCGCCCGAACCGGGGACCGAGGCCGGGTCCACCACCCAGTTGGTGGACTGATGATTTCCCGTGCCGCCGTGCACGTTGGGGATGGCGGGCAGGTCGATCTTGGTGACGACAAAGCTCATGGCCCCGCTCCGACCGCGGCGAAGAAGCCGTCTTCGCCTCCGCTGAAATAATGGGCCACAACCGGGCCAGACCCGCCGCGCCGTCTGGCCCGCGCCGCCTCGGCGGCCTCGCCGCTCTGGGCGACATCCTGGCGGCCCAAGAGGTCATGGGTCAGGCCGGGGATGCGCCCAAGGGTCAGCCAGAGTGCGATCTCCTCGACGATCCAGGCGTTGCTCGACGGGAAGGGCAGGCTGCGTCGGCGGTCATGTTCGCCGCTGGCTTGCGCTAAAAGGGTCGCCTGCGCCTCGTCGAGTTCCGCGCCCAGGGCCGAGCCGAGTTGCAGGCCCACCAGGAGCCGCCAGGTGAAGGCCAGGAACTCGTCGGCCAGGTATTGAAGATGATCCCAGGCTCCGCCGTTTAGCATGAAGACCCCCGAATTGTAGGGCGGGATCGGCGAAAGCCGCTCCGCCCAGGCGATCCGGCGAAGTGCCGCCTCGTCCACATAGGTCGGATCGCAGCCCCCGGGGCTGCGGCTCGAACCCGGTTCTTCGCGGGCGTAGAAATGGCGGGCGCAATAGCGGTCGAACAATCGGTCGACGTCGTCGAAGAAATAGGTGTCGCAGTCCAGGAACAGCACCTGGCCCACGCCCTCGGTCGGGCAGAGCCGCAACGACAGCACCTTGTGCAGGGTCGGATTGCGAACCAGCACCTCGGCCACCCGTGGCGGCAGATGGGCGAAACAGCGGCCATAGTCGCCGCCATAGATCAGCTGGACGTTCATCGCCCGCGCCTCGGCAAGCGTTTCCGCCCTGGGCGCGCCATAGAGGACCAGAGCCACCCGCGCCCACGGATTGAAACGGCGCAGGCTGCGAATGCTCCGGACCCACTGGCGCTCGCAGGCCTCACCGCCCACGGCGGCCAGGGAATAATAGGTCAGGCGGCCAAGGCCGCTCATGAATAAACGCCCTGGAAGCCCTGATCGACATAGTGGAACAGGATGGACGAGGCGGTCTGGCCCTCCGGCAGGCGGTCGCGCCAGTGGGTCAAATAGCGCCCGCGGAACAACAGGCCGTCGCCCAGGTGCTGCCAGACGCTCATGGGCCCCTCCGCTGTCTGCAGGTTCAGCGGCCAGGGGATCTGGGCGATGGGCTCTGGCGTCGCGTCAAAGCACAGGCTGAGGGTGTATTCGCACTGGTCGCGGTCGGTGTGCGGGTCCAGGTTCGAGCCGCCCTGATAGAGGGTCACGTAGCTGTAGGATGGGGTGACCAGGGCGCCGGCGACATCGCTGATCAGGTCCGTCAGCTGCTGGTGAAAAAAGCGGGTCACCGGCTCGTTGTGAGCGATATAGCGGCCCGGCGCCTGGTCATCGCCCAGGTGAAAGCGTCCGGTGCGCGTCTGGTGGCGGAAATAGCGCCGCAACGCGCCCAGGTGGAAGGGGTGCAACAGGTCATCCAGCGCCACGTAGCCGTGTGGGAATTGGCCGGCGTAGGAACGGGCGGCCTCCATCCACTGCCGGCGGCGGCGGGCGGCGTGGTCCGGGGTCACCACAATCTGGGCGGTCCAGAGGATCGCCAGTTGCTCCTCGTTCAGCACGCCTGCCGGCAGCGGCTGGCCGGGCCGGAGGCCGCACAGGACATGCGCCAACTCCGGCCCCAGCCAGAACGGGTTCAGCGCCCGGGTCGCCGGATCGTCGACCCAGACCATCCAGGGCGTCTCGAAAAAGCCGTCCACCAGCCCCGCGCGAGCGGCCATGTCCGGCGGTGCAGATCCCTGCCACGCGAACCAGCACTGAGGATTGATCATCAGGGCCCCATAGCCCTCGCGATTCCGCAGCAGCCGTGGCGGGATGAAATAGTCCGGCTGTTCGTCCAGCAGGCAGTAGAAACGATCGGGCGGGAAGAAGTCCGGGGTCATCGGTGCAGCCACCCGTTCAAGGTCATGCGGCCGTCGAGGAAGGCCTGGGTGGGGCAGGCCACCGGGGTGATCTCGTGCAGCCGGTCGCTGGGAAAAAAGACAATACGGTTCTGGGCCGGGCGGACGACGTGGACGACATTGGTCAGGTCCTGGCCCGTCGCCGGATCGCGCCCATAGATGCGCAGCTCCCCGCCCCAGAAGGCGCAGGGCTCACGGTGACAGAAATAGACGAAGGTCACCGTGCGGCCCCGCACCGGCCCCTCATCGCTGTCGGTGTGGGCGCGGAAGAATTCGCCGTCGTTGCTGGCCGTCAGTTGCAGCTCAAGCGCGTTCACCCCAAAGGGCGCCATGCGCAGGCGGTGCAGCACATGGGGCAGGAAGTGCATGATCCGCCCGCCAAGGAGGTCATGGAAGCCATCCACGTCGTAGAGCACGCGCGAGCGGCGGTACTGTGGGTCCTCCAGCCCCTCGTGGTCCTGGCCGATCACGTGACTGGCCACGAAATCGCCGGCGCGGTGGGCGGCGAAGGCGTGCAGTCCCTGAAGCTCCATGGGCGCCAGGAACTCTTCGAACACCGCCAGCGGCGTCTCGTAAGGGCTCATGGCGCCTTGAAGTCCCAGCCGATGATCGAGGCGTAGACCAGCCGTTCGCCCCAGTTGGGGCCGTCGATGACGATCTGGCCCTCGAACGGGTCGATCGGATGCAGCTCGTATTCGCGGACGACAATGCGGAACTGGCCTGGCGCGGGCGCCTTGGCGAAGCGGATCGTGCCTTGCCACAGCACCGACTGCGGGTCTGAAGGGGCGGGGCTGTCCTCGTTCGCGCTGGCGACCGCGGCGGGAGCCGCCTCCCAGCCGAGGTCGCTCTGGATGTCGGCGATGCGCCGTTCGACGGTGACGGTGATGAAGGAGCGGGTCGGGCCAGTTGGCGCGAGGCCGCCCACGAACAACCGCCCGCGGGTCGGATCAGCGGGGTCGACCGTCAGGGCCGCCGAGCGGTCCGGCGCGATCTGGGCGAAGTCGGCCAGCACCACATGCGACAGCTCGGTCCCGGCGATGGAGCTCGGCTGATATCGCGCCAGGGCCAGGCGCACGAAGGGTGTGTAGGCCTGGCCCGCGGCGAACTCGATATCGCAGTACCAGAGCCGCCGGTCCGCATCGTAGCCGACAGGGTGGCCAGCGACATCGACGATCAGGGTGGTCCCCTCCAGCGACAGGTTTTGGCCCGCGCTGGTCGCCTGGGGGAAGTCGAAGGTGCTGGGGACCGTTTCCAGCCAACCGCCGCCCCAGATGGGGTCAAGGCCCCACTGGGTGAACCAGGCCTTGAACTTGTCGCGCGCATCGTCATCTGGCGTCGTCTGGCTCTCGGGCCACAGGACCACGCCCAGAAGTTCACCCTCGCCGGACGAATACCAGGGCCGGTTCATATAGATGCGAAGGCCATTGCCGAGACGAACCTCGGTCTTGACGTTGGTGGTCTCCTGCCGTTCCCAGCCATAGGTCGGCGTCACATAGAGGATGTCGGGAGCCGCAGGCCGCGCCGAACTCGGCACGCTGACCAGCAGCGGATCGCCGGTGCGGGTGAAGTCGAGGCCCGGCTCGGAGAAGAATTCCTCGAAGCGCGAAGCGGCGACGGCGCGGTAGCGCACGCGCCGATGCTTGGTGTCGCCAAACTGGTGAACGGGGGCCGCCACCTGGAAGGGGCTGGAAACGCCCTGCAGCGTATCGAACGGCGCGGCGAACCACAACACGTCGACCAACGGCACATAGACGGCGACATAGCGCTCATTGTGGCCGTCGGACGCGACCATGCCGCCGTCAAGGCCCTTAAGCTCGATGGCCTCCACATGGTCCGAGGCCGGCTGGGTGGTGGGGCCGGGCTGGTCGAGATCGTCCAGATACTCGGTCCAGCGCGCGGTCAGGTCGATCCGCGCGCTGCTCTTGCCGTGGATCTTGAGCCCGCCGAGCAGCACGGCGTGATGTGAACCCAGCGAGCGCCAGGCGGTGATCGGGGAAAAGCCGTTGCGCAGCGCCGCCACCGCCACCGGCGACGCCGGGTCATGGACCACTGGCAGCAGGGTCCAGGTCGGCCGCCCGATCGGCTGTTGCACGGCGTGGGTCAGGGTCAAGGTCACCGCCGGAGTGATCATCTCGTGGCGCCCTTCCAGCACCTGGCGGGTCAGAAGGGCGCGCTGGTTGGTGACGCCCACGATCTCCATGCCCCCGTCGACCTGCTGCATGGCGTCGGCTTCCACGGCCTCGAACCAGGCGCGCATCCAGTTCCACACCCCCATCAGGTCGAGGTCGGCCGGCGCCAGGGTGCAGCTTGTTGGGATCTGCACGACCTCGGCCTTGGCCAGGAACACGGTCAGGGCGCGCTGGGCCGCATTCCAGCTCGGCGCGGCGGCGCCCTCGGCCAAAACCATGCGGAAGGGCGGCCGATCAGGCCAGGCCTGCCCGAAGCCGATCCGCGTCACCGAGCCTGGCCGGGGCTCGACGTCGGGCAGCACGGTGTAGGTCAGGGCGCCGCTCTGGACTTCGCCCGTGGTGTCCTCGGGCGTTCCGGGCAGGTCCGCCAGGGCGACGCCACGAGCGATCGGGTCGGGAAAATAGGGGGTGATGGCCTGAGCGTCGGGGTCGATAGGGGTCTGGCCGTCCTTGGGGAAATCGCCCTTGTCGCGGGCGACGATAAGGTCGTAGGCGGCCTGGTCGCCACGCACGCGCCCTTGTGCGTCGTCCAGCATGCCGTGGTGTTCGACCGTCAGCACTCCGGCCTTGGGCGGAGCGATGTGCCGCTCGTCGGTCTGTGATGTCGGGGCGCGGTCGAGGTCGGGCGAAGCATTGTAGCTGCGGATCACCATGCACAGTTGCGATCCGCCGGCGCCGGGGTGCTGGCGCAGCAGGATCACCGGGGCGGGGACTGGCTCGAACCGGTAATAGACCGCAGGATCGCCCGCCGGCAGCACGAACCGCACCGGCACGGGATGGCCGAGCGTCGGGCTGTTGCCGGCCAGGTCCGTCGCCCGGGCGCGGATCTTGTAGCGTCCGCCGAAGCGCAGGCGAGGCAGGGAGCCCGGCCGCGCCGTGAAGCTCGTCTGCATCTTGAACGGCGTGATCGGCTGGTTGGCGCTCGGGTCGTCATCGGCGGCCACGGTCGGATTGGCCGAGCGGTTGACGGGCCGGGCCGGCCTTGGCGCGCTGAGGCTCCAGCCGTTCCAGCGGGCGATCCGCTCATGCACATAGAGGTCCGTGCCAGGTTGCGGCGCGCCGGCGGCCTGGGCGACGGTGTCGACGGGCCTCGTCGGGTCCTCGGCCGGCTGGGTCACGCCCAGCTGCACGAAGCCTTCTTCATCCTGCACGGAAAAATTGACGCCGCCGTCGGGGCCAAAGCGATAGAGGCCGTCGCGCCGGTGCAGCGAACACCAGCGCCGGTCGGGCGCGGACCAGATGTCGAGCCTGTAGCCGCGCACCAGGTCGCGGGCGTTGAGGGGCCGGGTGAAGCCGCCGGCGCCGTCCTCGGCCTCGTGGAAGCTGGTGTTGTCGCGGATGGCGCGCAGCACCTCCTGGGCGCGATCATTGGCCAACAGGGACACGCCGCCCGAGCGCAGGGACGGCAGCACCTGCTCGACGGTGGACTGGTCCGACACCGCCGCGAAATTGTCGGCCAGGCCCATGGCCTTCAACATGCCGCCGTCCAGGTCGACCGCGGTCAGGCCGAACAGGTCCGGCGTCATGGCCAGGTAGCCGCCGACCACGTCCGAAGCCTCGAAGTTTCCGGCGCTCGCCGACGCCGCGTCCGTGGCCGGCGCCGCGTCGAAGCGACTGGCGTTCGCCAAATAGGCCGTCTGCGGCAGGCTGAGGGTCGGCTTAAAGCGCCAGGCCCAGCCGGGGGTGATCGCCGTGACCTGGACCGCGCCATAGGGGCCGCCCGGCGAGGCTGGCGAGGCTGGGCAAAAACCCGCCGGCAGCTCAATGTCGAACACCAGGCCCAGCACCCGCATCAACGCGGGATAGGCGGTGATCGCCGCGATGGCCTTGTGGAAGTCCAGCACCTTTTCGAAATCGGCCGCCGTCTTGGGCAGGGGCGGACGGCCCGGCGCCGGCGGCAGGCGGTGATAGAGTGCGAACTGCTCGGCCATATCCCGTGTATTGGCGGGCTTGACCGGAATGGCGGCGGTGGCGATGCCGATGACAGGCGGTGGCGGCGGCGGATTTTGAGCCTGCCACAGCTCCACCCTCAACGCGGTCAGCGTGGCGTCCAGGGTCGATTCGTGGCCGTCGCGGAACACGAGGTCGGGCAGGATCTGGTCGAACAATTCCTGCTCGCGCCCTCCCTGCGACGTCGCGGCCACCTGATAGGCCCACTGCAGGAAGTCCAGGGCGACCTTGGTGGGGTAGGAGACGATCAGGCGCTTGTCGTAGTCGGGCCGGGGATAGGCGTCGACGTGGGTCTGGGGCTTGAAGATCTCTTGCCACAGGTCCGGCCGCAGCTGGCCCTGGCCTACGGCGACGGTCGCGGTCTTGCCGGCGCAGGCCAGGGTGAACTTCAGCCCCCGCCGATGGATCAGGTCCGGCCAGTCCAGGAAATCGGGGAAGTCGGCCAGGTGCGGCGCCGCGCTGAGCCGCGGGCTGATATAGAGCGAGGCGTGCAAGGCGCCCTTGGCCCCGAGGCCGTTGGGAAGCACCGCCACCATGAGGGTCTGGGCCGCCACTGTCCGTTCTCCCTCAGGCGAAGGCCGCGGCGTAGCGCGACCACTGTCCGGCATCGACCAGTTGCCAGACCTGCGGGTCTCCGCCGCCCGCCTTGAAACTGCGTTCGACCGACAACTGCACTGAGGCGCTGAAGAACAGCACGTGCACCGAGACGGTCATGGTCGCCTTGCCGTCGATGACGTCGCCGGCGGGCGAGTGCTGCCAGCTCAGGCTGAGGTTCAGGTCCAGCGAGATCGAGATGATCCCCAGCACCGAGACCTCGCCGCCGATGTCGACGAAGCCGGTCAGGTCCGACGAGTCGCCCTTCAGCTGGAAATAGATCCCGGCCATGGCGTGAACGCCGCCGCTCGCCACGCCGATGTCGAAGGCGAAGTTGCCGCCGAACTCGATGGCGCCCTCGACCATCTGTATGCCGTCGGCGTTCAGCACCACGTGCACGAAGCCGCCGCCGCCGAAGATCTCGACCGTCACCAGGAACGGGCTGTTGCGCTTGGCGAAGGCGAACTCGAACCCCGGCTTGCCGTCGAGATAGGGCAGGTCCAGGCCGGTCATGATCGAGATGTTCTGCAGCGAGAAGACGCCGCAGGTGATGGGCGGAATCCCCAAGGTGTAGGTGACGCGCAGATAGGTCGGCAGGGCCTGGATGGTCGGCCCATAGCCGCCGAACAGGCCGGGCGGCAGGATGTCGGCCAGGGTCTGGATGAAGGCCAATGGGCCTTCGAACACGATCGGGTTGGCCGAGCTGAGCTTGGCCACGACCATGGTCTTCTGGGCGTTCTGCGAGGTGAAGGTGATCGAGGTGATCTTCAGCGCGATCACGCCAAGCAGCGAAATGCGGAAATTGCTGAGCTTGCCAGTGGCCTTGGAGGTGGGCGGCGCGCCATCCAGGCGCCGCTCGATATGGACGTTGAGGGTCAGTTCCGAATTTTCGCCGTCGACGTGAAATTCGACCCGGACCGGGTCCTTGGAATAGGAGATCAACTGCGGCGCCCATTTGATATTCGTCACCGACTGGGTCGGGTGCTTGCGGTTGGGCAGCAGCTTGGTGCGGATCTCCGGCGCGTTCTGCGCCGCGTTGGCCACCAGGGTGGTGGGGTCGATGGGGATCAGGCCCGAGAGCGGAACCGTGCCGAACAGCTTGGCGTCGACGGCGCCGAAATAGTCGGACGGCTTGATGGTCCCCGCGGCGGCGTTGTCGGCGGAGCCGGAGACCAGGCCCTTGCGCGCCGAAAGCGCGTTGAGCGTTATGTTGGGGGTGGCTAGGCCTCCCGATTTATCAGCGCTGAAGCCGACTCCCGGCGGCGCCTGGACGATCTCGGCGAACACCCCGGCGTTGGGGTCCAGGCCATTCTGCAGATAGGCGGAGTAGTAGCCGATCAGCACCGCGACCTGACGGCCCAGCAACTCGGCGATGGCTGGCACGGTGACGGAAGCGAGGTCCAGGGTCGGCGCGAACGGGGCCGCGTCCCAGGGCGGCGGGCTGGTGTCGGTGATCTGGGTGTCGAAATAGAGCGCCGTCGTCTTGAAGGTGGTGTCGCCGGCGTTCGGGTCGGCATAGGCGATGTTGCGACCCTTGACCACGCAGCGCCGCTGGGTGTCGTCCAGCAGATAGGCCCCGCGCACGCCCTTGGTCTTGTCGGTGTTGTCGCCCACCACGGTTTCGCTGAGGCTGACGAAGATCAGGGGCGCCAGGAAATCGACCTGCTTGCCAGCCAGGTCCGTCGCCGTCAGCTTGAAGCCGTAATGGCCGGGGCCGACATCGACCCAGAACGAGGCCGTGCAGCCGGGAATGAAGGCCGGCGGATCGATATCGGGGGTAGTCTTGGTGTCGATGCGCACGCTCTTCAGCGGCATCTCCAGCCCGTGGTGCAGATAAGGCGTACTCGCGTAAGAGATCTCGGGCTCGCGCACCACGACGAACATGCGCTGGCGCATGTAGGCGACCGGGGAGGGGCCGACGGTCCCGTCGGGCGCCTTGACGGTGCGCTCGGTGACCTTCACCAGCGAGGCGCGGTGGCCGAAGGGATAGAGGTAGCCGTCATAGACGATGCGCACATAGTGGTCGCGGCCTTGGGTGGCCACATGGCGCCAGGCCACGAGGTCCAGGGGCTGGACGAACGGCTCGAACGCCTGGCGCCCGACGATCGGCCGCGGCGGAGGCTTCACCGGGATCGGAATGATCGGGAAATAGCGGTAGAAAACGCCGTCGGGCCAGGCGCCGTTCGAGCTCAGCCAGCCGCCGAGGGCCGACAGGAACAACTTGCTGGCCCGGACTGGCTTGGGCGCATAGGCCTCCTCGCCACCCGGAATCTTATGACGATAGCCATTGTAGCCCGAAGTCAGGATGACGATCTGGTCCCGGTCGCGGGCGGTCATGGCCGAGCGGAACGGGGTGTCGTCGTCGGCGTGCGGCGGCAGGGGGCCATCCAGTACGAAGTCGGGCGACCACAGGGCCCGCAGGGGCAGGGGATTGTTTTCGGAGGTCTCGGTGACGGTCGGTGCGCCGCCATGCAGGCCGGGCCGCCGCCGCACCAGGCGCGTGTGCCAGAGCTCTGACCGCCCGGCGTGGGTCACTGGACTGCGGGCATGTTTCCAGGCGGGCTGCGAACCGCCGCCGAGGGCGGTGGGCGATAGAAGCATGCGATAGGGCAGTTCCAGCGCCGTCTCCTGCGCGCCGGGCTCGGCGATGGGCGGCGCCGGGTTGGGCGTCGCGCCGTCGGGAACCGCCGCCACCGGCGAGAGAACCAGCTCAAGGCGCGACCAGTCCAGCAGGGCCTCGACTGTATAGTCGATCTCGCTCACGCCCTTGGGCAGGCGGAACACCAGCCGGCTGTCCCCCGCCATGCGCCATCCCGCCGAACCTGGCGGGGCCAGGGGGTCGTCCGTGGCCTGAGGCGGCGGATCGGGCGGCGGATTGAAGGTCGGCGGCGCGACGGCCGAAGTCTTGAAGAAGGCCTGTTCGGCGAGGCTCTGCGGTTGGAAGCGAAAGATCAAGAAGGCTGGTTGCTTGGGCTTGTCGACCACCAGCCTGGGGCGGGCCGGCTTGGACCGGTCCAGGCGCAGGTTGACCGCCTCGACGCTCAAGGCGAGCAGGTCGTCCGGGCGCAGAAGCTCAAAGGCTGTGGGCATCGGCATGACCCACGGGCTGCCCCGCCGCCACCCTGGCCCTGGCCACGGCAGCCGAACGGGCGTCGGCCGCGCCGTCCTCATCGCTGCGCCCGGAACGCGGATTGCTGGGTCGCCGCCAGTCCACCTGGGGGTTGAGGGAGACAGGGTCCATGCGATCGCGATGACGCAGGGCGACGCCGAGGATCGATTGTAGCAGCCCGTCGCCGAGCCGGTGCGGCTCCAGGCCAAGCTCGGCCAGTCCTACGTGCCGGGCGTTGTAGTAGTGGCTTTGAGCCTCGACTCTTGGGTCGGGCAGGTGCTCGATCCGCGTGCGCAGGCCGATCCGCGCCGCTGCGCCCGACACCATCTGCGCCAGTTCCAGAACCGAGAACTGCTCCGTGAACTGATTGAAGACCCGATACTCGCCGGGTGCGGCTGGATGGGCGCAGGCCAGCTCCACGCAGCGCACGGTGTCGCGGATGTCGAGGAAGCCGCGGGTCTGGCGGCCTGAGCCATAGACGCTGATCGGCTCGCCACAGGCGGCCTGGACGCAGAAGCGGTTCAGCGCCGTGCCGAAGATCTCGTCATAGTCCAGCCGATTGACCAACGCCTCGTCGCGCTGGGTTTCAGCTGTGATCGTGCCATAGACCACGCCCTGGTTCAGGTCCGTGGCCCGCAGCCCCCAGACCTTGCTGGCGAACATGATGTTGTGGCTGTCATGGACCTTGGACAGGTGATAGAACGACCCCGGTTGTTTGGGGTATGGCAATCTATCCTTGCGCCCGTTGTGCTCGATCTCGATGAAACCTTCCTCGATGTCTATATTGGGTGTGCCGTATTCGCCCATGGTGCCCAGCTTGACCAGGTGGCAATCGGGGGCGAAGGCCTTCATGGCGAAGAGGATGTTCAGGGTGCCGACCAGGTTGGGGACCTGGGTGGTCAGGGCGTGGGCGCGGTCGATCATGGAGAAGGGCGCCGAGCGCTGTTGGGCGAAATGCACGATGGCGTCCGGCGCGAAGTCTTCGATCAGTCCCGAGACGAAGTCGTAATCGGTCACATCGCCGATCCAGGCTTCGATCGGCGGCCCGTCGCAGCGCTCCCAGGCCTTGAGCCGTTCGCCGAGGCCGCGGATCGGCGTCAGGGTGGCGATCCCCAACTGACGGTCCCAGGCGTGGCGCACCAGGCTGTCGGCCAGGCCCACGCTCCAGCCCTTGGCCGCCAGGTGCAGGGCCGTCGGCCAGCCGCAATAGCCGTCACCGCCCAGCACCAGAACCCGTCCGCGTTGGGCGCCGCCGCGCCGTGCCTCAAGGCCGCTCATAGGATCTCTCCCCCGATTTGGTCTTTCAGGTCGAAGCGCTGGACGAACCATTCGAACGGGCGCTCGCGCTCTCGCTCCAGCGTTGCGCGGCGCGCCCACACGTCGCTGTCCTCGACCATGCGGATGGCGTCCGGGAACAGGTTCGGGAACTTGCGCGCCTGGTAGCGCAGCAGCTCGAAGCAGCCGGCCTCGCTCAGATAGAGCAGGCCGAAGCGCAGGCTGTTGTGGACCATGTACGGCCGCACCTCGCCGATGAAGGCTTCCCGCTCGGCCTTGGGCTTGAAGCGGTGCTCGACGCGCAGGTCCGGCAGGATCAGGATCTCGGCGCCGTGCAGCCAGGCGCGAACGCTGAACTCCGGCTCGGCGGCGCCATAGATGCGCATGCCGGGGTCATAGCCCCCCAGCCGCTCGAACAGGGCTCGCGGGAGCGAGGTCGCCGGGCAGGCTGCGACTTGCACCGGCGTCGGTTCGTCCAGCGGCTCCCGGTTCCAGTAGGTGCCCATGAACGGCACCACCAGGCGGCAGCCATAGCCGACGAACGGCGTGTTGGCCTCGGTGATGGCGCCGGCGAGCATCCGATCCGGCCGGGTATGCTCGAGCACCATGGCGTCCCAGCCCTGGCTGAAGCGGACATGGGCGTCGGTGATGAACAGCACCTCGGCTGTGGCCAGGGAGGCGGCGTGGTTTCGCGCCCGCGGCACACCGTGGCGCTCCTCAAGCCGGCTGACCTTGATGTCGATGCGCGGCTCGGCCAGCAGCACGTCGGCGCAGGCCCGTAGCGCGCCTTCGGTGTCGTCGTCCGACTGATCGTCGGCGATGACGAACTCCAGGCGCGCGTTGGTCGCGCGCGCCTGGGCGATCGCCAGGATGGTCTCCACCAGCCGGGCGCCCTCGTTGCGGGCCGGCATGATCACGCTGATGTCGGGCGTCACGGGCGAGGCCCCGGTCAGCACTTGGCGTTGAGGCCGGCGATGGCCGTGATGGCCGTGATCGCCGTCGTCGCGGTGGTCGAAACCATCGAGACGATCCCGACGATGGAGGCGCAGCAGCAGCAGTCACACCCGGCCGGCATGCCGGGGACGGGCGGCTGCCCTGGGACAGGCGGAACCCCTGGGCCGAACGGGGCCGGATACGGCGCCGGAGGCCACGGATACACAGGCGGGTTGGGGGGCTGCGGCGAAACCGGCGGCAGCGGAGGCGCTGGCGGATAGGGCGTCACCGACGGTCCAGGTCCCGGGATCGGCGGATAGCCTGGAAATGGCGCCGGTCCGGGCACAGGGCCTTGGTGCGGCGCCGGGGCCGGTCCCGGCTGGGGCGCGGGCCCCTGTCTTGGGGCTGGGCCCGGTTGCGGTGCTGGCTGTGGCGATGGGCCCTGGTGTGGCGCCGGTGATGGGCTCGGCGGCCGCGGCGATGGGCTGGGTCCCGGCCCGGGCGCGGGGGCGGGCGGACGCGGGGATGGGCCAGGGCCCGGGCTTGGAGCTGGTGGGCGCGGCGACGGCCCGGGGCTCGGTCCTGGGCCATGGCCTGGGGGCTTGTGCGTGCCGGTCCCCGTGCCCGTGCCGCTGTTCGTGCCAGACTGAGTGCCGGAACCCGTCCCGGATTGAGTTCCTGAATTCGTTCCCGAGTTCGTACCGGAGTGGGTGGCGGAGGTCGTCGTCGTCTGGCTTCCCGACGAGCTGCTGGTGTGGGTGCCCCCGGTGATGGTGCTGCCGGTCATGAAGGTCAGCGTGCTGCCGCCGGTGGTCGTGCTGGTGCTCGGTGTCGAGGTGCTGGTGCTCGGCGTCGAGGTGCTGGTCGAGGGGCCGGTGGTTGCGGTGGTTCCGCCACTGGTGTCGGTCACGTCAGACGCTCCTATGGATGCACGGTTGCGAGCGGACAGCCGGCGCCGTCCGGATGGGGGTGACTTGGGGGGCGGGGTTCTGGGCTTGCGAGCCATGGCAGGTCGTCATCCGCCTCCCCGTTTGGCTAAGGCCGTGATCGCAACGAGGGCTGTCTGACTGACGCTGGCGGTCATGGCGTTGATGGCCAGGATCGCGGTCGTGCAGCCGCAGCACGCCTGGGGCTGGGGATACGAGCCGGGCGGAACCCCAGGCAGCGGCTGCCAGGCCGGCGGCGGGACTGGCCCTGGCGCAGGCTGGTAGGGCGGCATGGGCGGGTAGGGGGAAATCTGCGGCGGCCAGGGGGCTGGCCCGACGGGCGGCGACGGAGGATAGGGGGGGTGCGGTGGCGGCCCTTGCGGCGCAGGCCCGACCATCGGTGGCGGGCCCGGCATGAAAGGGCCGGGCGCGGGGCCGGGGGCTGGACCCGGCGCTGGCGCGGGGGCTGGCGCTGGCGCCGGTGCGGTCGAGGTGAACGTGCCGCCGGAATCGACGAAGGTCCCGGTATTGGGTCCGGGCAACAGGGTGCCGGTATCCGATGAGGCGGCGGTGACCTTGTCGCCAGGGCTAGCGGGCGGCGCAAACGCTTGCGTCTGGAGGCGCGCCGTCCGCCCGGGCGACGGCGGCTTTGGCGGCGCCTGCACGATCGGCTTTTCGGTCTTGAAGAAGGCGTCGACGGCCCCAAGGCCTCGCCGGGCTGCGTCGGACAGCTCGAACTGGGCCGCCAGCCGCGCCGGATCCTTGCGCAGGGCCTCGATGGCGGCGTCGTTCTGCGCCAATCCCTGGACAAACTCGGCGACCTGCTTCACCGGTTCCTGCCTCTTCCATTCAATGCCGCGCGATCAGGCCGCGCGGTCGTTCAAGCCGACGCGAACTCCTGCTCCCAGGCCCGCGCGATCGCGGACCAGGCGAAGCGGCGCCGGCTGTCGGGGATCATTTCGGCGCGGATGCGCGTCTGGCGTTCGGGCGAGCGCAGGAGATCGATCAGACCCTCCAGCCACTCGTCGATGATGCGATGAGGAAAAGCCAGGCCGCGGAAGTCGGTGTGGCTGCGCATGGTGCGAAAGCCGAACCGCACGGTTTCCGCCAAGGCGCCTGAAGGGATCACTGCGGGCGCCGCGCCGCCAACCTGGGCCTTCATGGCCGAGATACAGCTGGTTTCCGGGAAGGAGCAGGGATAGGCCCAGATGCCCGCCGTGGAGTACTGCCTGGCCACCTCGGCGTGGCTGAGGCGTCCCAGGTGGGTCACGCCCTCCTGTCGCATCAGGGGTTCGAGCACCGGCCTGATGCGGGCGTAGCGCTCGGGATTATTCCTCTGCAGCGTCTGCCAGCCGTAAAAGATATTCAGACGCGCGCCCGGCGCCGCTTTGCGGATGCGGCGCCAATTGTTCAAGAGGGCTCGCAGGCCGCGCGTATAGCAGGAGCCGTAGACCATGAGCCCTGGGTCGCGGCGCTCATGCCCCGAAAACGCGGTCGGCTCAATGCCATTGGCGGTGCGGAAGATCCTGGTTTCAGGGATACTGGGATAGTGATTGCGGTGGAACCGCGACAGCACCATCACCTTGGAATAGGCCTCCAGCCGGGGGAGGATCCAAGCCTCGGGAACCATGTCGTGCAGCCAGAGGTAAAGGCGGCGAGCCCGGATGCCGCCGACCCGCTCGATTAGGCCGGGACGGCGCCAGACGACGCCGATATCGGCATCCAAAGGGGTGGCGTCGGCGTAGCTCGCCCAGGTGACGCCGCAAAAGGCCTGGGGTGATCCGCTACGCGCATTAAGCACCGTGACGTCATGCCCGCGCCCGGCCAGCGCACCGGCCATGTGGATGACCGCCTCCTCGCTGCCGCCGATGCCCGTCTCGGCGGATCGAGGCGACCAGACATAGTCCGCTGACGGATAGCAATAGACCGCTATGCGCACGATCCGTACCCCCCCCCTTTGCAGACAAAACGAGTTGTTTGCACATCCAGCGCGGGTATGGACGCACCTATGTCGGGTATATTAAATACACGAGTCCGTGATTACGGCATTCTTGAGCCTGGCCGAGCTCATTCACTCACTATGGTTGAGTTTGACCACCTCATCACTCGTCCAAAGGATGAATAGCGCCCAGGAAGCGTGACTGTAATAGTTCACGCTGGTTCCGTAATGCTCAGCTTGGTGCTGATGTTGCTTTTGGGGTGGAGATCGAGCCGAGGTCCCTTGAGCGCGTCGCGCTGGTTCCTGGAATCGCCCCCACGTGCCTTGCCCACAGCTTCGGCGTCGGTGAGGCGGTAATTCGGCCCGGGGCGTCAGGCCCCGGGCCGGTCAAATACAGCGAATACTGATCCGGTTCGTCAGGCGAACTGGTTCATGGTGTTGTGCGCCCCGCCGGCTTTCAGGGCTGCTTCGCCGGCGAAGTAGTCCTTGTGGTCATCCCCGATGTCCGAGCCGGACATGTTCTGGTGCTTCACGCAGGCGATGCCCTGGCGGATCTCCTGGCGCTGAACGCCCAGGACATAGCCCAGCATGCCCTGTTCGCCGAAATACTCCCTGGCCAGGTTGTCGGTGGACAGCGCGGCCGTGTGATAGGTTGGCAGGGTGATCAGGTGGTGGAAGATGCCCGCCCGCTTGGCGGCGTCGCGCTGGAAGGTGCGGATGCGCTCGTCGGCTTCGGCGGCCAGTTCGGTGCCATCGTAGTCGATGCTCATCAGCGCCGCCCGGTCGTAAGACGAGAGGTCCTTGCCGGCCGTGTTCCAGGCGTCATAGACCTGCTGGCGGAAGTTGAGCGTCCAGTTGAACGACGGCGAGTTGTTGTAGACAAGCTTGGCGTTCGGGATCACCGCGCGGATGCGGTCGACCATGCCGGCGATCTGCTCGATGTGCGGCTTTTCGGTTTCGATCCACAACAGATCCGCGCCGTGCTGCAGCGAAGTGATGCAGTCGAGGACGCAGCGGTCCTCCCCGGTGCCGGAGCGGAACTGGTAGAGGTTCGAGGGCAGGCGCTTGGGCCGCATCAGCTTGCCGTCGCGGTTGATGACGACGTCGCCGCTGGTGAAGGCGCCGCCTTCGACCTCCTCGCAGTCGAGGAAGCTGTTGTACTGGTCGCCCAGGTCGCCCGGCTGGCGGCTGAAGGCGATCTGCTGGGTCAGGCCCGCGCCCAGGGAGTCGGTGCGGGTGACGATGATCCCGTCCTCGACGCCCAGTTCCAGGAAGGCGTAGCGGCAGGCGCGCACCTTGGCCAGGAAGACCTCATGCGGAACGGTGACCTTGCCGTCCTGGTGGCCGCACTGCTTCTCATCCGAAACCTGGTTTTCGATTTGCAGCGCGCAGGCGCCCGCCTGGATCATCTTCTTGGCCAGCAGGTAGGTCGCCTCGGCGTTGCCGAAGCCGGCGTCGATGTCGGCGATGATCGGAACGACGTGGGTCTGGAAGTTGTCGACCTTCTCCAGCAGCACCTTCTCCTTGGCGCTATCGCCGGCCTTGCGCGCCGCGTCGATGTCGCGGAACAAGCCGCCCAACTCGCGCGCATCGGCTTGGCGCAGGAAGGTGTAGAGTTCTTCGATCAGCGCCGGGACCGAGGTCTTCTCGTGCATGGACTGGTCGGGCAGGGGGCCGAATTCGGACCGCAGCGCCGCGATCATCCAGCCCGACAGGTACAGATAACGCCCCTTGGTCGTGCCGAAGTGCTTCTTGATCGAGATCAGCTTCTGCTGGCCGATGAAGCCATGCCAACAGCCCAGGGACTGGGTGTAGTTGGCCGGATCGGCGTCATAGGCCGCCATGTCCTGGCGCATGATCGTCGCCGTGTAGCGGGCGATGTCCAGGCCGGTCAGGAAGCGGTTCTGCAGGCGCATGCGGGCCACGGCCTCGGCGCCGATCCCGCTCCAGGCGGCGCCCTTGCTCTCGACGAGCTGCTGCGCCTGGGCGAGGCAGCCCTGATAGGTCTCGCGCTGCTCTATCGGGGTGATCCGGCCTTGGTAGGTCATTTGGGCGGGTCCTTGATCGTAGGGAGGAAGCTGAGTTCCGACCTACGCCGGTACGCGGACGGTTAGGAGGGCCTGCGCAGCTAACTTGTCATACTTTACAAATATGACTTGTAATGTTGTAAGGAGTTGACTTCAGCTGGGAGCCAGGCTCGGAAATGTCCAATCAACGCCCCGTGTTCATGGGGCCGCGGCTGAGGCGGCTTCGCCGCGATCTTGGGCTGACCCAGGCCAATATGGCTGCCGATCTTGAGATCTCGGCGTCCTATGTGGCGCTTTTGGAGCGCAACCAGCGGCCGCTCACGGCCGACATGCTGCTGCGCCTGGCTCGCACCTACAAGATGGATATGGCGGAGCTGGCGGGCGACGGCGGCGCCGAGCAGACCGCTCGCCTGCAGGCGGTGCTGAAGGACCCCATGTTCGCCGACATCGACCTGCCGGCCCTGGAGGCTGCGGACGTCGCGACCAGCTATCCGGGCGTCACCGAAGCGCTGCTGCGGGTCTATACCGCCTACAAGGAAGAGCAATTGGCCCTGGCTGACCGCGGAGCCGAGGGCCGGGGGAGGGACGTGGACGCGCCCGATCCGGTCGCCGAGGCGCGGCGCTTCCTGGAGGCCCGACGCAACAGCTTTCCGGTCCTGGATGATGCGGCCGAGCGCCTCGCCCAGACCGCCGGTGGCCTCGGCGGCATGATCGAGCACCTCAAGGTCCGCCACAACCTGCGTGTCCGGCGCTTGCCGCCAGAAGTGATGGTCGGTTCGATCCGCCGATTTGATCGGCATCGGGACGAGGTCCTGCTGGACGACTCCCTGGACACAGCCAGCCAGACCTTCCAACTCGCCCTGCAACTAGCCTATCTGGAGCTGGGCGGCGAGATCGACACGGTGCTCAAGGAGGGCAGCTTCGCCAGCGACAGCGGCCAGCGGCTGACGCGGAGGTCCCTGGCGAGCTACGCTGCCGCCGCCTTGATCATGCCCTATTCCGCCTTCGCCAGGGCGGTCGAGGCGCGCAAATACGACGTCGAGGCCCTGGCGCGCCAGTTCGGCGCCAGTTTCGAACAGACCGCCCACCGGCTGACCACCCTGCAGAAGCCGGGGCAGGAGCGAGTGCCATTCTTCTTCATTCGCGTTGACTCGGCCGGCAATGTCTCCAAGCGGTTGGACAGTGCGGGCTTCCCCTTCGCCCGCCACGGCGGCGCCTGTCCGCTGTGGTCGCTGCACCAGGTATTCAAGACCCCCCGCCAGGTCGTGACCCAGTGGCTGGAGCTGCCGGACGGCCAGCGGTTCTTCTCCATCGCCCGCACGGTGACCGCCGGCGGCGGGGCCTTCGGAGCCCAGACCGTGGAGCGGGCCGTCGCCCTGGGCTGTGCGGCGGAGCATGCCGGGCGGCTGATCTACACCCGCGACCAGCCTGATCTCGGCGCCGTGGCCGCGACCCCGATCGGGGTCAACTGCCGCCTGTGCCAACGCACCCGGTGCGCCGCGAGGTCGGCCCCCCCGATCGGACGCCAGGTCCTGCCTGACGATTACCGCCGCCCAATCGCGCCATTCGGGTTTTCGGACAGCTGAAACCTTGAGGCGTAGCCGGCGCCGCGATGCTACTGACATTATGCTGTCAGCAAGCCGCCTCTAGGGTTCGTTTATCGCCCAGCGGCGGTCATGCAAATCCTGGAGATCCATAATGTCCGACGAACTCGTTTTCTATACCAACCCGATGTCGCGCGGCCGCATCGTGCGGTGGATGCTGGAGGAACTGGGCCGACCCTATCGGACCGAGATCCTGGACTACGCCACGACCCTGAAGGGCCCCGATTACCTGGCGGTCAATCCGATGGGCAAGGTGCCGGCTTTGCGCCACGGCGAGGTGGTGGTGACCGAGGCGGCGGCCATCTGCGCCTATTTGGCCGACGCCTTTCCCGATGCGGGCCTGGCGCCGGCGCTCGGCGACAAGCTTCGGGGTCCTTATTTCCGCTGGCTGTTCTTCGCAGCCGACGCCCTGGAGCCGGCGGTCGTGACCAAGAGCCTGGGTTTCGAGATCGCGGCCGACAAGAGGCGGATGGCCGGCTGGGGCTGTCTCGAGGATGTGGTCGACGTGCTGGAGACGGCGGTGGTCGGCCGCGAATATCTGGTTGGCGACCGGTTCACGGCGGCGGACGTCTATGTCGGCGCACAAATCGGTTGGGGGATGCAAATCGGGGTCATCGAGAAGCGACCAGCCTTCCAGGCCTATGCCGGTGGGCTGCAAGCGCGTCCTGCGGCGATGCGCGCCAAGGCCATCGACGATGAACTGATGGCCGCCGCACAGGCCTAGGCTCAGTATTGCAGCGTCCCGGCCGCGAGACGGGCCTCGTCCCGCCTCGCGGCTGGTTGGCCAGGCCCTGCCCATCTGGCCTTCGGATTGCAGGACGAAGAGCGCGAGTGTTCCACGGCGACACAGGCGTCAGCCTGAAGCCCGGACCGTCCGCTCGAAGTCTTAGGCAAGACCAACGGTCCAATGCGGACCGCGATGGAGGGGCAGATGCAACCCAACCGCTACAGCCGCCTGTTCGCCGGCGCCGCGATGGTGCTGGCCTGTGGCCTCGCCGCGGTCGGCCACCCGGCCTGGGCCCAGGACGACTCCGCCGCCGAGGCGGCCAAGCTGCGCTGGGCGCCGCCGGCCCTGACCAATCCCATCGTCGTCGAATTGGGCGATGGGCCGACCTACACGCGGCTCAAGGACGACCAGGACTATGTGATCAAGCTGCCCAAGGCCAAGAAGGTCGGCTCCACGACGATCGAGGGCGGACGCAACGTCGTGATCGTAGGCGGCCACATCACCCTGCCCATGGCTCCGGACGGGGCGGACCAGGTGGCGTCCCGCGCCATCTTCATCAAGAACAACAGCGGAACCGTGCACATCGAAGGCGTGTTGATTGACGCTTCGGGGCGCGGCATGTCCGACGGCATCGACATCGCCTCGCCACGCTCGACCGTACAGATTGAAAACGTACGCATCGATGGCGTCTACGGCTTCCACAACCAGTTCCACGCCCACGTGATCAAGCCGTTCGGCGGGGTGGCGGGCCTTCGGATCGACAAGCTGACCGGCTATTCCGGCTATCAGGGCCTGACCCTGGATACCGAACTGGGGCCGATCGGCTCTGCCGACATCAGCCGCGTGAACCTGGTCGCCATCCGCAAACAGGTCTGGGGACCCGGTAACAACGGCGGCCAGATGATCTGGCTGACCAAAGACAGCGCTTGTGGCGAAACCTATCCGATCCGCTTCGGCGAGGTCTATGTCCAACCACGGTCCGGCACGGCGCTGGGACGCGCCGTGTGGCCGATGGCGTCGGGGGCCATTGCCTGTCCGGCCCGCGCCAAAGGCGACGACTCCGAGGTATCCTTCCCCACGCTGCCGATCGAGGGAGGCGTCCACAAGGGCATGCCGCCCCAGGGCGACTTCGTGCCGGCCGGGCTCGCCGGGACCAACTATGTTTCGCCCGGATACCAGACCGGCAGCGCGTTTCCGGACGCCTGGACGGCGATCCACGCCGACGCGGGACGTACGGGTGGAGCGGGCGCCTGCGGCGCCGGTTGCCAGCCGCCGATGGATCTGCAGGGTGGCGGCTCCTGATCCGGTTCCGCATGGCGGACATCCAATCAGGCGCGATGAGGCAGGCCGACCGGCTTCATCAGGTCAAGAATGGCTTCGACATAGGCCGCGGCGTTTGATCTTGCGGCGGCCACGCCGCTGATCCCACCGGCTTCGAGGTTTGCAAAGCCGCCGCCGACCGCGAACAGGGCGCGGAAGGCCTCCTTTTCCAGTAGCGCCGTGGGCAGCAGTTCGATCTGGTGTTGGCGAAGCTGCTCCACCACAGACCTGATGGACCGCGGGCGGATCGCCGCCGGCACGCGGGTCAGAAGACAACGATGGGGAAGGGGCTGTCCTCCCCGCTGGCCGAACGCCTTGACCATCTCAGCGGCCTTGACGGCCTGGATCGCCTCCAGTTGGGAGCCGGCCAAGGGCGTCACGATCAGATCCGGTCGCATGGTCGTAAACGCCATGGCGCCCCGAACCGAGCCTTCGGTATCCAGAATAATCCAGTCCGGATTGCGCCGCATCGCCTCGCGGCGGGCGTCCGCGATATCGTGGGCGGTCGGTGCGGGATGAACCGATACGCCGTCGGGGCGGTTCGGCAGCTGGCTCCAGTGGACCAGTGGCTTGTTGGGATCGGAGTCGATCATCGCCACGCGCCGGCCGTGTTCGGCCAGGCCCAGCGCCAGTACAAGCGCAGCCGTAGTCTTCCCAGCTCCCCCCTTCGGGCTGATGAACGCGATGATACGCAAACTAACCTCGCAATGCCCACAATTGCCTTGTGCGGTTTAGTCCGCGAAGTCCAGTCGCATATTTGATCTCCACAGGGCTCGGCCCGATCCGCGATGCGAGTGCGACTTAAGAAAACCTTGAGGATCGCTTGAGGACTTCGGGGGCCGCCAAGCGGGACAAGTGAGGGTCCGCAACGATGACCGCGGGGGCGGGTCGTCTGCCACCCCAACGGTCATCCTCGAAGGTTGTCCGCCATGCCCATCACTGTTGACGACGTCATCGTAGACGAATCCGACGGGGTCGCCGAGTTCACCGTGCGGCTGACGGCGCCCAGCTCACAGACCGTCACCGTCAGCTACAACAACAGCAACGCCACGGCCGTCAACGGCAGCGACTATACCGCCAAGTCGGGGACGCTGAGCTTCGCGGCCGGCCAGACGGCCTTGACGGTCGACATTCCGATTCTGAACGACACGGTCAAGGAGGGAACGGAGCTGTTCAAGCTCAACCTCTTCAGCCCCGTCAACACCACGATCGACCGGAACTTCGCCTGGGGAACGATCGTAGACAATGACGGACCGACGGGAACGCCGGTGCTGAAGGTCAGCGACCAGGTGGTCGACGAGTCGGCTGGCACGGTCACTTTCGCCGTCAGCCTGAGCCAACCCAGCACCGGAAACGTCAGCGTCAACTATGCGACCGTCGACGGCACGGCCCTGGCCGGTTCGGACTATATCGCCTCGGGCAGCCACACCTTGACCTTCACGCCCGGCCAGATGGTCAAGACCGTCACGGTCAATCTGGTCAACGATACTACGGCTGAGGGCCGCGAGTATTTCGACCTGGCGCTGTCCAACCCGGTCGGCGCCACCCTGCTGGCCCAGACCCACGGCCGCGCCACGATCGGCGCCAACGACGCCCCGGCCGTCTCCGCGCCGCTGATCACCGTTTCGGACGCCATAGCCGGCGAGTCCGACGGCAAGATGCAGTTCGTCGTCAGCTTGAACGCGCCATCCACCAATGTGGTCAGCGTCAGTTTCAACAACTCCAATGAAACCGCGCTCAACGGCAGCGACTACCTGGCGCAGTCCGGAACCCTGACCTTCGCCCCCGGCCAGACCACCCAGGTGGTCACCATCCCGCTGCTGGACGACACCACGGCCGAGAGCACCGAATATATGACCCTGAACCTGTTCGGGGCCGTCAATGGCACGGTCGCCCGCCAGGCCGGCTGGGGGACCATCGTCGACAATGACGGGACCACCGGCACGCCCGTGCTGAAGGTAAGCGACCAGGTTGTCGACGAATCTGCCGGCACAGTGACCTTCGCCGTTAGCCTGAGCCGGCCGAGCACAGGCAATGTCAGCGTCAACTACGCCACCGCCGACGGCACGGCCGTGGCGGGCTCCGACTATGTCGGGCAGAGCAGCCACACCTTGAATTTCCTGCCTGGAGAGATGGTCAAGACCGTCACCGTCGACCTGATCAACGACACCACAGCCGAGGGGCGTGAGTATTTCGACCTGGCGCTCTCCAGCCCGGTGGGCGCCACCGTGCTGTCCCAGACTCACGGCCGCGCCACCATCGGCGCCAATGACGCGCCGGCGGTCTCCGCACCGCTGATCGCTGTTTCCGACGCCATCGCCGGGGAGTCGGACGGTCTGCTCAAGTTCGTGGTCAGCCTCAGCGCGCCCTCCACCAATGTGGTCACCGTCAATTTCAACGATTCCAACGAAACCGCGCTCAACGGCAGCGATTATCTCGCCCAGTCCGGGACCCTGACCTTCGCGCCCGGCCAGACTACCCAGGTGGTCAATATCCCGATCCTGGACAACACCACGGCCGAGAGCACCGAATACATGACCCTGAACCTGTTCGGGGCGGTCAACGGCACGGTCGCCCGCCAGGCCGGCTGGGGAACCATCATCGACAACGACGGAGCCACAGGGACGCCTGTGATCAAGGTCGGCGACCAGGTGGTCGACGAGTCCGACGGCACGGTTACCTTCGCCATCGCCCTGGATCGCCCAAGCACCGGGACGGTCAGCGTCAACTATGCCACCCTCGATGGAACCGCCCTGGCCGGCTCGGACTACGTCGGCCAAAGCAGCCACATCCTGAACTTCCTGCCCGGAGAGATGGTCAAGACGGTCACCGTCGACCTGATCAACGACACCGCGGCGGAGCCTGGAGAATACTTCGACCTGATCCTGGGCTCGCCGTCCGGCGCGACCCTGCCCGACACGCATGCCCGGGCGTTCATCGGGCCGAGCGACGCGGCGGCCGTGAGCGCGCCGCTGATCACCGTATCCGACGCCGCAGCGGGCGAATCCGACGGCCTGTTGCAGTTCATTGTCAGCCTGAACGCGCCGTCCACCAATGTGGTCACGGTCAACTACAACGACTCGAACCTGACGGCGCTCAACGGCAGCGACTACCTGGCCCAGTCCGGGACCCTGACCTTCGCCCCCGGCCAGACCACCAAGGTGGTCAACATACCCGTGCTGGACAACACGACCGCGGAGAACACCGAATACATGACCCTGAACCTGTTCGGGGCCGTGAACGGAACCGTCGTCCGGCAGGCCGGCTGGGGGACCATCGTCGACAACGACGGGACCACCGGGACGCCCGGCGTCAGCGTCAGCGACGGCATCGTCAATGAGAGCGACGCCCGCGCCAGCTTCACCGTCACCCTGGACAAGGCGAGCATCTCGCAGGTGACCGTCAACTACGCCACCGCTGACGGCAGCGCCGTCGCCGGAACCGATTATGAGGCGCAGGGCCTTCAGACGTTGGTCTTCGCTCCGGGCGAGGTCAGCAAGACCGTCTATGTCGACCTGCGCAACGACACGGTCGCCGAGCCGCACGAATATTTCGACCTCGTGTTGTCCAGCCCGACCAACGCGACCATCGCCGACGGCCGCGGCCACATGTTCATCGCCCAGAACGACGGGACGACCGTCGCCTCGCCGACCATCGCGGCGGCGGCTGTTTCAGCCATGGAGAACGGTGGCTACATCGATTTCGTCGTCAGCCTGAGCGCGCCTTCGACCAGTGTGGTCAGCGTCAATTACAACAACAGCAACGGCACGGCCCTCAATGGCAGCGACCACCTGGCCCAGTCCGGAACCCTGACCTTCGCGCCAGGCGAGACCGTCCACACGGTTCGTATTCCGATCCTGGACGACACGGTCGTCGAGAACACCGAGACCTTCAATCTGAACCTGTTCAGCCCGGTCCATGGGGTGGTGGGCACGTCGGCCGTCACAGCCTCGATCATTGACAATGACGGGCCGCCCCCGGCCAACCAGATCGTCGATGTCGGCACGGCCAATGCGGACATCCTGGTCGGCCGCCCGGGCGCCAATTCGGTCCAGGGCGGCGCTGGCAATGATATGCTCGACGGCGCCAATGGGGTCACCATGAGCGGGGGGGCGGGGAACGACAGCTACATCGTCGAATCTGCGACGGATACGGTGGTCGAGGCCGCCGGCCAGGGGACTGACACCGTTTTCGCCTACATCAGCTATGCGCTCACCGCCAATGTCGAGAACCTGACCCTTCGCGGTTCAAGCGCCATCAACGGGACCGGCAACACGCTGAACAACATCATCACCGGCAACGCCGCGAACAACGTGCTGAGCGGGGGCGCGGGCGCCGACATTCTGCATGGCGGCGGGGGAACCGACACGCTGGATGGCGGACCAGGGGCTGACGCCCTGGACGGAACCGGCGGGACGGCCACAGCGTCCTATGCCGATGCGACCGCTGGGGTGGTGGTGAACCTACTGGCTCCGGCCAGTAACACCGGTGATGCGGCCGGCGACACCTATGTCAACGTGCACCGCATCCAGGGATCGAATTTCGCCGACAAGCTCACCGGAGACAACAGTGGCGATTGGCTTCTCGGCGGGGCCGGCAACGACACCCTGATAGGCGGATCGGGTCACGATCTGCTGGTTGGGCAGGCCGGAAACGACATCCTGACCGGTGGCTTGGGCGCCGATTCCTTCATCTTCAACAACGCCACTGATGGCGCCAAGACCATCACCGACTTCTCCGAGGCCCAGGCTGACCAGTTGCAGTTCGCTCACGCCGGCTTCGGCAACCTGCCCACGGGAGCCCTCAACGCATCGCTGTTCGTCAATGGTTTGACGCCCACCGCCGCGACCGGGCAGTTCCTTTGGGACAGCGCCGGCCACCACCTCTATTGGGATTCCGACGGCACAGGCTCGGCGGCGGCGACCCTGCTGGCGACCCTGACCGGCGTGACCACCCTGACCGCCCACGACCTGTTCATTATCTGACTTCCGCCTGGCCGGCTGGCGCACCAGCGCCCGCTAGAAGATATGACCGTGTTCGTCCGCTTCGCCGACCGCCATTTCGCGTGTCAGGGGTAGCGGCTCGAATATGTGCGGCCTATGCTACATGGCTAAGCTCCTAGTGACCTGAGGCGAACTTAGGACCTCCAGGCGTCCGTATAGATTTGATCATGCCTTGCGCGCGATCGACGCCGCGTCCTCAAGTGATCGCCAAAGGTTTCTATAGGCGTGGGGGTGCGGCGATGCTGGTCTCCAAGCGTTCACAACCTGTCGGCGCGCGTCGATGGCGGTTCTCAGGCCGCGAATTCGACGAGACGCGCCATGAGTTGCGCGTCTGGGGCGCAGCTGTGGAGATCGAGTCCAAGCCGCTCGAAATCCTGATGGAGCTTCTCAGCCGCGCCGGCGAGGTCGTGACCAAGGACGAACTCCTGGAGGCGGTCTGGCCTGGGCTGACCGTGGTTGAAAGCTCCCTGCCGACCGCGGTCTCCAAGCTGCGCAAGGCCTTGGGCGACGAGGCCCAGGCGATCGTGTCGACGGTCGCCCGGGTGGGCTATCGGCTGGATGGGCCGGTCCAGTTGCTACCCGAACGGCCTGCGACCAGCGTGGAACTCGGCTTCAGGCAGGGCGATGCGACGCCGGGGCGCGAGCAATGGATACTGACCCGCCGCCTGAACCAATCCGAGGCTAGCGAGGTCTGGTTCGCGGAACACGCCAAGACCCGCGAGGCGAGGGTTTTCAAGTTCGCAGCCGATGCGGCCCATCTGGCGGCGCTGAAGCGGGAGGTGGCCCTATCGCGCTTACTGCACGAGACGCTGGGCGCGCGCGACGATTTCGTGCGTGTACTCGAATGGAATTTCCAGACCCAGCCTTACTTCATTGAGAGCGAATTCGGTGGGGTGGACCTTGTCGCCTGGGCGCTGGAGCGGGGCGGTCTGGACCGGGCGCCATTGGAGCTTCGCCTGGCCTTGATGTGCGGCGTCGCCCGCTCGGTGGCCGCCGCCCACGCGGCGGGCGTCCTCCACAAGGACTTGAAGCCGGCCAATGTGCTGGTTTCGCGCGGGCCTGACGGCGGCTGGCGCACGCGCGTGGCCGATTTCGGCAGCGGCTGGATGGCCGAAACCGCGCGGCTCGAGGCGCTGCGCATCACCGATCCTGGGTTCGGCCGGCTGGAGGGCCTGGACGTCCGATCGCTCTCCGGCACCCTTATGTACCTGGCGCCCGAGGTCCTGGCTGGCCAGGCGCCCACGGCGGCGGCGGATGTCTTCGCCCTGGGGGTGATGCTCTATCAGATGGCGGTCGGTGATTTTCGGCGGCCGCTGACCGCCGGGTGGGAGGCGGGCGTTGTCGACCCCCTGCTGTGTGAGGACATCGCCGAGGCTGCCGCCGGCGATCCCGCGCGGCGGCTGAAGAGCGCCGCCGAACTGGCCGAACGGCTGGCGGGGCTGGAGGAGCGGCGCGCAGAGCGCGACCGCTTGGAACAGGCGCGGCGACGGCTCGCCCTGGCCGAACGCAATCTGCAAAGGACCAGGGCCCGCAGGCCTTGGGTGGTCGCCTCCCTGGTGCTGCTCCTGATCGGCGCCGGGGCCAGCACCACTCTCTATGCCCGCGCCGCCCAGGAGCGTGATCACGCCCAGCACCAGACAGCCATCGCCGAGGCCATCAGCCAGTTCCTCGCCGTGGATCTGCTCAGCCGCGCCAACCCGTTCAAAAACGGCGCGCCCGACGAAAGCCTGGTGGGCGCGGTGGAGGCCGTTTCGCCCGACATCGACCGCCGTTTCAAGCACGAGCCCCTGGCGGCGGCGCGGCTGCACCAATCCATCGCCCGCGCCCTCGATCGGCGCAGCGACTGGACGGGCGCGCGGCGCGAATATGACCGGGCCGCCTGGTTCTTCACGCGCGCCGACGGACCGGCCTCACAGGACGCCATCATCGTCCAACTGCAGCTGGCGATGATGGAGGCGCGTTCCTATGAACAGGATAGCCTGCCGCGCGCCAAGGCCATGCTGGCCGAGCAGGAGCCGCGCATTGTCGGCCTGGAGCAGCCCCGACCCGACGTGGCCGTCTGGCTGGCCTCGGCGCGAGGCATGGTCGCCCTGATCGGCGATGACGCAGGTGCGGCGGCGCGCCATTTCAAGGACGCCGCCGACCGGGCCGACAGCCTGCCGTCCTTCGATCAGACCACCCGCCTGACCTTCAAGCAACGCCTTGCCTTCGCCCATATCCGCATGGGCGACGGCAGGACGGCTGAGGCGTTGTTTCGTGGCCTGGTCAGGGACTATGCGGCGCTGGAAGGCCCCGACAGCCCCAATGTGCTGATGGTTCGCCTGAACCTCGCCCAGGCATTGATGATCCAAGGCGAGCATCAGGCTGCGATCAGCGAGGCGAACGCCGTCTACCCCGCTTTTCTCATCAGGCTGGGCCCGACGCACGAGTTGACGCTGCAACTCCTGAGTACGCGCGCGCAGTCCGAAGGCACGTTGATGCGGTGGGACGACGCCATTCGCGATGATCTGGCCGTCCGCGCCATCGCTGTCGCCAAACAGGGGCCCAAGTCCTTCTTCGCCGTCGCCAGCCTCGCCGATGTCGCCACGGCCCAGTGCCGCTCAGGCCGGTTGGTCGAAGGCCTGGGGAATGCCGAGCAGGCGTTTCGCGCCGCCACCGCCGCCTTTGGAGATCGGGCGGCGCTGACCCAGGCGACCGGGTTCACGTGGGCCGGATGCCTCATCGCGGCCGGCCGGCTCCCCCAGGCCGACCAGTTGCTGAAGCCGGTCGACGCCGCCGCCGTGGCGCAATTGGCCGGGGATGCGGACTGGGGCGCCAATCTGGCGCTCGCCCATGCCCAGATCGCCTTCAAGCGCAGGGACTATGCGGGGGCCCGCAAGGCGTTGCCGGCCGCGGCCGCCCTGGCGAAGCCCAAGGCCGATCCCTATCAGAGGAAGGCGCTGGCGGATCTGACCAACGCCTTGGCGACGGTGGGCTGAGGTTGGCGACCGTGCCGATCTCCACAGGCGGCTGGCCGTGCTTGGCCGCGTTTCCGATCCGGTTGCGGATCAGCTGGCGCAGCAGCGCGGCGAGCCCAGCGTTCAATTCCTCGCCAGGGCCCCCTCTGGCATTTCGATGTCGATCTCCAGGGTCGAGACCTGTTCTCCGCGATCGAGCTTGACGATGACCTTGTCGCCGTCGATCGGGAAATGCTTGGCGATCACCGCCAGGATCTCGCGCTGCAGAATCGCGACGAGGTCGGGGTTGCCGGACAGCGCCCGCTCATGGGCCAGCAGGACCTGAAGCCGCTCGCGCGCCACCGGGGCCGAGCGGTTGCGCGTGAAGAAGTTCAGGAAGCTCATGCGACCGCGGCCCTCCTTCCGAACAACCGGCTCATGAAGCCCCGCCGGTCGCTGGGCGCGGTGACTGCGATCGGCTCGCCCAGCAGTCGGCGGGCCGCCTGAACATAGGCGCGAGCCGCCGGCGACGTCGGGTTGTGGAGAGGGATTGGGCAGCCCAGGTTGGAGGCCGTCAGCACGTCCGGGCTTTCATTGATGATGCCCAAGAGCGGAATCGCCAGGATCTCCAGCACATCCTCGACCTTCATCATCTCGCCGCGGGCGGCGCGGGCGGCGTCGAAGCGAGTGAGCAGCAGGTGCTTTTCGAGCTGCTCGCCGTTCTCGGCGCGCTGGGTCTTGGAATCCAGCAAGCCGATGATGCGGTCCGAATCCCGCACCGAGG
>FSWM01000271.1_pt1 | contig 72517 bp, 81 predicted proteins | sample 1637841 | NCBI WGS metagenome assembly FSWM01 (sample SAMEA3914789, study PRJEB12502) | metagenome | biome: forest; material: soil | place: Canada | collected 2011-07-03 | depth 0.3 m | reverse complement strand
TGACTCTTTTCCGCTACCAAGGATGCGGTTCAAAGGTTGGCCCCTCTGAGCCATAACTCAGGCCGCCGGGGCTCATCGCTCCGGCGGTCATTTTTGTGGAGTCTGTGGATCGACGCCCCGCCGGCGCCCCCGCAGCCATCTTGAGGGCGAGGAGCCGATCATGAACAGGCTGACGGGTTTGGCGATGGTCGTCGTCGCGCTGGCGGTGGCCACCTTCGCAGACGGCCAGCCCGCCCCGGGCGAGACCCCGGCGAGTCCGCTGCCGGGATCTGCGCCAAGCGCCCTGGAGCGGGCGCTCGACGAGGCCAGCCCGGGCGACCTGCAGAGCCTGATTTTCCGGTCGTCGAATGGATCGCGGACGGGCGGAATCTGGAGCAGCAACAGCAGCCTCTATCAGGGGACCAGCAGGCGTATCGCCTTCGCCAACGATCCTCCCGACGCAGCCGCCAATACCAGCGCCAGCGCGCCGCCCGGTGCGGTCAGGCTCACCTTCGCCACCGTGCCCGCCCTGGCGGTCAGCGGGGGTTACGTCATGGACCTTACCCATCCCGCGGCCATCGCGCCGGGAACGACCATCTCTGGGTCCCCCACGGCGACGGCGATCACCCTGTCCGCCGGCGTAGCGTCGCCGGGGGTTTCGAGCGGCGATCAGATCCTGTTCTACGGCCCCCGGTTCATGGCCAATCAGGTTCTGCGCGCCGGCTATCTGATCAACGATGGCAGCACGAAGGTCGGCGTCGCCGATCTTGAAGTCTGCAACGCCCTGACATCCTATTCGAAATGCCAGACCACCAACCTTATCGCCTTGAGCACCGCGCGGCATCAAAGCCACGTCCAGCTCAACGCCGTGGAATATGATCTGGAGGCCGCGGATGACACCAACAGCTACGATTCCCTGATGGCCATCGCGGCCAATATATTCGGCGCCAAGGGCGGCACCGTCCTGCAGACCGGCGGGATCGCCGGCGGAAACTGGAATCTCGGCTTCAAGATGGGGGGCATGGCGCCGGCCGGCATCGCCCTGATTGGCGGCGCCTCGGAGCCGTTCGGCTCCCTGGTCGATACGCAAAACGGCGCCTACGGGTATTCCGCCGGCGCCATCCTGCTCAACAACTATGGCGACGGGACCGGGGCCGGCGCGGGCCAGTTCGTCGGATTCAGGGGCACGAGCTGCTGTTCGGCTCAGGTCGAGCTCTATAACGACGGGTCACGCACGTTTCGCGCGGTGAACTTCGGCGGCGGCATCGCGCTGGCGCCCGCCCAGAACTATCCGGTCTCGATCGGCCCGTTTCTGCGCACCACGCCGGTCACCTATGCGGATCTGACGCGCGCCTACGACACCTCGCCCGCCCCCGGCGACCGCGCCGTGATCACCGACGCCACCGCCTGCGCCTTCAATACCAGCGTGTCCGGCGGCGGATCGACGCCGTGCCCGGTGGTCTATCTGGGCGGGACCTGGAAGGCGGGTTGATAGGCGCGCCTCTTGGGGGCGACGACCTAGGGGCGATCTGGACGCTGGTAGCTGGGGGCGGGATCGAACCGCCGACCTGTGGGTTATGAAACCTCAGACCCTGCAATATCCTGAAATCCGTTGAAACGTCCCCCGGATCGCCAAGGCCATAAAAATCAAGGGTCTTGCCTTTCAACGGGTTTCAACCCAAACCACCAAGGTTCGCCCCTTTGTGCCCCATCCGTGCCCCTTTTCACAGATGGGGCACAACTCTTCGGTGGTTTTTGCCATGGCTTCACGCCTCACAGACAAGCAGGTACTCGCGATCAAGCCGGCTCAGGGAAAACGGGCGGAGGTGTTCGACGCCCAGGAGCCGGGCCTGCTGTTGCGCGTCTCCGATGCCGGCCGGCGCACATGGTTCTTTCGGTATCGGTTGCCTGATGGCCGCCAGCCGCGCCTTAAGCTCGGGACCTATCCCGCCACAGGCATTGCCGACGCTCGCGGCAAAGCGCAGGCGGCCCGCCGCATAGTTGAAGCGGGCGATGACCCTGCCGCTCTTGAGCGCAGGGCAGAGGCCGACGCCCGCGCCCAGACGATCCGGACCTTCGACGATCTCGCCCAGGCCTACTTCACAGCCTGCGAGAACGGCACATGGATTCCGAAGGGCAAGCGGAAGAAGGACAAGACCATCGCTTCCGAGCGGAAGCTATACGAGCGCCACATCAAGAAGGAACTTGGTCGCCGCCCACTGGGCGAGATCGGCCGTCCCGAGGTGAAGGCGCTGACGCGGGGCATGTTGGCCGCGGGGATCACGACGCAGTCTAACCATGCTCATGCCCTGATCCGCCAGACGTTCTCCTATGCGGTTGAGGAGGAGCTTGTCGAAATCAATCCGGCCATGGGGCTGGCCTCGCCGGCGCCCAAGAAAGCCCGCGAGCGGGTGTTGTCCGACGCCGAGCTGAAAGCGGTTTGGGGAGCATTCAAAGATCCGGCCTCTGTGAAAGACGAGGAGGGCGATGCGCTTCACATCAGCAAGGGCGTTAGCATCGCCGCCCGACTCACGGCCCTCCTGTTGCAGCGGCGCGCGGAGATCGCCACCATGCGCGCCGATGAAGTGGACCTGGCCCAATCCGTCTGGGTGATCCCGGCCGACCGCGCAAAGAACGGCCGCACTCATGTCGTGCCGCTCGGTTCGGCTGCGGTTGAGCTGCTACGTGAAGCGTTGACGATCAACACTCGGGACGGATCGCCCTATGTGTTCCCGTCCCCCCGAGGTGGTGGAACCAAGCCCATCCATCCCGACGCCCTCACACGGGCCATGGGTCATGTGATGAAGGCGCTGAAATTGCCCATGGCGGGGCCGCACGATCTACGCCGCACAGGCGCCACCATCCTCGCAAGCGAGCGGCTCGGAATCTCACCATTCATCGTCTCCCAGGTGCTCAACCACATCACCGACGCGGGCGGCGGGTCGGCGACGACGCGGCGGCACTACAACGTCCACCTTTACGCCGTCGAAAAGCGTGGCGCCCTGAAGGCTTGGGAAGATCTGTTGCTGGATATCGTCGGGGTGAGAAAACGGCCATCGAACATCAAGCCAATGAAAAAAGCCAATGGGTAGTCGGGGAAACAAATCCAGGGTGAACATCCACGCCAGGGATGCTGAACGCGCCGCTGATGAACGGTTATGGAATGAGCGCAAAGCCGAGGGATTGTTCGCGGGCGGTGCGTATGAGCGGGCCGACGTCGGTGCGGGCGTCAAGGCCATGAACGCTCGGGATTTAGGTCTTGCGCTCAATTATCTTGCAAGCGTTTTTCAGGATGAGGCCTTCAGGACTGCTGCGCTGGTGTTTGAAGCCTACAAACTAGACGATACTGGCGTTGAGGCTGCAGCGAAGCGCTTCCTCAAGTCTGAGTCGCAGACGGTCGAAGATCATATCGTTGACTTGATGCAGGCCGACATTTTGGCGACCCACAAATCCGACATTCAGGCCGCTAGGGACGCTGCCATTGAATATGGTGTCGGTGCGCCGGGACAGTCTCTTGATGCCGTTGTGGACACCCTTCGCAAACTGCTCGGCAAGCGCCATGGAAAGGCACCCCCGAACCGAGAAGCGCTGTCGTGGGGGAACACTGGGCGCCGACTTCGCGTGCGACTTACCGTGTTCGACGCTCCTGACGCCGGGCGGAATTTCAAGCGAAACGGGGTCTCCTTTGACGCGCAGGGCGTTGGAACCGCTCCAGACACAAGTTTTTGGCGTAACGAGATTGCCAGGGGTCGCGCGGAGTTTCGGGGGTTTGCGAAGTAGGCCCTAGTTCTGGGAAAAAAGTCGGAAAACATAACCAGGCGATACGCCTGCCTAACCGGCACCTTTCCTCCATTGACCACGGCCATTCAGGCCAACCGATGGAGGATCGACCTTGCATCCCGCAGAGTTTTCAGCCCAACGCTCACCTGAGCGCTACTTGTCTTGGAACCAAGTTCGCCCGTTGGTCGGCGACATTGGCCGAACCACCGCTTGGCGCCTGGAGCGCCAGAATCTCTTTCCGAAATCCCTATCGGTATCGCCGGGGCGCCGGGCGTGGCGTGAGTCCGACATTCTGGCTTGGCAAGCCCAGCGCGCGTCTGAGCTGGAGGCCGCGTAAACGCGATGGCACAAAACGGCAGAACGCTCGCCCAGGGCCAACCGGGCGAGCGTTCCAAGGTTGTTCTGCTGTCTCGGCAGGAACAATCCAATACCCCGAAACCCTCGTATTTCCAACAGAAATCGCGCCAGTGCCTGGCCGAAGCCCGCGAGCTGATCGGCGCTGACCGCTTCGCAGCCTTGGCCTTGGCCAGCCATTTCGCCGGCCGCATGTCCGCGGGGGCCGCATGAGCACCTCCCCCGACCAGGCCCCCGCTATCGCGGAATATCTCCATTGTGCCCAGGTCCCCGAACTGTTCGGCAACTTGGCGCCGTGGGCTGCGCATCTGAGCGACGAATCCAAGATCCACCACATCGCCGATCGGCTGGCGGTCCACTTCCCGCGGGCGTCCATTGAGGAGTTCACCCGCGGCGTTTCCATCGCCAACGCGGTGCTCGACGCTGACCAGGCCGATCGCTACCACTCCGATGCGGCGGCCAACCCCTGCGCCTGCGGTCAGCCGGGCCTGCTGGTCCTGGTCGACGCCGACCACGTCCCCACTGGCAAGCGCAACTGTTTCGAGTGCTCGGTCATCGAGGCGGCCAAGACCCCCTGCATCAGTTGCGGCGGCCCGATGAACGGCGAGGACGTCTGCGCCGGCATCACCCTATGCGACGATTGTGACCCTGACGAGATTGGCTGGACGGATGACGGGGGCGCCAAGTGATCGCCCTCGCCACCCGCTCCAAGGTCGCCAGCCTGGTCCGCCTGCTTGGCTCTGATCAGGATGGCGAAGCCCTGGCCGCTTGCCGCGCCCTGTCGCGGATCCTCGCCGCCAATGGTAGCGATCTGCACAGCTTGGCCGCCGAAATCGAAGCGCAGCCTTACGCCGTCTCCTCCACCAGTGCGCCGCCGGCCAGCCGCAAACCCTGGGCGACCGTTGCTCGGTGGGTCCACGACCACAGCGACGACCGTCTGTCGGCCCGCGAGCGCGAGTTCGTAGCTGATCTCACGACCTATCTGCGGCGCGGTCGGGAGCCGAGCGAGAAGCAGGCGGAATGGCTACAGAAGATCTACGGGCGCTTGGTCGAGGCCGCAGCATGAGCGCGGCGCTCGCTCCCATCGCCCTGGAGTCCGCCCAGGGCCTGCTTGGACTTGTACTCACGGACAATGCCCAGTTCCGCGAGGTCGCGTTCCTTCAGCCGGAGATGTTCTTTGAGCCGTTCCATGGACGCCTGTGGGCGGCGATCCGGGAAGTTACCGAAGCTGGGCGCCGGGCGGATGGCGCCACCATGGCCGACAAGTTCGCGGCCGACCCGGCGCTGATCGAACTGGGCGGTCTGCGCTACTTGGCTGACCTAATCGACCATGCGCCGTATCGCGGCCACGCCAAAACCCTCGCCGATAGCGTCGTCGACGGCTGGGTGCGCCGCCAGGGCGCCGAATTGCTGCACGCCGGCCGCGCCGACCTTCTGACCCGGCACAATGCCCCAACCGCGGCCATCCTGGGCGGCCTGCGGCAATCCATAGACCGGCTTGAACAGGACAGCGCCACGGGAGATAGCGGCCTCGTGGACGGCTCGGAAGCCTGCGGCGACCTGTTGGACGCCCTGGACGATGAAGCGGTGAGTGGGCGCGAACGCGGCGCCATGACCGGGCTGCGCTGCATCGACCGTCGCCTGCGGGGTTTGCGCCCCGGCTGGCTGGTCACGATTGGGGGCCGTCCGTCCATGGCCAAGTCTGGCCTGATGCGGGCGGCGGCCTATGGATGCGCGGTTCGCAACCCCGAAGCCGTGGTGTTGATCTTCAGCCTTGAAATGGATCGGCGCGAGATCGCCGAGCGCGCCTTATCGTCTGCGACCTATGCGGCCGGCGACGGCATCGCCTATTGCGAGTTCACCGCCGCCCTCGCTCCCTACGAGCGCCAGCGGCTGCGCGGCCTGCGGGCCTCAATGCCGCGGAACGTCCTGATCGACGATCGATCGCGCGTCACCGTCGACGACGTGCGCCGTCGGGTCTGGGCGCTGAAGGCCAAGCGGCCTGTCGCCGCTGTGTTCATCGACTACCTGCAGCTGATGGGGCGCCCCGCCGCCGCCGGCCGGAACGAAACGAGTGTGATTGGCGAGATGACCACGGGCCTGAAGCAGCTCGCCCGCGAAGCCGAAACTTGCGTGGTGATCCTGTCGCAACTGTCCCGCCAGGTAGAAGGCCGCGACGACAAGCGGCCGATGCTCTCCGACCTTCGCGACAGCGGCTCTATCGAACAGGACTCCAACGCCGTTCTGTTTCCGTTCCGAGAGGCTTACTACCTCGAGCGCGCCGAGCCGAAGGACGTCTCATCACCGGAGCACAAGGCCTGGGAGACGTCCTTGGAGCTTGTTCGGCGCCGGATGGACGTGATTGCGGCCAAGGTGCGCGGCGGGGCCGTGGGGACTGACCGCCAGGCCTACTTCGCGGAGTTCGACCACGTTGAGGATGTGGGCAGCGAGTTCGGGGGGCGCCAATGAGTTGGCAAGCGTCGAAGTGGGCCGCGCAACAGTCGGCGGGCTCCATGCCCGCTAAGGCCGCGCTCCTGGTCCTGGCTGAAGCCTCGGACGAAGAGGGGTACACCTTCATCGGTCATGACGAGATCGCCACCCGCGCGGAGATGGGCAAGCGAACGGTGGTCGAGCATGTGCAACAGCTCGAGGCGCGCGGCCTGATCAAGCGCGAACGCCGGTTCAATCCGGCCGATGGCTCCCGGACCTCGAACGGCATCTATCTTCAGCTTGCCCAAGGTGCGGCTCCTGCACTTGGGGCGGCTGTCCAAGGTGCGCCTGCCGCACTTGGGGCCGTCGCCAAAGTGCAGCTCACCGCTCGCCTAAGTGCGGCTGAGCGCGCGCCTAAGTGCGGGAGCCGCACCCTAACCAGTCAAGAACCAGTCAATAACCGTCAGATGGGCGAAAAGCCCTCACGCCGGAAACCTGAAAAGCCTCTTCCCGATGGCTTCCCCGATCAGCCGGCGATCGAGCGCGCGCGGCTGCGCTTCCTGTCCACCGGTTACAACTTTGATCCAATCGGGCAGGCCGAGGCCTTCCGCAACAATGCCCTGTCTCACGACAAGCGCTTTCGGGACTGGGGCGCGGCGTTCAACACCTGGACTGCGAACGCAATCAAGTGGGCCAAACCCGCGGACCGGCTTCCAGTCGTCGCCATGCCTGCAGCGCCGGCCACTGTCGATGAGCAATGGCGCCCGCGGTTCCGATCGCTCCAGGCGAGCCAATTTTGGAACACGACCGATTGGGGCCCGAAGCCCGGCAAGTCTGGTTGCCTGGCGCCCGCCGGGATTCTCGCCGAGTTCGGTTACGGCGATCCGAATGTTGTTCCGATCACGCGAGGGGTGACCGCATGAGCACGCCCAATGATGCGGTGGCCGACGTGATCGGCCGGCCCAAAGCGAAACGTGATCGTCGAACAGGGTGCGATATCCGATCCGAAACACTGTCGATCCGAATGGGTCCCGACGAAATCGAAGATGTTCGCGCCGCCGCAGACATTCGCGGTCAGACTTGCGGCCAGTTTCTCAGGGATAGCGGCATCGCGATGGCCAGGATGCAATTGGCGAGCTCGCCTGAGGCGAAGTTGTTCGACCTGGCGCTGCAGATCCTGGCCGGCGGCGACCTTGGCCCGGAGGAGATCGATGTCTGACGAAGTGAAAGCCTATCGTGACCCTACGGAGGCGGAAAGCCGAGCCATGGCTTTAGCGACGGAGCGTCAGGTTCAAAGACCCACTCGGGCCCGGCTGAAGGTCAAGCAATGCGCCGGCGGCGTATTGCAACTGACCTCAGAGCACGGACAGGTGGCGGGGTGGATTGACCAGCTACAGGAGGCGCTGGGAACCACTAGCACCGATTTTGTCCAGTCGGCGCATTTCCAGCTGGAATCGGTCCTGCGGATAAAGGGCGACGTCCATGCGTCGATGGAGGCCGTCAATTCCAGTCTCGCGCTCATTGAGGCGGTTGGCGCCGCAAACGAGGTGGAGGGGGCGATGGCCGTCCAGATCGCTTGCAACCACGCCGCCTCGCTCAAGATGCTTGCACGATCACAAGCCCACGCTGAGGACGGCCAGACCGAGGCCGCAGCCGCCTATGTCGGGATGGCGACCAAGCTGACCCGGAACATGACGACCGTTATCGAGGCGCTCGCAAAACTCCGCGGTGGCGGCAAGCAGATCGTCGAACATCGCTACATCACCGTAACGGCCGAAAACGCAGTGGTCGGCGACAACACCAGCGCCGTCTTTGGCGGCGTCCATCAAGGGGGTAATTCCAAAAATGTGCGTCAACCCCGTGAATCGCTCGCCATTGCCCACACAGGCGGCGAAACGATGCTTGGCAAAGAACCGGGCCGGGAAGCCCTGCCAAGCTCCGGCCCTGAAGGGGAAATCCCGCTGTCGGCTACACGGCGGATGGAGCCCAGGCGCGCCGCTAGGGCAAGCCAACGGTCGGTTCAAGGACGGGCGCCGAACGCAGGAACTTCAGGAAGCCCGGCGGCTGGTGAGCAAGATGATTGAGAACTGTGATTGATGGTCACTTTGATCCGACGCTATGTAACACATAGAGCCGCTATGTAGCACGGGCAGTTGCCTATATGGCGACTCCAAATACTGTATCTTGGGGTCATGCAATTTGATGTGACGGCACTTGAGGCGGCTATAGGCGATCTGCTTTCAGCGGAATTGGCCTCCGATGCTCGGCAGGCCGCGCAATTGCGAAATTTGGCTCTACCCGATCAATCCGGATCAATGAGCCACGAGGCGGCCGGCGCCGCGTTTGCCTCGGCTCTATTCGGCAGGTTGAGCGACCCGATGTGCACCGCGGGGGGAACCCAGGGCCTCTATGCTGCGGTGATCAGTTGCGAGGGCTCGCCCCTGACGCTGGGGCCGGACGACGCCGGCGCTCATCCGCTCATCGGCCCGTGGGCGTCGCCGAACCTCGGGGAGGCGATCGGCCGCATTTTCTGGGCCGGCGCAGTCCGGGCCAACATCGCGCCAAACACCCCATACGTCACCGGCGTTTCGGTGGAGACCGCGGATGGTGGCGCCCTCGTGAGCGGCGCGCATTTCAGGTTCTCAACGACCAAAGGCGCCGCCGATGTCTCGTTCATTTTTGGTTCGCCGGTCCAGCAGTCGAAGCAAAGAAACACGCGGTTCATCTCGGGCGACGCGTTGATCGATATCGGCATCAGGGCCGCCGAACTGACAGCACGCGCCGAACCCTTCGCTACCGCGATGGCGGATCGTCCAGCTTCATCCATCTCATCGGCGGTGCACTGACATGGGCCTGATCAACCTCAACCAACTCACGACGCAGCCCCAAGCGGCCGGCGGCTCAAACGCCGCCCCCGACCCGAACGCCGACCCCACTGCCTACCTGCGGGCGCTCATCGCCGCGGCAAACCTGCTTCCTCAGGGCAATCCGAACGGTGGCGGCCTGGCTGGCATGATGCAGCCGGATCAGGGCGGCCTAGCAGGGCTGCAGGGTGCCGCGCAGGGTGGGTACAGCCCGGCGCCAAGTCCCACTCCCGCCGCCCCAGCCCACACGCCGATGCCGTTTGTGGCCGCACCCGGCGCCGCACCGCGGTTGCCCTCTGGCGCCCTGGACCCGGAACAAGGTCCCCTGGCGACCGCGTCGATGCAGGGGGCCGCCGGATCGCCGGCGCCCGGCGCAGCACCGCCGCAGGCCGTCCCCCAGGCGCAGCCTCAGCCACAGATGAACACGGGGCCATCCCCGACGCCACCCCCCTTTGATCCGAGCGCCATCGCACCCCCGACCTATGCGCCGCGCAATCACATCGGGGACATATTGGACAATCTGTTTCTGGGGGGCGCCGCTCAGCGGGCGGCACAGACCGAGTATAATCAGCAGGCTACCGACTACAACAATCGGCGCCAGATGGCGTTTCTGAACAGCCTGACGCCCGCTGAGCGGGACGCCTATATCGCCAGCCCGGAAGAGTTCGCCAAGGCGAAGGGCACGCAGTTCGCCGATATGTCCATCGCCGGGGGCGCGACGCGCAGCAAGGGCGACGGGAGCGCTCCATATACCGCGCCGCTGTTTTCGGTCGATCCCGTCTCGGGCAAGCCGATCACGCAAACGACGTCGGGAACGAACGTCGGTCCCTCGCTCGGCGGCGGTTATTCGGTCGACAAGTCCGGCGTCATTGTCTCTTCCCGCACCGGCAAGCCGAGCGGAGCAATCGCCGAATGGCAATCCGATCCGGCCACCAACGAATCCCGTTGGAACACATCGACCTTCCAGCCCTACGGAGACGACAGCGCCGCGGCGCCTTCGGGCGCCCCGCCGCCCCTGCCGACTCTGGGTCAGCCGGCGATTCCGTCGACCCCACCGGGGGCGGCCCCCACGGTGTCGGCGCGAAACAACAACCCCGGCAACGTGCGCCCGTCGCCGAGCGGCGCCTGGCAGGGCCAGACTGGCGTCAGCCCCGAAGGCTTCGCCGTCTTCGACACGCCCGAAAACGGCGCAAGGGCGGCGATGATCAACCTGCGCAACAAGCAGGCCATCCACGGCCTGAACACCACGCAGGACATCATCGGCAAGCCCGGCGTGGGCTGGGCTCCGGGTGGTGTGGATGGCAACGACCCGAGCGCCTATGCCAGCTTCGTGGCCTCAAGGCTCGGCGTGAAGCCGACCGATCCAATCAATCTGCAAGATCCGCACACGCTTGCGACGGCGACAAAGGCGATCTTCGACTACGAGTCCGGCACCCGCAGCGCCCCTCCGGCGGGCTTGCAGCCGGGGGTGCAAAACCCCTATGCCGCCCCCTCGCCCCAGCCACCCGCCGTTGGCCCAACGTCCACGGTGGTCTCCAGGGGGCGAACGACGGTGCAGCTTTCCCCGGCTGATTCCGCCGCGGCAGGCGCGCCGCCAGGCGTAATCCTACAGCGCGACGCTCAGGGCACCCTGACGCCAGTGGTGCAGCGCGCCGCCCTCTCCCTTCCGCAGACGGATCAGAGCTATCTGGACGACCTGAAGGATCAGGCGCGCAAATCGTCGATGCTGGCCTCATATGCCAAGCAGTTCATGTCGCTGCAGGCCAAGAGCGGACAACAGACCGGCGGTTATCACGCCATCCCCGGCGAGGCGTCGATCGAGGGGGCGATTAACCCGACCATCAACAGTCTCGGTCAGCTCTCCAAGACTATGATCCCCTTACAGCGCGAGATTGGCTCCGGGCCGATCCGCATGGGCGAGATCAAGGGGCCGGACGGTGGAATCTGGGGCGGTGACGTTCCCAGGGTCGAAGCCCCCACGGCGGCCAATCAGTTCTCGTCGCAGCAGTGGCAGAACCGGGCGGACCAGCTGACGAAACAGGCCGATTTCTACGACAAATGGGCGGCGGCCAATGGGACGCTCAATGGCGCCCAGGCGGCCTGGGAGCGCCAGAACGGCGGCACGACTTTCAACAACCCCGCCAACTCCGGCCAGGGCGCTGCTCCGGCGATCGGGACGGTGTCCAAGGGCTATCGGTTCACGGGCGGAAATCCCGCCGACAAAGCAAGCTGGGTTCCCGCGACATGACCGGACCATGGGACGACTACGCACCAACGACGGCCGCACCGGCGCCGGCGTCTTCGCAGCCTCAGTCACCCGCGCCTGCGCAGGCGGCACCGGTCTATGACCCCCAATGGAATGTCGGCCGCAACCCGGATGGATCGATCGCCTATGTCGGCCAACCGGGCGGAGGTGGCGTGGGGTCCGACGGTTCGATCACCGTGAATGTCGATGCGTCCTCGAACCCTGACGCCATCAGCGCCTATCTGAAGGCCAACCCGAACGACCCGGCCAACTCGATCAAACCAGCCGCTCCCGTTTCGGGCGCCCCGACCATTTCGCCGCCTCCATTCTCCGGCGGGGGCGCCTCGGCATCGGCTAGCGCTCCGGGCGTCGGCGCACCCCAACCCGGCTCGACCCAGAGCAACGCCAGTGGTGACGGCCCCTGGAGCGACTACGGCAGTGTCGACACGCCAGCGATGACTAGGGCGCGGAGCGACGCGGCGAACCGTGAGGCTGGCGTTCCGGCCTGGGAACGAGCAATCGGCAATGGGTTCGCCTTTGGGGCCGGGGGCACGCTCGACGCTGGCGCGGCGAAGATAACGACGGGGGTTCATAACGCGGTTGCTCACGCGTTCGGACTGCCCGACGCGGGCTACAGCATGGACGATGCCTATAACGCGGTCCGGCAGGCGGACATGGGTATCGACAAAAATTTCGCCACGCAGCATCCAATTCAAGCGGGTACGCTCGGGGTGGTCGGGATGGCGGCCAACCCATTGACCTGGACAGGCGGCGGATATGTAGCCGGCGCAAAAACCCTTGGGGCGACGATAGGTCGAGCCGCCCTCGTCAATGGTGGGATCGGCGCGGCTTATGGCCTCGGAGGCGCTGCTCCCGACCAACACATCAACGGAGCGCTGACCGGGGGCGCTTTGGGTGTCGCCACAGCCCCCGTCGCTCCTTTGGTTGGCGCCGTTGCTGCTCCGCTCGTGAGGCCTGCCCAGCGCTTCGCCACCGATGTAGCGGCGCCATGGGCGGCGAAGAATCTTGGCGCGGCCGGCGCATTGCTGCAAAAGGCCCTCCCTTCCGCCTCCGCCGTGCAAAACCAAGCCGCGCTGGACGCGCTGCGCTCGGTGGGCATAGACCCCGCCACGTTTTCGCTGGCCGATAACGCCGCCATCGCCGCCCACGTCAACGCCGGCCGCAGCGGCGCCGACGCCGCAATGAGCGTGGCTGGCCAGGGACTGCCGGTCCCGGTCCCGATGAGCGTGGGGCAGGTGACTGGCGAGCCGGGCCAGCAGCTCACCGAGAACCTGGCCCTGCGCGGCGCTGGCGGCCCGGTGGGTCAGAACGCCCAGGTCGTGGCCAAGGGCTTCCAGGCGAACCAACAGGCGGCGCTGCGGGGCAATGTCGCGGCGATCGGCGCCCAAATCGGCGGCGGTGTCAGCACGGCGCCCGGCGAGGGGGGCGTGGTGGCCTCGGATGCGCTCAACGCCGGATATGACGCGGCCAAGGCCGGTGTGGACAACGCCTATAACGCGGCTCGCGCATCGGGTCCGGCGAGCCTTCCCACCTATGACGCCCAGGCCTTGGCCGGTAGCGTTGGGACCGCCGTAAAGGACTATGACCCGCTCAACATTCCCAGGGTCACGCGCGAGGTCGGACGCCTCGCTTCGCTGACCACGGGGCCGACTGATCCGGACATCGGCGCACTGTTCGCCGCCCGGACGCGCCTGACCAATCTGAGGGCGAGCAATGACCCGGTGGAAGCCGGCGCCGCCGCTAAGGCGGTTAGCGCCTTCGACCAGGGCATCAATTCCAACCTTTCGAACGCTCTGTTCCAAGGCGATCCGGCGACGGTCAAGGCGTGGCAGGCGGCGATCGGCGCGCGCCGGGATTTCGGCAAGCTGTTCCAGAGCGGCGACCTTGTGGCCAAGCTCACGGCCAGGGAGCCCCGCAGCGGGACGATGCAGCTCGCCGTCGATCCGCACGACGCGACCAATTACATCTTCGGCCGCGCCAATATGGGCTTCGTCGGCAAGGCGAACCTCTATCGCGACCTGAACCAGATGAAGGCCGTTCTCGGGGCCAATAGCCCTGCCTGGAACGCCATTCGATCCGAGACCTTCAATCGCCTCGCCACCGCTGGCGAAGGGACGGTAGAGGCCGGCTCCGCTCAGTTCTCCGGGGTGAAGTTCGCAAAGGCTTGGGCGGGGATGAACAGGGCTGATCCCGCCCTCGTGACCAGCCTCTACACCCCGCAGGAGCAGGCGACGCTCAATCGCTTCGCGGCGGTCTCGTCTCGTGTCACGGCGCCCGTCAAGGGCGGTGACAACTCCAGCAACACCGCGGTCGCGGCGATGACGATGTTGCGCAGGCTACCGTTCATCGGCCTGAAGGCTGTTCCGTTCGTCGGCGAGCATATCGCGGACGCCATCGACAGCGCGGCGCGAACCAGGGCGATTGCGAACGCTACGGTCAGGGCCGCGCCGAGACTCGCCGGCCCAACCGTCTCCGGTCAGTTCGGCAAGGTTGCGCTCAAGCCGATCGTTTCCGGCGCGATGGTCGGGCAGAAGCGGGGACAGTGATCGGTTCCTTGAGATGAATCCGAAAACCGATTGTCGTCCCAATCGAGAGCGCCAGCATGAACATGGCGTCAAACCAATGAGGGCGTCCAATCACCGCGCCCAACGCGCCGCCGTAAAAGAGGAAGAGCGTCAGGCCGGCGCCCGCTTTGAAAATGGCCCGATGCCAACGCGGCGGCGGCTTATACCAGAGCGGTTCACCGTCAGAGCCGAAGCGGCCGGTATAGAACCAGCCGCGGCGCGCAGGGTGTTCATCGCCCACCCGCAGCGGTCCACCCACACGAAACGACACGACGTCAATTGGTGGCGCGGGGTGAAGGGGACCGAAGGCATCGGAGGACATGGCCAGGATTATCAACCAGGACGAGCGGCTTGGCAATTTGGTGAATGGAGTGAAGCGAAATGACGGGTCGAAAGCTGCGCCGACAGGCCAAGCCTGGCGCTGCAACAACAGCGGAAAAACAGCAGATCGGCGTGCCGTTCAAGCCGAGGCAGAGCGGCAACCCCGCCGGCCGCACTAAGGGCGCGCGCAACAAGCTCGGCGAGACCTTCCTGAAGGCGCTGCACGCCGATTTCGCAGAGCATGGCGTCACTGCGATCCAGGCCACGCGCACCCTCGACCCCGCCGCTTATGTCCGCGTCATTGCCGGCTTGTTGCCCAAAGAGTTGAAGGTCGACGGCTTAAGCGACCTCACAGACGAACAGCTCGACGCCCGGATTAAGGTGCTGGCGCACGCCCTCCACCTTTCAGGACTCACTGACGAGCCCAATGATGTGGAAGCCGCAGCGGTCAGTGCGAAGGCGCCGGTACGCTGAGGCAGCGATGACAAACCCGAGGGTGCGAACCGACGGCGATTCGTGAGGGTCACGGTGTGGACGCGGCCGCCGGCTGCCGCGCGGGAATCTTGACTGGAGCCTGATGAAATTGACCGGAAGCAAAATCGCGACTGAGGTCAAAACCTTTATCGTGCAAGGGCTTGCTCGCTTTGACTCTCCCTCGGACGTCTCAAGGTCCGTCAACAATGAGTTTGGGCTGACTGTCAGTCGCCAACGGGTCGAGGCTTATGACCCGACCAAGCGCGCGGGGGCCGGCCTTAAGCGGCGTTGGCGTGACCTTTTCGCGGAGACGCGCAGTGATTTCATAGCCAAGTTGCCATACTCTGGAATCGGCAAAAAATTGGTCCGGCTTCGCGCACTGGACCGCCCGCAGCGTCGTGCCGAGGCGGCCGGCAACCTTGCACTGGCGGCGAAGATCCTTGAGCAGGCCGCAAAGGAGGTTGGCGGAGCGTTCGATCGCCGCGGCGATCGGCGGCCGGCAGGCTTCCGCTAAGGCGGCGAGTTGCCCAATCCTTGCTGAAGGGCTTCGGTGTCCCCAAGGACGAGTTTAGATAGAGCCGCGATCCGGCAGCTTGAACTGAGGAAGGGGGCGCTCGCAAGGCGCCGATGATCATGCAGATTATTTGGACTTATCCGGCCGTTTTTGAGCAATTGGACGGCGAAGTCGTCGTTCGGTTTCCGGACGTCCCCGGTTGCATCACCGGGGCTGAGACAATGGAAGAGGCGCGCGAACTGGCGCCCGACGCCCTTGGGGAGGTGATCCTACACTTCCTCGCCCATGGGCACCCAGTTCCGGCGCCGCGTAGGGCCGCCAAGGGTGAAGAGGCCGTAGTCCTCGACCCCCTCACCGCCGGCCGCGCCGCCGTCGCCAGCATCATGGCTGAACGGAACGTCAGCGAGGCCGCCCTGGCCACTCTAATGCGCCGTGACGAAAAGGTTGTCCGTCGCATTGTGGGCGGAGCCAGGGGCGTGACCATGGATAACGTCACCGCGGCCCTGGAGGCGCTGGGCGCCAGGCCGGCGCTGGAGGTTGAGGTAATCTAAACGCAAAGGGGCGACCCGTGAGGATCGCCCGGTGGGGCACGCCCCCAGGCCCATCTTGTCATCCCGCGATTGATCGGCGAGGTTCAGACTCCTCCCTCTGTTGTAGGCGTCCTCAATGCCCACCGTCAGCGAAGAACCCGCCACCGATTTCGCCCGGGAAGACGCTGAGGAACGCGTCGCGGCGGCACTTCGGGAATTGACAGCCAACCTCATCCGCGTGACCCGCGGCGCCGGCGCGGCGTACGATATTGGGCGCCAGGCGGTTGTATTGATCGAAGCGATGAAAAAGTTCCGCGATGCGGCAGGAGTGTGGCCTTCGTCGGACGGGCTTTCCGCCATGCTCGACATCAGACCCGAACAAAGATTCAGCGGCGAGGACGGCCGACGCAACGCCTTGGCGGGCGCCGAAGAGGTCATCATGCGGGGGAGCCTCCAGATGGCCGCCTCTCGGCTGATGGGGCAGCAGATTCAGGAACGGATGGGTCAGAACGAGATGCGTAAGGGCCTTTCCGAAATCGAAGCGCTTCGCCAAGCCCCACGCAGGGAGACGAAGGCGGAGGCACTGGCTGGCACCAAGGCGTTTGATATTGCCCTTGCCAGGGCGATGGTCCGGCATCCACCGCGTCCGCGCACCACAACAAAGAAGAAGAGCTGACCCCCTCGCGGTGGCGCTCGCCGCGCACCGATCGCTTCAAACGGGCCTGGCAGTCAGGTTTTTGGCGACAGATCCCCGCCCACCGGCTCAGCCAGCGCTTCCGACGGCCAGTCGGCCGGGTCTTTCGGATAGTGGACGCGATAGCTAGCTGGATCAGCCTCTCCACGAACTATGGCGATGGCGTCAGTCAGCCCGGCGACGATGCCTTCAAAGGCGGATTTCTTGCTTGGTTCGTCGGTCACGAGCTTGATCCTCGGTATCGCGCCCTTATAGCACGGCCGCCAGGCGCGCCACAGCCCAGCTAGGACCCGTTTGGCGTGCGGTGTGAGGTGCGAGCCAGCGCGCGCCTCACAGCCGCCCCTGAGCGTCGCCATGAGCCAGCTCGGGAGATCATCGTTTAGAGCGGGCCCAATGCGCGACCACGGCCGGCCAGTGCCAATTGGCCGAGCTCCACGCTGCATGGCGAGCGAGCAAAATATGCCCCTGGGGCACATTAAACTGACAGCCATCGACCGAAGGTATGGCCATCATGGCCACACCTTTCGGTCGTGGCGGCTAGGGTCTGCTCAAAATTGAGCACACCCCGCCGGCTCGGCACTGACCGCGGCGCGCCACAAGCGCCCTACGGCGAGCTGCTTCATCCGAACGGCCCAAGCCTGATTACGGCCGGAAATCCCGGCATTGAAGCGCGGCGCCAAATACCGCCCCCAGGGGTATTTGCTTCACGGTGGAGCAAACCCTAATGGTGGGAATTTCCCACGTTTTGCCACCGACTGCCTGGCGCACTGTGGCTACGCCTAGCCTCCTATGCTCCGCTCAGCCTCATCGATCGAGAGGCTGAATGGGAACGGGTCGTCGGCGGTTCGGCTGTGGGACTTCAGGATCAAGCCCATGCGATGGGCGGTACGGCGCAGTTTCGCTTCTTTTGCGGCAAGGATCATCGCTCTCCAAGTGAGATTATTATTAGGAAGACGGGCTTCCGCGATCTCGCTTGATGCCTTGCGATGCCTTGCCCCGTCTCGGATCAGGTCGACCGAGCGAATGGGACTGTCATATGCTGATCGCCGGAGATGCTAAGCCTGCTCGGACGGCGACGGGTCTCAGTTTGAAAATCCTAAAGGCCATCTCTATTTAGGTGATGCGCTCTACCGGCACCTTGACGGATGGATAGGTGACGAATGAGCCCTGGAGCGCGGGCCGTCGCTAATCCGCCGAGGTGACCCTCGTCACGTCTCCATATCCCGGAGCCGTGAGGTAAGATGAACATCGGAAAGTGGATCGCGTATTTGCGATTGGCCAGAGAGGTCGCATTGCTCATACGCGATCTGGCGAAGATCGCATTTTCGATATTGCAGTAGGCGTAAGGGTGGGGCTTCGGCCCCGCCCTAGTGCTCCCGCTTCCTGTAGCGGCGACCTTCCACGGACGCCATGCTTGTCAACGGCCTCGATTTTCAAACTGACACACTACCCCAGCCCTTGCAGCCGTAGATTTTCTCCGCTCACTATGGGCGCGGCGGGAATGGAGAGGGCATGACGAAACCGACAAAGCCCAGGAAGCCGGCCATCTCTCGACGCAGAGCAGTACCCAAGGTGCCGCCTCGTTTGGAGTTCCTGCCGCAACCGTGGCGGCCTCACAACGAAGCGAGCCCAACTAAGTGGATTGCCTTGATATTCGCGAATTTCGGCCGCTTTGGACTTGCGGATGAATATAGCTGGCAAAGCCTGCTAAGGCCCGTCGATCGCCAGCCGCTAGGCGACCTCCTTATGTGGCGCGACGATTTTCCGAACGAGGCTTACGCGTTGCTCGTTGATCCGTTTCGTTTGGACCTTAAGGTCTTGGCCGAACGAATCCGGGACCGGCAAAGTCACAAGCCGCGCATAGAGATTTATCTGGAGATTACAAAAAAGCAGAACCTGACCGTCAGGTGGCAGCCCTCAGGTTTTAATGCCGCTTATTGGTCCTTGGAGCGCAGCTCAGGCCGCTACACCTCCAACCTGCTGGACGGCAAAGATTTCGATAGGTCGCCTGACTTTCGCTGGTTCACCGGCAACGAAGCGGCGTCCTGGAACAGTCGGGCATCGAACGAGCTGATGTATATCCGCGGCGTGGGCGACATTGAAATCGACCCGATGGACGGTTGGCCAACGCCCTACAATTGCGAGGTACTGTCGGCGCTGCTGATTTGCGCCGTGCGCGCCGGGTTCAATTCCATGGTGAACGGCCTGAGGGAAAGCTTCGAAGTCACGCTCCTGAACGACTTCAGCTTCGGCTTCGCTCCCGGGCCGGACGATAGCCCAAATTGGCCTCACGGGATCGTCACGGGCTGGCGCCTGACAGACATTGCCCAACCGAATCGCGAGGCGTCGGCCAATCCCCGCGATTTGCCCAGCGCTGACATCCATCCATTCCCCGCGCCAGGCAAAGGGCGCAGCTAGAGAAGGTCTGCCGGCTGCGTCGTCGCGTCCGTGTGGTGGTCACTGTCTCGCCGGGCGCGGGTTGCCGGTCCTGCCATTGGCGCAAGCCAGTAGGCGTGGCCGCGATCTCGCAGCCGATCTTGTGTATTGGCAATTCGCCGCGGTCGGCGCGCCGCTGGGCCTCTTCAACGGTCAGGCCGGCAAACTGGGCGACGGCGTCCCAGCCGACGATCAGTTCGGGCTCAGCGGTCATGGTGGCGGCCGGTCTGGCGATTGATGGGGATCGAGGAGGGGGTCTGCTCAATTTTGAGCAAACCCCCGAACGGGCTTGAAGATCAGTTGCTCTCCAGCCACGCCATCGCCGCCTCATAGCCGCGGACGTCTTCCTCATCAGGCCGCAGCCCGCGAACGAACGACAGGCCGACAGCGTGCAGCTTGGCCATCGCGTCAGCGCGCGACCTAATCGGGCCGACCAACACCGCCTCTTCCATGTCGAACACGCGCGCGTAGGCGGCCTCAGCCTCAGCGTCGCCAGCGGACTCGCTGCGACTGCCCGCTGTAGCGTCGAGGTGAGCGACCATCGCTTTGGCTTTAGCCCAGATCTCGGCAATGCCGCCCGCCGCGAAGGACTGGGCGCCGACGGTCGCCAGGGCGGTAGTGGCCAGGGCGGTAATGGCCAGGGCGGTTCCGGCGGTGGCGGCGAGCATGTTGCGGCGGGTGGTTTGGGCTGTGTTCATGGGATTCTCCATTGGAAAGGCAGGGCGCGCCGGGGTGGCGCGCGCCGTTTGGTGGTGGTGCAGGGGTCAGCCGCCGAGACGCGCCGTGGTGAGCGCGGCCTTGAAATCAGCCTGGCGAGCAAGCGGAGCTGTAGAGGTCAGGCGCTGCTGCGGCGAGCGGATCATAGACGGGGCGACACGGAGCACGCGGAGGGCGGCGTTGCGAGCCTTGGCCGCCTCGAACTTCACCTGACGCCACGCCCAGGTCAGGCTCTGGGCGAAGGTGCGGCCGTCGCGGATCTGGCGGCCCTCGCGGAATATGACCCAGGCGGTGTTCATGACCGTGCGGCGGGTTTGGTTGGTGGTGGTCATTGCGGCGCGTCCATTTGGCTGATACCTTGGGATCATATTGATGATCCTTTTGGATCACGTCAACTGATCTTTTTGGATCAGACGGGGGCCGCGTGAAATCCGAACAGCTGCGAGCGGGGCGAGCCCTAACCGGATTGAGCCAAGCGGAAATCGCCGTGGCGGCCGGGCTTTCCATTCCCACTGTAAAGCGCTTGGAAAGCGGCAATGGCCCCAGGGTGACTGACGACGCTCGACGTCGATTGGCGGCGGCGCTTGAGAGCGCAGGCGTGATCTTCATCGAGGAGAACGGCGAGGGGCCGGGCGTCCGGCTACGGAAGGGGATTTAGCCCGATGGCGAAGTATCTTGATTTTGGCGTGACCATGGATCCCAAAGTCTGCGAGCTGTTCGGAGAAGATCCGTGGTTCGCCCTGCCGCACCGGATGATCGAGCTGGAGGCACCGCTCCTGCCGAAGGGAGGCGGCGAACCGTCAATCCGCCTCCTCATCAAATTTGGCACGCCCAAGGCGGAAGTGCTGGCGATGTTCGCTTTATTGGAGGACCGCATCCGGAAGCGGACGCCAGATCACGAAATGCCCGTGGCTGGCGTGGTCAACCTACGTGATCACAAGTTGGGACGCTGAGGGTAGCTTCAAAACATCGGCCCCGTGCACTGGCCGTTGAGCATCTGGCCGTGACATGTCATCGGCTGCGAACCGTTGGGCATGATCGAGCCGTGGCACACGCCCATCACCACGGCGCCAATACACTGGCTCGGGCTGTAGACGCGAACGCCATCCGATGGGGCGTCTGCAACGACTCCAGTCCCAACGCGTGCGCCCTGACCATCCCGCCGGGCAACACTGTCGAGATATGGGCGAATGGTCTCAAGGTAGGCCACGCCAGCAATGAACCGGCTCCGTTGAGTCGGGTCCGCTAATACTGCCTCATACTGTTTCGGCGTGAGGGCCCTGACGAAGTCAGCCAATTGGATCCGATAGTTTTCAGCCATCCGCCGAACCTCATCGTCCCTCGCTCTTTGGAACGCGCCGCCCAGAAGCAGGCTGTCCAAAACGTCGCCGACGTGATTTCCAACCTTGAGCGGCGGGGGCGCTATTGGAACCTGCGGGACAGCGGCCGAAGCTGGCTCTTGAGCTGTCGCCGGACACGTCAGCAGCAACGACAGAGCGATGACGACGAAACCGCACCTTGCGAACACCACAAGTCCCTCCCCAGATGCACGCCGGCCAAGTGCGCGTGCGGCGAGAGTGTCATCCATTGATCAACATGGGAACAGGCTATGCGGGCGGATCGATACGCTATTGGCGTATTTTTTGGGGTTTGACGCGATACGCCGCTAGCGTACTATCGACCTATGACTAAGCGAACTGATCTGGGCCTTAAAATCGAGACTGGTCTACGCGAGGCCATCGCCCACGCGCGCGGCGAAATCGCCCTGCCCACCCGCATCGTTGAGCCCATGCCGGCGTCGCGGGTCCGCGAAATCCGCAAGGCGCACGCCAAGAGCCCAAAGGACTTTGAGCGGCGCTTTGGTGTGCCCGCCCGAACCCTTGAGGGGTGGGAGCAGGGGCGCAAGATCGACGCCGCGCACCGGGTGCTCCTGACTGTAATCGAAAGGGCTCCTGAGGCGGTCGAGGCGGCCCTTTCGGCACCGCTGACCAGAGGCGACATCAGCATCACTCCCGGTCAAGTCGCGGCAAAATAGTTCCAAACCTGGGAACAAACCCGTTGTTCCCGGGTTTGGAACATGATACATAATGCCCATGAGACTGATCGCTCGCAACAATATTGATGATTTCGCTGCCAAGCACCCTACAGCAACGATTGCGCTTGGGAGCTTTGTCGCCATGGTAAAGGCGGCGAAGTGGCAAAGCATGAATGATGTTCAGGCGGCATCTTCCACCGCCCGCCCATTGAACGGCGTGCGCGTTCGTTTCGAGATCGGCGGCGGAAACTATCGGCTGATAGCCCACGTTAACTTCCACTATCAAATCGTCTTCGTTAAATTTATTGGAACTCACGCAGAGTATGACAAGATCAACGCGCTGACTGTCTCAATGTTCTGAAGGAAAGAGAACATGCACATTCAACCCATCACCGACGACGTGTCGCACCGCGCGGCGCTCGCACGCATCGACGAGATTTTCGACGCCGAACCCGGCACCCCGGAAGGGGACGAGCTTGACGCGCTGGCGACCCTCGTTGAGCACTATGAAGAAAGGCGCTGGCCCATGGCCGCACCTTCACCTCTTGAAGCCCTGAAATTCGGGATGGAGCAGCAAGGAATGACCCAGGCGGATCTTTCCAAGCTCCTAGAGTCTCGCTCGCGCGCATCCGAAATCCTGACTGGCAAGCGCGAGATGACGCTTGACCAAATCCGGCTGATCGCGAGGACGTGGCATATCCCGGTTGCGCTCCTCGTGGGCGCGGATGAGAGGGCTGCGGCCTGAAACGACAAAAGCGCGCGCCGGCCGGAGCCAGGGGCGAACGGTGGATGTGGCGCACCGACCGGGGCTCGAAATTGAAGCGCCCAGAGCAAGATCGTCCTACGATGAAGGCGAAAATGATGGCCATGCGGCACGCCCCGGCCTTTCCAGGATCGACTTGAGGCGCGGAACCGGCGACCACATCCACCCTTCCCTACTAGGCTGCCTATTCAGGGATTGGCGAGCTGGGGGGCGGTGTTTGCTTGCGGCATCCCGTCGCGCCCCAGCAAATCCCGCCCGGCCGTGCCCCATGCGTGCCCCATTCGCGACTCCGGCAAAGCGGGTAGCCACTAAGCTATTGAAAAACTTGGTAGCTGGGGGCGGGATCGAACCGCCGACCTGTGGGTTATGAATCCACCGCTCTAACCATCTGAGCTACCCAGCCGCACGACTGCCGTCGCAGCGAGCGCGGGTTTATAGGGGGATGATCGCCCGGCTTCAAGCGGCTTGGCGGGGCGGCGCCGATCGGGGAGATTGGCGCGCCGTCCGCCGGGGTGATTCCGCCATGATCCATATCGTCACCCAGTGCTTCTTCCCGGACGTGGGCGGCATCGAGGGGGTGATGACGGGCCTGGCCGATCATCTGGCGGCGGCGGGCCATGCGGTGCGGGTGTTCGCCGATGGCGACGCGGCCGACGCGGCTGGCGATGGCGCCAAACCCTATGAGATTGAACGATTTTCGGGGCTGAAGGCCTGGCGGCGGCGGCGCAAGCGGTCGGCTGTCGCCAGGGCGCTGAGCCGCCGGCCCGCGCGCGGCGTGTTCGCCGATTCCTGGAAAAGCCTGGCGGCGATCCCGGGCGGCGTGCGGCCGATCGTCATGCTGGCGCACGGATCGGAATTTCCGCGGCCCGAGGCGCTGTCGGCCGCCAAGCGCGCCCGGCTGATCGCCGCCGTCGCCCGCGCGGACGTGATCCTGGCCAGTTCCGACTTCACCGCCGAGCGGGTGAGGGCGCTTGTGCCTGAGGCGGCGGATCGCCTGAGGATCCTGCCGCCGCCGATCGAGGCCCAGGCCCCGCCGAGCGCCCTGGCCGTGGCCCAGGCCAGGGTTCTGATCGGCGGCGGCGCCCCGGTGATCGCCACCCTGGCCCGGCTGGAGCCGCGCAAGGGGGTGGACATGGTCCTGCGCGCCCTGCCGGGCCTGTCTCGGCGCCATCCTGGCCTGGTCTATGTGGTGGCCGGCTCCGGGGAAGACGGCCCTCGGCTGAAGGGCCTGGCCGAGGCCCTGGGGGTCGCCGACCGCGTGCGTTTCACCGGCCGCATCAGCGACGATCTGCGTGCGGCGGTGCTCAGCGCCGCCGATATCTTCGCCATGCCCGTGCGGCGCGAGGGGGCCTCGGTGGAGGGATTTGGCCTGACCTATGTCGAGGCCGCCTGGTATGGCGCGCCGGCGGTGGCTGGGCGCGAGGGGGGCGCGGCGACCGCCGTGCTCGACGGCGAAACCGGCCTCCTGTGCGACGGACAGGACGCGGCGGCGGTGGAAGCCGCCCTGGGCCGGCTGCTGGACGACGAAGCCCTGCGCTCAAAGCTCGGCGCGGCGGCGGCGGCCCGGGCGCGGGCCTTCACCTGGGAGGCGCGGCTGGCGGACTATCTGGCGGCGCTGGACGCGGTTTAGAGACGTTTTATTTTAGGTCGAGCCGGCCAATCTCACGCCGCTCTTCCCGGCGAATGCCCATAGGCGCTAAGTTTGGATTCTGGCCAAGAAACACCTCGCGCGAAGGGAGAGGGAGGGGCCCGCGCCGCAAGGCGTGGGAGGGTGAGGGGTTGCGGTTTTTCAGGATGGATATGAGAGGCCTTACCCCCTCATCCTCCCCTTCGCTTCGCGAACGGGCCCCTCCTTCTCCCCATGGGAGAAGGTAGGTTCCACCGCCCCAGCCTAACTTAGCGCCTATGGGCGAATGCCGGGAAGAGCGGATCAAAAGCGATTCCATCAATTCGCAAGCCGTTTTAGAAAAACTCCGCCAAGGCCGCACGGATCCGCTCCAGCGGGCTGACGCCGGCCGACGGGAAATCGAACTCCAGGCCGGTGATGGTCTCGAACGCCTGGATATAGACGGCCGCGGTCTCCACGATCACCTCCGGCGGAATGGGCGGGATCGGGTCCTTGTACGGATCGCAGCGGGCCACCACCCAGCTGCGCACGAAATCCTTGTCGAAGCTTTCCGGCGCCTGGCCGGCGGCGAAGCGCTGGGCATAGCTCTGTGCGAACCAGAAGCGGCTGGAATCGGGGGTGTGGATCTCGTCGGCCAGGAGGATGCGCCCGCCGGAGTCCACGCCGAATTCGTATTTGGTGTCGGCCAGGATCAGGCCGCGCTCGGCCGCCAGGGCCTGGCCCCGAGCGAACAGGGCCAGGGCGTAGCGCGACAGGGTCTCCCACTGGTCCGCGGTCAGCAAGCCCTGGGCGATGATGTCGTCGGCCGTCAGGGGCTCGTCATGGCCGCCATAGTCGGCCTTGGAGGTGGGGGTGATGATCGGCTGGGGCAGCTTCTGGTTCGCGGCCATGCCGTCCGGCAGGGTGTGGCCGTACATGCGCCTCTGGCCGGTCTTGTAGAGGGTGAGGATCGAGGTGCTGGTGGTTCCGGCCAGATAGCCGCGCACCACGATCTCCACCGGCAATATGGTCAGGGTCTTGCCGATGACCACATTGGGATCGGGATAGGCCAGGACGTGATTGGGGCAGATGTCCTTGGTCGCCTCGAACCAGAACCGCGCGGTCTGGGTCAGCACCTGGCCCTTGAACGGGATCGCCGCCAGGATCTGGTCGAAGGCGCTGATGCGGTCGCTGGCGATGATGATCCGGCGGCCGTCGGGCAGGTCGTAATTATCCCGCACCTTGCCGCGATAATGGTTGGGCAGTTCGGGGATGGCGGCGTCCGCCAGGACGTCGCCCGCGCGGGCCTTGAGGGTCGCAAGATCCATCCTAGAGCTCCTTCAGGCCAAGGCGGCCTGCGACCTCCTCGCCGATGGCGAGGGACGAGGTCAGGCCGGGACTTTCGATGCCGAACAGGGCGACCAGGCCCTCCAGGCCGTGGGCCGCGGCGTCGTCGATGCGGAAATCGGGCTGCGCTTCACCCGGGCCATGCAGCTTGGGCCGGATGCCGGCATAGTCGGGGCTGAGGGCGCCATCGGGCAGGCCGGGCCAGAAACGGCGGATATAGGCGGCGAAATCGGCCGCCCGGGCCGGATCGACCCTATAGTCCTCGGTCTCCACATAGCTGAGGTCCGGCCCGAACCGCGCCTGGCCGCCCAGGTCCTTGCGGTAGTGCACGCCCAGGGCGCCCTTGATCGGCGGCGGATAGATCAGCCGCTGAAACGGCGGGCGGCGGCCCTGCAGCACGAAATAGATCCCCTTGCCATAGTGCAGGCTGGGGATGCCGGCCTTGGGAAAACCCTCGATCAGGCCGGCTGTGTGCTGCGCGCCCAGGCCCGGCGCGGTGACCAGATACCGGCAGGTGAGCTCGGTGGCGTCGGCTCCCCCGGCGCGCACGCGAAAGCCGCCGCCAGACAGGGCCTCGGCGCCGTCAAAGGGGGTGGAGACCACCACCGCCCCGCCGCGATCTTCGATCTCGCCTTGCAGGGCCAGCATATAGCCGTGGCTGTCCAGAAGTCCGCTCTGCGGCGAGGTCAGGGCCATCACCGCCTTGAGTTCGGGCTCAAGGGCATGGACCTGGGCGGCGCTTAAGGGGGCTATGTCCTCCACATCATTGATGTGCGCCTGCTTTTCGATGGCCTCCAGCCGCTCGATCTCGGCGGCCTCGGTGGCCACCACCAGCTTGCCGCAGCGGTCATAGGCCACGCCATGGCTGTCGCAGAAGGCGTACATCGCCCTCCGCCCCGCGACGCACAGCCGGGCCTTGAGCGAGCCGGTCGGATAATAGAGCCCGGCATGGATGACTTCGGAGTTTCGCGACGAAACCCCCTGGCCGATCGCCCGCTCCTTTTCCAGCACCGCGACCACCAGGCCGCGCCGCGCCAGGGCGTAGCCCGTGGCCAGGCCCACAGCCCCCGCGCCCACCACCACCGCGTCGAAATCGAAGGCCGCCGGGGTCTCGCTCAAATCCGGTCCCATCCGTTTAAGGGGGTCAAGCTTGTCAGAACCGCCGCTGATGTCCCACCCGGACGCGGGGATCAAGCAACCTGTTGCTATGGGCCTATCTCGCGGCAGGGTGGGATAGCCGCTGTGCGAAATTATTGGTTGCGATCTGGACCGATTCCAGGCTCTTTCCGCACGAACCACCCGGCGATCCGCCTTTAGGAGATAAAATCTTGCCCGAAACGCTAGACGCGATCGACGCCAAGATTCTCGATCTGATCCAGCACAACGCCGCCCTGTCGGTGGCCGAGATCGCTGATCAGGTGGGGCTGTCCTCCAGCCCGTGCTGGCGGCGCATCAAGCGGCTGGAAGACGCCGGCGTCATCCAACGCCGGGTGACCATCCTCGATCGGGAGAAGCTCGGCCTGGGTTTCGAAGTCTATTGCACGGTGAAATTGACCCTGCCGACCAAGCAGAACCTCGAGGCGTTCGAAACCGCGGTGGTGGTGTGGCCCGAAGTGTCCCAGTGCGCCACCGTCACCGGCTCGGCCGATTACGAGCTGCGCATCATCACCCGGGACATGCACGCCTTCGACGATTTCCTGCGCGACAAGTTGCTCTCGCTGGGCCTGGTGTCCAATATCGAAAGCCGCATTGTCGTGCGCAGCGTGAAGAACTCGACCGCGGTGCCCCTGCGCCTGGTCAGTCCGCACCTGGAGGACGACGCCTAGAAACAACCCCGCCGGAGCCGTGCCATGATCGAACTCGTCATCGACCAGCGCCGCCGCGACCTGGGCGGGTTCGAAGTGGGCAGGGTCCTGCCCTTCGCCAAGCGCCGCATGGTCGGGCCGTTCGTGTTTTTCGACCACATGGGGCCGATCGACATGCCGGCCGGGGTGCCGCGCAGCGTCGACGTGCGCCCGCATCCGCACATAGGCCTGTCCACCGTCACCTATCTGTTCGAGGGCGAGATGCGCCACCAGGACAGTGTCGGCTCCGACCAGGCCATCCGGCCGGGCGAGGTCAACTGGATGACCGCCGGGCGCGGCATCACCCATTCCGAACGCTTCGACGGCGCGATCCGCGACCACGGGGGGCGCGTGCACGGCATCCAGGCCTGGGTCGCCCTGCCCAACGCCCTGGAGGAGACCGATCCCGCCTTCGCCCATCACAGCGGCCAGGACCTGCCCACCTATGAGGGCGATGGCCTGTGGGCGCGGCTGATCGCCGGCAAGGCCTTCGGGGCCGAGGCCAAGGTCCCGGTCTATTCGCCGATGTTCTACGTCCACTGGGAGTTGCAGCCCGGGGCCAAGGCGGGACTGCAGCCGGAATATCCCGAGCGCGCCGCCTATGTGGCCAAGGGCCTGGTCGAGGTCGACGGCCACACCTATCACGCCGGCCAGATGATGGTCTTCGCCCCCGGCGAGACCGTCCTGATCACCGCGGTCGAGCCCTCCACCGTGATGCTGGTGGGCGGCGAGCCGGTGGGCGAGCGGTTCCTGTTCTGGAATTTCGTCTCCTCGTCCCAGGAACGCCTGGAACAGGCCAAGGCCGACTGGGTCGCAGGCCGCTTCACCCTGCCGCCCCACGACCACGACGAGTTCATCCCCCTGCCGGACGCGCCACCCGCAGAGCCGAAGCCGTAGGCGGATCGCCAAAACCTTACGCCTGGCGCCCCGTATGGCGCGCCGTCGCCCAGCCTACGGTATGGCGGCTATCGGGGAAGATGCGCGCGGCGGCACACAGCCTGGACCCATTGCCGACTTCCCCCAAACTTCGTCATCCCGGACGCAGCGCTCGCAGAGCGCGGAGATCCGGGACCCAGCAGCCCCGGCCTCGACGCGGCCGTGCGTTGCTGACATCCGCGGCGGCGCGGCTAAATTTGGCCCATGTAGGTCTCAGCGTCTGGAGCTCGGATGCTGGGTCCCGGATCTGCGCGCTCTCACGAGCGCTCCGTCCGGGATGACGACCATTGGGGGGCGCGCGGAGGTTTCCGCTTTCCACCCCCTCTCCGAAATTCGGAACGGCCGCTGCTGGACGTGGTCATGCGGCCACTCGACCGCTGGCGGCCTTTCAGGGTCGGAACCAGGCGTCAGCTTCCCACCCCTAGAATCGCGTCAGGTCTGTCTGGACCAGCGCCGGCGCCCCCGGGGCCACCCGTTCACAGACGCCCTGGGCGTGGCCGGCGTCGGCCAGGGTCACCTTGCACACCACGGTCTGGGCGAACAGGCCCTGGCTGGGGCTGCTCAGCTTCAGCGCCAGCCACTGTTCGGGCAGGGGGCCAAGCGCCACGCAGACCGTCCACGCGTCGATCACCTGCAGGACCGGGCCGCGGATCAAGGCCCCCGCCGCGGGCGGGCTGGCGCCGCAGGCCGCCGCCGATCGCGCGGCGCCCGGCGCGGCGAAGCCGATCAGCAAGGCCGAGGCGGCGGCTGTGAGTCTGCGGATCATGGCGGATCGCGGGTCTTTCGGCTGGCGATATTTCGAGACACGGGGGCGTCCTGCGCCCCGCCGCTGCATAGGCCGGGCCGGCGTGTCGAAAATCGCGAGGTTTCGGGTCAAGCGATCGCGGGGCGTCACTCTCGCCACGCGATGGCTGCTCCTCGCACGCCGGCGGGCGCGCGCACTATGACCTGGGTCACAAGGCTCGGGGCCAGGTGGAAATTTCCGTCAGTTCAGCCTATCGCCCCAAGTCCCAACCGCGCGGCCTTGAGAAACACGCTGGGCAATCCCTCCAGGTCCGCCGGCGCCGACCACAGCACACCGTCGAATTGGGCGTCTCCCTCGGCGCGCCAGACAGACAGGGTCAGGGCGAAATGGGTGAAGACATGCTCGATTTCGCCCACCTGGCGCCAGGCCTGCGGCGCCGGGGCGGCGGCCCGGACCTCGTCGTCGCTCCACGGACGGGCCCGCCAATCGGTGGTCGGCAGGCCGAGCATACCGCCCAGAAGACCCTTGGGCGGCCGGCTGACCAGGGCGATCCGCCGCCCCCGGGTCAGCAGAAAAGCCGCCCCATGACGGCGGGGGCGGTCGGCCTTGGGCGTCTTGCGCGGATAGGACTGTGGGTCGCCCCCCGCCCGGGCCGCGCAGGCGCCGGCAAGGGGACAGGTCTCGCACAGCGGCGCCTTTGGGCGGCAGATCGTGGCTCCCAGATCCATCAGGGCCTGGGCCCAGTCGCCGGGCCTGTCCGCCGTCACCAGTTCGCCCGCCAGCGCCTTCAGGGCCGGTTTGGCGTCCGGCAGCGGCGCTTCGACCGCATAGAGCCGGGCCATCACCCGCTCGACATTGCCGTCCACCACATTGGCCGCCTGGTCATAGGCGATGGCCGCCACCGCCGCGGCGGTATAGGCCCCGACCCCGGGCAGGTCCCGCAGGCCGGCCTCGTCGCCCGGAAACACACCGCCATGCCGCTGCGCCACCGCGCGGGCGCAGGCCAGCAGGTTGCGGGCGCGGGCGTAATAGCCAAGCCCGGCCCAGGCCGCCATCACCTCGGCATCGGCCGCCGCGGCCAGGGCGGTGACGCTGGGCCAGCGCTGCAGGAATTTCAGGAAATAGGGCGTGGCGTGCGGCACGGTGGTCTGCTGCAGCATCACCTCCGACAGCCAGACCCGGTAGGGATCGGCCCGGCGCACCCCGCCCGGCCCGACCCGCCAGGGCAGCTCGCGGGCGTTTTGGTCGTACCAGGTCAGCAGGCGGCGGCGGATCTGGGCTTTGGCGGACATCTTGTCCCTGCAGGGGGTTCGCTTCCGATATTCTGTCGCGAGACTCGCCGCGGGTCAGCGGCTATCCTGTCCCACATGGCGCGCCCCCTGCCCAGCCTCGACGAAGCCCGCCATATATTGGCGACCAAGCGCACGCGTCCCCAGCGGCGCGCGCCCGTGGCGGCCAACCGCGCCCTGAACGCCCTGATCAAGAGCCTCGACGAGCGGTTCGGCCGCGGCCCGGACGGGTTGAAGGCGCGGTGGCGCGAGATCGTCGGCGAGGCCCTGGCCGCCCGCACCGAGCCGGTGAAGCTGAGCAAGCCGCGCAACGGCGGCGGCGCGGCTCTGGAGCTGAAGGTTGACGGCCCGGCCGCCGCCCTGATCCAGCATCAGGCCGCCGACATCCTGGCCCGGGTCAATCTGTTCCTGGGCGACGGCGCGGTGGAGCGGCTGCGCATCGTCCAGGGCGTGATCCGCCGCACAGCCCCCGAAGCCCAGGCCAAGGCCGCCCAGGCGCGCCGGCGCAAGGCCAAGCCGCTGGACGCCGCCCAGGAGGCGGAGCTGGAAGTCGGTCTTGAAGCCGGGCGCGCGCGCGGCGCCAATCCGGCCCTGACCGAGGCCCTGCGCCACCTGGGCCGCGAAATCCTGCGGCGGGAGAGCTGATCGGTTTCACTTGCGCCGTTGACAAGCTGGGCGCGAGCGGCGATGCCCGCCGTCTGGGGCTCAAACAAACGTCACCGCCAAAGGCAGGAATTCGCCCATGGGTCTTTTCAATCGCCGAACCCTCGCCGTCGCCCTGGTCCTGGCCCTGGGCCTGGCCGGTTGCGACAAGCTGTTTCCGCAAAAATCAGCGGTGACCGCCGACGACATGAGCATGGGCAATCCCGCCGCCAAGGTCACGGTGATCGAATACGCCTCGGCCAGCTGCCCGCACTGCGCCCGGTTCAACAACGAGGTGTTTCCGGCGTTCAAGGCCAAATATATCGACACCGGCAAGATCAACTATGTGTTCCGCGAATTTCTCACCCCGCCGGCGCAGTTCGCCGCTGCAGGCTTCCTGACCGCGCGCTGCGCCGGAAAGGATAAATATTTCAGCGTTCTGGACGCCGTCTATCGCGGCCAGGAGGCCATGTATCAGTCCAACGATTTTCGCGGCGGCCTGCTGCGCATCGCCCAATCTGTAGGCTTGAGCGAACAGCAGTTCAACGCCTGCGTCACCGACGACAAGGCCCTGACCGCCCTCAACGACCGGGTCCAACGCTACGAAACCAAGGACAACATCACCGGCACCCCCACCTTCATGGTCAATGGCAAGAAGTTGGACGGCGAGCAGACCCTCGCCAGCCTCGACGCGGCGATCGCGGCGGCTCAGGCGGGGAAATAGGCGCGGGCGACCGCCTTTTGTCGCGACAGGGTCTTCCCGGCGCGGACCGTCACGACCGGCGCGGCGATGACGCAGGGTTGCGGCGCACGAAATCCGCCGCAGCTTGCGCGCCATGCTTAAGACTCGCCAGAATCGGGGTTTAATCCGCGGTCTGACCTTGGATCGGAACCAGAGGGCTTTGTCCGTTGCGCCTTTTCAATTCTAGAGCGGTCGCGCTGCTGGGGGCCTTGGCCGTGCTGGCCATCAGCGGCGCCGCCAGCGCGGCGCCCGACTGGCGGGTCGCGCCCGACGACATGACCCTGGGCAACCCGAGGGCCAAGGTCACGGTGATCGAATACGCCTCGGCCAGCTGTCCGCACTGCGCCCGGTTCAACAACGATCTGTTTCCGGCCTTCAAGGCCAAATATATCGACACCGGCCAGGTCCGCTATGTGCTGCGCGAGTTTCTCACCCCGCCCATGGAGGTCGCCGCGGCCGGCTTCCTGACCGCGCGCTGCGGCGGCAAGGACAAGTATTTCCAGATTCTCGACCAGGTCTTCCGCCACCAGCAGGAGATCTATGACAAGGGCGACGTCAATGGCGTGCTGCTGCGCGCCGCCCAGTCCGCCGGCCTGACCCAGGCCCAGTTCGACGCCTGTGTGTTCGACGGGCCGGCGCTTGGGGCGCTGAACACCCGCGTCGACACCTATGTCAAACGCGACGGCATCCAGGGCACGCCCACCTTCGTCATCAATGGCAAGGTGCTCGAAGCCGGCGAGCCGACCCTGGCCGGCCTCGATGCTGCGGTCGCCGCGGCGAAAAAATCGCGCTAGGGATCGGACCCCAGGACCCGTCCCGTGCAATTCCAGAAGCTGCGCCTTTCGGGCTTCAAGTCCTTTGTCGAACCGACGGAGTTTCGCATCGAGCCCGGCCTGACCGGGGTGGTCGGGCCCAATGGCTGCGGCAAGTCCAATCTTCTTGAAGCCCTGCGCTGGGTCATGGGCGCCAATTCGGCCAAGGCCATGCGCGCGGGCGGCATGGACGACGTGATTTTCGCCGGCAGCGGCTCGCGCCCCTCGCGCAACCATGCCGAGGTCACCCTGACCATCGACAATGCCGACCGCACCGCCCCCGCCCAGTTCGCCAATGACCCGGTGCTGGAAGTGGTGCGGCGCATCGATCGCGGCGCGGGGTCGACCTACAGGGTCAATGGCCGGGAACAGCGGGCGCGTGACGTGCAGCTGCTGTTCGCCGACGCCTCCACCGGCGCCAATTCTCCGGCCCTGGTGCGCCAGGGGCAGATCAGCGAGCTCATCGCCGCCCGCCCGCAAAACCGCAGGATGATCCTGGAGGAGGCTGGCGGCGTCTCCGGCCTGCACACCCGCCGTCACGAGGCCGAGCTGCGGCTGCGCGCGGCCGAGGCCAATATGGAGCGGCTGGACGATGTGGCCCGCGAGCTGGAGACCGCGCTGGCGCGGCTGAAGCGCGAGGCGCGCCAGGCCGACAAGTTCAAGCGGCTGGCGGCGGAAATCCGCGCCCTGCAAGGCGCCCTGCACTTCGCCCGCTGGCGTGACGCGGGCCTGGCCCTCGCCCGGGCCGAGGCCGAGGCCGCCGAGGCCGGCCGCGCCGTCGAAACCACCGCCCGCGAGGCCGCCGCCGCCCAGACCGCCGCCCTGGACGCCGAGACCGGCCTGCCGACCCTGCGCGAGGAGGCCCAGATCGCCGGCGCGGTGCTGCATCGCCTGGCCATCGAAAACGACCGGCTGGAACGCGAGGCCGAACAGGCCCAGGCCGAGGTCGACCGCCTGGCCGCCGAAGCGGCCCGCCTGGCGGCCGACCAGACCCGCGAAGAGCAGATGGCCCAGGACGCGGGGCAAGCCCTGACCCGGCTGGCGGCCGACCTCGCCGAGCTGGAGGGCGAGACCGCCGCCGCGCCCGAGCGCCTGCCCGAACTGACCGCCGCGGCCCAGGCCGCGGAGGCCGCCCGCGCCTCGGCCGAGGCGGCGCTGGAGGCGCTGGCCGCCCAAGTCGCCGCCCAGGAGGCCGAGCGCCGGGCCGCCGAACAGCGCCTGGCCGACGCCGATGGTCGCCTGGCGCGCAGCCGCCGCGCCTTGGACGCGGCCAAGGCCGACCGTGCCGCCCTTGGCCCTGAAACCCACCCCGAGGCCGCGGCGGCCCAGAGCCGCTTCGACGCCGCCCTCATCGCCCTGCGTGAGGCCCGAGACGCCCTGATCGCCGCCGAGGCCGCCCAGGCCGCCGCCGCCGCCGCCGAGGCCGCCGCGCGCGACGGCGCGCGCAAGGCCGAGGACCGCCTGGGGCGGTTGAAGACCGAGGCGCGGGGCCTGGCTCAGCTGACCCAGACCGCGGCCAAGAGCCCCTATCCGCCGGCCCTGGACCAGGTGACGCCCGATGCGGGCTACGAAGCGGCCCTGGCCGCGGCCCTGGGCGATGACCTCAACGCCGCCCTGGATGCACGGGCGCCGGCGCATTGGACCGGCCGGGATGCGGGCGCGCCGGCGGCTTGGCCGCCAGGGGCGCAACCCCTGGGGCCGCTGGTCAAGGCGCCAGCCGCCCTGGCCGCGCGCCTGGCCCTGACGGCCCTGGTGGATCGCGCCGCCGGCCCGGGCCTGCAGGCGCAATTGCCGCCGGGCGCGCGCCTGGTGTCGCGCGAGGGCGATCTGTGGCGCTGGGACGGCTTTGTCGCCCGCGCCGAAGCCCCTCGTCCCGCCGCCGTGCGCCTGGAGCAGCGCCGCCGCCTGGCGGACCTGGAGACCGAGATCGAGCAACTGACCCCGGCGGCCGTTCAGGCGACAACCGGCCATCGCGACGCGACCACGGTCCTGCGGGCGGCGGAGGAGGCCCTGCGCGCCGCCCGCCGCGCGCCGGAAGGCGCCGACCGCGCCCTGGGCGTCGCGCGGGAGGAGGTCGAACGTTACGGCCGCGAGATCGCCCGCCGCGACGCCCGCGCCCAGTCTCTGGACGAGACCATCGCCCGCTTCGAGGCCGAGCGGGTCGAGGCCGAGGCGACTGTGGCCGAGGCTCGCGCAGCTTTTGAGGGCCTGAGCGCCGACGAGGCCGCCGCCGCGCGCCTGGCCGAGGCCCGCGCCGCCGCCGGCGCGGCGCGCGAGGCCGCCGCCAAGGCCCGCTCGGCCCTCGACGCGGAGACCCGCGAGCGGGCCAGCCGGGCGGGGCGACTGGAGCGCCTGGGTCGCGATCAAGCCGACTGGGCCCGGCGCGCCGATGCGGCCGCCAAACGCCTGGGCGGCTTGGCCGAAGACCTGGAGCGAGCGCTTACGGCGCTGGAGGCGGCCCGCGAGGCGCCCAAGGGTCTGGACGGCCGCCGCGCGGATCTGTTCGACCAACTGGCCGCCGCCGAAGGGCGCCAGGCCAAGGCCGCCGACGCCCTGCAGGCCGCAGAAGCCGCCCGCGCCGCAAATGAGAAAGCCGCCCGCGCCGCCGAGGCCGCCGCCGGCGAGGCCCGCGAACTGCGCGCGGCGACCACCGCACGCTTCGAGGCCGCCCGCGAACGCCTCGACGAAATCGCCGCCAATCTGCGCGAGGCGGTGCGGATGGAGCCGGAGGACCTGGGCCGCCGCCTGACCGACGACGCCGTGGCCGTGCCCGCCGATCCGGCGGGGGTCGAGCAGCACCTGTCCAATCTGGAGCGCGACCGCGACGCCATCGGCCCGGTCAATCTGCGCGCCGAGGAAGAGATGGCCGAATATGAGGGCCGCCTGCACACCCTGCGCACCGAGCGCGCGGACCTTTCAGGCGCCATTGCCCGGTTGCGCGAAGGCATCGAGGCCCTGAACGCCGAGGGCCGCGAGCGCCTGCTGGCCGCTTTCGACGTGATCAACGGCCATTTTCAAAGCCTGTTCTTGACCCTGTTCGGCGGCGGCCAGGCGGAACTGCGGCTGATCGAATCCGAGGACCCCTTGGAAGCGGGCCTGGAGATCTTCGCCTGCCCGCCGGGCAAGCGCATGGCCACCATGAGCCTGATGTCCGGCGGCGAGCAGGCCCTGACCGCCGCGGCCCTGATCTTCGGCGTGTTCCTGGCCAATCCGGCCCCCATCTGCGTGCTGGACGAGGTCGATGCGCCCCTGGACGACGCCAATGTGGACCGCTTCTGCGACATGCTGGTGGAGATGACCCAGCGCACCCAGACCCGCTTCATCGCCATCACCCACAATCCGGTGACCATGGCCCGCATGGACCGCCTGTTCGGTGTCACCATGCCCGAGCGCGGGGTGTCGCAACTGGTCTCGGTCGACTTGAGGCAGGCCGAGGCGATGGTGGCCTGACCTCACCGCCGATAGACGTCCGGATCCCGGATCTCCATCCAGTTCGCCGTGTTCGTCAAAGGTCCGAAACCAAACCCGGCATAGAGGCCATGGGCGTCGCGTGTCGCCAGGTGCAGGCGGCGCAGGCCCTGCAGGTCGGGGTGGCTTTTCAGATGGGCCATCAGGGCCTTGCCCAGGCCGGCGCCGCGGTGGGCCTGGTCAACGAAGACGTCGCAGATCCAGCCGAAGGTGGCCCGGTCGGTGACCACCCTGGCCATGGCGGCCATCTCGCCCGCGGGGGCGAAGGCGCCGACGATCAGACTGTGTTCCACCGCGCGCCTGAAGGTCGCCAGCGGAATGCCCGCCGCCCAATAGCTCTGCCCGGCGATCCAGCCGTGGCCGCGCTCAAGGTCGAAGGCTGCGGGATCGTCGGTGAGGCTATAGCCTTGGGGCGTGGTGGAGGCATGTGGCATGGGGGCCTCAGATCAGGGTGCGATTGGCGGCGGCGGCCGGGCTGAGCGCCGCCTTCACCGTCCTCAGGCCGCGCTCCAGGGTGACGAGGTCCGGCGCCCCGCCCAGGCAGAGGCGCAGGCCCGCCATGGCCGCGCGGTCCAGGATCGGGCCATCGGGCGGGGTCAGTTCGACCCCGTTGCGCATGGCCCGGCCGGCGACCCGCTCGGCCTCCAGTTCATCCATCGGCAGCCACAGGTGGGGTGAGCCCGGCATGGCCGGGCGTTCCGCGGCGGGGCCCAGGATCTCCAGGGAGAGGGCGGTGCGGGCTTCCAGCTCGCAGCGATTGGCCATCAATATGGCCTCGGCCGTCCCGTCCTCGATCCAACCGGCGGCGATCAGGCCACCGAGGGTCGGGGCGCCCAGGGCGATGGCGTGCAGCACGCCCAGGGCGCGACCTCGCCAATCGCCTGAATCGGGCAGGGCCAGCCAGCCGACCCGCAGGCCGGGGGCTATGCTCTTGGACAGGGCGCTGACGAACAGCACCCGTTCCGGCGCCAAGGCGGCCAGCGGGGTTTTGGCGGCCAGGCCCAGGCCGCCGGCATAGGCGCCGTAGAGGTCGTCCTCCACCAGGATCAGGTCCCGCCGCCGGGCGACCTCGACGATCTGGCGCCGCCGCGCCTGGCCCATCACCCGGGCGGTCGGGTTCTGGGTCGGCAGCACATAGGCCACGCGCGCGCCACTGTCGGCCACGGCGCGATCCAGGGCCTCCGGCGTCAGGCCCTCTGCGTCCAGGGTCGCGGGGATCAGCCGGTAATTCATGTGGGCGGCCAAGGACTTGAGGCCGGCGAAGGTCGCCGCCTCGGCGATGACGGCGTCGCCGGGGCGGCAGACCACCCCCAGGGCCACGGCCACCGCCTGCTGGGCGCCGGAACAGCTGATCAGCCGGCCCGAGGTCAGGTCTGGCCAGTCATGGATCCGCCGCAGCCAATCGGCCCCGGCGGTCAGATCCGCCTCGAACCCGCCGGGCGGGGCGTATCCCAGCCGGTCGGCCAGTTCCGGGCGACGCGCCAGGCGGCCCATGGCCGCCGCCATGTGTTGCCGCGCCGGGGCGAGCGGAGGCAGGCTGCGGGCGAAATCGATCGATCCGTCCAGGGCTCGGGCGCCGTCGGCGCGGGCGGCGGCGACGAAACTGCCCCGGCCCACATGGCCGGCCAGCAGGCCGCGGCGCTCGGCCTCGGCATAGGCCCGCGTGACCGTGCCCACGCCTACGCCCAGGCGAAAAGCCAGGTCCCGGTGCGGCGGCAGGCGATCCCCGGGACTCAGGACGCCTGCGGCGATATCCCCGGCCAAGGCCGCCACCAGCCGCTCATAGACCGGAGCCGTCCCGGCGGGCAGGGGTGGCGACCACATGGGCTTGTCCGATTGTATCTGTGACAATATTGATTTTGACACAGTGATAATATCGCGAGATGTCACTGTCCATTGATGATTTTCGGAGACTTCCCATGCGCCAGTGGACTGTCGACGCCTTTGCCGCCGCCCCGTTCAAGGGCAATCCCGCCTGTGTGGTCGAACCCCTGGAGGCCTGGCCGGACACGGCCTGGATGCAGAGCCTGGCGGCCGAGAATAATCAGGCCGAAACCGCCTTCCTGCTGAAGACGGCGGACATCGACCGGTTTGGCCTGCGATGGTTCACGCCGAAGGTCGAGGTGCCCCTGTGCGGCCACGCAACGCTTGCCTCCGCTCATATCCTCCTGAAAGAGCTCGGGAATTCGTCGGCCTCCATCCGTTTCGAGACCCTGAAATCAGGAACCCTGACCGTTCGCCGCTTGGGCGATCGGATCGAAATGGATTTTCCGGCCGATCCGCCGCGCCAGATCGCCCCGCCGGCGGGGCTGGCCGAGGCCATCGGCGCCGAGCCGCTCGAGGTGTGGCTCGGGCAATATCTGATCGCGGTGCTGAAAGACGAGGCGGCGGTGCGCGGTCTCGCCCCCGATCTGGCCAAGGTCGAGCCGATCGGGGCCGAGGCCGGCGCCGGGCGGGGCAATCTGTCGGTGGTGGCCCTGGCCGATGCGGGCTGTGACTATGCGGTGGTCAGCCGCTTCTTCGCCCCCGGCTCGGGCATTCCAGAGGACCCGGCCACCGGATCGGCGCACTGCGCCCTGGCCCCCCTCTATGCGGGCAAGCTGGGCCGGCCGAGCCTGCGCTTCCACCAGGCCTATCCCGGCCGTGGCGGCGATATCGAGGCGGAGTTGGCCGGCGATCGCGTGCTGCTGCGAGGCGCGGCGGTGACGGTTGTGGAGAGCCTGCTGCGGGTCTGACCCGGCGCTAGGTGGTTGCTGCCCCCCAGTGCAGGACCGCCCTGGTGCGCTGGTAGGGCAGGCCTAGCAGCGCCATGCGCCCCTCCATGCGCACGCTGCCATCGCCGCTCTGCATCAGGTCGATCACCGTGCGCGGCCCGGCGATCTCGGCGCCGGCGCCCAGGGGCCGGTCGTAGACGAGCCGAACCTTGTCGCGTCCCGCCAGCGCCCTCAGGCGGATGCGGCGTCCGCTGTCATAACCCAGCATGCGGCCGCGCCCATCGGCCTGCATCGCCCAGCTGCGTCGCTCTCGGCGGCCCCGCTCATAGATCATGGTCTCGTCGAGGTGCAGGGCGTCGGCGCCGATCGACCACTGGCTGAAGAATTCCACGGAAAAGCTTTGCACGGCCTTGCCGGTGATGTCGGTGACCACGCCGTCGCCGGCCAGCCCGCCCAGGAACATCGGAGTCATGACAGATCTGGATCCCGTAACAACAACCCATGGCCGCGTCGGTCTTGGAAGATGACCGTTCAACGGGCCTGATCGAACAAGGGCGATCTAGCCTGCGGGGGCGCCGTTACGGAAGGTGGCCGAGAGTCGCGCCTGCGGTCGCCGATGTCGCAGCCGCGGGCGATTTGCCGGTGGCGGCCGATAACAAAACAGCGTTCACTTTTGCGCCCGCCGTTCTAGAACCGGTTTCAGCAAGACGCCGGCGCGGCGCTTGGGCGCGATCAGGGAGCAGGGTGATGGAACAGCGGGTGACGATCGAAATCACGGATGGCGTGGCCGATGTGCGCCTGGTGCGCGCCGACAAGATGAACGCCCTGGACAACGCCATGTTCGCCGGTCTGGTCGAGGCGGGCGAAACCCTCAAGGTCAATAGCAAGGTGCGGGCCGTGGTGTTGTCCGGCGAAGGCCGCGCCTTCTGCGCCGGCCTCGACGCCAGCAATTTCGGCCGCATGGCGGAGGGGGCCTCAAGCGGCGGCGGCGAAGAGGCCCCCGACCGCCTGGGCGCCCGAACCCACGGCGTCGCCAACCGGGCGCAATATGCGGTCTGGGTCTGGCGCGAGCTGCAGGTCCCGGTGATCGCGGCGGTGCATGGCGTCGCCTTTGGCGGCGGCTTCCAGCTGATGCTGGGCGCCGACATGCGCTACATCGCCCCCGATACCAAGCTTTCGATCATGGAGGTCAAGTGGGGCCTGGTGCCCGACATGGCCGGCACCCAGCTGATGCGCCATCTGGTGCGCGAGGACATCGTCCGTGAGCTGACCTATACCGGCCGGATCTTCTCCGGAACCGAAGCCGGCCAGATCGGCTTCGCCACCCGGGTCTGCGACGAGCCGCACGCCGAAGCCCTGAAGGTCGCCCGCGAGATCGCCGGCAAGAGCCCGGACGCCATCCGCGCCGCCAAACGCATCTTCAACGCCGCGCCCTACAGGTCGGTGGCCGACGGCTTCATGGACGAATCCATCGAACAGGCCAAGCTGATCGGCTCGCCCAACCAGGTCGAGGCGGTGATGGCCAATCTGCAAAAGCGCGAGCCGAATTTCGCCGACTGAGGCGGTGCGGCCCTACGCCCCTGTCTCCGTTAGAGCGGGATGCAATCAAGTTGAGCCGATAAAACACCGCTCATCCCGGCGAAGGCCGGGATCCAGATGGCAAAGCTCAGGCCTAAGAAGACCATTCGCCCTAAATCGCCGGGCTGCCACACCATATGATCTGGGTCCCGGCCTTCGCCGGGATGAGCGGGTTTTGGTTTGGCTTCAAGTCATCACGGGCCAGCGCCGCCTCAGCGGCCCGTGAAGGCCGGGGCGCGTTTTTCCACATAATGGGCGACACCCTCCCTGAAGTCGTCGGAGGCGAAGCTTGCCGCCATGTCGCCATTGGCGGACTCGATGGCCTGGCCCAGGGTCTGGAACTGCGCCGCCCAGAGCTCCCGTTTCATTTCGCGCAAAGACCGTGGCGAGACCTCCGTGGCCAGCATGCGGGCATAGGCCATGACCTCGCCTTCGAACACCTGATGCTGGAACACCCGGTTGACCAGGCCCATCTCCTGGGCCTCGGGGGCGCTGACCCGGCGAGCGGAATAGAGCAGGTCGGCGGCGTGGGCGAACCCCACCAGCCGCGGCAAAAGCCAGCTGACCCCATGCTCGGCGATCAGGCCCCGGCGGGAAAAGGCGGTGGAGAACACCGCCGCGTCCGAGGCGAAACGCATGTCGGCATAGAGGGCGATCACCAGGCCCAGCCCCGCGCAGGGGCCGTTGATGGCGGCGATGATCGGCTTGGTCACGGCCGGAAAATAGGAATAGGTCTTCTGGAATTCCGGCGATGAATCGGCGTCGAACGGCGTATCGGCCTGGGTTGCTCCCTGGGTCTCGCCGCCTTGAATGGTCTGCAGGTTCTGCATGTCCGCCCCGGCGCAAAAGCCACGCCCGGCCCCCGTCAGCACGATGACCCGCACCGCCACATCATCCGACGCGGCGCGCATGGCCGCCTTGACCTCCTGGTGCATGACCCCCGTCCAGGCGTTCAGCCGCTCGGGGCGATTGAGCGTGACCACGCCGACTCCATCCTCAACGGAATAGAGAATGTCTTGATAGCTCATGGCCGCGCTCCCGGGTCGTGGACTTTTAGGTCCGTTGTTTTTGGGAGCCTAGCTCAAGCCAGGCAAGGCGGCGCGGAAATTTGCAGTATTAGGTAGCAACGCACCTAATGGTGCCGACATCACCACATGCGGTGATGGCTGTCCGCACATCGACGGAGGGCACTTAAACAAACGTTTGCGAATCACCATGTTATATGTGCAGTTCGCCCGAACAGGCTGGGTTGAGGAGAACTCTTGCCACCTCTTCCCATAATTGATGCGGCGATGTGCGAGCGGTTTGTGAACGCCGCATCACGCAGTTGCACAGTCAGCGGCCAGACGGCACCGACCGTGCATGAACCGCCGTGGGATGCGTTGGCTAACTCCTTCGCGTCACTTAGTGCGGCTCTCGCCTGGGGGTCGATCCTCTTGGCGCTGGTCGCGACCGTGGCGGCGGTAGGATGGGGTTTCTTGGTCCGCCATTGGGCGGAACGTGAGGCTCGTGTCGAAGCGGCTGAGTGTGTGAAGAGGCTTATGGACAAGTGGCTAATAGATGAAGCGCCACAAATTGTCCGCAAACATGTGGAACTTTTGCGGAACGCGTCGCTGGGCAGCGACGACGAGGACGCCGCCGCTGATGCGATGGGAAAGGAGGCAGGATGAATACGTCAGTTAACCCGTTGAAGCTTGCCGAGAAGTACTGGGGCGATGTCCCGGTGCCCGTCTTTCGGATTCTCGAAGAGCTTGGACTAGGCCCCTCGATCGATTTTTTAGACGACAACATTTCGGGCTGGATCGAACGTCGTCCGAACGGTTCGTATGGTGTCACCGTCAACGCGCGACACGCACATGTGCGTCAACGCTTCACGGCCGCCCATGAGCTAGGTCACTACATCTATCACCGTGACCTGCTGGGCGCGGGCACCGGCGACACACGCGCGTATCGGGCTGAGGGAACACGCCTTCCGAACGGCGCCATTCGTCCTGTGCACGAACGGCAAGCCAACAGCTTCGCCGCCAATCTACTAATGCCGGTGGCATCCATCAATCGCCTAAAGGGGGCTGGCGTGACTTCTGTAGCGGGGCTGGCTGATCAGCTTGGCGTTTCACAGGATGCGATGCGCATCCGGCTGGGGCTTCCGCACGTCTAGTCGTTGATCCTGACGATAGGCGCGCCAATTGCCACAAGGCACTGCAACAGGAATGCGGCGGTGAAGCCGCCCCGGCTGATCTTGTTGGTCAGGTTCCGCTCGGTTTCCTCCACTCCCATCGCGTTCAGTTTCTCGACAAGTTGGGCATAGGTGACGCCCCGGCGCCGTAGCTCCCCCTTCAACAGGTTCTTCGCCAGCGTCTCGTATTCCACGTTGACGGGATGCAGCTTGGCGACCATGGGCGCGCGTCCAACTATCATTGAATGTGGTGATGTACGCCCTTGACTATGATGACGTAAACCGCCATACACGGTGAACAAGATCATCGGATATGATGATGTCTCGTCAGCCCGGCCAACACGACCTCCTCTCCGCCGCCGCCCGCACCCTCTCGCTGGCCAGGGTGATGCGTATGTCGGACGATGAAGCGTTCGCCACGTTCAAGGCGGTCCGCTGGGCATCGACCGAGGGCGAGCCGGTTTGCCCCAAGTGCGGCGGTTATATCGTTTGGGAGTTTAAGGCGCGCCGCATCTTCAGGTGCAAGACTTGCAACAGCCAGTTTTGGTCACGTCCGGGATCATCTTAGCCAGCCGGAAAATGGATCTGAGAGATATCCTCGGCGCCATCGGAATCTTTGTGAACGGCGCCAAGGGCGATAGCGCGCTCCAACTGAGCCGCGAGCTCGACTGCCGATACAAGACGGTGTTCGTCCTCTCGCACAAGATCAGGGAAGCACTCGCCGTCGAGCAGGCTACGTCCGTCATCGACGGCGAAGCGGCCGTGGATGGTGCGTACTTCGGCGGCTACGTGAAGCCTGCCAACCGCCGCGAAGACTGTCGCCTGAAGATCCACCAGACTGGCAAGCGCCAAGTCGTGATCGTCGCCCGCGAGCTGGACGGCGAGACCCTGACCCACGTCGCCAAGACCGAAGCCGATGGCGTCGCGTTCGTTTTGGCCATCGTCAAGGTTGGCGCCACGGTCCACGCCGACGAAGCCAGTCATTGGGATGCGCTGCACGTCCGCTTCCTGACGAAGCGGATCAATCACAGCGAGGCTTCCTCGACGAGCGAAGCCCGCACCAACGCCGTCGAGAGCTTCTTTAGCCGCATCCGTCGCGCTGAGGTCGGTATCCATCAACACATCGCCGGTCCCTATCTGGCAGCCTATGCGATGGAAATGGCGTGGCGCGAGGACAACCGCCGTGTTTCGAACGGCGATCAATTCCTAGCCGCCACAGGCACCGCTCTGAACCACCCGGTTAGCCGCCAGTGGAAAGGCTACTGGCAGCGGGCCGCGGCGTAAGAACAATTTCATGAGTCAAATGAGTCACTTAGAATAAGTTGCATAACACTTTGATTCTGCTATTCTTTCTATGGTCTCGGCGGGATTTTGGTTCCATGCAGAATACTTCTCACGCCGTGATGGCTCAACGGATGGAACCGAAAGACAGCCCGGATGACTTCCCTACGCCACCATGGGCAACGCGCGGGCTAATCGAACATATTTTGGCCGACAAAGCGGCCCTTGCCTCTCAGGTCTGCCTCGAACCGGCGTGCGGCGCGGGTCACATGGCAAAGGTGCTTAAGGAGTACTTCGCAGAAGTACGGGTGTCTGACGCGTTCAGCTACGGATATGGGCCGGTGCGCGACTTTTTGACGTATCCATATGAAGCCAATGCCGTTGATTGGGTAATTACGAACCCTCCCTTCCGCTTGGCGGAGGAGTTTGTGCTTCGGGCGCTCCATGTGGCTCGGCAAGGCGTGGCGATCCTCGCGCGAACCGTCTTCCTTGAGAGCTCGGGACGTTACAACGCGATCTTTCGCGACACTCCCCCAAGCAAGTTCGCCCAGTTCGTTGAGCGCGTGCCCATGGTCAGGGGGCGTCTAGACGAGAAGGCAAGCACGGCAACAGGCTATGCATGGCTTGTGTGGGAGAAACACTCCGGCCTTGCGCCGCGCCTGATGTGGGTGCCCCCATGCCGGCGTGCGCTTGAGCGTAAGGGAGACTATGCCGTGCCGCGCCGTTAAGGCTCGTCGGTATCATAAGCTAAGGCTCGTCGGTATCATAAGCTTTCGCGCCCGCCACCAGCGCCGCCGCAGCGCCGGCCGAATCGCCCCTTGCTGTTAGACGCTGAAACTCCTCAACTGCATCCCGCAAATGTCGCCCCTTTATGCCCGGTGGCCCGCTTGGCGGAAGTTCTTCAGCCCGTGCGGGCTCTACATCCCCGTAGTCGCCATCTTCCGCGCTCTTGATGCGCCCCTGATTAACGCCAAACCAAGCGGCGATATCATGACGGCGATCGTTTCTGGCGATCATTCCCCGGACGATTGGAATGTCATCAGGACCTAGCCTGTAGCCACTTTTTCTTGCCACCATTCCGATGCCCCCGGTTGTGCTACCGGAGACTGACTCATTTAAGGAGAGTGAGTCAAATTGGACAAAGGAACATACGCGATGACCCGGCCCCTTAAGTCGCCCACCAGCCCTGATAGCCGTCAGCCATCTTTCCGACGCTGGCGGCTAAGCTTTGTGCTCTGAGGGCGATCAGTGTTGCCCCATGCGGTTACGCAGGATCGCCCACGTAGTGTCCTCGGACTTAAGCCCGCGCTCCTCGCACCAGTGTTCGGTTATGTCGCGCGTGCTGACGGGCGCCGTGCCATCCCTAAGCATAGCGAGGATGAAACGGCGCACAGAACCCTTCTTGACCCTATACTGGCGCACGTAACAGGCCTGCCCTGCCGTCTTGGCGAACAGGGCAATGGCACCATCCAAATAGTCTATATCAGACACGATTGAGCGCAGATCGGCCTTTAGCTGGTCACGGAGTTTGACCGGCTCGCCTTTCTTGGCCTCAAGTCCAGCGACGGCGTTGGGTCGCTCCATCTTATCACCGGATATGGTATCATATCCGGTGATAACCGATGACCATTCATCTCAATCTAGGTGTGTTTGCTACCTAATGCCGGAAATTTGCGCCCCACACAGGCGTTGTGGCTTAAGCCTTGGTCGCCCTGACCATCAGCACGCCGCGGCTGGTGATGATGGCGCCCAGCATGGCGACGCACATCCCGACCACGCCCAGCACCTGGCCAAGATGGGTGATGAACAAAACCGCGGCGATCAGGTCGAGCGCCAAGCCCAGGCCCAGTACCAGCCACTTTCCCATGGTTCGCCGACCCTCTTCGCCCACCGCGCCGGCGACAGTCATAGCGTCTCGGCTGGAACAAGCTAGTGGGCGGACGCCCGGGCGACCATGCCGACCACGGCCGCCACCGAAACCGCCTTGACCAGCAGGCCGCATCCCGAGGTCCCCAGCAGCATGAAGGTCACCCGGCGGAAATTGATGTCCGACAGGGATCTGTAAAGGCGCACCCCCAGCAGGGTGCAGGGCAGGACGATCGGCAGGGTAATGGCCAGCAGGCTCCAATAGGTGGCGCCGAAGGTCTCGGGATGCTGGACCGCCAGCACCGCCAGCGAAACCACCTGCAAGGCGAGGATATAGGGCTGCACGATCGCCCGCGATTCACTCTTGGGCAGCCGCCGCAGGCCGCTCCAGACCACCACGGCGGCGCCGGGAAAGGCGGTGAACCCGCCAATGACCCCACCCGTCAGGCCAACCAGGGCCGAGATCAGCCAGCTTTCCCGGACGGGCGCGTGCAGCCCCTCGGGCTTCAGCATCGAATAGGCGGCGTAGCCGACCAGAAAGCCGCCGAAAATCGCCATCAGGGTCGCCGTGGGCAGCGCATGCAGGATCGCCAGACCGGCCGGAACCCCGATGAAGCCGCCCACCAGATAGGGCCCCGGACCGTCCGGCCACCATTGCCCGATCGGCTTCATGTCGGCCTTGAGTTGCCCCAGGGACATCAACTGATTGGCGGTGGACAGCGACATCAGCAGGGGGACGCCCAGCTTGGGCGGCAGCAGCATCAGGCACAGGGCCCCAACCGCGGAAAACCCAAACCCGGACAGACCGCTCATGACGGCCGATACGGCCAGGATCAGGACCAAAGCCAAAAGGGTGAGGGGTGAAAACGCGCTTTGCAAAACAGAGAACACGAAACGTCTCCAGGGCCGGCGGGCGCTTGGCCTTACCGAAACAGCACGCCGTCGCTCGTCGCCGGGGTGGGGGCCGGCGGCGCGGGGTGATTAGGTCCAGACCTTGTCCAACCCGGCGCAGAACGCCTTCATCTCGTCCATGGAGCCGACGGTCACCCGGGACACGGTGGGCCAGATTGGCCAGGAGCGGCCGATCTCCACGCTCTGCGTTCGGAACGCGGCCTGCATCTTGCCGGCCGGGACGGTCTTCCAGTCGATCATGAACATGTTGGCGTTGGTCGGGATCACCGTCAGGCCGCGCTTCTTGAGGTGCTCGAGGGTCATGCCCCGCGCCTCCTGCATTTCCTTGCGGCGCGCGACGATCAGGTCGGCCGCGGTCAGGCTGGCGGTGGCGCAGGCCAGCGACGGCAGGGGTAGGGCGCCCGACTGCATGCCCCCGTCATAGCGCATCATCTTGGCGATGATGTCGGGCCTAGTCATCACATAGCCCATGCGCATGCCGGCCATGCCGAAGATCTTGGAAAAGGTGCGCATGACGATCACGTCCTTGCCCGCCGTCACCATGTAGGAGGCGGTAGGGACGCCGGCGAAGTGGGTATAGGCCTCGTCGATCAGCACGATGGACCCGGCGGGCTTGTTGGCCACCAGCCACTCGATGTCGGCCAGGGGCGTCACCGTGCCCGTGGGGTTGTTGGGGGTGCAGACATAGAACAGGCCGGCATTGGGGTCGGCGGCCAGCATCGCCTTGACGTCGTGGGTATAGTCCGCCTTCAGCGGCACGCGCTTGACCGGCGCGCCAAGCCATTCGGCGGTCCGACCCGCCAGTTCAAAGGTCGGGTCGGCGGTGACCAGGCCTCTGTTCGGCGAACAGAAGGTCACCACCGCGCGCGACAGGGGGTCGCTGGAGCCGGGCCAGGGCGCCACATGGTCATAGGGCGCGCCCTCGACCTGCATCACCGCCTTGATGAAGTCGCCGCGCTGGTCCTTCGGCTCATAGCGGTTGCCGGACGGAATGATCGCCATGGCCGCGGCGACTCCGGGCGCCAGGGGGCCGGTCCAGCACTCGTTCGCGCCGATCCGCACCTTGGCGGAGGGCGCGGGGTCGGGGATGCCGCCCGACGCCCAGGCCGGCCGGCCCAGGGACGCAGCCGCCGCGCCGACGCTGAACACCGCCGCGATGCGGCCCAGCTGTCGTCGGGAAAACCCCCGATCCAACAGGTCGTCCTTGGCTTCCCCGCTCAACAATTCAATCATGGTCTTCTGGCTCGCCCTCGAGGTTGCACTGCCGGCTTTACAGTGCGGCGGCTGGGGGCTCGGGTCCTCGGTGCGGTGTCCGCCCATTGGGTCCGCCATTGGGGAATCCGCCATCGGGTCGGACTAAGCCCACCGTGTCTCGCCAGCCATGACCCGACGCCCGTTCCCAAGCGTTTTCCACGGTGAATTCCGCAGGCGCTTTAAGCTCAAACCATCCGCCCATTTTTGCGACATCGATCGATGACAGATGTGTGAATCGCGGGCGCTCGGACGGCGCAGCCCGTTCGGCGGGGCCGCCTCCCCCGCGCTGCGTGCAGGGGAGGAGAAGAGTCAACGTCAACGAGGACCGGCAGATACCCCACCCCTGTTCCTCTTCCTGAGGTGCTCGTCGCGCAGCGGCGAGCCTCGAAGGACGCAGGCACGGCGCCTTCTCCGCGTCCTTCGAGGCCCGCTGCGCGGGCGCCTCAGGATGAGAAGCAGGGGGCAGCGCGCCCCATACAACCCACTGAAATAATTAGCAAATGTGTCTATTCTCCTCCCCTGTTTCGCGAGCGACACGGGGGAGGTGGCGCGCCGCGCTAGCGGCGTGACGGAGGGGGCGCGTGCGCGGGTTAGCTGTCTTACGCCCAGATCAAATCTGGACGGGGTGCGCCCCCTCCGTCACGGGGCTTCGCCCCGCGCCACCTCCCCCGCGCTGCGCGCAGGGGAGGAGAAGAGTCAACGTCAACGAGGACCGGCCTCAGTCAGCAAGGTCCCGATCTCGTGCTCGACATGGCCTGCCCCAACGGCGACGGCTTTGCGCCGGTCATCGAGATTGCTAAGGCGCTGAGCCTATGACCCGCTTCGGAGCCCGCGCCCCATGACCGCCCAGCCCTTCGACCTGACCGGCCGCGTCGCCCTGGTCACCGGCGCCTCCTCCGGCATCGGTCATCGCCTGGCGCTGCAACTGGCCGGGGCCGGGGCCAAGGTCGCCGTCGCCGCCCGCCGCGCCGATCGGCTCGCCGCCCTCACCGCCGAGATCGAGGTCGCCGGCGGCGTCGCCCTGGCCGTGACCATGGATGTGGCGGACGAGGCCTCGGTGATCGCCGGCTACGACGCCATCGAGGCCGCCTTGGGCCCGGCCGACACGGTCTACGCCAATGCCGGCATGAGCATCGAAGGCCTGGCCCTGACCCTCGCCGCCGAGGACTTCGATCAGATCCAGGCGGTCAATGTGCGCGGCGTGTTCCTGACCGCCCGCGAGGGCGCGCGGCGGATGATCAAGGCCGGCTCCAAGGCCAGCCGCCGCGGGCGGGTGGTGCTGGTGGCCTCCATCGGCGCCCACACCGTGCTGCCGGGCCTGACCGCCTACTGCACGTCCAAGGCCGCCGTGGCGATGATGGGCAGGAGCCTGGCCCGCGAATGGGCCAATCAGGGGATCAACGTCAATGTCATCTGCCCCGGCTACCTGGAGACCGAGCTGAACAGCGACTGGTTCAATTCCGAGGGTGGCAAGAAACAGGTGGCGACCTTCCCGCGCCGGCGGCTGATGGCCGAGGGCGATCTGGATCCCATCCTGCTCTATCTGGGCGCCGACGCGTCGGGATCGACCACCGGGTCGGTGTTCACCATCGACGACGGCCAGTCGCTGTAGGGGTCGATCGAACCGCTCCTAAGACTCCGGCGACACCCGCACCAGAAGCTTGCCGTCGTGGTCCCCGGTGAACAGGCGGCCCAGGGCGTCCAGGGCATTTTCCAGCCCGTCGACCACATGCGCCTTCCACTGGACGCGGCCCTGCATCACCCAGGGGACGAGATCGGCCATGGCCTCGCCGGCGCGGGGCAAATAGTCGGTGACGATGAAGCCCTTGACCAGCAGGCGGCGCATGAGGATGCGGCTGAAGTCGCTGGGGCCGGGCATGACGCCATGGCTGTTATAGCCAGAGATCATGCCGCACAGGATCATGCGGCCGAAATTGTTCATGCGCGAGAACACCGCGTCCATGATCTCGCCGCCGACATTCTCGAAATTGACGTCGACCCCGTTCGGGCAAAGCCGGTCCAGCGCCGCACCCACGTTCTCGTTCTTGTAGTCGATGGCCCCGTCGAAGCCGAGTTCCTCGGTCAGCCAGGCGCATTTCTTAGGCCCGCCGGCGATGCCGATCACCCGGGCCCCCTGGATCTTGCCGATCTGCCCGGCGATGGAGCCCACCGCTCCGGCGGCGGCCGAGACCACCATGGTTTCGCCCGGCTTGGGTTCGCCGATGAACATGGTTCCGAAATAGGCGGTCAGGCCGGTCCCGCCGAGCACGCTCATCAGCGCCGTGAGCGGCAAGCCCGGCACGGGGGTCACCAGCCGGGTGAAGCCCTCGTGGCCGATGGTGTAGGTCTCCCAGGCGCCCAGGCCCGGCGAGGCGATATCGCCTGGCTTGAACCGCTCGGAGCGGGAGGACTCGACCACGCCGATCACACCGCCGCGCATGCCGGCCCCCACCTCCACCGGCGGCATGTACTGGTCCATGTCGCTCATCCAGATACGGTTGGTGGGGTCCAGCGACAGATAGACGTTGCGGATCAGCACCTCGCCCTCGGCCAGGTCGCGCACCGGCTCGGCGATATAATCCAGGTCGCCCGGCTTGATCTCGCCCTGGGGCCGGCGTTTCAGCACCCAGCGGTGATTGGTCAGAGCCATGGGTCGTCGTCTCCTCAGTGGTTCCGCGGTGGCGGGCCGGGTCTTCGTCCGGCTATGACAGCGACCATAACCGCTGCCGGTGCGTAAGCTTCAAGCGCTTTCAGCGACCAGAGGGAGATAGAAGGCCATGATCGCCACGTCGTTCGATGGCGCCCTCGAGGATCTGGGCGAGGATCTGGGCGAGGATCTGGGCGAGGCCCTGGCGCGGTCCGCGCCAGATGCTGGCGTCGCGGCAATGTGACAACCACACCTCGATCCACGACGACCCGTCATCCCGGACGTAGCGCTCGAAGCGCGCGTAGATCCGGGACCCAGCAGTTCCCGCCCTCGACGCCGCGAGGTGGTGGCGACGCTCGCAAGAGGCGTCAGGCAAGCTCGCCATGATCGAGGACGAAAACCGCCGTGGCGGGTTCGAGGCTCCTGACCTTGGCCTTGTCGCCGCGGAGGCTGTCGGTTTCACCGTCGATGACTGGGGCGCTGGGTCCCGGATCGGCGCACTCTTCGAGCGCTCCGTCCGGGATGACGGAGGCTAGTTCGGCCGGCCCTGACCTTCGCCCAGCAAAAACCCGCGGATCCATTCGGCCACCCGCGCGCGGTCGTTGGGCTCGGCCAGGCTGGCTATGGCGGCGTCCGCCTGGGCGTCGGTATAGCGGGTTCCGCGCCGCGCCTCGATCAGGGCGGTGGCGAAGCTTGGGTCGAATTCCGGATGGCCCTGGAACGACAGGGCGCTGCCGTCGTCATAGGCAAAGCCGGCATAGGGGGTGAAGGCGCTGGCCAGGCTGACCCGCGCGCTGGGCGGAGCCACCACGACCTGATCCTGGTGCGAGACGGCGATCCGCACCTCGTCCGCTCCGTCCATCCACGGCCCGCGCTCGACGCCATAGCGATGAAGGCCCACGCCCCAGCCCTTGGGCGACTTGATCACCTGGCCGCCAAAGGCCGTGGCCATGACCTGATGGCCGAAACAGACCCCCAGCAGCCGGGCGCGGCCCTTGGCGGCGCGCAGGAATTCGATCAGGGGCGCGATCCACGGCAGGTCTTCATAGACCCCGGCCGGCGATCCGGTGATGACATAGGCTTCGCAGGCGTCCACGCAGGACGGCGGCGCGCCGGTCACCACATCATAGGTCCGGGCCTCGAACCCCTGGCCGACCAGCGTGCTGAACATGGCCGGAAAGTCGCCGAATCTCTGGCGTAGCCCTTCCGGCGCCGAACCCGTCTGCAGAATGCCGAGCTTCATGGCTGGCCCCCGTGCCTGGCGGTTGCTTGCCGCCACGACGAAGCGTTCCACAGATTCGTATACGGATGGTGACCGCAGCGGCGGCCCGGCGCGGCGTTATTGTCGCAGCGCCATATCGCGCTGCAGCAAGCGGCGCCCTATGCCTGCGATCTGATCAGGCGCCGCTGGCCTTGGTCAGGAACGCGCGCATCCAGCCCGCCACCCGCAGCCGGTCATTGGGTTCGGCAAGACTGGCGATGGCCGCATCGGCCTGTTCGTCCGTATAGCGGCTCCCGCGTCGCGCCTCGACCAGGGCCGCGGCATAGGCGGGGTCGAACTCCGGATGGCCCTGGAACGAGATGGCCAGGCCGTCGTCATAGGTCAGGCCCGCATAGGGAGTGAAGTCGCTGGCCAGGCTGACGGTGACGCCCGGCGGCGCCACCACCACCTGGTCCTGGTGCGAGGCGGGTATGGCGATGGCTGCGGCTGGCGGCGGGGTTGTGTCCATCCAGGGCGCGGCCCGGGTGACCTCATAGCGCTGCAGGCCGACGCCCCAACCCTTGGGCGACTTGATCACCTGGCCGCCAAAGGCCTGGGCCATGATCTGGTGGCCGAAACAGACGCCGACCAAGGGCGCGCGCCCCCTGGCCAAGCGCAGGAAGTCGGTCAGCGGCGCGATCCACGGCAGGTCGTCATAGACCCCCGCCGCCGAGCCCGTGATCAGCCAGGCCTGGCAGGCGTCGACCCTGGCCGGCAGGGCGCCGGTGGAGACGTGAAAGGTCTCCGTCCGCAGGTCCTCGCCCAGCAGGGCGCGGAACATGGCCGGATAGTCGCCGAATGTCTCCGCAAGGTCCGCGGGAGGCAGGCCGGTTTCAAGAATGCCGAGTTTCATGGGAGCGCTCGATAACATGGAGAACAATTGGCGTCAGCGTCAGTAGGGCAGGGCCAGCGCGTCCGGCGCGACCCAACTCCGTCGCGCGGCCGGAGACATCAGGACGTCCCTGGACCAATAGCGGAAAATCCAATCCGGCCGGCCCAGCGGCGAGTCCAGCAAGGCGTTGACGGTCTCGTGCAACGGCGCATTTGGCGCGGCGGCCGCCAGATGGGCGCGGGTCGCGCGGATCGAGGCCTGGGTGATGGTCTCGTGATAGCCTTCGGTATCGGTGTTCCGCCCGCCGCGGGACTCGTTATAGCGGGCGATCAGGCCCGGCATGTCCCGCGCTGGGTCCAGATCCGGGCGGCGTTTCAGGATCCAGACCGTGGCGGCGAAGTGGGCCGCGTGGGTCCAGCGCTCCTTGGGCAGGTCGCAGGCGATCAGGCCTTCGCCGATTTCGGCGATCTCGGCCTCGCTGGCGAAGCGGTCGGCATAGGGCATCTCAGACTCCGTGAGGGCAGTCCGGCGCGGGTTTAAACGAAAGACCCCGCCGGTGACGGCGGGGTTTGTGGCGGGTTTTTTGAGATCGAAAAGGTTGGACGCTAGCTTGCGTCCCTGTCTCCCCCGATTCCAACCGCACGCACAGACGCCGCCAGGACGATCTGGTCCTGTTGCTGCTGGGTTACGTTAAAGAGACACGGGCGAGCCATGACGCGCTTTCTAGCGCGGCCACGTCCCAGGTCAACCACACACAATTTCGGGTGGCGTCTGGAGGGCTGACGGCCGAGGGTCTTAGATTTTCGAACCCTGTCCAAAGAATCCCTCCCGGCCCGGCCTTAAGAGGTTCTTTGCGTGCGCGGATCTTTGTGGTGGCGAGCCTAGGCCGCGCGAATGCCGGACATCATGCTGTCACCCTGGACGCCGAGCAGGGCGTCGTAACCCAGGATCATGTCCACGTCGCGTCCATTGCTGGCCAGGGGCAGGCGCAGCCACAGGATCGACAGATGGCCGGCGCCGCGCCAGGCGAAATTGTGCACGCCAACGCCGGGGCGGCGCTGATCGACCACCTTGTCCAGTTCAGTGCGCCAATATTCGGTCGAGGTGCTGTTATAGACTTCCTCAAGCCTGTGGCCGGTGATTTCCCGGCCATAGACGCTGTAGAGGCCGGTGCCGGCCAGCCGCAGGCGATAGGCGCGCGGCTCGGGCAGCACGTCGATCAGGCTGATGGTCGGCAGATGGCGCTTGAAATGGGACGGGTGGATACTGGTGCGCCCAGGCAGCAGCCCGCCATCTCGGCGCGACGCCCAGTAGGCGAAAAGCTCTTCATGAGCGCGAACCGCGGTAGCTGGTCCGCCTGATTGTGTAAGCATCCGCGGATTCCTTAACAACCCGTTGGAATCACGATGATTCATTATCGCCCTAGCAAGGAATCGCTGGCAAGCGAAAATCCGGGTCCTGGGCAAGGATTATTGTTAACGCCCAATCTTGAGGGCTGGCTGGACGCCGGAACGACAAAGCGCCCGCGAAGCTCTCCGCGGGCGCTCTGTATCGTGAATGTCGGATCGAAAGGGTCTATCGCGCCTTGCGCGCCGCCTGACGGCCGCCTTGGCCCAGGCCCATCTGCTTGGCCAGATCCGAACGGGCCTTGGCGTAGTTGGGGGCCACCATCGGGTAGTCCTTGGCCAGGCCCCATTTGGCGCGGTAGTCTTCCGGGCTCATATTGTACTTGGTGCGCAGGTGGCGCTTCAGCGACTTGAACTTGCGGCCGTCTTCCAGGCACACAAGATGGTCAGGCGTGATCGAACGCTTGACCGGAACGGCCGGTTCTTTCGGCGCGGCTTCGACCGGTTCGGCGGCGGTGGTCACCCCAGACAGGGCCCGGTGGATGCTTTGGATCAGCGTGGGGAGATCGGCGGCCGATACTGAATTGTTACCCACGTAGGCGGACACGATATCCGCGGTCATCTCTATAATTTCCGATTTATCGTCCATTTTAATCTCTGCCAGTCTCGGTGTGGGCTAATCGGGGCGCACGCATGCTTGCGCCGAGTGGCGCCTTGCATATAGAGCTTCCCAAGCGGAGACAACGGGCAAAATTCATCCGAGAACAACAATTCCATCAAGAAATGTTCAAGTTGACGTCACAGCGTCAAGAAGGACCGAAATCCAGAGTCGCCCAACCTCTGCTCTTAACTGTCCGATTCGGCTTGCATTCTTGGATCAACGCGCGGATGGCGGCCGCACCGCGCTGGCTTAACGGTCAAAGCCGGTGGGCGGCGCCAGCAAGGCCGTGCGTTAAGGTGTCGAGTATTCGTCGATCAGCTCTTCGCCACCTTCACGAATCACCTTCAGCAGCGCGGGCGTGAGCGCCGAGGTCAGCGACCAGTTCCAATAGCGCAAGACCGTCTGCGCGCGATCCACCGCGGTCATGTCATAGATCAGCAGCACGCGTTCCAGCGCGGGCTCCGGCGATCCGTCCTCGGCGCGCTCGGGCCGGCCCAGGCCGCGCCACAAGGCCCGCAGCGAGGCCTTGGGCAGGCCGGTGGCCTTGCACAGGATGGCGATCGGTTCTCCGCCGAGATCGGCGAAGATCTTGGCCCCGGTCACCGGCTTGACGCCCGACAGATAGGAGATCTCGTCGGCCAGTTCGCGGGTCAATTCGGCCTCGCCGGCCAATACCGCCGCTTCCAGGCTGTCATAGGCGCTCTTGTCGATCGCCGCGCGATTGCGCTGGCGCCGCTCGATGAACTGCAGCGCCTTGCGCGACAGCGGGTCGGCCCAGCCCTCCTCGGCGGCCAGGGGAAAAACGTCGCCGGCAGCTTCCTGCATGACCTCGCGCGACACCGCAAAGCGCTGCAGCAGCAGCCGCCGGGCGTCGGCGTCCGCCCACCAGAATAGCACATAGGCGTGGGACGGGCGCAACTCCGGACGCTTGAGCAGCAGCGGCAGGATCTTGGGCTGATCGCGGGTGGCGGCGACCAGGGTCTCCACGGCGTCGGCGGACAGGCGGGCCTGGTCGTTGCGCAGCAAGGCCTCGATCACCGCGGGCTCCATAGCCTCGATCAGGCCTTCGGCGACCACATCGCTGACGCCGCGGCGGCGGGCGATGGCGCGGCGGTGGTCGGTGGTGGTCCTGCGCAGGCAGTCCATCAGCTCGGAGTCATTGAGCGAGGCGCTGATTTCGAGCAGGACCCCGGCGACCTCGAACACGTCGCGCAGCAGCAGCCGCGACAGGGTGGCCGGTATCTCGGTCAGATTGGCCAGCCGCTGGGCGACGCGGACGCGATCCTCCACCGAGGCTTCGCGCAGCATTTCCACCAACAGGTCGGCGGTGACGCTGCGCTCGAAGGTGTTGACCCGGCTCGACGGCAGACAGACCACGTCGGCCAGCCGCCGCATCAAGGCCCGGCGCGCGCGGGACGGCGGCTCTTGCGCTTCGGGCTGCGGATCAAAGTCCAGGGGCGCGGAATCGCTCATCGCACTCGGCATCGCACTTGGCAGGGCATAGGAGAGGTGACCATGGGCTGAAGCGAGTTAACCTCGCGTTGCACAGGTCCAGTCTGCGCCCGATGCGGCGCGATGTCCAAAGGCGGCGTTCAAGGTCCAAAGGAAGCGTTCAAAGACGGCGACCAGGGGCGGCGCTCACCGACGCCCCTGGTCCAACGCGGCTCGGTCAGCTGAACTTGGGCGGCGTCCAGGTCGGCCAGATGTCCGGCAGGTCGCTGGACACCTGGTTGGGATAGTGCGGCGAGCGCTTTTCCAGGAACGATCTGACCCCCTCGCGGGCGTCCTCGGCCTGGCCGCGCGCCTGGATGGCGCGGCTGTCGGCCTTGTGGGCCTCCATCGGATGGTCGGCCCCCAGCATCCGCCACATCATCTGGCGGGTCAGGGCGATGGAGACCGGGGCGGTGTTGTCGATGATCTCCCGGGCGATAGCACGCGCGGCCGGAAGCAGTTCGTCCGGCGCGTGCAGCGAGCGCACCAGGCCACGTTCCTTGGCCTCCGAAGCCGGGAACACCCGGCCGGAATAGCTCCATTCCAGGGCGGTGGAGATGCCCACCAGCCGCGGCAGGAACCAGGACGATGCGGCCTCCGGGGTTATCCCCCGGCGGGCGAAGACGAAGCCGAACCGGGCCTCGGTGGAGGCGATGCGGATGTCCATGGCCAGTTGCATGGTCACCCCGATGCCCACCGCCGGGCCATTCACGGCGCAGATCACCGGCTTGAGGCTGTCGAAGATGCGCAAAGTGACCCGTCCGCCACCGTCCCTATAGACATCGCCCACCTTGGCCTCGTCCCGCGCCGCCTCGCCGCGGGCGGCGTAGTTGAAGGTCTGGCCGCCCGAGGACAGATCCGCGCCGGCGCAAAAGCCTCGCCCCGCGCCGGTGACGATCACGGCCTTGACCGCGTCGTCGGCGTCGGTGGCGTCGAAGGCCGCGATCATGTCCAGCATCATGGTGGTGGTGAAGGCGTTCAGCTTGTCGGGCCGATTGAGGGTGATCGTGGCGATCCCATCCTCCACATCGAACAACAGGGTTTCGAACTTGGGCGTCGCCATCCGGTGTCTCCTCAAAGGGCTCTTGTGATGGGCCGCCGGTCTTTAGGGCAGTCAAGAGGCTCGACCAGCGTTGCCATCGGGGCTGATGCAGGCAATATCGCGCTTAGTGAACAATGATAAGACGTCCAGGAGAAGACCATGAGTGACCGGCTCGAAGCCGACTATGTGATCGTGGGCGCCGGATCGGCGGGTTGCGTCCTGGCCAACCGGCTCAGCGCCGATGGCCGCAGCAAGGTCATCCTGCTCGAGGCCGGCGGCGACGACCGCCCAACCAAGAACCCCTCGCAGTTCATGTCCAACCTGATGATCCACGTGCCGGTGGGCTATTCCCAGACGCTGAAGGATCCCAAGGTCAATTGGCTCTATCCCACCGAGCCCGATCCCGGCACCGGCGGGCGGGTGCATGTGTGGCCGCGCGGCAAGGTCCTGGGCGGCTCGTCCTCGATCAACGGCCTGCTCTATATCCGCGGCCAGCATTCCGACTACGACAACTGGCGCCAGCTGGGCTGCGAGGGATGGTCCTGGTCGGACGTGCAGCCCTATTTTCTCCGCGCCGAGCACCAGGAGCGTGGCGGTTGCGAAGGCTGGCACGGGGTTGGCGGCCCACTCAACGTCTCGGACGTGACCCAGACCCACGAGGTCTCCGACGCCGTGGTCGACGCCTGTGAACAGGCCGGCATTCCCCGCAATCCCGACGTCAACGGGGCCGACCAGGAGGGCGTCAGCTACTATCAGCTGACGGTCAAGAACGGCCAGCGCTGCTCGGCCGCCGTGGCCTATCTGCATCCGGTGATGGGCCGCGCCAATCTGCGGGTGGAAACCAACGCCCTGACCACCAAGGTGCTGTTCGAGGGCAAGAAGGCCGTCGGGGTCGAGTTCATCCGCAACGGCGTCAGACAGACCGTGAGCGCGGCGCGCGAAGTGATCCTGTGCGGCGGCGCGATCAATTCCCCCCAGCTGCTGCAACTGTCCGGCGTCGGGCCGGCCGAACTGCTGCGCGAAAATGGGGTTGCGGTGCTGGTCGACGCGCCCGGGGTCGGCGAGAATCTGCAAGACCATTATGTGATCAGCGCCACCTACAGGCTCAAGGCCGGAACGGTTTCGGTCAACGAACTGACCAAGGGATCGCGCTTCCTCGGCGAGACCTTGAAATACGTGTTCCAGCGCAAGGGGCTCTTGACCCTGTCGGCGGCCCATATCGCCGTGTTCTGCAAGTCGCGGCCGGACCTTTCCAGCCCCGACATCCAGTTCCATATCCTGCCGGCGACCATGGACGTGGACAAATTGGTCAACGAACAGAAGATGGAGCTTGAGAACCAGCCCGGCCTGACCATCGCCCCCTGCCAGGTGCGGCCGGAAAGCCGCGGGACCATCCGCATCAAGTCCTCCGACCCCACGGTCTACCCGGCCATCCAGCCCAACTATCTGAGCAATCCGCTGGATCAGGAGGTGGCCGTCGCCTCGCTGAAATGGGGCCGCAAGATCGCCGACCAGCCGGCCCTGCGCGCCTGGATCGACCACGAAATGGCCCCGGGCGCGGACTTCCAGACCGATGAAGCCCTGCTTGAGTATGCGCGCATGGCCGGCTCGACCATCTATCACCCGGTCGGCACCTGCCAGATGGGACATGGGCCCAATGCGGTGGTCGATCCCCAACTGCGGGTGATCGGGGTCGAGGGCCTGCGGGTGGTCGACGCCTCGGTCATGCCGCGGCTGGTGTCGGGCAACACCAACGCCCCGACCATCATGATCGCCGAAAAAGCCGCCGACATGATCCTGGGCAAGGCGGCCATGGCCAGCGCCGCCTGAACCGCCCCGGGTTTCGGGGACGCTTGCCCGCGCCCCTGAAATACGCCATCAAACGCTCGTTTAAACCGTGGGAGGACGCCGCATGGCGACTGTTGAGTTCAAGGACCTGCCGAGCCTGGTGGGCCAGGAAGTGGGCGTCTCCGACTGGCTGGAGATCACCCAGGAGCGGGTCAACCAATTTGCTGAAGCCACCGGCGACCATCAGTGGATCCATGTGGATGTGGAGCGCGCCACCCGGGAAATCGGCGGTCCCATCGCTCATGGCTACCTGACCCTGTCGCTGATCCCGTTCCTTGGCGCGGGCCTGCTGAACGTCACCGGCGTCACTCGCGGGATCAACTACGGCTCGGACAAGGTGCGCTTCACCAATATGGTCCGCGTCGGCAAGCGCGTCCGCATGCGCCAGACCCTGATCGGCGCCGAGCCCAAGTCCGGCGGCATGCAGATGAAGAACCTGTGCACCATCGAAATCGAAGGCGAAGAACGCCCGGCCTGTGTGGCCGAGACCATCAGCGTCATCTACGGGGCCTAAGCAGCCTCAATGCTGCTAATGGCCGAAGCTAAGCAAACCTGCACAGGTTTGCTTAGCCTGCTTCCGGGGCGAGGTTGCGCGAGGCTATCGGCTCCGCGATGTTACGGGCGCACAGACCGCGCCCCGGAGGAATGACCATGGCTGATTTTCGCAAAGTGACCGACGACTTCACGGTCGCCCCCCAGATCGCCCTCGGCGACCTTGCCGAGGCGGCCAGGCTGGGCTTCACCCTGGTGATCAACAACCGCCCGGACGGCGAGGCCCCCGGTCAGCCGACCAGCGCCGAGGTGGAAGCCGCCGCCCGCGCCGCGGGGCTGGACTATGTGCATATTCCGGTGTCGGGCGGTCCGGGTCCCGAGCAGGTCGAGGCGGTGCGGCGGGCGGTGGACGCCGCCAGCGGTCCCGTGCTGGCCTTCTGCCGCTCCGGCACCCGCTCGATCGTCACCTGGTCGATCGGCCAGGCCTCGTCCGGCGCCCGGCCTCGGGACGAACTGAAGCAACTGGGCCAGGCCGCCGGCTACGATCTGTCAGGCGTCTTGGGCTAGCGGCCGATTGCGATCTTGGCGGCCATGGGCGACGGCTCGGGCTGGCAACTGGCCGCGCCCAACGCCATCTGTGCCGCCAAGAGACACAAAAGCGCTGCGGCCGGCCGCTGCAGCCGTTTTGAGACGATGAAGGCGGTGGCGACGGCCATGGACTGGTCTCCGAAACAGAATTCGGTAACCTCTTGGCAAGGATGGCGCCGCCCGCCTTGGAGAACGCCATGATCCCCTTCGTTCGCGACATCAAATTCGAATATGGCCAGGTCGACCAGGTTTCGCCCCTGATCCGCCGGGTGGTGGCCAACAATCCCGGCCCGTTCACCTTCACCGGCACCGGCGTCTATATCGTCGGTCGCGGCGAGGTGGCCGTGATCGATCCCGGCCCCGACATGGCCGAGCATCTGCAGGCCCTGCTGGCGGCCGTCACCGGCGAGCGCGTCACCCACATCCTCACTACCCATACCCACAGCGACCACTCGCCCCTGGCGCGGCCTTTCGCGCGTGAGACCGGCGGCGTGATCGTCGGCCGCGCCGCGCCGGAGCTGATCGAGGGCGGGATCAGCCTGGACGAAGGCCATCACGGCGCCTTTCGCCCCGATGTGGAAGTCGGCGACGGCCAGATCATCGCCGGCCCCGGCTGGACCCTGGAGGCCATCGCCACCCCTGGACACATCTCCAACCATGTCTGCTACGCCCTGGCCGAGGAAAACGCGCTCTTCACCGGCGACCACGTCATGGGCTGGTCGACCACGGTGATCAGCCCGCCCTATGGCGACATGACCGACTATTATGCCAGCCTGGACAAGGTCGCCGAGCGCAAGTTCGCCACCCTGTGGCCCACCCACGGCCCCCCGATCACCGAGCCCGCGCCGTTCCTGGCCGCCTACAAAGCCCACCGCCTCGACCGCGAGCGCCAGATCATCGACCAGCTAAAGGCCGGCCACAGCCACATCGCCGAGATGGTGCCGCAGATGTACGCCGCGGTCGATCCGCGCCTCCACCCGGCGGCGGCCCATTCGGTGTTCGCGCACATGATCCACCTGGTGCGTCAGGGGGTGATCGCCAGCGACGGCGAGCCGGGACCGGGCAGCGTCTATCGGCTGGTTTAGAACATTACGAAATCGGGTTGAGCCAATATAAACTCCGCTCATCCCGGCGAAGGCCCATAGGCGCTAAGTTAAGCTGCCACCCCACCCCTGCTCCTCATCCAGAGGCGCTCGTCGCGCAGCGGCGAGCCTCGAAGGACGCAATCACGGCGCCGTCTGTGCGTCCTTCGAGGCCCGCTGCGCGGGCGCCTCAGGAAGAGGAACAGAGGGAGCGCGTCCTAACTTAGCGCCCATGGGCCTTCGCCGGGATGAGCGGCTTTTGATTTGACCTTAATTCATCCCGCTTCAGCGGTCCGCCGTTCTTTTCACGTCGTCCGCTACGGCGTGAAGCAGTTCGGCCAGGGCGGTGTCTCGATGTTCGATCTCGCGTGTGGCCAGAACGCCGAGACTGAGCTCCCGGACCAGGGAGCGATCGCGGGTATGGCCCGTCTCCAGCCCGATGAGGTATTCGAGCTGAACCATGATGGAGTGGATGGCGGGGTGATCGCCCCAGGCTTCGACATGCATCAGGGAGCCTTCAAGCGCGGCTTCGAGGCGTGTAAGCCGATCCATGCCGTTTTTCCCGTCGGTCCGTGGTCTGGCGCCTATTCCGCCGCCTGGGCCGTCGGCAGCACATAGCCCTCGAACCGCTGCCGGATCAGCTTCTTGTCGATCTTGCCTGTGGCGCCGAGCGGGATGTCGTCAACGAACACCACATCATCGGGGGTCCACCACTTGGCGATCTTGCCCTCCAGGAAGGCGAGATATTCATCCCGGGTGGCGGTCACGCCATTCTTGAGCTTGACCAGCAGCAGGGGCCGCTCGTCCCACTTGGGATGGGGCACGCCGATCACCGCCGCCAGGGCGGACTTGGGGTGGCCGCAGGCGATGTTCTCGATCTCGATCGAACTGATCCACTCGCCGCCCGACTTGATCACGTCCTTGGCCCGGTCGGTGATCTGCATGAACCCGTGAGCGTCGATCGTGGCCACGTCGCCGGTGTCGAAGAAGCCGGCTTCATCGAGGATATCGCCGCCATCGGTCTTGAAATATTCGCGGACGACGAACGGTCCGCTCACCTTCAGCCGGCCAAAGGTCGAGCCATCATGGGGCAGGGCCGCACCCTCATCGTCGGTCAGCCTCAGTTGCACGCCCAGGGGTGAGCGGCCCTGTTTCAGGCGGAACTTCAGCTGCTCCTCATAGGGCATGGCCGCGATCTCGGCCGTGGGGGTGGCCTGGGTGCCGAGCGGCGAGGTTTCGGTCATGCCCCAGGCGTGGGTGACATCGACCCCATAATCGTCGTGAAAGGCGCGGACGATGGCCTCAGGCACGGCCGAGCCGCCGATCACCACCCGCTTGAGCGTTGTCAGCTTGCCGCCGGTGGCTTGCAGGTGCTGCAGCAGCATCTGCCAGACTGTCGGCACGGCGGCGGAAAAGGTCACCCCTTCGGTTTCCAGCAGTTCGTGGATCGACGGACCGTCCATCTTGGCCCCAGGCATGACCAGCTTGGCCCCGACCGCGGGGGCGGAGAAGGCGATGCCCCAGGCGTTGGCGTGGAACATGGGCACCACAGGCAGGATGGTGTCGCGCGCCGACAGGCCCATGACGTCGGCCTGCAGGGTGGTCAGAGTGTGCAGAAAGTTGGAGCGGTGCGAATAGAGCACGCCCTTGGGATTGCCGGTGGTGCCCGAGGTGTAGCAGAGCCCACAGGCGGTATTCTCGTCGAACCCGCCCCAGACCACGTCCGGCGCGGCCTGTTCGATCAGGGTCTCGAAACACAGGGCGCCCGGAAAATCCACCGACTTCATGTATTCGGCGTCGGTCATGACGATGACCTGCTCGACCGTCGGCATCTTGTCGCGATTGGCCAAAAGGGTCGGCAGGAAGGTCAGGTCGCTGAAGATGATCTTATCTTCGGCGTGATTGATGATGTAGCAGAGCTGCTCGACGAACAGGCGCGGGTTCAGGGTGTGGCACACCGCGCCTATGCCCATGGTCGCATACCAGGCTTCCATGTGCCGGCCGGTGTTCCAGGCCAGGGTCGCCACCCGGTCTCCGGGCTGCACGCCCAGGTCCAGCAAGGCCCGTGACAGCCGCTTGGCGCGATCATGGATCTGGCCATAGGTGGTGCGCACGATCGGCCCTTCGACCGAGCGGCTGACGACCTCGCGGGTCCCGTGCCAATGGTTGGCGTGGTCGAGAATACGATCGACCGTCAACGGCCAGTTCTGCATCAGGCCCAGCATGGTGTTTCCCCGATCTCGTTCGGTCAAACCCTATTGCGCCGGTGACGAGCGGGCAATTGCCCTTACGGATAAAGCCGAGATGTCGTCCAGGCCTCGCCTGGCGCCGCCCGCTCAAACAGCAGCCGTTCGTGCAGGCGGAACGGTCGATCGCGCCAGAACTCCATGGCCAGGGGGCGGACCCGAAAGCCGGACCAGTGGGCCGGCCGCGGCACCTTGCCGAGGCCGAACTTCAGCGCATGTTCCGCCACCCGCTTTTCCAGGGCGAAGCGGTCCGGCGCCGGCCGCGATTGGTCCGAGGCCCAGGCGCCGATCTGGCTGTGGCGGGCGCGGCTGGCGAAATAGGCGTCGGCCTCCGCCTCGGTCACCTGTTCCACGGCGCCGCGCACCCGGACCTGACGGCGTAGGGATTTCCAGTGAAACAACAGCGCCGCCTTGGGTTGGCCAATCAGTTCCACGCCCTTGGCGCTCTGCAGATTGGTGTAGAAGGTGAAGCCGCGCTCATCCACGTCCTTGAGCAGCACCATGCGCACGTCGGGGAGGCCATGCTCATCGACGCTCGCCACGGCCATGGCGTTGGGGTCGTTGATTTCGGCCGCCTTGGCCTCCTCGAACCATTCGCCGAACAGGACGAAAGGGTCGGCGCCTTCGGGCAGCGGGGGTTCGGCGGCCCGACCGGCGGCGTCATAGTCCGTCGAACTGGGCGATGGTGGGATCACGGTCGGCTTGGTCATGCGGCAGATATAGCCCCTCCAAGCCGTCCACGCATCTTTGCTGCGGCGCCAATATCGCCATGCTTAACCGGTCGTTGACGAAAATCAGGTCACGCTCTGGCGATGAGCCAGGGGGACCCTGTCATGGACGCGGCCCGGGCCGGGCGGATTCTGGGCGTCGATCCAGCCTGTGGGCTGGCGTGTCGGCCTGACGCCCTGCGCGCCGCCTATCGGGCGGCGGTCAAGCGGGCCCATCCGGATCGCCTCGGGGGCGACGCCGATCAGCTGCGTGCGGTGATCGAGGCCTATGACCATCTGCGCACGCGACCAGCGCTGCCGCCCGTCACGGCGATGCGCCGCGCTGCGCCGCCGCCCCTTCTTGAAATCACCCCGATCGAAGCCCTGACCGGCGCGCGCCGGCCTGTCGTCACCATTGATGGGCGCCTGCGCCACGCGCGCCTGCCGGCCGGGCTCCGTGCGGGTGACCGGGTGCGCTTGGACGGCAGGGTGTTGACAGTGGCCATCGCCAGCCAGGGCGGCCTGGCCGTGATCGGCGATCACCTGTGCGTCAGCCTTGAGGTCGACGACGCGGTGCTCCGCCAGGGCGGATCGGTGCGTGTGGACACCCCGCGAGGGGGACGCCAGCTACGCATCACCCCCCAGGACGCCGTCCGCGGCCTTGCCCGACTGAGCGGCGAAGGCCTGCCCGCCCGAGCCGGCCGGCCCCTTGGCGACCTGCTGGTCTGGCTGAGGCCGTCCACGGTCCGCGGCGGCTTTGAAACCTCGGCCCGGGCCAAGCTTCGCCGCTTCGCGGCCGACTGGGCGGCTTGACGAGCCGGTTCGATAATTTGTCGTCCGCACGCCTCTTGAGCTAGAAGCAGCGCCATGTCGCACAACACCTTCGGCCATCTGTTTCGCGTGACCACCTGGGGCGAGAGCCACGGCCCGGCCCTCGGCTGCGTCGTCGACGGGTGCCCGCCGGGGCTGAAGCTGACGGCGGCGGATCTGCAGGTGTGGCTGGATCGGCGCCGACCGGGCGGCGGCAAGTTCGTCACCCAGCGGCAGGAGCCGGACCAGGTGAAGATCCTGTCGGGCGTGTTCCAGGACGAGCGCACCCCTGGCCAGGTCACCACAGGCACGCCGATCTCGCTGCTGATCGACAATGTCGATCAGCGCTCGAAGGACTATTCCGAAATCGCCCAGGCCTTCCGTCCCGGTCATGCGGACTATGCCTATTTCGCAAAATACGGCGTGCGCGACTATCGCGGGGGCGGCCGATCCTCGGCGCGCGAGACCGCCGCGCGCGTGGCCGCTGGCGGCGTGGCCCGCAAGGTGCTGGGTGATGGGGTGACGATCCGTGCGGCCCTGGTCCAGATCGGGCCGCATGGGATCGACCGGTCGCGCTGGGACTGGGACCAGGTCGAGCTCAACCCCTTCTGGTGCCCCGACGCGTCCATGGTCGAGGTCTGGGAAAGCCATCTTGAGGCCATCCGCAAGGCGGGCTCCTCCACCGGCGCCGTGGTCGAGGTCGAGGCTGTTGGCGTTCCGGCCGGCTGGGGCGCGCCGATCTACGGCAAGCTGGACTCCGAACTGGCGGCCGCTCTGATGTCGATCAACGCCGCCAAGGGCGTGGAGATTGGCGAAGGCTTCGCCGCCGCGGCGCTGAGCGGCGAAGACAACGCCGATGAAATGCGCGCCGGCAACGATGGGCCGACCTTCCTGTCCAACCATGCAGGCGGAGTTTTGGGCGGCATCTCGACCGGCCAGCCCGTTGTGGCGCGGGTGGCGTTCAAGCCGACCTCTTCGATTCTGACGCCGCGCCGATCGGTCGATGAAGCAGGCGCCGAGATCGAACTGCGCACCAAGGGACGCCACGATCCCTGCGTCGGAATCCGCGCCGCCCCGGTAGTCGAGGCCATGACCGCCTGCGTCCTCGCCGACGCCTTTTTGCGCCACCGGGGCCAGGTGGGCGGCTGAGCGAACCGGATTCGCTGGCGCTCATTTCAGTACCGTAATCACTGATGACAATTTAGCCGCCGCCGCTCAAGATGACGGCGCGCGCGATTGGCCGATTCGTAAGACGATAGCTTCCGTTACTTTACCTGAGTACCGCCCCGCTGGGCGTCACGATCTTGGCATATTGAAAGCGAATACGGCATAAAATTGCGGTACGAACTGCTCAACATACTGCTGGTTGACGACAACCAGCACATGCGTGTGCTGCTGACCGAAATTCTGCGGGCCATCGGGGTCCGAAACACCCATGACGCCAATGACGGCGCCCAGGCGCTGCAGATCATGCGCGGCCATCCGATCGATATCATCATGACCGACCTCCAGATGCAGCCGCTGGATGGTATCGATTTCGTCAGGCTGCTGCGCAATTCGACGGATAGTCCCAACCCCATGTGCCCAGTGATCATGATCACTGGGCATTCGACCATGCGGCGGGTGGCCGAGGCGCGCGATGTCGGGGTCAATGAATTCCTGTCCAAGCCGGTCACCGCGAGAGGCGTGCTGCAGCGGATTGGACTTGTGATCGAGCAGCCGCGACCTTTCATCCGCACAGACGGCTATTTCGGCCCTGACCGACGCCGCCGCAGCGACCCGGCCTATGCCGGCCCGCGCCGTCGCGCCGTCGATCGAGGATAGGACGCCTAAAGCGCTAGGGCGCAGCTTTCGCCGATGGTTGGCCGCGACACCACGATCCGCGCCAGACCGGGAAAACGCGCGCCCAGGCGCGCGGCGAAGAACAGGCAGAGGTGTTCCAGGGTCGGCGTCTCCAGGCCAGGATGCTCATTCAGCAGGCTGTGATCCAGCTCCCCCGCCGCGGTTCGCAAGGCCTGGTCCAGCGCCGCCAGGTCCGCCACCCAGCCTTCCGGTTCGCTGACCGGCCCGCGCACCGTCGCTTCGACACGGAAAGAATGGCCATGCAGGCGCCGGTAGGGGCTACCCTCCGGGCCGTGGTTCAGGTGGTGGGCGGCATCGAAGGTCGCGGCCTTGGTGATTTCGAATACAGGGTCGGTCATGGGGTCCAAACGGCCGCCGCGCGCGAACAGAAACGCTAGGGCAGGCCCAGATATTTGTGGGTTTGGACGCTTAAACGCCACTGGGGGTGGGAAAGGCAATAGTCCACCGCGCCTTGAGTGTTGGCTTCCCGATCCGGACCATCCATCGGCTGCAGGTAGAAACGCTCGAAATCCAGCCCCGAAAACCGCGCCGGATCCACGCCCGGCTGAGGATAGACCAGTTTCAGTTCCTGCCCGGTGGTCTGTATCACCGGGGCCTGGGCCTTGGGACTGACACAGATCCAATCGAGGCCCTCGGGCGCGGCCAGGGTGCCGTTGGTCTCGATGGCGATGGCGAAGCCCTGGGCATGAAGGGCGTCGATCAGCGGCCCATCCAGCTGCAGCAGCGGCTCGCCGCCCGTGCAAACCACCAGCCGGTCGGTCTCCGCGCCCCGCCACTGCGCGGCCACCGCGGCGGCCAGGGCTTGGGGCGTGACGAATCGGCCGCCGCCTTCGCCGTCCATGCCGACGAAATCCGTGTCGCAAAAGGTGCAGACCGCCTTGGCGCGGTCGATTTCACGCCCGCTCCACAGATTGCAGCCGGCGAAACGGCAGAACACCGCCGCCCGGCCCGCCTGGCCGCCCTCACCCTGCAGGGTCAGGAAGATCTCCTTGACGGAATAGGTCATCGGGTCTTGCCCCCGGGGGTCACAGACCGGATCGGATCCAGACTGGGCCGCCCGGCCGCGACCCATTCCTTCCAGCCCTTGGCGCGCAACTCGCAGGCCGGGCAGACGCCACAGCCCGCGCCCCAGTCGTGGGGCGTGCGATCGCCATAATAGCAGGTGTGGCTGTCGCGCACGGTCATCTCCACCAGCGTTTCGCCGCCCAGCGCCTTGGCCAGACCCCAGGTCTGGGCCTTGGTCAGACGCATCAAGGGGGTCTCAATCCGAAAGTCTCGCGCCATGCCCAGGTTCAGGGCCATTTGCAGGGCGTCCAGGGTGTCGCGCCGACAATCGGGATAGCCGGAATAGTCGGTCTCGCACATGCCGCCCACCAGGGCGCTCAGGCCCCGCCGATCGCCGAGTGCCGCGGCATAGACCAGAAAGGCCAGGTTGCGGCCGGGCACGAAGGTCGAGGGCAGGCCGCGCTCGGTCATTTCGATCGCCCGGTCGGCGGTCAAGGCGGACTGGGCTACGGCGCCGAAGCTCTTCAGGTTGATGCGATGGTCTAGACCTAGTCTTTTGCCCCAATCTGGAAAACTACGTGCGACTTCACGTCGCAATACCTGACGCGCCTTCAGCTCCACCGCATGCCGCTGACCGTAGTCGAATCCCACGGTTTCCACACGATCATACCGATCCAGGGCCCAGGCGAGACAGGCCGTGGAATCCTGCCCCCCGGAAAATAGCACCAGGGCGCCATCACTTATTGGAGTTGAGTCGGCCGCAGCGGTAATGATGTTTCTCCTTCACGGGCAATGGCCTACCGCGAACGGCGGCTTGGCCTGTTACCATACCGCCCCGATATGGGCATCAACCAGACGGATCGCTTGGCCTGCCGGGCGCGGCCTCGCTTCCGACCTAGGGCCCAGATGTGCAAAATCTGTCAGTCCCGCTCCAAAAACATCAAAAAGATCGCTGATCGTTGTTCATTGATCGTGTCCGTCTTAACGACTTCGCAAGCGAGACTCGGCATGGTCATCATACAACTCAGTCGTCATGTGCAGAATGCCCGGCATCTCCAGTCTCATCGAAGTTTTCGAGCCGATCGCAGCAAGCACCTCTTGCGGGGTAGTGCTTGATCGGTTCCTCGATGCTCCAGAGTGTGACCTCCTGGTCACAACGGAGCAAGGACGCCCCGTGGGCGTGATCGCGCGCGGCGCGGTCCGCGCCAGCGAAGCCGGTCGTCCGGTCGCCGATCTGATGAGCCGCCCCCTGACCGTCGAAGCCGACATCGACATCGACCAAGCCTGCGCCCTGGTGCTCAGCCACGCCGAGCCGGTGGCGGGGGTGGTGGTGGTCCGAGACTCTCAATATGTCGGCGTCGTCTCCTGCCGCAGCCTGTTGCGTCACCGCCGCAGCATCGAGAGCGACCTGGCGGAAAACCAGAGATTCCTCGATCTGATCAGCCAGGAAGTCCGCTCGCCCATGAACGGCGTGGTGGCGGTGGCCCAGTTGCTGCAACGCCAGCCGCTGTCGGCGGACTCCCAGGCCTTTGTGCGCACCATCCTGGAATCCAGTCAGGCCACTCTTCGCGCTCTGAACGACGCCCTGGAACTATCGCGCGCCGAGATCGGCGAAATGGACCTGGCCCCGGCCTCGGTGTTCCTGCGCGATCTGATGGACAACATCCAGGCCACCTGGCAGGGGCGAGCCGCCGAACAGGGTGTCACCCTGCTGGTCGCCTATGATGGCGAACCGGATCTCAATGCGACCGTCGATGCCGCGCGCGTGCGCCAGGTGTTCGACAAACTCATCGAAATCGCCATCGCCGACGGCGGCGGCGGCGCGGTGGAGGCCAGCCTGCGAGCCACCCGGACCGTCGATGGCCTGAAGCTGGTTGGTCGTGTCCGCGCTGGCGGCGGCGGTCTTTCCGCCCTGCGTCTGGCCGAGCCGTTCGCGTCGAAGCCCGGTCACGCTGGCGGAAAGGGTAACGGCGCCACCCTGGGCCTGGCCCTGTGTCAGCGTATCGTCGCGCGGATGGGCGGATCGATCCGCGCCGACAGCAATGTCGGAGCCGGGGCGACGGTCGCTTTCGAACTCGATGTGGCCGAAACCGTCGCCGCCGCCGCCGAGGGCTTTGGCGAAGTGCACAGCCCGCGGGGCGCCGCCCATATCCTGGTGGTCGACGACAACGCCACCAACCGCATGGTCGCCGAGGCCCTGTGCGAAATGTTCGACTGCACCTCGGAATGCGCCGAAGACGGTGTCGAGGCCGTGGAGGCCGCGCGCACCGGCCGCTTCGACCTGATCCTGATGGACATCCGCATGCCGCGCATGGACGGGGTCGAGGCCTCCAAGGCCATTCGCGCCATGCCCGGCCCCGCCGGCGCCGTGCCGATCATCGCCCTGACCGCCAATGCGGATCCGGAAGACGCCAAGACCTATATCGAAAGCGGCATGCACAGCGTGGTCGAAAAGCCGATCAAGCCGGAGCGTCTGCTGCAGGCGATCAACGCCGCCCTGTCGCCGGCCCACGACCAGGCCGCCGCGGCCGCCTGATCCGCCAACCAGACCCGCCAGCCCGATCGCGGGCGGGGCTCAAACCCTCGCTTTAGAACCGCGGCAGCGGCGCCAGCACATTGGCGCCGGCCGCGCGCAACCGTTGTTCCGAGATCTGGCTGACCAGGGACTGGGCGCGGGGGTCGGACATGATTTGCGCCGCGGTCACCAGGCCCCGTATAGAAGAATTCACGCCCAGGGCCTTTTGCAGGGCTTCGAACGGCGAATGCTTGGCGCTGACGATCTTCAGGCGAACCGTCTGACCCGACAGGCCCGACAGAGCCTTGGCCTTGTCGACCGCCTGATAGAAGCCGCCCAACTCGTCGACCAGGCCCAGGGGCTTGGCCTGGGCGCCGGTCCACACCCGGCCCCTGGCGATCTCGCGCACACGGTCCGGCGTCAGGTGGCGACCCTCGGCCACTCGGGTGATGAAGCCGTCATAGACCCGGTCGATGCTGGCGGCGAAGGCGGCTTTCTGCTCGGGGGTGAAGTCCTGGCTGGCGCTATCGGCGCCCGCATAGCCGCCGCCGACATTGATGTCGCGCAGATCGACGCCGAACCGCGACAGGGCCGGCCCTATGGCGAACTTGCCGCCATAGACGCCGATTGAGCCGGTCAGGGTGGTGGGCTCGGCGACGATGGCCGAGGCTTGCGATGAGATCCAATAACCGCCCGATGCGGCATAGGTCCCCATGGACACCACCACCGGCTTTACGGCCTTGGCCGCCCGCACCGCGGCCAGGATCTGTTCCGAGGCCGTGTCCGAGCCGCCGGGCGAGGAGACCCGGAACACGATGGCCTTGACCGAACTGTCCTTGGCCGCCTTTTCCAGCGCCCCCGCCACGGCGTCCGAATTGGCGTTGTCGGATCCCCCGAAGCTGGCGTCGTTGGGGCCGGTCATGATGGCGCCCTCGGCGTTGACCACGGCGATGACCGGCTGGCCGACCGTGCCGTCCGCAGTCTTCTCCGCGGCGATATAGTCATCGATCGCCATCGACTTGGCGCCTTCGCCCCCCTGGTCGACGGCGGCTTCTTCGGCCTCCGGAACCTGACCCAGGCGATCGATCAGACCCTTGGCCTTGGCGTCGGCCGCGTCATAGGGACCGGCTTCCAAAGCCGCCTTGAGCAGGGCTGGGTTTTTTTTGCGGTCGCTGGCCGCCGCGCCGACGGCGCTCTCATAGATCGAGGTCATCCATGCGGTTTCCGCCTCGCGATGGGCGGGGGTGTAGTCGTCGTACAGGTAGCCGTTGACAGCGTTCTTATATTCCTTGCGTTGCTCGAAATCGGCTTTGACGCCGTATTTGTCGAACAGGCGCTTGAAGAAGACATCCGACACCGACATGCCGGTGACTTGGAACGGCGCGCCCGGCTGCATCCAGAACTGGTCGGCGGCCGCGCCCAGCATATAGGTCGAGGCGATGGCGCCGGAGGAATAGAGACCCTGGCTGTGGGCTATGATCGGCTTTCCCGATTCGCGGAAATGTTTGAACGCTTGGCGCAGTTCGTCGGCCTCGCCCGGCTCGGTTCCGCCCTCCGGCAGTCGCACGAACAAGGCCTTGACCCGCGTGTCGCTCTCGGCGCGGTGCAGGGCGTCGACCACCGTCATGACCGCCAGGGTGCGACCGCCAAAGCCGGGAAACCGGCCCTCAGGCTCCTGGTCGGTCAGGCCGCGGCGCAGGTCCAGCGTCAGCACCGTCTTGGCCGGCGTGGCGCTGGGATGGGCGGCGCCGGCGATCATGCCGACGATCAGGAAGGGTACGCCGATGAAGAACAGGATCAGCCCGGCGAACACGCCAGCCAGGGTCAGAAGAAATTGTTTCATCGTCGGGTCCGAGCAGCGAGGGGGAAGCGGTCGCACAACCTAGGGCCTGATGGCCTCGGGCCGAAGGGGCTTGAGGTCTGAATCAGGTCCTGGCGGATTAAATTAAAGCAAGTTTGATCGCCAGAGCGATCTGGGCAGGGCGGTTGCAGGGCCCGGCCTGGTCGACCAGACCCCGAAAAAACATAGCGGCGCACAGGGGCGGAAAAGGGGGCGGGAAAATTGGTCGGAGTAGCAGGATTCGAACCTGCGACCCCCGCCTCCCGAAGACGGTGCTCTACCAGACTGAGCTACACTCCGACGCGAGG
>FSWM01000959.1_pt1 | contig 72833 bp, 69 predicted proteins | sample 1637841 | NCBI WGS metagenome assembly FSWM01 (sample SAMEA3914789, study PRJEB12502) | metagenome | biome: forest; material: soil | place: Canada | collected 2011-07-03 | depth 0.3 m | reverse complement strand
GGCCTCGGGCGGCTTTGGCGACGGGCGCGGCCTGGTGGCGGCCCTGGCCCTGGGCGCCGACGGCATCAATATGGGCACGCGTTTTTGCGCCACCCAGGAAGCGGCCATCCACGACAACGTCAAACAGCAGATGGTGGCCAATGACGAACGCGCCACCGACCTGATCTTCCGCACCCTGCACAACACTGCCCGCGTGGCCCGAAACGCCATCAGCCAGCAGGTGGTCGAGATCGAACGCCGGGGCGGCGCCACCTTCGAGGACGTGCGCGAACTGGTCGCCGGCTCGCGCGGCCGCACGGTTTATGAAGAGGGCGATCCGGACCTGGGCATCTGGTCGGCCGGGATGATCCAGGGCCTGATCCACGACATCCCCACCGTGAAGGAGCTGGTGGAGCGGATCGTCGCCGACGCCGAATCCATCATCAAGAACCGGCTGGACCGCTGCGTGGTTTGATCAAGCCAGCCGCTTGATCGTCGCCGCCAGTTCCTCCACGACCGCCTCGGTCGTGGCCCAGGAGCACATGAACCGGACCGAGCCGTCGGCGCTGCGGAAGGCGAGCCAGCCGGCGGCCTGCAGCCGCGCATGGCGCTCGGGATCGAGCTCGGCGAACAGGCCGTTGGACTCCACCGGATGCATCGGCGTCAGGCCGGACTCCGCGGCCAGCTTGCGGGCCATGGCGTTGGCGTGGCGGGCGCGCTCGACAAAGGCGCCGCTCTCCAGCATGCCGATCCAGGGCGCCGCATAGAACCGGCTCTTGGACGGCAGTTGCCCCGACATCTTCAGCCGCGCGCCGAACCGCCGCGTCAGGCCCTTGTTAAAGATCACCAGGGCCTCGGTCGGGGTCATGCCGGCCTTGGTCCCGCCCAGCACCAGGATGTCGACCCCCAGCCCCTGGATGGTCTTGGGATCGAAGCCGGCGGCGATGGCGTTGGCCAGGCGCGCGCCGTCCAGATGCACTCCCAGGCCCTTGGCCTTGGCGGCCGCAGCCAGGCGGCCCAGATGGTCGCCCGAATAGACCGCGCCATATTCGGTGGCCTGGGTCAGGGACAGGGCCGCCGCCGCCTGGGTATGGGGCGAGTCCGGCTCGGCCAGCGCCGCCTCCAGCGCCTCGGGATCGATGCGGGCCGAGGCGCCGGCGAGGCCGCGGATCTGCAGGCCCTGGCCGAAATAGGTCGGGGCGCCGGCCTCATGCACGCCGATATGGGCGTCATGGTGCGCGAGCACCGCCTCGAACGGCCGGCAAAGCGCCGCCAGGGCGACGGCGTTGGCCGCCGTGCCCGAGGCGACGAAATGCACCTCGGCGTCGGTGTCGAGCAACCCGCGAACCAGATCGGCGGCGCGCGCGCAATAGCCGTCCTCGCCATAGGAATCGACGAAGCCGGCATTGGCGGCGACCAGGGCGTCAAGCGCCTCGGGCGCGGCGCCGGCGGTGTTGTCGGAGGCGAAGTCCTGGCGAAGCAGCATGGCCCGCCTTTAGACTGTTCGCCGGCCTTTCGACAGCGGCTTGACCTTAAATTTCCCGCGCCCAGGCGCGCAGGTCCTCTACGAACAGGTCCGGCTCCTCCATGGCGCCGAAATGGCCGCCGGACGGCAGGTCGGTCCAGCGGGTGATGTTGTAGGCGCGGGCGGCCCAGCTTTTCGGCGGCGCCTGATACAGGGCCTCGCCGGGAAAATTGGCGAAGGCGGTGGGGGTTTCGCAGCGCACGCCGCCCTCGATCTGCTGCAGACCGCCTTCTTCCAGCAGGGCGCGATAGTACCAGGCGCCGGTGGTGAACGAGCCGGTCATCACATAGATCATCACATTGGTGAGCAGCTGATCCAGGCTATAGGCTTGGTCCAGCCGCTTGGTGCGCAGGTCCGACCAGTCGTAAAACCGCTCCAGGATCCAGGCCGCCTGGCCCACCGGGTTGCCGGCCCCCAGCCAGGCCAGGGACTGGGGCTTGGACATCTGCAGGCCGAAATAGGCCCCGAACATCTGCATGGCGGCCTGGGTGCGCGCCAGCCAGGCGCCCTCCGCCTCGCTCTGTGGGCCGCCCGGGGGACGAAAGCCGATCATGTTCAGATGGATCGCCCGGGTGTGCTGGGCGTGGTCATGGCCGAGCCACGAGGTCACCAGGCTGCCCCAGTCGCCGCCCTGGGCCAGATAGCGGTCATAGCCCAGCACATCGGTCATCAGGCTGTTGAACAGCCGCGCCGTGCCCCGCTGTCCGAAAGGCTTGGCCGGCTTGGAGGAAAAGCCGAACCCCGGCAGGGAGGGAATGACCAGGTCGAAGGCGTCCTTGGCTTCGCCCCCGCACCGCGAGGGATAGGCCAGCTTTTCGACCGATTTCCAGAATTCGAAATGGCTGCCCGGCCAGCCGTGGCTGAGGATCAGCGGGCGCTTGCCGCCGGCCTCGCCCACCACATGCACGAAATGGACGTCGAAATCCTCGATCCGCGCCGTGAACTGCGGAAACCGATTGAGATTGGTCACCGCTTGGCGCCAGTCGTAGGTCTCGGTCCAATGGGTGCAGAACGCCTTCAAAAAGGCCGCGTCGCAGCCATAGGCCCAGCCGTTGTCGGTCTGCGGCGCGGGCGGAAACGGATAGGCCCGCACCTGGGCCAGGACCGCCTCGACCTCATCCTTCGACCACCGGACCTCGAACGGCTTCACCGCTGACATGGCGCTCTCCCATTGTTTGCCGTCCAGCCTGAGGGGCTGACGCGCGGGAGGTCAAGCGGGGTTCTCCGCCTCATCCGCAAAGATCGTTTCGATCGTCAGGCCGAAGGGACAATCACTAGCTTAAGTTGACGCGATCGAGATCGCTGGGGACTGGCGCATTAATTTTATCCGGGCATAATAAGCTCCTTCCTGGAGACCCGACGTGACCTTCGAATGGCCAAACACCGGCGACCGCGTCTGCGGCGACTATCTGGGCCGGGCCTTTGAGGGGCGGGTGACGGGGGTCGGGTTCGAGCCTGAGCCGTTGGGTCGGCGCTATGCGATCCGCTTCGATGCGCCGGTCGATGTCAGCCGCTCGGCCCTGATGACCATTCCGCGCCAGAACATCCGGGCGGTGATCGACCCCACCAGAATAAGCATCGACGGCAAGGGCCGGCCGGACGGGATCATGACCCTCAGGCCGGGCTGACTCCGCGCATCAGGGCCGACATCAGCGTATAGCGCACCGCCTCGAAATCCACCGCGGGGCCCAGCTTGCCGCTGAGCTTGAGCATGACCAGGCCGTGGCTCGCGGCCCAGAAGGCGTGGGCCAGGAGGATGGGATCGCCCACGACCAGGCCTTCGCCGATCATGAGCTCGATATGGGCGGTCATGGTCTTTTGCGCGCGCAGCGCGGCGCGCACCAGGTCGGGATAGTCGGTCTCGGTAGGCTGGGTCAGGTCGAACATCAGCCCATAGGCCGCCGGATGATCCAGGGCGAAGCGCACATAGGCGTCGCCTGCCGCCAGGGTGCGCTGGGCGGCGGTCCCGGGAACGGCGATGGCCGTCTCCAGCGCCTCGGCGAAGCGGTCGAAGCCGCGCGCCCGCACGGCGGCCAGCATTTCGTCCTTGTCCTTGAAATAGCGATAGGGGGTCATGGGGCTGACCTCCAGCTCGCCCGCCAGCTGGCGCAGGCTGACCGCCTCGAGGCCCTTTTCGGCGAACAGGCGCTCGGCGGCGTCGATCAGGCGTTCGCGAAAATCGGCGATCTCCGCGTCGCTCAAAACCTTGGGCATCGATGCTCCGCAAAACGTGACTTGCGCAGGGTATAGCCATACGCTATAAATTTACATCGTAAAAATTAGACGGGAGAGGCCCTCATGGACGGATCGCAAACGGTCAGCCCCTTTTTGCGCGGCAATTTCGCCCCGGTGCGCAGCGAAGACGATTTCGAACTTAAGGTGACGGGCGAAATGCCCCGCGGCCTGGCCGGCAGCCTGTATCGCAACGGCCCCAATCCCCAGTTCGAACCCGACGCCGACTATCACTGGTTCGTCGGCGACGGCATGGTGCATGGTTTCCATGTAGAGGACGGCAAGGTCCGCTATTCGAACCGCTATGTCCGCACCCCCAAATGGCGGTTGGAAAACCAGGCCGGGCGGCGGCTGTTCAATACCTGGGGCGATCCGCGCAAGACCGATCCGGCGGCCATGGGCCAGGACGGCGGCGTGGCCAACACCAATATCGTCTGGCACGGCGGCCGGCTGCTGGCTTTGGAGGAAGCCCATCGGGCGACGCAGATGGATCCCCTGACCCTGGAGACCCAGGGCTATGTCGACCTGGGCGGCAAGGTCACCGCCCATCCCAAGATCGACCCCGACACCGGCGAGATGGTGTTCTTCGCCTATATGGACGACCCCATGCCGTTCTCGACCAAGGTCAGTTACGGGGTGGCCGACGCCGCCGGCCGGCTGACCCGCCGCGAGACCTTCGAGGCGCCCTATTGCAGCATGATCCACGATTTCATGGTCACCCGGAACCATGTGCTGTTTCCGGTCCTGCCCCTGACCGGCGACCTGCCTCGGGCCATGAGCGGCGGGCCGGCCTTCGCCTGGGAGCCGGACAAGGGCGCCTTTGTCGGCGTGATGCGGCGTGACGCCGGCGTGGAGACCATCCGCTGGTTCAACATCGAGGCCAACTATGTCTTCCACGTGATGAACGCCTGGGAGGACGGCGATCGGATCTTCGCCGATGTCATGCAGTACGAATGCGCCCCGCTGTTTCCCAAGGCCGATGGCGGCCGCGGCGACCCGGCCGAGGCGCGTCTGTGCCGCTGGACCTTCGACCTGGCCGGCGGTTCTGACCACATCAAACGGGACTATATCGACGATCTGGCCGGCGAATTTCCCCGCTTCGACGAGCGGCGCTCGGGCCTGACCTATCGCCACGGCTGGTTCGCCGCCCAGACCGCCCGCTCGGCCGAGATCCGGCCTGACGCCATCGCCCACATCGATCTTGCGATCGGCAAACGCGCCACCTACGAACTGCCCGCCGGCGACGCGATTTCCGAGCCGGTGTTCACCCCGCGCTCGGCCTCGGCGGACGAGGGCGACGGCTGGCTGGTCGCCGTGGCCTATCGCGCCCAGACCGACCGCAGCGAACTGCTGGTGTTCGAGGCCCAGGACGTGGCCGCCGGTCCGGTCGCCACGGCCGAGGTTCCCCGCCGCGTGCCGTTCGGCTTCCACGGCAACTGGCGGCCGGCGGTCTGAGGGCCGGTCAGCCCTCCACGTGGCCCTCCACACGGAAAGTATGGGCACGCCCCATTTTGGACCCCAAAGCCGTCCACGCTAAACCCTGGCGCGACGGCCCAAGGGGCGGCCGTGACCTATCCGTGATCGGGGCGTAAACCGCACCATGACCAGTCCCTCCCGCCGCAGCCTGCTCGCCCTTGCCGGGGCGGCGGGCCTTACTGCCTGTCACCGGCCGACACCCACCCGCAGTGCGCCCTCCGGCGCCCCGGCCGGTCCGGCGACGACCTTGCAGGCGGCCGTGGCCGGCGCCTGGCGCTCGCCCCAGGATCGGGCGCGTGACCTCTGGCGTCATCCGCTCGAAAGCCTGAAATTCTGGGGCCTCAAGCCGGGCATGACCGTGGTCGAGTTCTGGCCGGGCGGAGGCTGGTACACCGACATCCTGGCCCCGTTCCTGGCCGGCACGGGCGGAACCCTCTATGCGGCCAATGTCATGCCAACCAATCCCGCCGCCCAGCAGATGGTTCAGGCCTTCCAGCAAAAGATCCAGGCCCGTCCCAGCCTCTACGGCAAGGTGGTGTTCACGACCTTTGGCCAAACCTCTGGCCCGGTGGCGCCCGCCGGCGCGTGCGACCTGGCCCTGTTCCTGCGCAACCTGCACGATTGGATGCGCGGCGGCGTGGCCGAAAAGGCCTTTCACGACGCCTTCACCGCGCTCAAACCCGGCGGAGCCCTGGGCGTGGAGGCCCATCGTGCAGCCCCTGGCGGGGTGCAGGACGTGCTGGCGTCCAACGGCTATGTGCAGCAAGCCTATGTCCAGCAGATGGCCAGGGAGGCGGGCTTCGTGTTCGAAGCCTCCAGCGAGATCAACGCCAATCCCAAGGACCACCGCGATCATCCGTTCGGCGTCTGGACACTGCCGCCGACCCTGCGAACCGCGCCCGAGGGGCGGCCGCCCGATCCCCGGTTCGACACGCGTCCATTCCAGGCCATTGGCGAAAGCGACCGGATGACCTTGAGGTTTCGCAAGCCGCTTTGACTTAGCCCCGCGAGGCGGCCAAGTTGCTGCGATGGACGCCAAGACCAATCTCGCCGGCCAACCCGCACCCCTGTTGTCCCTGCCCGAAGCGCCGTTCCCGTCGGGCGCCTCGGCGGTCTGGTATGAGGGCGTCGGCGGCCTGCCCATGCGCGCGGCCTATGTGGCGGCCGAGCATCCCAAGGGTTCGGTGGTGCTGAGCCCCGGGCGCACCGAGCCCATCGAGAAATATGTGGAGGTGGTCGGCGAACTGGTGGCGCGCGGCTTTTGCGTCCTGGTTCATGACTGGCGCGGCCAGGGCCGTTCCAGCCGCCTGCTGGCGGATCGGCTGCGCGGGCACGCCCAGGGCTATGACGACTTCATCGAAGATTTTCGCCGGCTGATCGCGGTGTTCGACGACCGGCTGCCGCATCCGCGCCTCGCCGTCGGCCATTCCATGGGCGGCTGTCTGACCCTTACCGCCCTGGCCAGGGGCGTGGGCGGTTTCGATGCGGCGATCCTGTCGGCGCCGATGCTCGGCCTCAATACCGGCCCGACGCCGCCCTGGCTGGCGCGGGGCCTGGCGGCGCTCATGACCGGCCTGGGTCGGGGCGGGGACTATGTGCTGGGCGGGGCGAGCGACCCCTATTCCGCGTCGTTCGAGACCGATCGCCTGACCCATGATCGGACCCGCTATGATCGGGCCCGGGCCCAGATTCTGGCGGACCGCGATCTGGCGCTGGGCGCGCTGACCTGGAGCTGGCTGAACAGCGCGTTCAAGGCGGTGGATTGGCTACATCAGGCGCCGGACGTCGCCCACATCGCCGTGCCGGTGGTGGTGATGGGCGCCGAACTCGACACCCTGGTCCGCAATGTCGATCAGAAACAGGTGGTCGCCCGGATTCCCGCCGGTCGCTATGTGGAGGCGGCCGGCGCCTATCATGAGATCCTGATGGAGACCGACGCCATCCGCGGCCAGTTCTGGCGCGAATTCGACGCGCTCGCGGCCTCTATAGCGCCGCCGGCCTGAGGATCTCCACGGCCTGGTCCAGGGCCGCCCGATCGCCGCCGATCAACATCTGACCGCCCTGCCCGCCAATCTCCGCGCCGCGCCAATCGGTGACATAGCCGCCGGCGCCGGCCAGGACGGGTATGGCCGCCTCGACGTCCCAGGCCTTCAGTCCGGTCTCGGCCACCAGATCCAGGCACCCCATGGCCACCATGGCGTAGGCATAGGCGTCGCAACCCAGCCGGGCCAGGCGCACGGCCGCGCGCAGCTTGCGCCAGGCGTCCCCTTGTTCGCCGCTGAACAGGACAGGATCTGTGGTGGCGATGATCGCCTGATCCAGGCTGGAACAGGCGCGCACCCGCAGCGGACGCGAACCGGTGGTCGTGACCAGGCGCGATCCGCGGGCGTCGCCGATGAAGATCTCGCCAATATAGGGCTGACCGATCGAGCCCAACACGGCGCGGCCCTGATGGCGCAGGCCGATCAGGGTGGTCCATACCGGCAGGCCGGCGATGAAGGCGCGGGTGCCGTCGACGGGATCCAGCACCCAGACGAATTCAGCATCCGGCCGATCTTCGCCATATTCCTCGCCAATCACGCCATGCTCAGGAAAGCGCTGGGAGATCAGGGCGCGAATCGCCGCCTCGGCGCCCTTGTCCGCCTCGGTCACCGGGTCGAAATCACCGGGGCCAGCCTTGTTTTCCAGGCCATGCTGGGCGCGGAACAGGGGCTCGATCACCCTGGCCGAAGCCTGGTTGAGCTCAAGCAGGAAGGCGTCGAGCGTATCGAGCCGGGCGGAAGCTAGGTCGGAAGCGGGCATGGCCCTGCCTTAGCGGCTTCGCGGCCTTGGGAAAAGGCCGCGAAGCTGGGGCAAGGCGAGCAGTCAGCTCAGTTCGACTTCGGTATGCAGCGACTTGGCCAGGTCCAACAGGCGCCGCCGCGGCCGCTCGCCCAGTTGGTAATAGGCGTGGATCAGGTCCTGGGTTTCCTTGCGGGCCAGGATCTCACCGCCGTCGGCGCGTTCCGGAGCGACCTCGATCGGCGCGCTGGCCGTCAGACCGTCATAGAAATAGCCGACAGGCACTTCCAGCGCCTCGGCCAGCAGCCACAACCGCGCGGCCGAGATCCGGTTGGCCCCGCATTCGTACTTCTGGATCTGTTGGAACCTCACCCCGACGGAATCCGCCAGCTGTTGCTGGGTCAGGCCCAGAAGCCGGCGGCGGCGGCGCAGCCGCTTGCCCAGGTGAAGGTCGATTTCGTTGCCCACGTGCTCGCCTTTCAATACCGTGCGTCCCAAGGCGGGACGGTCAGGCATTCCCACCGCAAGCGATGTGCCGAGGCGCCGGCTCGCCTGGCGCGCGTCTTTTCTAAAGTTGTTCTGCGACGTCTTTTTGTTGGATTGGCCAGAGTTTGGATCCCGTCAAAGCTCCCCTCGGACAGAAGCTGGCCTGGCGGCTGGAGGCTCTGGGCTATGATCTCGTCAGCGGTTCGTTGCGGCTTTTGCCGGTGGACGCCGCCTCGGCCTTGGGCGGCTGGCTGTTGCAGACCCTGGGACCACTGACCGGAACCCACAAGACAGTGCACGACAACCTGCGCCTGGCCTTTCCCGAAATGAGCAAGGCGGAGCGCGACCGGATCGCCAAGGCTCAATGGAACAGCGTGGGACGGTATTTCGCCGAGTTCACCATGATGGATCGCATAACCCCCGCAACGGGCCGGGTCGAGGTCGTGGGCTGGGAGCGGCTGACGGCGATCGCCGAGCACGGTCCGCCGGTGGTGTTCGTCTCGGGCCACCTGTCCAATTTCGAGATCATGCCCTCGGCGATCCTGGCGGCGGGGGTCAGATGCGTGGTCACCGGCCGCGCCGCCAACAACCCCTATTTCAACGAGGCCATGATCAAGAGCCGGCGACGCTACGGCGTGACCCTGTTCGCCCCCAAGAGCGCCGACGGCACCAGAGAGATGCTGCAGGCTCTGGGGCGGGGCGAATCGGTCGCCCTGATGAACGATCAGAAGAACAATCGGGGCGTGGCCGCGCCCTTCTTCGGCCATCCGGCCCACACCGCCTCCGGCCCGACCAAGCTGGCCCTGCGCGCCGGCGGGATCTTGCAGCCGATGTCGGTGCAGCGGCTCAAGGGCGCGCGGTTCCGGGTCGTCGCCCACGAGCCGATCGTCCTGACCAAGACCGGCGACCGGAACGCCGATGTCGAAGCCGGCGTCCGCCAGATCAACGCGTTCATCGAAGCCCGCGTGCGCGAGCGGCCCGAGGAATGGTTCTGGGTGCATAAGCGCTGGGCCAACGAGGCCTATGCGAGCTTGAAGGATTAAGCCGGCGCCCGCGCCCCGACCATCAGCATGGGGTCCAGATTGCGTCCGCGCCACTTCATGCGCCAGCACAGATGCGGCCCGGTGGCCCGGCCCTCCATGCCTACGGCGCCGATAACCTGGCCGCGGGCGACGCGCTGTCCGGCCGCGACGCCGACCTGGGACAGATGCAGATAGGCGCTGATCAAGCCCTGGCCATGATCGATCAGGATCAGGGCGCCCTCGAAATGCAGTCCGGTCTCGGCGAACGAGACCCTGCCGGGCGCCGGCGCGCAGACAGGCGTGCCGATCGGGGCGGCGAGGTCGGAGCCGTAGTGCGGGCGATTGGGCTGGCCGTTGAGAATGCGTTGACCGCCGAAGCGGGCGGACAGCCGGGCGCCCTCGACCGGCAGGACGAAACCGTCACGAAAGGCGTCGTCGTCGATATCGCTGGAAAAGCCAATGGCCTTGCGCCTGGCCTCGGCCGCGATGCGGGCGAGCAAGGCTGGATCGGCCGGGGCGACCTGATCCTCCGGCAGGCCGTCGATGCGCTGGATATCGAATTGGCCCGGGGCGATGTTCAGCGCCTGGCGCGCGCCGCCGCCGGGCCAGAGCGCCTCGACCAGGACGCTGGGTGCGCTGTCACGATCAAAACCGGCCGCGAACAGGCCCTGGCTTGAGGCCGCGCCGACCAACTGGCCGTCCAACAACACCAGGGCGCGGGGTCTGGTGCGGCCAAGGGCGAAGCCGCCCTGCTGGTAGCGCCCATCGAGACGAAGGTCGGCGGAGGCGGCCTGCGCGCGGCCTGTCCAGCCCGCGACCACGCCGGCGAGGAGCAAGGCGCGACGGGTGGGGGGGCGACGGGTGGGGTTCAGCTCTAGCCGTCCGGATGCAGCTGCCGCCACCGCGCCAGGGCCTGTTCGGGGCCGGCGAAGGCCTCCTGAGTCTCCGGGTTCCAGTAGCGCAGGGCGTCCAGTGGGATCTTGGCCCCGGTCACGGCGCACAGGACATAGCGGCCGGGCTTGAGCACGGCGTATTCGCCGTCGCCATAGTGCAGTGTGGCGAGGTCGGGCTGCCCGAGGTCACGATCATAGGCGTTCATAAGGCGAGTTTAATCGCCCATGGCCGGCGCTCCAAGCCCTCTCGCGTGGCGGAGGACTAAAACAGGCTGCCCTGGTTGGATGGCGCCGCCGGTTTCGCGGCCGTCGCCGCGGTCGGCTTTTTGCTCGCGGGTCTTGGTGGAGGCTCGCCGCCCGCGCCCGCGCCCACGACTTCGCCGTCGACCACCGCGCCGCGGCCGCCATCGGCGAACATCAGCCGCACCGCCTCGCCGGATCGCAGGGCGGCGGCTGACCGGGCCAGGCTGCCGTCGGCGTGGTGCACGCGGGCGAAGCCGCGCGCCAGGGGGCCGTCGGGGTTGAACGAGACCCTCAACTTGTCCAGCGCGATCAGTCGCTCGCCGGCGCGCTCCAGCCGCCGCTCGATCGCCGGCGCCATGCGCTGGGAGAATTCCGCCAGCCGCGCGGCCTTCAGGGTTTGGGGCCTTGCCAGGAGCCCCGGCGACAGCCGCCCGGCGATGCGCGCCAGGTCCCGCTCGTGGACGGCGGCGTTGCGCTCCAGAGCCGCGCCCAACCGGCCGGCGGCGATGTCGAAACGCTGCCGGGCCAGGGCGAGGATGTCGGCGGGGCGCGGCAGGCCGCGCGCGCCGGCGGCCAGGCGGTTGCGCCAGGTTTCCTGCAAGCGCTCCATGGCGCGGGTCAGCCGGCTCTGGCGGTCGGTGGTGGCCGCGCGCAGTTCGGCCAGCACCGGCGTCGCCATTTCCGCCGCCGCCGTCGGGGTCGGCGCCCGGCGGTCGGAGACAAAATCGATCAGGGTGGTGTCGGTCTCGTGCCCCACGGCCGAGATCAGCGGAATAGCGCTGCCGGCCGCCACGCGGGCCAGGGCCTCGTCATTGAACGCCCACAGATCTTCCACCGAGCCGCCGCCGCGGGCCACGATCAGCACGTCCGGCCTGGGCGTCGTGCCATCGGGAGCGAGGGCGTTGAAACCGGCGATGGCGGCGGCCACCTGACGCGCGGCCTGATCGCCCTGCACCACCACGGGCCAGACCAGCACGTGGCAGGGCCAGCGGTCGCGGATGCGGTGAAGGATATCGCGGATCACCGCGCCGGTCGGGCTGGTGATCACGCCGACAACGACCGGACTGGCGGGCAGCAGGCGTTTGCGCTCCGGCGCGAACAGACCCTCGGCGGCGAGCTTGGCCTTCAGCCGTTCAAGCTGGGCCAGCAGGGCGCCGACGCCCGCCGGCTCCATGGTTTCGATCACCATCTGGTATTTGGACGAGGCCGGATAGGTGGTGATCTTGCCGGTGACGATCACCTCCATGCCCTGCTGCGGCTGGACGGCCAGGCCGCGCACCTGGCCCTTCCACACCACGCCGTCGATCGCCGCGCGATCGTCCTTGATGGTCAGGTAGCAGTGCCCCGAGGCATGTTTGGTGACCTTGGACAGCTCGCCGCGCAGGCGGACATAGCCATAGGTCTCCTCCAGCGTCCGCTTGAGCGCGAAGGCCAGTTCCGAGACGGAATAGGCCTTGGCGTTGCCGTCGACCTCGACGGGGGGCTCAACGGGGGCGGGGGGATCTTCGGAAGGGGTCACCGGGTCAGGATAACGGTTTTCCGCGAGTCTGGAACCTGCCGCGCGGCCCAGGTTCGTAACGGTTTGTCACGGACTGAAATAGGATGTGAACGGACAAGAGTTTGAAAAGCTTGGCCAGGGGCTTGAAAACCGAGTTCCCACGTCTGAAATACGCCCAGATGAAAAGGTTGCTCAAATCCCTGGCGCTTATCGCCGCCTTCGCCATTCCCGGCCTGGTGTCCGCCGACACCGACCCGGTGAACGGCGCGTGGAGCGTCAAGGGTAATGTTCAAGGCTATCCGGTGGTGGTGCGCTGCGAGTTCGATCGGCGCGGCGACCAGCTCGGCGGCCTGTGCCACGATGGCGACGCGGCCGGCCCGGCCCACGAGCTGTCCGATAGCGGCGTCCAGGGCGACCACGTGAGCTGGACCTATCACCGCCGGTTCCTGTTTAGGAACTACAAGGCCCACTACGAAGGCGTGCTGAGCGGAACCTCGATGACGGGCACGATCTCTGTCGCCGGCTATAGCGGCGCCTTCACCGCCACCCGCCAATAGCGCTCGCCAATAGCGGTTTGCCTGGCCGGGTCTTGACCGCGGCGGCGGCCCGCGCGACAGGCCAGGGCATGAATATTCTGCTCATCGGATCGGGCGGCCGCGAGCACGCCCTGGCTTGGAAGATCGCTCAGTCGCCCAAGCTGACGCGGCTGGTGTGCGCGCCCGGCAATTGCGGCATGGCCGGCCTGGGCGAGATCCGCGCGATCAAGCCCACGGATGTGGACGGGCTCGTCGCCCTGGCCAAGGAGATCGAGGCCGATCTGGTGGTCATCGGGCCTGAGGTTGCGGTCGAGGCCGGCCTCGCCGACCGGCTGGGCGTGGTCGGCATTCCCTGTTTCGGCCCCACCGCCGCGGCCGGGCGGGTGGAGTCCTCCAAGGCCTTCACCAAGGCCTTCGCCGACCGCCATCACCTGCCAACCGCGGCCTACGGCGTGTTCGAGGCGCCGGAGCCGGCCAAGGCCTTCCTGGATCATTTCGCCGCGCCCTTCGTCATCAAGGCCGATGGCCTGGCCGCCGGCAAGGGCGTGGTCATCGCGCAGACCCGCGCCGAGGCCGAGGCGGCCATCGACGACATGCTGGGCGGCGGCCTGGGCGCCGCCGGCGCGCGGGTTCTGATCGAGGAATTCATGGGCGGCGAGGAGGCGTCGCTGTTCGCCCTCGCCGATGGCCACACCGCCATGCTGTTCGGCGCCGCCCAGGATCACAAGCGCGCCTTCGACGGCGATCTGGGTCCCAATACCGGCGGCATGGGCGCCTATTCGCCGGCGCCGATTCTGACCTCCCTGCTGACCGAACAGGCGCGGCAAAGCCTGATCGAGCCGACCATCAAAGGCCTGGCGACTGAAGGCTCGCCCTATCGCGGCGTGCTCTATGCCGGGCTGATGCTCACCCCCGGCGGACCCAGGCTGGTGGAATTCAACGCCCGCTTCGGCGATCCGGAATGCCAGGTGCTGATGCTGCGCCTGAAGAGCGATATCGTGCCCTATCTTTTGGCCTGCGCCACCGGAACCCTGGCGGAAAAGTCCGAGCCGGCTTGGCACAAGCAGGCGGCGATCTGCGTGGTGCTCGCCGCCAGGGGCTATCCCGAGGCGCCGCAGACCGGGTCGGTCATCCGCGGCGCCGAGGCCGATCTGGGCGAGGGCGTCGTGGTGTTCCACGCCGGTACGGCCCGCGACGCCGAAGGGCGGCTGATCGCCAACGGCGGCCGGGTGCTGAATGTCTGCGCCCTGGGCGCCGACCTCGCCGAGGCGCGGGAGCGGGCCTATGCGGCCATCGCCAGGATCGACTGGCCGGAAGGCTTTCATCGCACGGACATAGGCTGGCGCGCGTTGGGCCGCTGAGCTGTTCGCAAGGAATTCCCCTGCGGCGAACGCTTTGCAGCCCGTCCAACGCTCGTTAAAGTCGGTTCAAACGATCGTAAGAGGGATGGACGCGATGGCCGAAGCCGATACCGCAGAACAGCAGCGCGAACAGCTGAACACCGGCACCAAGGCCGTCGCCGAAAGCCACCGCTTCGACGAAGCCCGGCTGCACGCATGGATGCAGGCCAATGTGGAGGGCTATCAGGGCCCGCTCGAGGTGCGCCAGTTCAAGGGCGGACAGTCCAATCCGACCTATCAGCTGGTCACGCCAAATCAGAAATACGTCCTGCGCCGCAAGCCGCCGGGCAAGCTGCTCCCCTCGGCCCACGCGGTCGATCGCGAGTTCAAGGTGATATCAGGGCTTTATCCCACCGGCTTTCCGGTGGCGCGTCCCTATGGCCTGTGCACGGACGACAGCGTCATCGGCACGATGTTCTATGTGATGGACATGGTCGAGGGCCGCATCCTGTGGGACCAGACCCTGCCGACCAACGAGCCGGCCGAGCGCCACGCCATCTTCATGGCCAAGCTGAAGACCCTCGCCGACCTGCACAATACCGACTACGCCGCCATCGGCCTGGCCGATTTCGGCAAGCCCGGCAATTATTTCATCCGCCAGATCGACCGCTGGACCAAGCAGTACAAGGCCTCCGAGACCACCAAGCTGGACACGATCGACCGGCTGATCGAATGGCTGCCCCAGACCGCGCCGGTGGACGACCAGACCTCGATCGTCCATGGCGACTACCGCCTCGACAACATGGTCATGCACCCGACCGAGCCGCGGGTGATCGCCGTTTTGGACTGGGAGCTTTCGACCCTGGGCAATCCCCTGGCCGATTTCACCTATCTGCTGATGAACTGGGTCAATGGCGCCATCTCGACCCTGCCGGACCTGAAGGCTCACGGCATTCCGACCATCGAGGAATATGTGGCCGAATATTGCCGGCTCACCGGCCGCAAGGGCCTGCCTGAGCTGGACTGGTATCTGGCCTACAACATGTTCCGCCTGGCCGGCATCTGCCAGGGCATTGTCGGCCGCGTGCGTGACGGCACCGCCAACAGCCCGCAAGCCGCCGCCATGGCCGAACGCGTGCCGCTGCTGGGCGAAAGCGCCTGGAAATATGCTCAGCGCGCGGGCGCTAAGTAGGGAAACCTTCCCGCAAGGCGAGAAGGCGTTCGAGCGCCGCCTCGTCCTCGAACCGCGCGCGCACAGGCCAGCAGACGGCATGATCGCGCCAATCGGCCGGCAGGCGCACCCAGTCCTTTTCGGTGGTGACCAGGCCGGCGCCCAGGTCGCGGGCGCGGCGATCCAGAAAGCGCAGGATGTCGGGGCCGTAGCGGCCGTGGTCGGGCAGGGGAATGAAGTCGACCAGATCGCAGCCGGCGGCCTCCAGCGCCCGCTCGACCTTCCAGGGCTTGCCGATTCCTGCAAAGCCCAGCTGCGGGCCGCTTGGGGGCGGGCCCAGCGGCTCCAGTCGGGCGATCAACACCGGCTTGCCGGCGAACAGGGCGGCGAGCTCGGGGTCGGGCTCGGCCATGTCGGCGGGCAGCAGGATGATCACGGCGTCCGCCCGGGCCAGGCCGACAGCGAGCGGTTCGCGCATCGGACCGGCGGGGAACACCGCGCCGTCGCCGAAGGGCCATTCGCCATCCCGACTTTCGCCGTCGACCACAACTAACGACAGCGTCTTGCGCAGGGTGGGGTTTTGATGGCCGTCGTCCAGGACCACCATCTGGGCGCCGCCTTGCCGGGCGGCCCTGGCGCCCGCGACGCGATCCCGCGCGATCCAGAAGGCGCCGTCATGGGCCAGCATCAGGGGCTCGTCGCCGACATCGGCGGCGGCGTGATGGGCGAGGTCGACACGCACGGGCCCCTCGAGCCGTCCGCCGTGTCCACGCGACAGGCCGGCGGCCTCGATCCCGGCGCTCCGCAGCAGGCGTAGAATCTCCCGCACCACTGGGGTCTTGCCGGTCCCGCCCACGGTCAGGTTGCCGACGCAGATCACGGGGACGCCGGGATCGACCGGGACGGTGCGGGCCATGCGGCGCGCGGTCGCCGCCGCCCAGATCCAGGCCAGGGGGCGCAGGAGGGCGCGGGACAGGGGAGCGGCCCGCTTGTCGCGCACATACCACCACCGGGGCGTCGCCAGCCTCATCGGAGCAACTCCAGCACCCGGGCGGGCACGGCCCGGGCCTCGGCGTCGCGCGCCTCGACATAGGCCCTGGCCTTAAGGGCGCGATCCGTCAGGGCCGGCTCATCCCGCATCGCCGCGCCCATCAGCCCGGCCAGGGCCCCGGCGTCCGCGATGGCGTCCCCGGCGCCGGCCTCGGCCAACTCGGCATAGGTATTGGCCCAATTGGCCACATGGGGTCCCGAAACGAACGGGCAGGACAGCCGCGCCGGCTCCAGCGGGTTGTGGCCGCCGATCCCGGCCGTGAAGCCGCCGCCGATCACCGCCAGCCGCGCCAGGCGAAACCACAGGCCAAGCTCGCCCAGGGTGTCCGCCACATGCACCTGTTCCGGCCCGACAGGCTGGCCGGCGCTGCGCAGGCTGACCGAAAATCCCCTGGACCGCGCGAGTTCGGCCACGGCTGGCCCCCGCTCGGGGTGGCGGGGAACGATGACTAGCAGCGGCGAGCGCGGCGAGGCGGCCACGGCGGCAAAAGCGTCCAGCACCGTCTCGTCTTCGCCGGCGTGGGTGCTCGCGGCCAGGATCAGCGGGCGTTCGCCGATCTGGACCTTCAGCGTCTGCAGGTCGTCGCGATTGGCCGGCAGGGGCGCCGCGCCGAACTTCAAATCGGCCAGCCCAGCGACCTGCGCCCCTAGGGCGCTGAGCCGCGCAGCCGCGCGGGCGTCCTGGGCCAGCACTAGGTCAAAGCCGCCGAGCAAGGCCCGCGCGGACCTGGGAAAACGTGACCAGTTGCGAAAACTGCCGTCCGAGAGCTTGGCCGACAGCAGGGCCATGCGGGAGCCGCTAAGCCGGGTCTGCAGCAGCAGATTGGGCCAAAGTTCACTCTCGACCAGGATCGCCAGGTCGGGTTTCCAGTGGTCCAAAAAGCGCGAAACGGCGCGGGGACCGTCGATGGGCGCATATTGGTGGATGGCGCCGGGCGGCAGCCGTCGCGCCAGCAGCTCGGCCGAGGTCCGGGTTCCGGACGTGACCAGCACCTGGGCGTCGGGCCGCGCGGCGCCGATCGCCTCGACGAGGGGCAGCAGGGACAGGCTCTCGCCGACGCTGGCGCCGTGCAGCCAGGCCAGGGGGCCGTTCGGGCGGGCGATCGAGGCCCGGCCCAGCCGCTCGTTCAGGCGCTGGGGGGCCTCCTTGCCTCGCTGCGCGCGGCGGCGAAGCAGGCCGGGCGCCCAGGGTTCGATCAGCCCGGTCACCCCGGCATAGAGCATCAGGGGCAAGGGCCGCCCGTCGCTCAAACCCCGACTCCGGCTGGAATATTGTCTCCGGCCAATATGGCTTCGGCCTTGTGCTGGGCGGCGATAAGACGCGCCTGCCACTCCGCCCGCGTCACCTCCCGGCTGGCTTCGTCCGCCTCCGCTGGCGCATAGAGCGGGCCGTCGAACACCACGCAGCCGCGACCGAAGGGCAGGGGGATACGCGCCCGGTCCCAGCTTTTGAACTGCAGGGCGGGCTGGGCGGCCAAGCCGAACAGGACCACGGGGACGCGGGCGACTTGGGCCATGATCACCGTGCCCTCGGGCATGACCTGATTGGGGCCGCGCGGGCCGTCGGGGGTTATGGCGATCAGGCCGCCGTCACGCATGAAGCGCAGGGCCTGGCGAAACACCGCCGCCCCGCCCTTGTCCGCGTCCTTGCCCTTCTTGGCCGCCGAGCCGCGGATCGATGGAAAGCCCAGGCGCTCCACCGTGCGGGCGGTGAATTCCCCGTCGCGGGAAGCCGAAATGATCACCCGACGGGGCTTGTGCTTGAGCACCCGCCGGCAGACCACGGCCATGGTGATGCGTCCATGCCAGAAGGCGCCGATGGCCCCCTGGTCGGACGCGACCATGGAGTCCACGCCCGCCCGGTCCACGAATCGCCAGCGTGTGGTCTCCAGGGCGAAATTGACATAGCCGGTCAGCAGCCAGGACAGGGCCGACTGGACCAGGGGGTGTTTGAACAGGGATCTCATTGGGCGGCCTCGGCCACGGCCTCCAGGTTCTGGGCCTGGGCCAGCCGAGCATAGAGCCCCTTCGCCCGGAGCAGTTCGCCGTGGGTTCCGGTCTCGACCACCCGGCCCCGGTCGATCACATAGATGCGGTCGGCGCCCTTCACCGTCGACAGGCGGTGGGCGATCAGCAGGGTGGTGCGGCCGGCCATCAGCCGGTCCAGCGCCGCCTGGACCTGGGCCTCGCTCTCGGCGTCCAGGGAGCTGGTGGCCTCGTCGAGCAGCAGGATCGGCGCGTTTTTCAGGAAGGCGCGAGCAATGGCGATTCGCTGGCGCTGACCGCCGGACAGGCGCGCGCCGGCCTCGCCCACCTGGGTGTCATAGCCCTTGGGCAGGTCCAGGATGAAGTCGTGGGCGGCCGCCTGCCGCGCCGCGGCCTCGACCTCGGCCGGGGTGGCCTCGGGGCGGGGATAGGCGATATTGGCGCGGATGCTGTCGTCGAACAGGAACGGCTCCTGGGTGACCAGGGCGATCTGGTGGCGCAAGGAGGCCAGGGTCAGGCCGCGCACGTCGCGCCCGTCCAGGCTGACCGCGCCGGCGGTGACGTCGTAGAACCGCGGGATCAGGTTCAAGATGGTGCTCTTGCCGCCGCCTGACGGGCCCACCAGGGCGATGGTTTCCCCGCGTCTGGCTTGCAGACTGACGCCTTCCAAGGTCGGTCCCGCCTCGCCATAGGCGAAACCCACATTGTCGAAGCGGATGATCTGAGGCGGGTCGACCAAGGCCGCCGCATCCGAGGCGTCGCCCACCTCGGTGGGGATATCCATGGAGGCGAACAGGCGCTCGGCGGCCGTCAGGCCCTCGCTGAACACCGGCGGCAGGTTGGCCAGCTGGCGCAGGGACTGCGAAGCCATCAGGAAGGAGGCGAGGAACGAGGTGAAATCGCCCACGTTCATTCGTCCGCGCGCGGCCTGCCAACCGGCATAGGCGATCACACCGGCCAGCACGAAGGACATCACCATCTCGACCACCGGCGCCGAGGCCGCGCCGATATTGGCGCCCCGGATCACGTGGGCCTGACGACGTTCGACGGCGACGGCCACGCGACCCTCTTCAAAGGCCTCGCGATTGTCGATCTTGACCACCTTGACCCCGTCTATGCCTTCCATGATGGCGGTGGACAGGCCCGAGGTCTCGTTCATGGCGCCGCGGGCGGCGGCCTTGGACCAGCGGGTGAAGCGGCCCATCAGCACCCCGACCAGGGGCGCGACCAAAAAGATGGCCAGGGTCAGGACGAGGTCGCGGCGCAACATCACGGCCAAAAGGCCGGCGACCATCACCGCGTTCTGGGTCAGGCCGATCAGGCCGGTGGTGGCGGCGTTGCGCACCAGGGTCGCGTCATAGAGCATGGCCGAGACGAAATCGCCAGTGTGCGAGGCGCGCAGCCGGGCCAGGTCCGAACGGATGATCTTGCCGAACAGCTCGACCTGGATGCGACCGACGATGCGGTGGCCGACGCCGTTGACCGTCCAGCTCTGCAGGATCTGGGCGACGCCGCGCACCAGCGAACAGACCACCAGGGCCAGGGGCATCAGCACCAGGGCCTGGCTGTTGTGGCCCCGGAACAGGGCGTTGATCGCCGGCCCGAGCAGCCAGGCGATGGCCGAGGTCGATCCCGCGACCACCAGCGCCGCCAGCCCCGCCCCCGTCAGCTGCAGCCGATAAGGACGCAGATAGCGCCGCGCCACGCGCAGGGCGACACTCTCCGGTTTGGCTTCGCCCCGGTTTTGGGCCTTGCCTGAATTTTGGGGGTCGAGATCGGCCCTGGTCATCGATACGGCGGCCTCATCCGCCATGGCTGCGCGCTGGGCGCGCGATTGTCCGCCTTCTATCCGCCTTCAGCGAAGGCTAAGAGGGGCTGGCTAATACGAATCCGCCCTCAACGCAGCTAAATTTGACCCAGTTCAACCTGTCTACACCCTTGGGCCGTCTTCGCGCCTATATCGACTACCTGTGGACGGACCATGCCTGGCTGCGTCTGGGCTTTCGCAACGCCCATTGGATCAGCCCCGAACTGGCCCGCGCCAATCAGCCGTGGCCATTCCAGCTGAAGCGCTGGAAGGCCGAGGGGGTCAAGACCGTCATCAATCTGCGTGGCGGGTTCGACACCTCGACCCACGCCCTGGAGCGCGACGCCTGCGAGCGGCTGGGCCTGACCATGGTCGATTTTGTCGTCACGTCGCGGGAGGTGCCGTCGCGGGCCCGGGTGCTGGGCGCGCGTCAGATGTTCGAGACCATCGACTATCCGGCCATGATCCACTGCAAGTCCGGGGCGGACCGGGCGGGGATCATGAGCGTGCTCTACGCCCATTTCCGCCTCGGACAGCCGATCCGCGAGGCCATGGCCCAGCTGTCGCCCAGGTTCCTGCACGTCAAGCAGGGCCTGACCGGCGTGCTCGACTATGTGTTCGAGCGCTATCTGACCGAGGGTGAGCCCAAGGGGCAGAGCTTCACCGACTGGGTTGAAAGCGACGCCTACGACCCGGTGGCCATCAAGAAGGACTTCCGCGCCCGGTGGTGGGGGACGCTGCTGACCGAGAAGCTGGCGCGGCGGGAATAGGGGCGGCGGCGTGGCCAGCCACTTCATCGTGACCCGCCGTTGGCCGCCGCTTAGTGCGGCTGGCTCTCGTCGTGGTGTTCGTCCGGATCCAGCAGCTTGTGCGCGTGGATGATGAAATAGCGGGTCAGGGCGTTGTCGACCGTGGACTGGGCCTTGCCCTTCCAGGCGCGAAAGGCCTCGGCATAGTTGGGATAGGCGCCGACGAAATCGACCTTGCTCAGATCGCGAAACGTGTTTTCGCCGACTCCCTTGAGTTCACCACCAATGACGAGGTGCAGAAGCTGGCGATCGGGCATGGGGGCGACTCGTGTTGCTAGTCCCGCAAAGCGATAGGCCTGACCCGGCGTAAGATCAACTCGTGCAACCTGGGGCCGGCGCAAACCAGGCTGCGCATGGTCGGTGAGGCGCGATTATAGGCGAAGGTCTCGCCCCGATGATTGGTGACCAGACAGCCGGCCTCGGCGGCGATCAGTCCGGCCGCCGCCAGGTCCCATTCGGATTTTGGCGACAGGGCCAGGGTGGCGTCGAATTCGCCCGACGCCACCGAGCACAGTCGATAGGCGATCGAATTGCGGTTCTCGATGCGCATGGGCGGCCAGGGCTCTGGCCAGGCGGGGTGTCCAAACATGGGCGCGTCGGCCAGCATGGAGCAGCCCTCGAGTTCGGTCCGGTCGCCGGCGCGGATGGCGATCTGGTTCAGTTGTGCGCCGCCGCCGGCCACCGCGGTGTAGAGCTCTTCCCGGTCGGGAGCATAGACGGCGCCGGCCGCCGGCTGGCCGTCTTCGACCACGGCGACCGATACCGCCCACCAAGGCTTGTGTTTAACAAAAGCGCGCGTGCCGTCGATCGGATCGACCACGAACACGCGGTTACGGCCCAGGCGATCCGGATCGTCGATCGTCTCCTCCGACAACCAGCCATAGTGAGGCCTCGCGCGCCGCAGATGATCCTTGAGCAATGCGTCGGCCGCCAGGTCGGCGTCGCTGACCGGGGTCTTGTCGGCCTTGTAGGTGGTGGTCAGCCCAGCCTGACGCATGGTCTGGGCCAGACGTCCGGCCGCTCGCGCAGCCTCGATGATCAGGTCGAGGTCAGCCCGTTCGTCGGCTGAATTCATCGTCCGGCGATCGCCAGGCCGTCGATCAGCAGCGAAGGGGAGTTGGCCGAGCCGCGGATTTCCAGATCGGAGCCGACCACGACCCGCTGATAGATGTCGATCAGATTGCCGGCCACGGTGATCTCGGTCACCGGATAGGCCATCTGGCCGTTCTCGAACCAGAAACCGGACACGCCGACGGACCAGTCGCCGGTGTGGGCGTTGAGCGAGGGGCCGAACATGGAGGTCACCAGCAGCCCATCGCCGGCCTCGCGCATCAGCCCGGCCTGATCCAGCTCGCCCGGGCGCACGGTGATATTGGTGGTCGACACCCCCGGCGACCCGGCCAGACCACGCGAGGCGTGGCCGGTGGTCTCCAGGCCCAGTTGGCGCGCCGAGCTGCAGTTGAGCAGCCAGGTCGTCAGGACGCCTTTGTCGATCAGGTCTCGCGGGGTGTTGGCGACGCCCTCGTCGTCGAACGGGCTGGAACCCAGGCCGCGCCGGCGGTGCGGCTCCTCGGCGATGGTCACGCTGGGTGAAAACACCGCCTGGCCCAGCTTGTCCTTTAGGAACGAGGCGCCGCGGGCGATGGCCGGCCCGGCTATGGCGCCGATCAGGGGGCCGATCAGCGAGGTCGCCAGGCGATTTTCGAAGATCACCGGCGCGGTGGTCGAGGCGATCTTGCGCGCGCCCAGCCGGGCGACGGCGCGGCGGCCGGCCTCGGCGCCGATGGACTCCGGTGTCGGCAGGTCGGCCTGCCAGCGCAGGCTGCGGCCCTCGCCGCCCCGTTCCATGCCGCCGGCGTCGGAGGCGACCACCGAGGCGGACAGGGAAAAGCCGGAGGCGGCGTGCGGGCCGCTGAAGCCGGCGCTGGTGACCAGCCGCCACTGGGATGTGGACCAACTGGCCGAGCCGCCTTCGCTGTTGCTGACGCCCGGCACCGCCAGGGCCGCGGCCTCGGCGGCCTCCGCCCGGGCCTCCAGGGCCGTCGCCGAGGGTTCGGCGGGATCGAACAGGTCAAGGTCCGGCCACGGGCCGCGCGCCAGGCGATCCGCGGGCGCCAGGCCCGCATAGGGGTCTTCCGGCGCCAGCCTGGCCATGGCCACGACCCGCTCGACCAGCTTGGCGCGCGCCGGCGCCGACAGGTCGGAGCCGGACACGCTGGCCTGGCGGCGGCCGATGAACACGCGCAGGCCCAGGTCGCGGGATTCTTCCCGCTCCACCTCTTCCAGCTTGCCCATGCGGACCGAGATCGACAGGGCCTGGCGCTCGGCGCCGACGGCCTCGGCGGAGTCCGCCCCGGCCTTCAGCGCCGCGGCCACGACATCTTGCAACAGGTTTTCATCCATGCACGGACTTATGACCGATGCACCGCCCTGGCGGCAACCATCAAGGCGTCGCAGGTGACGAGTCTTCGGCCGTCAACGCCAGATCGGCTTGCCTTGGCCGGGCAGACCAAGCCTGGCCCATTTCTCGGTCACGCGCTCCACCACATCCCTGTCCATGGCCAGCTTGGTCCCCCATTCGCGGTGGGTTTCCGGAGGCCACTTGTCGGTGGCGTCCAGGCCGATCTTGGAGCCGAGACCCGATTCCGGCGAGGCGAAGTCGAGATAGTCGATCGGCGTGTTCTCGATCACGGTGATGTCGCGGGCCGGGTCCATGCGGGTCGACAGGGCCCACATCACATCCTTCCAGTCGCGGGCGTCGATGTCGTCGTCCACCACGATCACCCACTTGGTGTACATGAACTGGCGCAGATAGGACCATACGCCCAGCATCACCCGCTTGGCGTGGCCCGGATAGGCCTTCTTCATCGACACCACGGCGATGCGATAGCTGCAGCCCTCGGGGGGCAGCCAGAAATCGACGATTTCGGGAAACTGCTGCTGCAGCAGGGGGATGAACACCTCGTTCAGCGCCTCGCCCAGGATGCTGGGCTCATCCGGCGGGCGGCCGGTGAAGGTGGTCAGATAGATGGGGTTGCGCCGCATGGTGATGGCGCTGATCTGGAAGATCGGGAAGCGCTCGACCGAATTGTAATAGCCGGTATGGTCGCCGTAAGGCCCCTCGTCGGCGTATTCGTCGAGCAGGACGTGGCCCTCCAGCACGATCTCGGCCTCCGCCGGCACCATCAGCGGCACGGTTTTCGCCGCAACCAGCTCGGCCTTGGCGCCGCGCAGGAGACCGGCGAACTGGTATTCCGACAGGGTGTCAGGCACGGGGGTGACGGCGGCCAGGATCAGGCCGGGATCGGCGCCCAGGACCGCGCAGGCAGGCAGGGGCTCCGGCTTGCCGGCGGCCTTCCAGCGGCGATGATGCTGGGCGCCGCCGCGATGGGCCAGCCAGCGCATGATCGCCCGGTCCTTGCCAATGACCTGCATCCGATAGATGCCGAGGTTGAAATCGTCCTCGCGGCTGTCGGACGGCCCCTTGGTCACCACCAGGGGCCAGGTGATCAGGGGCGCCGGCTCGCCGGGCCAGCAGGTCTGGATTGGCAGCTTGTTCAGGTCGATGTCGTCGCCCCGGAGCACGATCTCTTGCACCGGCGCTTTTTTCACCGTTTTGGGGCGCATGCCCATGACGGTCTTGGCCAGGGGCAGCATGTCCCAGGCGTCCTTCAGGCCGCGCGGCGGCTCGGGCTGGCGCAGGAAGGCCAGAAGTTCGCCCACTTCGCGCAGTTCGCCGGCCGTGGTGCGTTCCACCCCGTCCAGGGTCACACCCATGGCCACCCGCTTGACCGTGCCGAACAGGTTGGCCAGGCAGGGGATGGGCGAGGGCTCGCCATCGGCCCGCACGGGGTTTTCGAACAGGACGGCGGGACCGCCCTCGGCCAGCAGGCGGGTGCAGATCTCGGTCATTTCCAGGACGGTGGAGACGGGCTCGGCGACCCGCACCAGTTCACCCGCCGCCTCCAGCTTGGCGATGAATTCCCGCAGGGACCGATAGGCCATATGACGCTCCGCTTTCCGGCGGCGGACGCTAGAGCGTTTCGGCGGGGCGGGAAATGCCGTAGCCTTGCGCCATGCTGTTCGAAGTCGACGCCGAAGACGCTCCCGCCCGGTTCGCCGAGATGATGGCCACCATCGCCGCGGGCGCCTGTCGCCCGAAGACCGGGAAGCGCGCGAGACCATGGAGGCCTTCGCCGCGGCGATGAACGATAGTTTCTGAGCCCCTCAGTCAGGACTGCGCCCTGACGGCTCGCCCGTTCACGGTGGAGCAGAAGGCTGAGTTTCCCGCTCGGCATCCCACTGTTTCACCAGCTTTTTCGGGGCCACCGCCCGCCATCTACGCTCAAGAAAGGCCCGCAAGGTCCCCGGATCCAGGGTGGCGATACGCGCCAACACGGTCGGATAGCCTCGATAGTGGTCGGTGAGGTGGAAGGTCTGGGGTTCGGCCTCCATCAGCATTTCGCGCTCGTCGAAGGTCACGCCGGTCAGGACCAGGCTATCGTCCTCGGACCGCAGCCGGGTGAAGAACTTTCCGGCGATCTTGAAGGCGGGCATGCCGTAGGAAGCGCCCTCCGATGTTTCGGGAAAGGACAGCACCATCGCCTTGACCTCGTCATAGGTCATGGGAAGCCCCCACAGGAACCGCCTCAGGCGGCTAGGCCTCGGTAAATACCGCAAGCTCGTTGCCGGCCGGGTCGGTGAAGTGGAACCGCCGGCCGCCGGGAAAGGAAAAGATCGGCCGCGATATGGCGCCGCCGGCCGCGCGCACCTTGGCCTCCATGGCTTCCAGATCCTTGGCGAACAGCACAACCAGCGGCTTTTTCACGCCGGTCTCGGGATCGGCGTCGAACCCGCCGTCCATGCCGCCCTCTTCGAACCCGGCATAGCTTGGGCCATAGTCGACGAAACGCCAGCCGAAGGCGGCCTGGTAGAAGGTTTTCACCGCGGGCAGGTCACCACCGCCCGGCATCTCCACATAGTCGATCTTGCCGTCTTCCCGCATGGTCGGCGCTCCGGTTTGTTCCCTATTTGTTCATACCGCAAGACTCGGCCGCCGTCCAGCGACCCTAGGCGGGAAACGTCCAGACGCTGGTACGCTTCACCGTCATGTCCTCGAGTTCGCGGGTGGTCTCCACCTGGTATTCGGCCAGGTGGACCAGGCCTTCCTTGGGGAAATAGCTGCGCCCCGGGTCGCCGATCAGCACCCGGGCGCCGCGGGCGTGGGCGGTGGCCAGCCAGGCCAGCACCCGCCCGGCCAGGGGCTTTTCGTAACAGATGTCCCCGGCGGTGATCAGGCCCACGGCTGGGGGATCGGCGTCTAGCAGGTCGCGGCTGGTGAAGTCGACCAAGGCGCCATTGACCTGGCTGTTGACCTCGACGGCGGCGCTGCAAAAGACGTCGATATCAGCCGCCAGGGCGCTCTTGGCCCCCGCCATCATCGCTGCGATGGCGACAAGGCCCGAACCCGAGGCGAAATCGACCATCGCCTTGCCCTCCACCTCGGCTGGATGGTCCATCAGATAGCGGGCCAGGGCCTGTCCGCCGGCCCAGGCGAAGGCCCAGAACGGCGGTGGCAGGCCCATCGCCCCCAGCTCCTCCTCGGTTAGGCGCCAGATCGGGGTGATCTCGTCGGCGAGATAGAGCTGTATCTCCGGCGTGTGAGGCGGGCGTTGCAGGCGCGTATTGGCCAGGATGAAGTCGCGTCGGTCGGTGATCACCCCCGGGTCGGCGCGGTGACGCGCAGCACGGCGAGGTAACTCGGCTTGGTGTCCATGCGCTCTGTGACCCCCTTGGCCCTCAGCATCCGGTTGACTCGGGGCAGCCTGTAGCAGGGCACATGCATGAACATGTGATGTTCGCCGTGATAATTGACATAGTAGGGCGCGATCAGCAGGCGTTCGATCAGGTTGGCGCTGGTGGTGCGGGCGTGGCGCAGGGGGTCGGGCTCGTTCTTGGCCACCAGGGCGTGCTCGGCGATATTGCGGATGCGGGTGACCAGGGGATACCAGGTCGCCATGGGAACCAGCCACAGCACGAAATAGGCCCACCAGACCCCGGCCAGGCTCAAGGCGACCAGCAGGCCCAGCTGCCACAGCAGGAAGCGGCGCTGACGGCCGATCTCGCTGGCGACGATGCTCAGGGCCGAGACGCCGGGTTTGCGGCTGCGCAGGCGGGCGCGCACCACGGCCAGCCGCTGCTTGACGAAGGTCTGGCCGGTCAGGTCGCGCACGACCTTGCGCATCAGCGACGCCCGGCTGATCGGAAACGGGGCCGAGAGGCCAAGGTCTGGGTCCTCGGCCTGCTGGGCGAACTTGTGATGGCCCAGGTGATAGTCGCGATAGCTCGACAGCCGGGCGCCGACCGGGGCGCCGCACAGCCATTCGCCCAGCCAGTCATTGATCTTCAGGTCGGGGTGTATGGCGCCGTGGGCGGCGTCGTGCATCAGTATGGCCAGGCCCAGCTGCCGCGCGCCGATGATCATGATGGCCCCAGGGATGGTCAGCGGATTGGGCCAGACCACGGCCACGGCGCCGGCGGCGATCATGGTCGCCCAGCAATGGGCGATCATCGCCGGACCGACCCAGCGGGAGCGCTTGGCCAGCGGCGCCCACTCCTGCGGGGTGAAAAACTCCTTGGGATTGACGCGGGCGGCGACGGGCATGCGGATTTACGGGCTCCTTGACCCTGAGAATGAGCCTTTCAGGGCCGGCCGGCAACTGTGGCGAGCCGTCAGTTCTGGGTTCCAAAGAGGTCGATGGCCGGCCGCCACAGGCCGTCGACCAGGGCGACGAGCAGGATCAGGCCGGCGTTGCGGTTGGATTTGAACAGGGCCAGGGCGCCCATGGGATCGTCCAGTTTCAGCCGCAGCGGCTGGTGGATCAGATGCGAGGCGTAGAGCAGCAGCGTGACATAGAACAGCGGCCCCAGCTGGCCGGCGACCCCCGCCGCGACCGTCAGGGCCAGGGCGATCAGGTAGAAGACCAGCACCCCGCGGGCGGTGTGTTCGCCCAGCCGCCGGGCGGACGACTTGACCCCGGCCAGGGCGTCGTCCTCCAGGTCCTGAACCGCATAGATGGTGTCATAGCCCAGGGTCCAGAACAGGCCGGCGGCATAGAGCAGCACGGCCGGCGCCTCGACGCGCCCGGTGGCGGCGGCATAGCCCAGAAGGGCGCCCCAGTTGAAGGTCAGGCCCAACCAGGCCTGGGGCCACCAGGTGATCCGCTTCATGAACGGGTAGGCGGCGACCAGCAGCAAGGACCCCGCGCCGAGCCCTATGGCCAAGGGCCCCATGGTCACTAATATGGCCAGGCTGATCAGGCTGCACACGGCGATGAAGCCCAGCGCCTGTTGGACGCTGATCTGGCCCGAGGCCACGGGACGGGCCGCGGTGCGCGCGACCTTGGCGTCGATATCGCGATCGACGATGTCGTTGAAGGCGCAGCCCGCCGCCCGCATCAGGGCCGCGCCTACCAGAAACTCGGCGGCCAGGCGCAGGTCGGGCCAGCGGCCGTGCATGGCCCCGGCCAGGGCGATCGACTGCCAGCCGGGCAGCAGCAGCAGCCAGATCCCCGCCGGCCGGTCGAATCGTCCCAGCTTCAGCCAGGGCCGCAGCCCGGCGGGCGCGAGGCGGTCGACCCAGTTGGTCGGCGTGGCGTCGGGCAGGTGAGCGATGGTCATGGGGCGGCAGTTTAGCATGGGCGTCGCAGGATGCACTTCGGTCGGCGCTGATCCCATCTATCGTCGCCTTTTGCGTTCGGCTTCAATCGGACCCATGAAAACCCTCATCCTCCTTTTCGCCGCCCTGCTGCTGTCGGCCTGCTACGCCTCCGACCGGTTGCTGCTCGATCCCGACGCGGCGGTCCAGCCGCTGGCGGACGGGCTCTATGCCCGCCAGGACGGCGATCCTGCGCGCTTTCAGCTGACCCGGGAGCCGGATGGCTGGTACCGCGCCGAGGCCGTGGAGCCGGGCGGGCTGCTCGGCGAAAGCCATCGGCTGCTGGTCAATCGGGCCGGCGGCGGGGGACATGACTTCGTCATCGCCGCCGAAACCGCCGATGGCTTTGTCTATGCGATCGCCCATCTGGACGGGCGCCGTGTCTTTCTGGCGACACCCGATTGCAGCGATGGTCTGGATCGCAGTCTGGCGCTTGACCAAGGGGCGACGGCGGATGAGGATGACCCCATGACCCGCCATTGCCATTTCAGGACACGCGACGCCGTATTGCCGGCGCTGACGGCGTTCGCGGGTTCGGCCGAGCTCGGCGCCCCGTACCTCCGACAATGAATCCATAGACTCGCAGCGGCTTGGTTCTGGCCCCCTCGCGGGTCCGGAAAGATGAAGTCATGAGCGAGATCTACGACGAGGATACCGACGACATCCGCAAGCGCGTCCTGACCAATGGTCAGGTGCTGGGCTTCGTGGCCGGCTTCTGGATGCGCCGGCGCGGGCTGCTGACGGCGGCGGTCGGGCTGATGCTGGCGGCGGTGGGCTTCGACCTGGCCATGCCCTGGGCCGCGCGGGGCCTGGTCGACGCCGTGGCCGTCCCCCAGGCCGGCGGCCTGCGTCATCCGCCCTGGGGCGCCTGGGGGTTTTTCGTGGCGGTCAATATCGGCTTCGCCGCCTGCCGCAACGGCTCGTTCCGCTTCTGGAACCCCCTGGCCGCGCGCAACATGGAGGAGATGGTCAACGAGGCCTTCGTCCGCGTGCAGTCCTTCTCCTCCGACTGGCACGCCAATAATTTCGCCGGCTCCACCGTGCGCAAGGTCAGCCGGGCCATGTGGGGCTATGACCAGGCGTCCGACGCCGTGGTGCTGTGGATCGGCCCGGCCATTGTGGTGCTGGTGGGGCTGAGCCTGAGCATGCTGGCGCGCTGGCCCGTGGTGGGCCTGTTCTCCCTCGCCGTGGTGGCCCTCTATATCGGGACCAACATCGCCCTGGTGCAGTTCTATGTGCGCCAGGCCAATCTGCGCTCCATCGCCCTGGACAGCCGTATCGGCGGGGCCCTGGCCGACGCGGTCAGCGCCAACCCCACCGTCAAGGGCTTCGGCGCCGAGGCGCGGGAACAGGCGCGCTTCGCCAAGATCAGCCGCGCCTGGAGCCTGGCGGCGCAAAAGACCTGGGGCCGGTTCATGAACGTCTGGGCGATCCAGAACGTGATCCTGATCGTGCTGCAGGCCGGCCTGTCAGGCCTTTTGGTCTGGCTGTGGTCTCAGGGCCAGGCGAGCCCGGGCGACGTCGCCTTCGCCATCACCTCGTTCCTGGTGATGAGCGGCTATCTGCGCACCATCGGCGAGAACGTGCGCATGATGCAGCGCGGCCTGGACGATACCGAGGACGTGGCCAGCTATATGCGGATGACGCCCCAGGTGGCCGACCAGGGCGAGGCGTCGGACTTCATCCCCGGCGTCGGCGAGATCGCCTTCGACCGGGTCACCTTCCGCTATGGCGGCCAGGCCCGGGCGCTTTATGAGCGCTTCTCGCTGATCATTGCGCCCGGCGAGCGCGTGGCCCTGGTGGGCTCGACGGGGTCGGGCAAGTCGACCTTCGTCAAGCTGGTCCAGCGGCTCTACGATATCGAGGCCGGTCAGATCCGCATCGATGGCCAGGACATCGCCCAGGTCACCCAGGGCAGTCTGCGCCGCGCGATCGCGGTGGTGCCGCAGGATCCGGCCCTGTTTCACCGCAGCGTGGCCGAGAACATCGGCTATGCCCGCCCCGGCGCGACCCGGGACGAAATCGTCCTGGCGGCCAGGCGCGCCCGCGCCCACGACTTCATCACCCGCCTGCCCAAGGGCTATGACACCCTGGTCGGGGAGCGGGGGGTCAAGCTGTCGGGCGGGGAGCGCCAGCGCGTGGCCATCGCCCGGGCCTTCCTGGCTGATGCGCCGATCCTGGTGCTGGACGAGGCCACCTCGTCGCTGGACGTGGAGACCGAGCGCGAGGTGCAGGCGGCGACCGAGGCCCTGATGCATGGCCGCACGACGATCGTCATCGCCCACCGCCTGTCCACCATCCGCCACGCCGACCGTATCCTGGTGTTCCAGGCCGGCCGGGTCGTGGAGGAAGGCCGGCACGGCGAGCTGGTGGCCCAGGGCGGCGCCTATGCGCGGCTGAACGCGGTGGCGGAGGGCGCGGCGTAAACGGAGCCGATCGTCTGGCCCTGGATCTATTATCAATGTTCACTTATCTTGATCTCGATCAGGCGCCCCAGCCACGGTTTGGCTGAGATTGGCCCTGAGGAAGAGCGCGCGTTCAGGCCAAAGGCCGGCCGACCAGGAAAAAGGGTTGAACTGATGAACCAGATGGCGATCCCCACCAAGCCGGCCTCGGCCAAGAGCGAGCACTTCGACGTGCTGATCGTCGGGGCGGGCATATCCGGCGTGGGCGGCGCCTATCACCTGACCCAGCAATGCCCGGACAAGAGTTTCGTGGTGCTGGACGCCCTGGACAGTTTTGGCGGCACCTGGCGCACCCACACCTATCCGGGGATCCGCTCCGACAGCGACCTCTACACCTTCGGCTATCGCTTCAAGCCCTGGGTCGGCGCGCCGATCGCCAGCGCCGAGGAAATCCTGCGCTATATGGGCGAGGTGATCGACGAGAACCATCTCGCGCCCCACATCCGCTACGGCCACAAGATCGCCTCGGCCCGTTGGTCGAGCCAGGACAATCTGTGGACCATCGAGGCGGTGCGCAAGGACACCGGCGAGACGGCGCGCTTCACCGCCGGCTTCCTGTGGATGTGCCAGGGCTATTACCGCCACCAAAAGGGCTACACCCCCGAATGGGCGGGCATGGACCGGTTCAAGGGCCAGATCGTCCATCCTCAAACCTGGCCGGAAGGCCTGGACTACAAGGACAAGAAGGTGGTCGTGATCGGCTCGGGCGCCACGGCGGCCACCGTGACCCCGGCCATCGCCGGGGACTGCGCCCATGTCACCGTGCTGCAGCGCTCGCCGACCTATTTCATCCCGGGCCGCAACGCCAACGACCTGGCCGACACCCTGCGCGAGCTGCAGATCGACGAGACCTGGATCCACGAGATCGTGCGTCGCAAGATCCTGTTCGACCAGGACGCCTTCACCCGCCGCTCGATCAGCGAGCCGGAGGTGGTGAAACAGGAGCTGCTGGCCGCGGTCTCGCTCTTCCTCCCGCCCGAAGAGGTGGCGAAGAATTTCACCCCCACCTATCGGCCCTGGCGCCAGCGCATCGCCTTCGTGCCCGACGGCGACATCTTCCAGGGCATAGCCGCCGGCAAGGCGTCGGTGGTCACCGACGAGATCGACCGTTTCACCGAGAACGGCATCCTGCTCAAATCCGGCCAGACGCTGGAGGCCGATATCGTCATCACCGCCACCGGCTTCGACCTGAATGTCCTGGGCGACATCGATTTCGTCCTCGACGGCAAGCCGCTCGATTTCGCCGACACGGTCACCTATCGCGGCATGATGTTCACCGGCGTGCCCAACATGGTCTGGGTGTTCGGCTATTTCCGCGCCAGTTGGACCTTGCGCTCTGACCTCGTCGCCGATTTCGTCTGCCGCCTGCTGAAACATATGGACGAGGCCGGGGCCAAGAAGGTCGAGGTGGCCCTGCGGCCCGAAGACCAGGACATGCCGCTGCTGTCCTGGATCGACCCGGAGAACTTCAACCCCGGCTATCTGATGCGCGGCATGCATCTTCTGCCCAAGCGCGGCGACAAGCCGGAATGGCAGCACACCCAGGACTACTGGGCGGAAAAGGACGAATTCCCCCTGATCGACCTGGACGGTCCGGTCTTCGTCTACGGCGCGGACCCTGGGGTTCAATCCGCGGACAAATCCTCATCCGCCGCCCAGCGTACGCCGGCGGTGGTGGGTTAGGAGTTCATCCGCGCTGTTCATTGGCACCAAAGCCAACCGCTCTGGCTAGCGTCACAGATCGTGTCGCAAGCCAGAGCCTTGGCGTGACCCGGCTAGAGCTTAGTGAATTGAAGCCAAACCAAAACCCGCTCATCCCGGCGAAGGCCGGGACCCAGATCATATGGCGTGGCAGCCCGGCGATTTAGAGCGAATGACCTTTTCAGGCCTGAGCTTTGTCATCTGGGTCCCGGCCTTCGCCGGGATGAGCGGAGTGTTATCGGCTCAACTTGATTTCATCAGCTCTAAAAACGCCGGAGCGTCGGACCTAGGCCCAATGGCAGACCTTGTGGTGGTGGTGCGTCGTGCAGACCTGGTGACGGTGATGATGCGGGCGCGCCGAGGCGGCCGTGCCCATGGCCAGCAGCGAAACGGCGGCCAGGATGGCGGAGACGAATTTCATGAAACTTCCTTCTCGGTGATCGGGCGAACCCGGACAACGACCCGACTCTAACCAGCCGATCGCGACGCAGAGTGTCTGGCCGGAAACAACCACGCTGAAAGCCGGCCTTCGCTCACAGGCGCTGAGTTAGGGACCTGACCAAGAAACACCTCGCCCGAAGGGAGAGGGAGGGGCCCGCGCCGAAAGGCGTGGGAGGGTGAGGGGTTGCGGGCTTTCAGGATGGATATGAGAGGCCTTACCCCCTCATCCTCCCATTCGCTTTGCGAACGGGCCCCTCCTTCTCCCCGCGGGAGAAGGTAGGTTTGACCGCCCCGGCATAATTTAGCGCCTTTGGGCCTTCGCGGGGATGGGATCAGATCGACTCGCGGGCCTTGGTTCGACCCTCGACGCATCACCCGCCGCTATAGCGCCGCCGACAAAGGCTCGGCCAGATCCCCGCGCCCGGTGATCTTCACCCGCTCCAACCCCAGCCAATGCGCCATGGCCGTCAATTCGCCGATCAGCGCCGGGATCACCGTCTCGCTGTCTTGGCCGGCTTCCAGATGCGCGGCCTGCACCAGCAACACGCCCGCCGCCCGGTCGGCCTTCAGGTCCACCCGCGCGGTGATGCGGTCGCCCTGCAGCAGGGGCAGAACGTAATAGCCGTGCTCGCGCTTGTCCGCGGGCGTGTAGATCTCCAGCCGCACGCGCACGCCGAATACCCGTTCGGTGCGGTCGCGGGCCCAGATCAGGTTGTCGAACGGCGAGAGCAGGGCGACGGCGCCCACCTTGCGCGGGGCCTTGGCGCCTGGGTGCAGATAGGCGGCCTGGCGCCAGCCCTCCACGGTGACCGGCCTCAGCTCGCCGGCCTCGACCAGTTCGGCCAGGCGCGCGCGGGTCTGGGCCACCGGCATGCGGAAATAGTCGCGCAGGTCCGCCTCGGTGGCCACCCCCATGGCCCTGGCGGCGATCCGCAACAGGCCGCGGTGCGCCTCCTCTTCCGAGGGCGTGGGCATGGCGGTGATGCGCGCCGGCAGCACCCGCTCGGTCAGGTCATAGACCCGCTCGAAACCGCGGCGGGTCTTGGTGGTGATGCGGCCGGCCCAGAACAGCCATTCCAGCGCCCGCTTGCCGTCGCTCCACGACCACCAGCCGGGCGCGCCCCGCGGACCCTCGGCGAAGTCGCCGCCGGTGACCGGGCCGCGGCGCTCGATCTCACCGAGGATATTGTCGATATAGTCGCGTCGCTCCCGCCCGAACCGGGCCAGGCCGCTCCAGGTCCCGTCGCCGCCCTCGGCCCTGGCCATCCGCCAGCGCAACAGCGGCTGCAGCTCCAGCGGCATCAGGGACGCCTCGTGGCCCCAATATTCGAACAGGCTGGGCCGCTTGCCCCAGGCCTCGGTCTCCAGGTCCTCCCGCCGATAGCCGCCAAGGCGGGAAAAGGCCGGCAGGTAGTGGGTGCGGCTGACCACATTGACCGAATCGATCTGCACCACGCCCAGGCGGTCGAATAGCTTGCGCAGATGCCGCCGACCCACCTCGCCGCGCGGGCGCGGGTCCGCAAACCCCTGGGCGGCGACGGCGATGCGCCGGGCCTGAGCGGCGGAGAGATCGGGTTTCATTCAGCCAAGGCCGCCCTACAAGTGATCCAGCACCGGCTGTCGATCACGTTTTATGATTTTGGATCGATTCGATCCGAAATTATCGTGATCTACGGTTCCAGCCGGCCATCCTTCAGCGCTTCAGCCTCGAAGGGAAACAGAACCTCCGGGTCCGGCGGGGCGATCTTCTGGTAGATGTCGGCGGGGGCCAGGCTGTGCAAGAGGTGGCGGATCACCGCCAGTCGGGCTTTTTTCTTCTTGTCGGTGTGGACGCAGGTCCAGGGTGCGATCGCGCTGTTGGTGCGCATCAGCATCTCGTCGCGGGCCTTGGAATAGGCCTTCCATTTTTTCTGGGCGACGCCGTCCAGGGCGCTGACCTTGAGGATCTTCAAGGGATCGTTGCGCCGCGCCTCCAGCCGCCGTTCCTGCTCGTCCTTGGAGATGTCCAGCCAGAACTTGACGATGCGGATCTGCGCCTCGCACAGCATGCGCTCAAAGGTCGGCGCATCGTCCAGGAAATCCTCCTGCTCGCGCACGCTGGCGAAATCCATCACCCGGTCGACCCCAGCCCGATTGTACCAGGAGCGGTTGAAGATCACGATCTCGCCGGCCGCCGGCAGGTGGCGCACATAGCGCTGAAAGAACCACGAACTGCGCTCCCGGTCCGATGGCTTGGGCAGAGCGATGACGCGGGCGTTGCGGGGGGCCAGGTGCTCGGTGATGCGCTTGATGGTGCCGTCCTTGCCGGCGCCGTCGCGGCCTTCGAAGACGATGATCACCTTCTCACCCTCGGCTATGGCCCATTGCTGGTAGCGCACCAGATGGGCTTGCAGGTCTTCAAGCTCGCTCTTGTAGGGCCGATGGTGCTTCATTCGTCGCTCCGATTGTCGGCGACCATACGAGGACGAGGAGGGTCCGGTTGCAATGTCCGAAATGTTTTGCACCGCCGCGGCCGCCTCCCCAGCGGCGCCCATAGGCGCTAAGTTTGGGCGAGGCGGTGGAACCTACCTTCTCCCATGGGGAGAAGGAGGGGCCCGTTCGCGAAGCGAATGGGAGGATGAGGGGATAGGACCTCTCAGTTTCATCCTGAAGGCCCGCAACCCCTCACCCTCCCACGCCTTCGGCGCGGGCCCCTCCCTCTCCCTTCGGGCGAGGTGTTTCTTGGTCAGGCTCCTGACTTAGCGCCCATGCAGCACCGCCGGGATTTCCCGCGGCCGGTCAGTCAGCACGCGGAAGGCCTCGCCCGCCCCGCGCCCAGCCCAAAGGATCTCGCCGCCGCCCGTTGACCTGGAATCGGCGATTGGCGAGAAAGAAGGCTTCGCCGTTCCGATTGAACGGCCCACGGCGTCCCGGGGCAGGGCGCGCCTAGGTGAATCTGGCTATGCGCGTTCTCGTCACAGGCGCTTCGGGCTTTGTCGGCCGACATGCGGTGACCGCCCTGCTGAGGGCGGGCGCGGAGGTGCACGCCGTGGCGCGGGAGGGCCTGCCCCTCAATTGGCGCCCTTTGGATTGTCCCCCCCTGGATTGCCCCTGGTATAACCTGGACCTGCTGGACTCCGAGAGCGCCCGCGGCGTGGTGCGGCAGGTTCGCCCCGATGCGGTGCTGCACCTGGCCTGGTGCGTGGAGCATGGACGTTTCTGGACCGACCCGGCCAATGCCGACTGGGTGGGCGCCACCCTGGTTCTCGCCCGCGCGGCCATCGAGGCCGGGGTCCAGCATTTCACGGGCGTCGGCACCTGCTACGAATATGATTGGCCGGCGGCGGCGGACTGCCACGAACGCGACACGCCCGTGGTGGGTCACACCCTGTACGACATCGCCAAGAGCAGCTGTCGCTCGGTGCTCGATGCGCTATTCGCCGCCCAGGGACTGGATTTCGCCTGGGCCCGGTTGTTTTTCCTCTATGGGCCGGATGAAGACCGCCGCCGCTTGGTCGCCAGCGTCGCCCAGGCCCTGGCGTCCGGGCAGGCGGCGCGGTGCTCGCAGGGGCTGGCGGTTCGCGATTTCATGGATGTGCGCGACGCCGGCGCGGCCTTGGCCGCCGTCACCCTCTCGGGGCTCAGCGGGGCGGTGAATGTCGGATCCGGCCAAGGCGCGCGAATCGCCGACGTCGCCCTCTTGCTCGGACAGCTGGCGGGACGGCCGGACCTGATCAAGCTCGGCTCCCTGCCCGATCGCCCCGATGAACCCAGCCGGATCGTCGCCGACACGGCCCGATTGCGCAACGAGATCGGGTTCAGCGCGAGGTTCGACCTTGAAACCGGCCTTCGCGAGACGCTGGAATTCTGGCGGGCCAAGACCGCCGCCGACCGGGTCGGCTGAACGAGCCTTAGGCCGCAGCCCTCAGGTTGGCCAGGCTCTCGTCATCCACCAGTCCCTGGGCGTGCTTGGCGATCGCCGCGATCAGGCCGTCCTCGGTGATCGGGCGCGCCAGATGCTGATCGGCGCCGCAGGCGGCGGCCATCAGCGCCGGATCGCGCGCCGTGGCGCAGGTCATCAGCACGATGTGGACGGGCGCCTGCTGGGTCTGGGCCTCGCGGGCGCGGATGGCGCGGGTTGCGTCCGGGCCGTTCAGCCGGGGCATGTCGACATCCATCAGGATGACGTCGAAATCCCAGGTGCTGGCGGCGTCGAGGCCTTCCTCGCCGTCGGTCGCCACGTGCAGGTCGACCCGGTCGCCGAGCATGATCTGGATCGTGTGCCGATTGATCGGATGGTCCTCGACCAACAGCACGCGTGGCCGCCGCCCGCCGTGGGAAGGGTGTGGCGACTGTGATCCTGTGGACGGCTTTTCCATGACGTCGGCTCGACTCCTTGGGCCGCCATTGGAGGTGGAAAAGTACGAATAATCCGTAAGCGTCGGCGCCATGGTCAATCTGTCGCGGGTCGCTAGACCCTCGGCGGCGCCGGATTCAGGTCTTCAGGCCCAGGCGCCGGGTCAGGCTGCGCCGGATGATACGCTTGACCTTGTAGACCCGCTTGCCGGCATAGGCCCAGACCACCGCGCGGCCGATCAGCCAGCGCGGCCCGGCCCGATAGCGCTCATCGGCGAATTCCCGCGCGATTTGCAGGAAGCGGGCGCGGGCGCCGAGCATGGTGTCGAAATCCATCTCCTTGCGCGGCCCCCGCTTCTGGCCCTTGGGCCGGGGCGCGCCGCGCACGACGAATTCGAAAGTGGTGGCGTCCGTCTGGATGACGGCGTCGTCGAGAAAAAACGGCAGCAGGGTCAGAAAGTCCCAGCCCCAGGCCTGATCGCCATAGCGGTCGTCGATCCGGGTCATCACCCGGGCCAGGAACGGCGTGCGATAGAGGCCATAGATGGCGGTGGCGTGGGCGCCGAACATGGTCCTCAGCCGGCCGCGCCAGCCGCCGGCGCCCGCGCCCGCCGGCAGGATGTCCTTGCGGCGGATCTCGCGCCCTTGAAAGGTCTCCACCACCCGTCCGACCGCCAGCTGCTTGTCCGGATGGGCCTCCAGGATCTGGTGCAGCACCTCGACATAGTTGGCGTCCGACAGGTCGTCGGCGGCGCGCCACAGGAAATAGGGGGTGGTCGCGGCCCGGGCCAGGTCGCCGAAATTGGGCACCGCGCCCTTGTTGCGCGGCTGGCGAAAGTAGCGGACCCTCGGATCGCGGGCGGCGTAGTCGGCCACGATCCGGGCCGTCTCGTCGGTGGAGGCGTTGTCGAACACCAGCACCTCCAGATCCTGAAAGGTCTGGCCCAGCACGCAGTCCAGCGACCCGGCCAGGTGCGCTGCGCCGTTATAGACCGGGATGCCTACGGTGATCGTCGCCAAGATCGCTGTCCCTGAGCCTGCCCGCCGATCTAGGCTGCGCCGCCAACCGGCGTCAATTGACCCTCCCGGCGCGGCCCTGGGTCGGCTATCACCGCCCCATGATCCGTCTCTATGTTCCCCAGGACCTGCGCGCCGGCGCCGACATCACCCTCGGTTTCGAGCAGGGCCGCTATCTGACCCTGGTCATGCGCCAGGTCGTCGGCGACGCGGTGGCCCTGTTCAACGGGCGTGACGGCGAATGGCGGGCCATCCTGGTCGAGGCCTCGAAAAAGGCCTGCCGGCTGCGGCTGGAGGCCCATACCCGCCCACAATACGCACCGCCCGACCTGGAGCTGGTGGTGGCCCTGATCAAGCGCGCGCGGCTGGAGACCATCATCGAAAAGGCCGCGGAGCTGGGCGCGCGCCGGGTGCGCCTGCTGGTCACGCGCCGCACCATCGGCGACCACACCAATGTCGCGCGCCTGCAGGCCATCGCCGCCGAGGCCGCCGAACAGACCGGCCGGCTGGACGTGCCGCGGATCGTCGTCCCGGAAAAGCTGGAGCGGATGCTGACCGGCTGGGACGCCGGACGCCGGCTGATGTTCTGCGACGAGGCCGGCGACGACCCCGCGGCCGAATGGGGCGGGCCGCAGGGGCGGGCGCGGCCGGCGCTGGAGGCGCTGTCCCAATCTTCGCCGCCGCAGTCCTCGCAGTCCTGGGCCATCCTGATCGGTCCCGAGGGCGGCTTTGCGCCGGAAGAGCGGCAAGCCCTGCGCGCATCGCCCTTCGTGGTCCCGGTCACCCTGGGCCCCCGCATCCTGCGGGCCGACACCGCCGCCATCGCCGCCCTGACCCTGTGGCAGGCGGCCCTGGGCGATTGGGCGCCGCCCCCCTCCCAACGGGGCGCCCCTTGAGAGTGGGCGCCTTGGCGCCCAAATCGAGAACGCCTAGATAGGACGACGAACCGGGGACGCCTCCCCGCGGGTTGTGGGGGGTGTGTAAATGGTGGATGTCGCGCAAATGGGGCCGCCCCTGACGCTTGAGGCCATGGCCGAACATCTGGCCAGCGGCAGCAAGCCCGAAAGCGAACACCGGGTCGGCTCCGAACACGAGAAGTTCGTCTTCCGCACCGGCGGCCACGAAACCGTGCCCTATGACGCCGACGAGGCCGGGCGCGGCGGCATCCACGCCCTGATGACCGGCCTGGAGCGCTTCGGCTGGAGCGGGGTCTATGAGGACAACCAGTTCGGCCACACCCTGATCGGCCTGGAGCGCGGCGGCGGCAATATCAGCCTGGAGCCCGGCGGCCAGTTCGAGCTGTCGGGCGCGCCGCTGGAGACCGTGCACGACATCTGCGAGGAGATCGGTCAGCACCTGACCGAGTCCAAGGCCGTGGCCGGCGAGCTGGGCCTGGGCTTTCTGTCCCTGGGCCACACCCCCGACTGGACCCGGGCCCAGATCCCGGTCATGCCCAAGGGCCGCTACGCCATCATGCGCGCCTATATGCCCAAGGTCGGCGGCATGGGCCTGGACATGATGTTCCGCACCTGCACCGTGCAGGCCAATCTCGACTTCTCGTCCGAAGCCGACATGATCGCCAAGTTCCGCCTCAGCCTGGCCCTGCAGCCCATCGTCACCGCCCTGTTCGCCAATTCGCCGTTTGTCGAGGGCAAGCCCACCGGCTTTCTGTCCAGCCGCGCGCGGGTCTGGACCGACACCGACCCCGACCGCACCGGCATGCTGGATTTCGTGTTCAAGGACGGCTTCAACTTCACCACCTATGCCCGCTACGCCCTCGACGTGCCGATGTATTTCGTCAAGCGCGATGGCCGCTATATCGACGCCTCGGGCCAGTCGTTCCGCGCCTTCCTGGCCGGCCAGCTGCCGGCCCTGCCGGGCGAGACCCCCACGATCAAGGACTGGTCCGACCACCTGACCACCCTGTTCCCCGAGGTGCGGCTCAAGACCTATCTGGAGATGCGCGGCGCCGACAGCGCCCCTCCGGGCCGGCTCTGCGCCCTGGCCGCCCTGTGGATTGGCCTGCTCTATGACAAGGCCGCCCTGGCCGCGGCCTGGGATCTTTGCAAGTCCTGGGAGATCGCCGACCACGAGCGCCTGCGCCTGGACGCCGCCCGCATCGGCCTCAAGGCCAGCGTCGCCGGCCGCACGGTCCAGGACATCGCCCGCGACATGCTGGCCATCGCTCGCGAAGGTCTGAAGCGCCGTGGCCGGCTGAGCGCCGCCTTCACCGATGAAACCGGCTATCTGAGCGAACTGGAAGAGATCGCCGACAGCGGATTGACGCCGGCGGACCGGTGGCTGGCGCTTTATAACGGCGAGTGGGGCGGCGAAATCGCGCCGATCTACGAAGCGGCGGCCTACTAGCCTAAGCAGCCTCGCGTGGCTGAAGCCACGATTGATTTTGCTTTTTTGAAGCAAAATCAATGCTGCTAAGAGTCCTAAGTGTAAGCAAACCTGCAGAGGTTTGCTTAGTATCGCCGGCCCAGCTTGGGCCCCACCCAGATTTGCCGGGCTGATCCCCGCTTCGCCGCGACCGCCTGAAGTCATGGCCCTGTCCGAGGCCCCATGAGGGTCTTGGCGCGTGGACCGGCCGTCGAGAATTCGCTCCCGCGAAGGCCGTTGCGTCCTAAGCAAAACGCGCCGCGCGGCGAACTGACACACGGGTAAATTGTGTTTCTGTTAAGTGCGTCCGCGCGAATGATTTGGGTAACAGCCACCCATAACGAGCAATTGACAGTTCATTCGCGGTCGATTTCCGCAATGCCATGGCCAATTCTCAAATAATGTATTCACCGTTTCAACAAACACTGCCGCCGCAGGACCATAGGGATCTCTCATGCGCCTCACGATCAAGCTAAAGCTAGGACTGGCCTTCGGTTTGATCATCGCGTTGTTGCTCGGATCTGCCGGATTTGGCGTCACCAGCCTGGGCAACGTCAATGGTTTGCTCAACGCCATGGTGGATGGGCCGGTGAACCGGCTGGTGGCGGCGGCCACTGTTCGCGCTTCCATGCTGCAGTTCGTCCGGTCGGAGAAAAACATCATCCTGGCGAGTGATGCAGCGATGAGGACGAACTACGAGGCGGTTCACGATCATGATATCGCGACTTTGGAAGCGGCGATCAGCGATGGCGACAAAATCGCCACACTTGAAGAAAAGCCGCACTACAAGGCGCTCAAGGACCTGTGGGAGAACCTAAAGCCCACCGACGCAAAGCTGCGTGATCTGGTGGCCAAGAACAATAAGGTTGAAGCCACCGTTGTCCAATTTGAGATCAGCAAGCAATATACCCAGCCTGGCGTGAAGATGACCGATGAGCTGGTGGCGATCGCCCGGGCTCATATCACAGCCGATCAAGCGGCCGCCGCCCGCGATTACGCGGCCAGCCGCAACGTGTTCATCGCCATCGTGGCCATGTCTCTGCTGCTCGGCGTGGCCGCCGCGGTCTGGATCTCCCTCACCATCGGCCGGGGTCTGGACAAGATCGGCGCCCTGGCCAAGGCGGTGGCGCTGGGCGATCTCGATCATGTGGTGGTGGTCAAGACCAATGACGAGATCAAGGACCTGGTCGAGACCGTCAATGGCATGACCGCCAATCTGCGCGCCACGGCGGCCCTGGCCACCAGCGTGGCCGAGGGCGATCTGTCCGTCCAGGCCAAGCTGTTGTCCGACAAGGACGCCCTGGGGCTGGCTCTGCAGGGCATGGTCAATAATCTGCGCGCCGCGGCCGGACTGGCCGATCAGGTGGCGCACGGCGATCTGTCGGTGCAGCCTACCCCCATGTCGGACAAGGACGCCCTGGGCTTGGCCTTGCAACAGATGGTCGCCAATCTGCGCGCCACGGCCGAACTGGCCGAACAGGTCGCCGACGGCGATCTGTTGGTGAAGGCCGCGCCCCTGTCGGACAAGGACACGCTGGGCCTGGCGCTGGAGCGCATGGTCGGCAATCTGCGCACCACCGCCAAGGTGGCGGGCCAGGTGGCCGACGGCGACCTGTCCCTGCGTCCCGATCCGCTGTCGGACAAGGATTCCCTGGGCCTGGCCCTGGGCCGGATGGTCGATAATCTGCGGGCCACGGCCCAGCTGGCCGACAAGATCGCCAGCGGCGATCTGTCGGTGAGCGTGAAGCCCATTTCCGACAAGGACACCATGGCCATGGCGTTGGAGCGCATGGTCGACAACCTGCGGGCCACGGCCGAACTGGCCGACCAGATCGCCGACGGCGACCTGACCGTCGAACCCAAGCCGATCTCGAACAAGGATGTGATGGGCCTGGCGCTGGAGCGCATGGTGGCGCAACTGCGCGGCGTGGTAGGGGGCGCCACCGCCGCCGCCGACAATGTGTCGTCGGGCAGCGTGGAGATGTCGGCCAGTTCGGAACAGTTGTCGCAAGGCGCCACTGAACAGGCCGCCGCCGCCGAGGAGGCCTCGGCCTCGATGGAGCAGATGGCGGCCAATATCAAACAGAACGCCGACAACGCCGCCCAGACCGAAAAGATCGCCCGCCAATCGGCCAAGGACGCCGAGACTAGCGGCGAAGCGGTCAGGCAGGCGGTCAGCGCCATGCAGACCATCGCCGAGAAGATCACCATCGTCCAGGAGATCGCCCGTCAGACCGATCTTCTGGCCTTGAACGCGGCGGTGGAAGCCGCCCGGGCCGGAGAGCACGGCAAGGGCTTTGCGGTGGTGGCCTCCGAGGTGCGCAAGCTGGCCGAGCGCAGCCAGACCGCCGCCACCGAGATCGGCGCCGTCTCGTCCCAGACCGTCAAGGCCGCGCAACAGGCCGGCGACATGCTGACCAGCCTGGTGCCGGCCATCCGCAGGACCTCGGAACTGGTGGCCGAGATCAGCGCCGCCTGCCGCGAACAGGACATCGGCGCCTCTCAGATCAATGAGGCCATCCAGCAACTGGACAAGGTCACCCAGCAGAACGCCAGCGCGTCCGAACAGATGTCGGCCACTTCCGAGGAACTGGCCGGTCAGGCCGAGGAGCTGCAGACCTCCATCGCCTATTTCCGCACCGAAGCGGTGGCGGCGAGCCGCAAACCCGCGCCTGTCGCCAAACGCGCCGGCCCCGCGGTCCGATCCCAGGCGACACGCAAGCCCGCCGCCAAGGCCGCGCCCTCGGCCCGTGGCCCCGTCGCCGCCCAACAGGCCCGCGCCAAGGGCTTCGCCCTCGACCTCTCCCAGGGCGGACGAGACGCCGAAGACGAGGACTTCGAAAAATTCGCCTGATTAGCCTGCGCTAAACCAAAGCCGAGGGCGCACCGTGACTGATCAGCCCTGCGGCGCCTCGACGTTCGGCGCCCAGTGTTCTCTCTGGCTGCCGCCTGAGCCGCTGTCGGTGTGCTGGACGACCTCGTCGATATCCGGGCGGTCGTCGTGCTCGTCCAGTTCGACGATCTCGACCTGATCGGGATAGAAGGCCACCAGACCGCGGATCTGTTCGACCGCGGGATAGGGCTCCTCATAGGTCCAGACCACGTTTTCGGCCACCACCCCGTCGCGGATCACGGAGTAATAGGACGCATCGCCCTTATAGGGGCAATGGCTGTGGTGCTCGGTGCGGGCCAGGAAATCCATGGCCACGTCTTCCCGCGGAAAATACTGCACAGCCTTGTAGCCGGCCTCCTTCAGACTGATCGCCGCGCGGGTGTCGGCGATCAGATGGCCCTGGTACAAGGCCTGAACCCGCCTGGGGTTGAGGTGCAATGTGATGGGATGGTCGGGTCCAGGGATCTTCACGGACGGCTCTCCTTGTGATCGGGTCTGGAGTCCAACGTCCGGCGGCCGGCGAGGCTCCTTGCGATCATATGGGCGTTGAGATCGGCCAGCGAAACCGCAGATCGCCGTCTTTCGGGCTGATCCTCGGTGCTTGATCGGGTTGCGCCGCAACCCTATGACTTGACGCGGTCGTAGGGGCGCGGCCGTTGGGGCTTGGCCGTGCCGGCGCGGCCGTGCGGGCGGGGCCGCTGGAACAGGCTGCCGATGCTGAATGTAGTTTTTGTGGTCGGGGTCTTCGTCACCTTGCTGACGGGGATACCGGTGGTGCTGCAGCTACGTGGCCACCCGCGCGGGCTCTATGTGCTGTTTTTCACCGAGATGTGGGAGCGGTTTTCCTATTACGGCATGCGCGCCCTGCTGATCTTCTATCTGACCGAGCACTTCCTGTTTTCCGACACCTTCAGCCAGGGCCAATACGCCGCCTATACCAGCATGATCTATCTGATGCCTCTGTGGGGCGGCTTTCTCGCCGACCGCTATCTGGGCACGCGCAAGGCGGTGGCCTTCGGCGCCCTGCTGTTGGTGGCGGGCCATTTCTGCATGGCCATCGAGGGACGGCCCGCGGTCCAGACCCTGCACGTGGCCGGTCAAACCTATCTGTTCCAGGCCGAGGGACGGATGGGGATCCGGCGGGTTTGCCTGAAGATAGGCGCTGGCTGTTATAAGGTGAGCGCCACCCCGGCCGGCGGCATGGCTATCGCCAGCCTGCCCGCAGGCGCGCCACTGCCGGCGACCCTGGCCAAGGGGGCCTACGCCATCGACGTGCAAAAGCGCGATGGGCGCTTCGTCGACCTCTTCTACCTAGCCCTGGCCCTGATCATCATGGGGGTCGGCTATATGAAGGCCAATGTCTCCTCCATCGTCGGCCAGCTCTATCGTCAGGGCGATCCGCGGCGCGATCCAGGCTTCACCCTCTATTATTACGGCATCAATCTCGGCGCCTTCTGGGCCGCCGTCTTCTGCGGGCTTGTGGGTCAGACGGTCGGCTGGTGGGCCGGCTTCGGGCTGGCGGGCCTGGGCATGCTGGCGGGCTTTTTGGTGTTCCTCTGGGGCAAGCCGCTGCTGGAAGGCCATGGCGAGCCGCCGGATCCGCAGGCGCTGAGGAAAAAGCTGATCGGGCCGGTCACCCTCGAGACTGGCCTCTATCTGTCCGGCCTGGTGGGCGTGGCCGTGATCTGGTGGCTGGTGCGCCAGTTCGCCCTGATGGGCTGGTCGCTGCTGGCCGCCTGGATCGCCGTGCTCGGCTATCTCGGTTGGTACATGACCGTCAAATGCGACAAGGTCGCCCGCGAACGGCTGCTGCTGGCCCTGGTGCTGATCTCGGCCTCGATCGTCTTCTTCGTGCTGTTCAACCAGGCCGGCTCGTCGCTCAACCAGTTCGCCGAGCGCAACACCATCCTGCCGCATGACGGCTTTTGGACCATCGCTCCCGGTCAGACCCAATCCTTCAACGCCGGCTTCATCCTGATCTTCGCGCCGGTGTTCGCCTATGCCTGGACCAAATTGGCCGAGGTCGGCCGCGATCCCAATCCGGTGATCAAGTTCGGCCTGGGCCTGGTGCAGGTGGGTCTGGGTTTTCTGATCCTGGTCTGGGGCTCGCGGTTCCATGACGCCGCCTTCCGTGTGCCGGTGATCTTCCTGGCCCTGGCCTATCTGATGCACACCACGGGCGAGCTTTGCCTGTCTCCGGTGGGCATGTCGGAAATGACCAAGCTGTCCCCGGCCGCCCTGGTCTCGACCATGATGGCGGTATGGTTCATGTCGCTGTCGGCGGGCGAGTTTCTGGGCGGCCTGGTCGCCAAGCTGACCGCCAGCGACACCGTCGCCGGCCAGGTGCTGGATCCGGGCAAGGCGCTGGGGATCTATGTCTCGACCTTCCGCAATATCGGCCTGGCCGGGATCGGTGTCGGGGCGCTGCTGCTCTTGGCCAGCCCCTGGCTGAAGGCGCTGGCCCACGGGGTCAACGACGCCGCCAACCACCCCGGCGCCGGAGGCGACACAAGCCTAGGAGCGGCGCCGGAGGCCTAAGGCGCAACCTAGGACGCAAGCCACCCCGCGCCGGTCATGAGCATGGCCGGCCCTTCGGCCGCGCAAATCTCGCCCGCCGCAGGCGGGCGGCCGTCAGCTCACCAGGTCACGTGACCGGTGGCGGTGAGTAGGCCGACCATCATCACCGCGCCCAGGCCGATCATGAGCACCAGGACCAGCATGTCGATGATGTTTTCAGCGTTCTCGAACTTCGCAAACTTTGGCAGTTTGTGCAGGGTGAGCCGCATAACCACTTCCCCATTGCTTCTATGAGGAAATTCTGCGCCCGTTCGCGTCTATCAACAAGCTGTGCGATTGAATGCGGATACTGTTAGACGCTGGTTCCGCCCACCGTCAGGTCGGTAAGCTTCAGGCTCGGCTGGCCGACGCCCACAGGCACGCCCTGTCCGGCCTTGCCGCAGACGCCGATGCCGGGATCGAAGGCGAAGTCGTCGCCGATCATGGTTATGCGGGTCAGGGCGCTGGGACCGTCGCCGATCAGGGTGGCGCCCTTGACCGGGGTGGTGATCTTGCCGTCTTCGACCAGATAGGCCTCGGTGCATTGGAACACGAATTTGCCGTTGGTGATGTCCACCTGGCCGCCGCCGAAATTGGCGCAATAGAGCCCGCGCTTCATTGAGGCGATCATTTCCTCGCGCGGGACGGTTCCTTGCAGCATGCCGGTATTGGTCATGCGCGGCATGGGCATATGGGCGAAGGATTGGCGCCGGCCATTGCCGGTGGCCTTCAGCCCCATCAGCCGGGCGCTCATGCGGTCGTGCATGTAGCCCACGAGGATGCCGTCCTCGATCAGGATGGTGCGCTCGGTGGGGGTGCCTTCGTCGTCTATGGTCAGCGAACCGCGGCGCCCGGGGAGCGAGCCGTCGTCGAACACGGTCACCCCTGGCGCCGCCACCCGCTCGCCGATGCGCCCGGAAAAGGCGCTGGTGCCCTTGCGGTTGAAGTCGCCCTCCAGGCCATGGCCCACCGCCTCGTGCAGCAGCACGCCGTTCCAGCCTGGGCCCAGCACCACGTCCATCTCTCCGGCCGGGCAGGCGATGGCGTCCAGATTGACCAGGGCTTGGCGCAGCGCCTCGTCCACCTGATCGCGCCACTTGTCGGGGGTGATCCAGGCCTCGAACCCGGCCCGGCCGCCGGCGCCCGACGACCCGGTCTCGCGCCGGCCGTCCCGTTCCACCGTGACCGAGACATTTAGCCGCGCCAGGGGCCGCACATCGCGCAGCAGGCCGCCATCGGCGCGCAGGATCTCAACCACGCGCCGCTCGCCGGCCAGGGAGGCGGAGACCTGCACCACGCGCGGGTCGCGGTCGCGGGCGAAGGCGTCGATTTCCTGCAACAGGGCGACCTTGTCGGAAAAGGCCGGCGAGGCGAGGGGGTTTTCGTCGCCATAGAGCCGCATATTGGTCGCCCGTGGCCCTTCGGCCGAAACCCCGGCATAGCCGCGCTTGGCCAGGGCCGCCGAATCGGCCGCCCGCCGGATCGCCGCCTCGGACACCTCGGACGCATGGGCGTAACCGGCGGTCTCCCCGGCCACAACCCGCAGGCCAAAGCCTTCGCTGGCGTCATAGGACGCCGATTTCAATCGCCCGTCGTCGAAGACAAAGGCCTCGCTCTCGGACTGTTCGACGAACAGTTCCCCGTCGTCGGCCCCCGCGAGGGCCTCGCCCAGCAGGATGCGGGCGCGATTCGCGTCCACGCCGGAGGCTTCAAGGATTGACGGAGCGGAACTGTGGGCGGTCATGGGGCTCACCAAATCGGGGCGACAAGCCCTCAACATAGGCGCGGGCGGCGCGTGATGAAACCATCGCCGGCCAGGGCGCTCCAATCTCTTGGCAATATCGGATAGAGCGCGTATGCACGCCGCGAAGGCATGGGGGCCTTAAGGCTAGATCCGGGCGGGAGCGCAGGGATCGACACGTTCGGCTCTCAGGGATTTATGTCTGTCGGTGAGGGTGGCCGTATGGCTTTAGGCGCCGGCGAAACGGATCGTGAGGACATGAGGGCTGAAGCTTTGTTGATGCGAAGGCTGCGAGGCGCCGTTTCGGCGGTGGGTGCGGCGGCCCTGATGTTGGGCGTTAGCGTTTCGGCCCGGGCCGCGGCTGTCGCCGCCAATCCGGATATCGTCGGCCAGCCTGTGGACGGCGCGATCGGGCTGCAGCCCGCCCACTCTATTTTGAAGGTCGAGGCGATCCGGTTCCACGACTGGGTCCTGCTGCCGATCATCACCATCATCACCCTGTTCGTGCTGGCCCTTTTGGTGATCGTCATCGTCCGCTTCAACAAGCGGGCCAATCCGGTCCCGGCCAAATGGAGCCACAACACCCCGATCGAGATCGCCTGGACCACCATCCCGGTGCTGATCCTGATGATCATCTCGGTGTTTTCGTTCAAGCTTCTGTTTCAATATCACGCCATGCCGACCCCCGACCTGACGGTGAAGGCCACCGGCTACCAGTGGTACTGGGGCTATGAATATCCCGACCAGAAGATCCCCGAATTCACCTCCAACGTCCTGACCAAGGAAGACGCCGAGGCCAAGGGCGAGCCCTATCTGCTGGCCGCGGACCATTCGATGGTGGTGCCGGTGAACAAGACCGTCCACGTGCTGGTCACCGGCGCCGACGTGATCCACGATTTCGGCCTGCCCGCCTTTGGCGTGAAGATCGACGCCGTGCCCGGCCGGGTCAACGACGCCTGGTTCAAGGCCGACAAGACCGGCATCTATTACGGCCAATGCGATCAGCTGTGCGGCGTCAACCACGCCTTCATGCCGATCGAGATCAAGGTCGTGACCCAGCCGGAATTCGACACCTGGGTGGCCTCGCAGCATGCGCCGGCGCCGGCCGCGACCCCGGTCGCCGCCCCCGCGGCGCCGGCTGCGGCCCCCGGCAAGACCGCGTCCGCCGCGCCGCAGCATCTGGCGCTCAACACCCAAGCGCCCGTCGCGACGCACTGACAGTTCGAGAGAGTTGGAGATCATGGCGACCGCCGCTTCAGACCACACCGCAGATCATGGTCACGATGATCATGGCTACGCCCACACCCCTCCGTTCCTGGTGCGTTGGCTCTTCTCGACCAACCACAAGGACATCGGCACCCTCTACATCCTGTTCGCCATCATGGCCGGGATCATCGGCGGCGCCTTTTCCGGCCTGATCCGCTGGGAGCTGATGCATCCGGGGATCCAGGTGTTCACCGACCGGGGGATCCTGGGCTCGGGCATGTTCAAGGGCCACAATGGCTATAACGCCATCGTCACCGCCCACGGCCTGATCATGATCTTCTTCATGGTCATGCCGGCCATGATCGGCGGCTTCGGCAACTGGTTCGTCCCGATCATGATCGGCGCGCCGGACATGGCCTTCCCGCGGATGAACAATATCTCGTTCTGGCTGCTGGTCGCGTCCTTCGCCCTTCTGGTGACCTCGCTGTTCACCGAAGGTGGCCAGGGCCCCGGCTTCGCCGGCGGCTGGACCCTCTATCCGCCCCTCTCGACCATCGGCCATCCCGGCCCGGCCATGGACCTGACCATTCTGTCGATCCACTTGGCGGGGGCCTCGTCGATCCTCGGCGCGATCAATTTCATCACCACCATCTTCAACATGCGCGCGCCGGGGATGACCATCCACCGCATGCCGCTGTTCGTGTGGTCGATCCTGGTTACGGTCTTTTTGCTGCTGCTGTCGCTGCCGGTTCTGGCGGGCGCCATCACCATGCTGCTGACTGACCGCAACTTCCACACCCACTTCTTCGACGCCACCAATGGCGGCGATCCGCTGATGTTCCAGCACCTGTTCTGGTTCTTCGGCCACCCGGAAGTCTACATCCTGATCCTGCCCGGGTTCGGCATCATCAGCCACGTGGTCTCGACCTTCTCGCGCAAGCCGGTGTTCGGCTATCTGGCCATGGCCTACGCCATGGTGGCCATCGGCTTCCTCGGCTTCATCGTCTGGGCCCACCACATGTATGTGACCGGGATCCCGCTGGACCTGCAGGCCTATTTCGTGGCCGCGACCATGGTCATCGCCGTGCCCACGGGCATCAAGATCTTCTCGTGGATCGCGACCATGTGGGGCGGCTCGCTGGACTTTAAGACGCCGATGCTGTTCGCCATCGGCTTCATCTTCCTGTTCACCATCGGCGGCGTGACCGGCGTGGTGCTGGCCAATGCCGGCATCGACTATTCGCTGCACGACACCTATTACGTCATCGCCCACTTCCACTATGTGCTCAGCCTGGGCGCCGTGTTCGCCATCTTCGCCGGCTTCTACTACTGGTTCGAGAAGATGTGGGGCGTGAAGTACAACGAGGTGCTCGGCGCCATCCACTTCTGGTTCATGTTCGTCGGCGTGAACGTGATCTTCTTCCCGCAGCACTTCCTGGGTCTGCAGGGCATGCCGCGCCGCTATATCGACTATCCGGCGGCGTTCGAGCATTGGAACACGATCTCCACCTATGGCTACATGATCACCCTGGTGGGCATGGGTTTCTTCTTCCTTCTGCTGCTGGAAGCCGCCGTCCGTCGTCGCAAGGCCGAGGCCAATCCCTGGGGCGAAGGCGCGACCACGCTGGAATGGACCCTGTCCTCGCCGCCGCCGTTCCACCAGTTCAACGAGCTGCCGCATATCTCGGCCGACTCGTCGCATTGAGGGCTGGGCGCTAAAATCTCTGCAGGGGTTCGCCCCAGGGCGGCGCCTGGTCCAACCGGACCGGCGCCGCCCGCAGCGTTTCGAGCGGCGCCCAGGGTCCGATGCGAATTTGAAAGCGCGTAAGGTTTGATGACCGACACCACCGTCCTGACCCCTAACCTCACGGCCCCCAGCCTCACGACTCCGGCCCGTTGGCAGGACTATGTGGCCTTGCTGAAGCCGCGGGTGATGTCGCTGGTGGTGTTCACCGGCCTGACCGGCCTGGTCTGCGCCCGTACGCCCATGCATCCCGTCCTGGCCGGGGTGGCCATCCTGTGCATCGCCGTGGGCGCGGGCGCCTCGGGCGCGCTGAACATGTGGTACGACGCTGATATCGACGCCCGCATGCGCCGCACGCGCGGCCGGCCGGTGCCGATGGGCCGGGTCCAGGGCGCCGACGCCCTGGCCCTGGGCGTCACCCTGTCGCTGTTTTCGGTCGCCATGATGTATCTGGCGGTCAACGCCCTGGCGGCGGGGCTGCTGGCCTTCACCATCCTGTTCTACGCCGTGGTCTATACCATGTGGCTCAAGCGCTCGACGCCGCAGAACATCGTCATCGGCGGTCTGGCGGGGGCCTTGCCGCCGGTGATCGGCTGGGCGGCGGCGACCGGAACCACGCCGCTGAACGCCTGGCTGCTCTGCGCCATCATCTTCTTGTGGACCCCGCCGCACTTCTGGGCCCTGTCGCTCTATACGGCCGAGGACTATGCGGCCGTGGGCGTGCCGATGATGCCGGTGGTGCGCGGCGCCGCCTCGACCCGCCGCCAGATCCTGCTCTACAGCCTGGTCCTGATCCCGGTCGCCATCGCCCCGGCCTTCACCGGCCTGGCCGGGCCGCTGTATCTGGGCGTCTCCACCATCGGCGGGGCCATGTTCCTGCTCCTGGCGGCGCGCCTCGTCCTCAGCCATGCGGGCGACAAGGTTGGCGAGCGCGAAGGGCGGCTCTACGACGTCAAGGCCGGCGCCACCGCGGCGCGCAACCTGTTCGCCTTTTCCATTGTCTATCTGTTCCTGCTGTTCGCGGGGCTCCTGGCCGAACGTCTGATGGGGTTGGAGGCCCTGCGCTGGTGACCTTCAACCCGCCCGAAAGCGAAGAGGCGACCAAGGCCCGGCGTCGGCGCAGCATTGCCATCGCCCTGGCCCTGGCGGTGTTCGTGATCCTGGTGTTCGTCATCACCATCGTCAAGATCCAGGGCCATGTGGCCGACCCCCATGCCTTCTGAGCCGACCGCCGCCGATCGCACCAAGCGCGGCAACGCCCGCATCGGCCTGATCTGCGCCGGTGTGTTCGTGTTCATGACCGGCGCGGCCTTCGCCTCGGTGCCGCTCTATCGCGCCTTCTGCCAGGCCACCGGCTTCAATGGCGCCGTGCCGCGCGCTGGCGCGACCACGGGGACCGTGCTGGCCCAGAGGGTCACCGTCACCTTCGACACCAATGTCCGCACCCTGCCCTGGACCTTCACGCCGGAACAGACCCATCAGTCGGTGCGCATCGGCGAGACTGGCCTGGCCTTCTTCAAGGTCACCAACAATTCCGACAAGCCCTTGACCGGCCGCGCCGCCTACAACGTGGTGCCGCTGCAGGCGGGGCTTTATTTTCGCAAGCTGCAGTGCTTCTGTTTCAACGACCAGACCATCCCGGCCCATACCACCATGCGGTTTCCGGTGGTCTATTTCGTCGATCCCGGCTTCGCTAAGGACAGCGACACCAAGGCCTTCACCGACGTGACCCTGTCCTACACCTTCTTCCCCGCGACGGCTCCGGCCGCAAAGGTGGCCTCAAAGCCTGCGCAAGGCCTTGGCGGATCGCCGGGAGCGGGGCTATAGCCTAGAGTCTAACCCCCGTTCGCGCCGGGACTTCCGGTGCGGCGGCCTGACATTTTGAGGTCAAAGAGCGACATGGCATCTGGAGCCGTCAAGCACGACTACCACCTGGTCAATCCCAGCCCCTGGCCGCTGGTCGGATCGGTCGCCGCCTTCGTCATGGCGATCGGCGGGGTGATCTGGATGAAGGGCCTGTTTGGCCTGGAAAAGCACACCCTGTGGCCCTTCCTGCTGGGCCTGGCCGGCGTGCTGTTCACCATGGGCGCCTGGTGGCGCGACGTGACCATCGAAGCCAATGAAGGCGATCACACGCCGGTGGTCTCCATCGGCCTGCGCTACGGCATGGTGATGTTCATCGCGTCCGAAGTGATGTTCTTCGTCGCCTGGTTCTGGGTCTTCTTCGAAATGGCCCTGTTCCACGGGCATCGGGTGCTGACGCCCGATCCGGCCGTCTCCGCCGCCTGGTCCACCTGGCCGCCCAAGGGTGTCGAACTGGTGCCGGCGTTCGAACTGCCCCTGGTTAACACCCTGACCCTGCTGCTCTCGGGCACCACCGTCACCTGGGCCCACCACGCCCTGCAGGTCGGCGACCGCAAGGGGGCCAAGATCGGCCTGCTGCTGACGGTGATCCTGGGGGTGCTGTTCACCTCGATCCAGGCCTACGAATATCACCACATCCTGGCCGACAAACTGTTCTTCTCGGACGAAGCCAGCAATTCGGCGCTCTATGGCAACGCCTTCTTCATGGCCACCGGCTTCCATGGCTTCCATGTGCTGATTGGGACCATCTTCCTGACCATCTGCCTGCTGCGCCTGATCGGCGGCGGTTTCACGCCGCAAAAGCATTTCGGTTTCGAGGCCGCCGCCTGGTACTGGCACTTCGTCGACGTGGTCTGGCTGTTCCTGTTCGCTTTCGTCTATGTGATCCTGCCCGGGTTGAAATAGCGGGCCGTGGCGGGCGTGAACCCGGTCCTTGTGGGACTCGCCTGCCGTTGCCCCGCCTGTGGTGAAGGTCACCTGTTCGACGGCTATCTCAAGGTGGGCGCGCGGTGCGAGGCTTGCGGCCTTGATCTGCGCGCCGCCGATTCCGGGGACGGACCGGCGGTGTTCATCATCATCATCGTCGGCATGATCGCCTGTTTTGGCGCCTTGTTCACCGAGTTCGCCTTCCACCCGCCGGTCTGGGTGCACCTGGTGGTATGGCTGCCCCTGGCGGCGATCATGACCCTGGCGCTGCTGCGCCCGTTCAAGGGCGTGCTGATCGCGCTCCAGTTCCACAACAAGGCCTCCCAGGCGCGGAATGATCAGCCTTAGAGTCCAGGGCGCTGGCCCCGTCACCGCTGAACCTGGCCACCGCCCATGACCACCGCCATCCTCGCCAAGAAGCCCGGCTTCCCGATCTTCCTGACCCTGTTCACCGCCCTGGCCCTGGCCCTGCTGTGCGGCCTCGGCGTCTGGCAGATCAAACGCCTGCATTGGAAGGAAGACCTGCTCGCTCGCATCGCCGCCCTGCAGTCGGCGCCGGCGCAACCCCTGGCGGGGCCGCTGCGCAAGCTGGCCGCCGGGGACGACATCGACTTCACCCGGGTCAGCCTCGATTGCCCCGATCTGGAGCGGACGGCCTTCATCAAACTTTATGCGGTGCGCGACGGCGAGGCCGGCTTCCGTATCATCACCGCCTGCGCCCTCGGCGGCCAGCCCTATGCCAGCCTGCTGGTCGATCGCGGTTTCGTCCGCCAGGACGCCATGGCGGGCCTGAGCCGTCAAACCAGCGCGCCGCTCGGCCGCCCGATCGTCGGGGTGCTGCGCCGCGGCGACAAGAAGACCTTCGTGACCCCGCCCAACGACCCGGCCAATCGCCTGTTCTATTTCCGTGACCCCGCCGGCATGGCCGCGGTGCTGGGTGTCAGCCGCGCCGCGCCGATCTTCCTGATGCTGGAGGCGCCGGCTCCGCCGTCCGGCGGGCCGGTCATCGCGCCGGTCCCCACCGACATTCCAAATCGACATTTCGAATACGCCGTGACCTGGTTCGGACTTGCCGCGGCCTTGCTGGTTGTTTACGTCGCCAGCCTCTGGCGGCGATGGTCAAGATAGATGCAGTACATCTCCACGCGGGGCGACAGCCCCCCGATCAGCTTTCTGGATGCGGTGCTGGCCGGTCTCGCCCCGGACGGCGGCCTCTATTCGCCCGCCGTCTGGCCGTTGCTGACCAAGGCCGAAATCGCCGGGTTCGCCGGCAAGCCCTATGCCGCTGTGGCCGCTGACATCCTGTCCAAATTCGCCGGCGACAGCATCAGCCGCAGCGAATTGCTGCGCATGACCACCGAGGCCTATGCCGGCTTCAATCACGCCGCCGTGGCGCCCCTCAAGCAGCTTGAGCCCAATCTGTGGCTGCTGGAGCTGTTCCACGGCCCGACCCTGGCCTTCAAGGACGTGGCCATGCAGCTGCTGTCGCGGCTGTATGAGCATGCACTGGCCTCCAAGGGCCGCACCATGACCATCGTCTGCGCCACCTCCGGCGATACCGGCGGCGCGGCCGTGGAGGCCCTGCGTGGGCGCGACAATGTCCGCATCGTGGTGCTGTACCCGCAGGGGCGCATCAGCGAGGTCCAGCGCCGTTTCATGACCACGGTCACCGACGCCAATGTCCGCTGTCTGGCGGTGGACGGAACCTTCGACGACTGCCAGTCGATCGTAAAAGCCATGTTCCAGTCCCAGGGCTTCAGGCAAGCGGTCGACCTTTCCGGGGTCAATTCCATCAACTGGGCGCGGATCGCCGCCCAGGTGGTCTATTATTTCACCGCCGCGGTCGCGCTTGGCGCGCCGCATCGGCCGGTGTCCTTCGCGGTGCCGACGGGAAATTTCGGCGACGCCTTCGCCGGCTATGCCGCCCACCGCATGGGCCTGCCCATCGAACGCATCATCCTGGCCACCAACGGCAACGACATCCTGGCCCGAGCGGTTCAGGACGGCCGCTATGCGCGCGGCGCGGTGATCGAGACCCAAAGCCCTGCCATGGATATCGGCGTGGCCTCCAATTTCGAGCGGCTTTATTTCGAGGTGGTGGACCGCCAGGGCATGGAGACCTCGCGGGCCATGCGCGCCTTCGGCGACGCCGGGGCGATCGACATTCCGCCCAAGGCCATGGCCTCGATCCGCGAGCTGTTCGTCGGCGCCGGAATCAGCGAGGCCGACACCGCCAAGGCGATCGTCGCCACCCTCAACCAGACCGGCGAGCTGATCGATCCGCACACCGCCGTCGGTGTGGCGGCGGCGCATCGCCTGGGCGCCAAGCGGGCCTCGACCCCGCTGGTGGTCCTGTCCACCGCCCACGCCGCCAAGTTTCCTAAAGCGGTCCAGGCCGCAGCCGGCCGCGCCCCGGCCATGCCCGCCGCCGCGCGCGGTCTGGCCGCCCGGCCCGAGCGAATCGATGCGATCGCGGCGGATGTCGACAAGGTGATGGCCTATGTCCGTGACTTTGCGGGCGTCTGACCAAACCCCCATCATCCACCGCCTGGCCAATGGGGTGCGGGTGGTGTGTGATCCCATGCCAGGACTGCAGACCTTGGCCCTGTCGGTGGCCGTGGGCCGCGGCGCCCGATCTGAGACCGCGCACCAGAACGGTTGGGCGCATCTTCTCGAGCACATGGTGTTCAAGGGCGCCGGCCAGCGCTCAGCACGCGACATCGTCGAGGCCATCGAGGCCGAGGGTGGTCAGATCAACGCCGCCACCGGCCACGAGCGCACCGGTTATCAGGTGCGCGCGCTGCAGGGCGGCCTGCCTCTGGCCATGGATGTCCTGTCCGACCTGGTGTTGCGCCCGACGCTGGATGCGGGCGATCTGGCCCGGGAAAAGCCGGTGATCTCGCAGGAAATCGCCGAGGCCGCCGACACGCCGGACGATCTGGTGTTCGAACTGGCCCAGGCCGCCGCCTTCGACGGCCATGCCCTCGGCCGGCCGATCCTGGGCACCGAGGCCAGTGTCGGCGCCGCGACCCAGAGCGCCCTGGCCGATTTCCATGCCAGCCTCTACGGCCCCGACGCCATCGTCGTCAGCGCCGCCGGCGCGGTGGACGAGGCCGAGCTGCTCGATCTGGTCGAACGCTATTTTTCCGAACCCTCAAAGGCGCCGCCGCCGCCGGCCGGCGACCCGCCGATCTTTACGGGCGGTCAGGCGCCGGTCACCCGGGCGCTCGAACAGGCGCATCTGGTGCTGCTGCTGCCGGCGCCCGGCCAGCGCGACCCCGACTATTTCGCCCTGCGCCTGTTCGCCGAGATCCTCGGCGGCGGCATGTCCTCGCGCCTGTTCCAGACCCTGCGCGAGGAGCGGGGCCTCGCCTACGCCATCGACGCCTATGCCGACACCCATTCCGACACCGGCGTGCTGGGCGTCTATGCCGGAACGGCGGCGCAGGACGCGGTGGAGGCGGCCAAGCTGTGCGCCGGTGAGATCGAGGCCTTGATCGGCCGGGTGGAAGACCGCGAACTGGCCCGGGCCAAGGCGCAGCTCAAGGCCGCCACCTTCATGGCCAGGGAGTCGGCCCTGGCCCGCGCCGAACAGGCCGCCAGCCAGGTGCTGGTGTTCGACAAGATCTTCAGCGCCCAGGAGACCTCGGCCGCCATCGACGCGGTGGACGCCGCGGATCTGCGCCGGCTGGGCCAGCGGCTCTTGGCCCCCGGGGTTTGCGCCTGTGCGGTCCTGGGCCCCAAACGGGCCATGAAGGCCGGCGCGGCGTTCCAGACGGCCCTGTTCCGTTAAGCTTGCGCCCGTGATGGCCCCCGGCATGTTTCCAAGGTTCGAAATTATCCCTAAGTTGAGCGGCGGGAGATAACGCCGATGGCGCTGCTCGATTGGATGGCTCCAGAGGCGAGCCTTCGCCTGGAAACGGCGCGCGTGGCGCTGCGCCCGCCGCGCGCCAGCGATTTCGCGGCCTGGTCGGATCTGCGCCGACGTTCGCGCGCCTTCCTTCAGCCTTGGGAGCCGACCTGGCCGACGGACGATCTGTCGCGCGGCGCCTATCGCCGCCGTCTGCTGGCCTATCAGCGGGATATGGATCTGGGCCAAGGCTACTCCTTCCTGGTCCTCCGCGCCAGTGACGACACCCTGGTCGGCGGCGTCACTCTCTCCAATATCCGTCGCGGCGTGGCCCAGATGGGAACCATCGGCTATTGGGTGGGCGAGCCCTTCGCGCGGTCCGGTTTCACCCTGGACGCCGTGCGGGCGGTGATCGGCTTTTCGTTCGGGCGGCTGGGACTGCACCGGCTGGAGGCGGCCTGCGTCCCGGAAAACGAACCCTCCCGGCGGCTTCTTCTGCGCGCTGGCTTCGAGCTGGAAGGCCGGGCCAGCGGCTATCTCAAGATCAACGGCGCCTGGCGCGACCATCTGCTGTTCGGCCTGGTGCCAGGCGCGGCCGGCGAACGCGAAGGCCTCGGCGCCTAAACCGGGGGGCGAGTCCAATGCGTGGGCTGATGGTCAAAACTTAAGGTTTACCGGCTAAGACCTGTGTTGTCGGGGCCGTAACTGCCTCGCTAGTCAGCAAAACGCGGCGCAGGCACGGTATGACGCAGGGGTCGAAAGACCGATTTGTCTGGGATACGACAGTCACCCTGGAGGCTCTGGGAGCCTCTCAGGTGGTGCTGTGGACCTGGGACCCAGAGAGCGACAAGCTGCGCTTCACCGGGGCGGCGCGCGCCCTTGGCCTGTCGCCCCTGGCGCCCGAATGCGCCTCCACCGCAGCCTACGCCCTTTGCCTGCCCCAGGATCGCGCCTTGATGGAACGCGTGCTGACCGTACGCCCGCCGGGCAGTGAGATCGGCGCGCGCGTGCGCATGCGCGGCGGCGAAACCTGCATCTGGCGCGGCGAATGGCTGGAAGAAGGCGGTGTCCGCGCATCCGGCGTGATCGTCCCTGAATCCAAGTTCGGCGCCAGCAACAAGGACGCCCTGACCGGGCTTCTGGATCGCCGCAGCTTCATCGCCCAAGCCAGGCTGCAACTGCGCACGGCCGGGGCCTATACACTGGTGGTCGCCGACCTTGATCGCCTGCGCCGGCTCAACGAGGCCCTCGGCCACGAGCGCGCCGACCTGGTGCTGGCGGCCCTCGGCTCGCGTCTCGCGGCGGCCTTTCCGCCCGGCGCCATCATGGCCCGGGTCGGCGAGGATGAGTTCGCCGCCCTGGTCTGCGACGAAATCGACCGCCCCGCCGAGACCATGCGCGCCTCACTCGAACAGCCCCTGCGCATCGCCGGCTTCGACATCGTTCCGACCCTCTCCATGGGCGCGGTCAGCGCCGAGGGCGGCCCCGATGCGCCCGAGGCGGCCGAGTTGCTGCGCCGCGCCGAATTGGCGGTCGAGAGCGCCAAGACCGCCGGCCGCGGCGGCGCGGCGGCCTATGGCCGCGCGCTGGAGACCGACGGGCTGTCGCGCCTGGCGATGGAATCCGACCTGCGCGGCGCGATCGGCCGTGGCGAGATCGTGCCCTATTATCAGCCGGTGGTGCGCCTTCAGACGGGCGCCATTTCCGGCTTCGAAGCCTTGGCCCGTTGGCGCCATCCGCGCCGCGGCCTGATTCCGCCGGATCAGTTCCTGCCATTGTGCGACGAGATGGGTCTGCTGGTCGAACTGGGCGCCCATATGATGCGCGCCTCGGCCCTGCAACTGGCCGAATGGCGGCGCGACCACCGCGCGGCCGGCGAGATCACGGTCAGCGTCAATCTGTCGGTGGGCGAAATCGACCGCCCCAACCTGGTGCGCGACCTCAGCGAGCTTCTGGCCGAAACCGGCCTGCCGCGCGGGGCGCTGAAGCTGGAGATCACGGAAAGCGATATCATGCGCGATCCGGAGCAGGCCGCGGTGATCCTGCGCAAGCTGCGCGAAGCGGGCGCCGGCCTGGCCCTCGACGACTTCGGCACCGGATTCTCGTCCCTGTCCTACCTGACCCGCCTGCCGTTCGACACCTTGAAGATCGACCGCTATTTCGTCCGCACCATGGGCTCCAACGAGGGCTCGGCCAAGATCGTGCGATCGGTGGTCAATCTTGGCCGGGACCTGGCGCTGGAGGTGGTGGCCGAGGGCGTGGAAAACGCCGTCATGGCCCGTTATCTGCTGGATCTCGGTTGCGACTACGGCCAGGGCTTCGGCTACGCCCCGGCCCTGTCGGCCCAGGAAGCGGAAGTCTATCTCAATGAAAGCTATGCCGACGGCGCCGCCCCGGTGAAGCTGCGCGGGTCTGCGGGTTAAGCCCGCCCGGCCTGCCCCGAAAGCCGATCGGCGCTGACCCCCAGACGGGCCAGGGCCTGGGACCATTTGTGGTCATGATCGTGGCTGAACACCAGGGCTTCGTCCGGATCGCAGGTCAGCCAGACATTGTCGCGGATCTCGCGCTCCAACTGGCCGGCGCCCCACCCTGAATAGCCCAGGGCCAGGATCGCCCGGCGCGGACGTCGCGCGGGGTCGGCCATGGCCTCGAGCACGTCCCGGGTGGCCGTCAGGGCGATGCCTTCGCTGACCTTGGCGGTGCTGTCGGCGTTCAGATAGTCGTCGGTATGCAGCACGAAACCCCGCTCGCGCTCCACAGGGCCGCCGATCAGCACCGGTTCCTGCGGCGCGTCCGACGCCGCGTTGACGCCCAACCGCTCCAGCAGGTCGGGGGAGGTGAGGCCGTCGATCGGGCGATTGACCACAAGGCCCATGGCGTGGCCGGAATCGTGGGCGCAGATCAGGATCACGGCCCGCTCGAACCGAGGGTCACCGATGCCGGGCATGGCGATCAGGGCCCGACCGGTCAGAAACTCGGCGTCATGCTCTGCTTGGCGAGGGGCGCTGGTCGACATGGAGCATGATTGCCGCTTCGTTGCGGCCTATTCAAGGCTGCTGTGGGCTTGGCGGCGGTCGCCATACCCCATATCTGTTCGCGGGGCGCCCGAACCGGGGGCCTCGGATCTATTCAGGGAGACGCCCCATGGCGATCAAGGTTGGCGATACGCTGCCGCAAGCGAACTTCATGACCTTCACCGCCGACGGACCGGCGCCGCTGGGCGGCGACGCCCTGTTCAAGGGCAAGACCGTGGCCCTGTTCGCCGTGCCGGGCGCCTTCACCCCCACCTGCTCGGCCAAGCACCTGCCGGGCTTCAAGCAACACGCGGCGGAACTGAAGGCCAAGGGCGTCGACACCATCGCCTGCGTGTCCGTCAACGACGTGTTCGTGATGAAGGCCTGGGCCAAGGATCAAGGGATCACCGACGAAGTGGTGATGCTGGCCGACGGCAATGGCGACTTCACCAAGGCCCTGGGGCTGGAGCTGGACGGCACCAAGTTTGGCATGGGCTCACGCTCGCAGCGCTATTCGCTGGTGGCCAAGGACGGCGTGGTCGAACAGCTCAATGTCGAGCAGGGCGGCGAGTTCAAGGTTTCGTCCGCCGACTACCTGCTCGAACATATCTAGGATTTCGTGGCGCCGGCGGAGGGCTCAACGCGCCCTCCGCCCAGCCTCATCCCAGCATCTCTACGGTCATGGCTTGAAGTCCATGCGCCCCGACGATGATGGACGCCACGCTTCCCGGCGCCTGGGCCAACAGGGTGTCGGCATAGTGTGACGCCAGGAGGCGGCGGCGCTTTGCGTCGTCGCCGTCCCGGTCCTTGGCCGTCGCCGCCCGAGCGCCCTTGGCCAAGAGCCAGCCGCCGACCACGTCACCGGCCAGTTTCAGATAGGGCGTCGCCCCGGCCAGGGCGTCGGGGCCGCGGTGCTCACCCAGCCAGGCCGTGGCGGCCCGCAGCGCGTCGATGGCGTGGTCCAGCCTCTGTCCCGCGCCATCGAGATAGGGATCCTCGTCGCCGATCAGGTCCAGGGCCGTGGCCTTCATATCGCTGATCAGCGCGGCCATGCCGGCGCCGTCCCCCAGGGCCAGCTTTCGGCCGACCAGGTCGATGGCCTGGATGCCGTTGGTCCCCTCATAGATCGGCGCGATGCGGGCGTCGCGATAATGCTGGGCCGCCCCGGTCTCCTCGATAAAGCCCATGCCGCCGTGGATCTGCACCCCCATGGAGGCGACCTCGACGCCGATATCGGTCGACCAGGCCTTGGCGATCGGCGTCAACACCTCTTCGCGCAAGGCTGCTGCCTCGCGTTCGGCCGGGTCGGTTGCGTGGTGGGCCAGGTCGGCGTTGACGGCGGTGAGAAGACAGATCGACCGCGCCGCTTCGATCCGCGCCTTCATCGCCACCAGGGTGCGGCGCACATCCGGGTGGTCGAAGATCGGCGCTGACGCTTCGCCGGTCCAGGCCGAGCGGCCTTGCCGGCGCTCCACCGCATAGGCCAGGGCCTGCTGATAGGCGCGCTCGGCGATGCCGACCCCTTGCGCGCCCACATTCAGCCGCGCCGCGTTCATCATGGTGAACATGTGCGCCAGGCCCTTGTTGGGCTCGCCGACCAGTTCGGCCTTGGCGCCCTCGAACAGCATGATGCAGGTGGGCGAGGCGTTGATGCCCAGCTTGTGCTCGATGCCCCCAGGGCGCAGGGCGTTGGTCTCGCCCAGGACGCCGTCCGCGTCCACCAGCCGCTTGGGCGCGAGAAACAGCGATATGCCCCGGCTGCCTTCCGGGGCGCCCGGCAGACGGGCCAGCACCAGATGGACGATGTTGTCGGCCACATCGTGGTCGCCCCAGGTGATGAAGATCTTCTGCCCATGCAACAGATAGCCGCCGTTCCCGTCCGGCTCGGCCCGGGTGGTCAAGGTCCCCAGATCCGAGCCCGATTGCGGCTCGGTCAGGTTCATCGCTCCGGTCCAGGCCCCGGAAACCATCTTGGGCAGGTAGGTGGCCTTCTGACGGTCCGTACCGTGGGCGTGGATCGCCTCGATGGCGCCCTGGGTCAGCATGGGGCACAGGCTGAAGGCCATGTTGGCGGCGTGCATCATCTCGAACACCGCCAGCTCCAGGGCCTTGGGCAGGCCCTGGCCGCCAAATTCGGGGTCGGCGGCCAGGCTGGTCCAGCCGCCCTCGGCAAACGACTTATAGGCCTCGGCAAAGCCCGGGGCGGCGGTGACCTTGCCGTTCTGATAGAGGGCGCCCGCCTTGTCGCCGGACCGGTTCAGCGGGGCCAGGATATCCGAGGCGATGGCGCCCGCGGCCTCCAGCACCGCCGACAGGGTCTCATGGTCCAGGTCGGCGAAGGCTGCGCTTTGCGTCAGGCGATCGATCTCGATCACCTCGGTCAGAGTGAACAGCAGATCGCGCACCGGGGCGTTGAAGGACATGACCGTCTCCGAAGTTTTCGGCTGGTTTTAGAGCCTTTTGCCTCGATGTGGATACCGCCCCGTTCAAATGATCAGAGCGCCGCGCGGCCCCCGCCCAAAAGCTCGCGGGCGATGACGTTTCGCTGGGTCTCGCTCGATCCGGAATAGAGGGTGGCGGCGCGAACGGCGAAATTCTTGGCTATGGCCCGCGCCCCGGCGTCGATTTCACGGCCCGCCAGACCGATCGCCTCAAGCCGGGCCGCGGCTGGCGGCCCGATGATGTCGACGACGAGTTCGGCGATCTTCTGATGCAATTCGGCGCCGATCAGCTTGAGCAACGGCGCGGTCCGGTCCCCGGCGCTGGGCCGCCCGGAGGGCAGGGCCGCCAGCTCCAGGGCTTCAAAGGCCAGCAGTTCGATCTCCAGGCCCGCCAGCCGACTGCGGATCACAGGCTCCAAAGCCGCCTCGGACGCAGCGATGGCGTCAGCGGCGCGGCGCAACGACCGGCGCACCAGGGCGGCCGGGGTATTGTTGGAGCGGGCGAGCTGCATCAGCCGCTTGGCCACGGCCCAGCCCTCGTGCTCGGGGCCCACGCGGTTGGCTACGGGCACGGAAACCGCGTCGAAAAAAACCTGGTTGAACTCGTGCTCACCCGACAGGCCCAGGATCGGGGAAACGGTCAGTCCAGGCGCGTCCATGTCGATCAGCAGAAAGGTCAGGCCCTGCTGCCGGCGTTCTCCGTCACCGGTGCGGACGATAGCGAACATGCGGTTGGCGATATGCGCGCCGGTGGTCCAGATCTTCGACCCCGTCACCAGATACTGCTCGCCTCGCCGGACGGCGCGGGTGGCGACGGCGGCCAGGTCCGAGCCGGCGCCGGGCTCCGAAAATCCCTGGCGCCAAAGATCCTGGCCGGAGAGAATGGCCGGCAGAATCGCTGTGCGTCCCGATCGTGGCGCGGCCGGCCTCGCGCAGATCCGGCGTCAAGGCCTGATCCAGAAACGTCGTCACCATCGCCAGAAACGCCGTATCGTCCAGCGCCGCTTCGGTCGACATGGGCGCGGATGGGACCGCGAGGTGCGCCATTTCGATCTCCCTTCCCCGCTGCAGGGCGGGGCGGCGAGCTTGGCCGCCGTCGGCGGGTGAGGGCGTTGATGCAGATCAAGCTGAAAGCCAAAGGCCGGTCGCCGTATTTTCGGCGCAGGGAGCCGGCTATCGTGCCCAAGCTTGTCACCGAGGAGCCCCCATGGCCCGCGCCGCCCGTTTCGCCCTGGCCCTGGCCCTGACCGCCGGGCCCGCCCTGGCCGATATCACGCCGCCCAATCCCGATCCCGCCGCCGCGCCGGCCGGGACCTATGGGCTCGACAAGCGCCATGCCAGCGTGGTCGCCAAGGTCAGCCATATGGGCATGTCGGACTATACGATGCGCTTCGACCGGGTGGACGCGCAGTTCGCTTTCGATCCCGCCCAGCCCGAAGCGTCCAAGATCAGCGTGACCATCGACGCCGCTTCGCTGGACGTGGGCGACGACAAGCTGAACAGGCAGTTCGCCCGGGAATTCCTCGGCGCCGAGGCCAATCCCCAGATCACCTTCGTTTCGACGGCCATCCAGCGGTCCGACGCGACCCATGGCGTGGTCGCGGGCGACCTGACCCTTGATGGGGTCACCCGGCCGGTCAGTCTGGCTGTGACCTTCAACGGCTATGGCTCCAGCCTGATCGGCGGCCGCCGCATGGGCTTCTCCGCCGCCGGGGATATCAAGCGCTCGGACTTCGGCTCCAAGGCCTGGCTGAGCCTGGTGGGCGACCAGGTCCATCTGATCATCGAGGCCGAGTTCACCCACCAATAGGGCCGCGCCCTTCACCTGGGGGCCTGCCGATGATAGGGCCGCCTGCAACCGCGTGACGTGCTGCCGCACCCGCGCCTGGCTGGGATCAATTTGCGTGGATAACGGGCGACACCCCAGGGCTGGAACCTCGGACGAGGCGGTCGCCGTCCTGCGCCGGGGCGGTCTGGTGATCCTGCCCACCGAGACGGTCTATGGCCTGGCCGCAGATGCCGCCAACCCCACGGCCGTCGCGGCGATCTATGCGGCCAAGGGCCGGCCCAGCTTCAATCCCCTGATCGCCCATGTCACCGGCCTGGAAGCGGCCGAGCGGTTCGCGCGGCTTGATGAGCGCGGCTTGCGCCTGGCCCAGGCCTTCTGGCCCGGCCCCCTGACCCTGGTGGCCCCCATCCACGCGCCGGAGGCGGTCTGCGACCTGGCGCGGGCGGGGCTCGACACCGTCGCCGTTCGCGCGCCCGGCCATCCCCTGGCCCGCGCTGTGCTGGAAGGGTTTGGCGGCCCGGTGGTGGCGCCCTCCGCGAACCGCTCCGGCCGCCCCAGCCCCACGACCTTCGCCGACGCCATGGATGAGACCGGTTTCGCCGCCCAGGCCGCCCTGGATGGCGGCCCCTGCGCCGTGGGCCTTGAGTCCACCGTGGTGGCGGTGCTGGACGGCCCGGTGCGCCTGTTGCGGCCCGGCGCGGTGACGCGGGCCCAGATCGAGGCCCTGGTCGGACCCCTCGCCGAAGCTGACGGGGACGCCGAGCGTTCACCGGGGCGTTTAGCCCTGCACTACGCCCCCAACGCGCCGGTGCGCCTGAGGGCGGAAGGGGCGAAAGCTGGCGAGGTGTTCCTGGGCTTTGGTCCTTCCCATGCCGACGATGGCCTGAACCTCAGCCCTGTGGGTGACACGCGCGAAGCCGCCGCCAACCTTTTCGCCTATCTGCGCGCCGCCGACCGTCGCCGGCCAGTGGCCATCGCTGTAGCCTCCATCCCGGACCATGAGCTGGGCGAGGCCATCAATGACAGGTTGAACCGGGCTGCGGGTTTTGTGGGTTAGGCCCAGTCCTCGTCGATGAGACCGGTGGAACGGCCATCTAAGCTGTGGGCGTTCTTCTGGCGCCGATAATTGTCGAGCCCCGCCTCTCCTTGGTTCTCCGCCCAGCGGACCAGCGAGGGACGCTCCTCCCGATAATCGTACAGCGGCACGCCGAAGCCGCAGGAGGTCTGCACCAATTCGACGTTCAGCACCACGATCTGCCGCGCGCCGGAGGGTTCGACCCCGTTGAACGCCGCGGTCAAAAGTTCGGCATAGTCCGCCCCACCGCGCCGCAGGGACCGGCCGCGTCCATACAGCCTAAGAATTAGCGGGGGCCCTTCGAAGGCGCAGACCATCAGGGTCAGCCGACCGTCAGCCAGTAGGTGCGCCGCCGTTTCCGCCCCGCTGCCGGTGAGATCAAGATAGGCCACCGTCCGCTCGTCCAGCACCCGCAGGCCGTCCAGCCCCTTGGGCGAAAGATTGACCCGCCCGTCCGCGGCCGCCGAGGCGACGAAGAACATCTTCTGGCGCAGCAGGAAGTCGCGATGAGCGGGTTCTAGACAGGGAAATTGCTTGGCCATGGTGGGTCCGCGGCTTTGGGGATTGGGCGTTCAACGCGACGTCGATGAGCAGGCTCATCGGTGGCTCCGTCGTTTGATCAGTCTAAATCGATGCGGCTCAAGCGCAACGGGCGCTGCGCGCACGCTCTGGTTTGAAAAGATCGCTCGCCTTATTCTTTCGCCCATGATCACCCCCGCTCCCGTCCAGGTCCTCGCCCAACTCAAATCCGCGCTCGGCGAGGGCGGGTGGAGCGACGATCCCGAGCGGCTCGCGCCCAAGCTGGTGGAGTGGCGCGATCGCTGGCATGGAGCCACGCCGCTGCTGGCCCTGCCGCGGACCACGGCCGAGGTGGCGGCGGTGGTCAGGATCTGCGCCGAGGCCGGGGTGGCGATCACACCCCAGGGCGGCAATACCGGCCTGGTCGGCGGCCAGATCCCCCAGGGCGAGATCCTGCTGTCGCTGGAGCGGCTGCGGACGGTGCGCGATCTGGACCTGTTCGACGACGTGATCGAGGTGGAGGCCGGCGCGACCCTGGCCTCGGTGCAGGACGCGGCCCTGGCGGCCGGGCGTTTCTTTCCGCTCAGCCTGGCCTCGGAAGGCTCGGCCAGCATCGGCGGGCTGATCTCGACCAATGCCGGTGGCACCGCGGTGCTGCGCTATGGGACCATGCGCGCCCAGGTGCTGGGGCTTGAGGCGGTATTGCCCAATGGCGAAATCTGGAACGGCCTCAAGCGCCTGCGCAAGGACAATACCGGCTATGACCTCAAGCAGCTGTTGATCGGCGCTGAAGGCACCCTGGGCGTGATCACCGCGGCCAGCCTGAAGCTCTATCCCATCCTGCTGTCGCGGGCGGTGGCCTTTGTCGGCCTGCGCACGCCGCACCAGGCCCTCGCCCTCCTGGCCCGGGCCAAGGCCGAGACCGGCGGGGCCCTGGAGGCTTTCGAGCTGATCGCCCGATCGGGCCTGGACCTGGTGCTGAAGAACATCGGCGACCAGCGTGATCCCCTTGCCGACGCCCACGCCTGGTACGTGCTGATCGAGACCGCCAGCGGCGAGCCGGGCGCGGCTGAGGCGGCCATCGAACGGCTGCTGGCCCAGGCCCTCGAAGACGACCTGATCCAGGACGCCGCGATCGCCCAGACCGAAGGCCAGGCCAAGGTGTTGTGGGCCTTGCGCGAACATCAGTCCGCCGCCCAGAAACCGGAAGGCCCATCCTGGAAGCACGATGTCTCGGTCCCCGTATCCAGGGTCGCCGACTTTATCGACCAGGCCTCGGCGGCGATGGAGCGGCTGGAGCCCGGTTGCCGCGTGGTGGCCTTCGGCCATGTGGGCGACGGCAATGTGCACTACGACATCCTGGCCCCGGTCGGGGTCTCAGGCGCGGCGCACGCGGCTCTGCGCGAGGCGGCGGCCGGCCGGGTCTATGACATCATCGCCGACATGGGCGGGTCGATTTCGGCCGAGCACGGCTTGGGATCGATGAAGACCGAGACGGCGCTGCGTTACAAGGCCCCGGCTGAGGTCGCAGCCCTGCGCGCGATCCGCGCGGCTCTGGATCCGCGGCGGATCATGAATCCCAGGGTGCTATTCTAGGGCCTCAGGACGATCCACCCTCAAGCTTGGCTTTTGACTCGCGCTCGGCCCTGGCGCGGACTATCTCCGGTCCCATGCTGATCGTCCTGTCTCCCGCCAAGTCGCTCGACTTCACCCCCGCCGCGCCGGACGCCCCCCTGACGACGCCGGAGCTGAAGGAGGACATCGCAGAGCTGGCCAAGGTCACGCGCAAGCTCAAGCGCGGCGACCTGAAACGGCTGATGTCGATCTCCGATAAGCTGGCGGACCTGAATTTCGACCGCTTCCAGGCCTTCGATCCAGCCTGTGACGACGGGTTGCAGGCGATGATCGCCTTCGATGGCGACGTCTATGACGGGCTGGATGCGCGCAGCCTCGACAAGGCGGGGCTGAGTTGGGCGCAGGAGCGGGTGCGCATCCTGTCCGGGCTCTATGGCGTGCTGCGGCCGCTGGACGCCATCCAGCCCTATCGGCTCGAGATGGGCATTCGGCTGAAGACCCGCCGCGGCGCCAGCCTCTACGATTTCTGGCGCAAGAAAGTGACGCCAACCCTCAACCAGGCGCTGGAGGCGAAGGGCGCCGAGACCTTGGTCAATCTGGCCAGCCAGGAATATTTCGGCGCGGTCGACCCGGCGGCGCTCAAGGTCGCGGTGGTCAACTGCCATTTCAAGGAAATCCGCCCCGGCGAGGCGCCGCGGATGCTCAGCTTCTACGCCAAGAAGGCGCGCGGCCTGATGGCGCGCTACGCCATCGATCACCGGGTCGATCGCGCCGATGGGCTGAGAGGCTTTGATGTCGCCGGCTACCGGTTCCAGGCTGCGCTGTCGACGCAGCAGGACTGGGTCTTTTGCCGTCCGCATCCGCTCGCGTGACGAGCGCGCAGACATGAGCCCGAGCGATCCGGTCCGTCGCCCTACCCCCTGTGTGGGCGTGGTCTGCTTTCGGGGGAGAGAGGTGCTGCTGATCCGGCGGGGCAAGGCGCCGCGCCTGGGCCAATGGAGCATTCCCGGCGGGCGCATGGAGTTCGGTGAGACCGTCCAGGCCGCCGCCCTGCGTGAATTGAAGGAAGAGACGGGAATCGAGGCCGAGATCCTGGGCCTGGTGGATGTGGTCGACAGTCTGGACGCCGCCGCCGACTGGCACGGGGTGCTGGTCGACTACGCCGCCCGCTGGACGGCCGGCGAGCCGGTAGCCGGCGACGATGCGGCCCAGGCCCGGTTCCTGCCCTTGGACCAAGCCCTGGCCAAGGTCGACTGGAACGAAACCCGCCGGGTGATCACCCTGGCCTGGGCGCGGTTTGGCGCGGCCGACAAGGCTTGACGGCCCGCGCATAACCCGGTTCTTCCTCGAACAACTGTTCGAAATCGATCCGGGAGGAAGACGTCATGGCCTATGCGCCGTTCGATCTGAAGGGCAAGGTGGCGCTGGTCACCGGCGGCAACCGCGGCATCGGTTTCGGCATGGCCGAAGCCATGGCCCAGGCCGGCGCCGATATCGTCATCTGGGGCTCCAACGCCGAGGCCAACCTGGCCGCCGAGGGCAAGCTCACCGGCTATGGCGTCCGCGTGCTGGCCCAGCAGGTCAATGTGGCCGACGAGGCCGCCGTCGTGGCGGCCATGGCTGAGGCGGCCGCCGCCATGGGGCGCATCGATACGGTCATCGCCAATGCCGGCATCGGCGGCTCCGCGCCGTCCTTCTCGGAAATGACCACAGAGGTGTGGCGCCGGGTGCTGAGCGTCAATCTGGACGGCGTGTTCTTCACCTGTCGCGAGGCTTGCAAGCACATGGTCGAACGCGCCAAGGGCGGCGATCTGGGCGGCTCCATCGCCGTTGTCGCGTCATTGGCCGCCATCGAGGGCGCCGCGCGCAACGAGGCCTATGCGGCGACCAAGGGGGCGGTGGTGTCGATGATGAAGTCGATCGCGGTGGAACATGCCCGCTATGGCGTGCGCGCCAACGCCATCCTGCCCGGCTGGATCGCCACCGACATGACCCAGGGCGCCCAGGACAGCGACAATTTCAACGCCAAGGTCATCACTCGCGTGCCCATGCGCCGCTGGGGCGAGCCAGCCGATTTCGGCGGCATCGCCGTCTATCTGGCGTCGGACGCCTCGGCCTTCCACAGCGGCGACAGCTTCTTGATCGACGGCGGCTACGCGATTTTTTGAGGTCGCGTTCACCACCTCCGTCACGGCGCTATCGCGCCGCGCTTCTATTCCTCCCTTGCGCGAAGCGCGGGGGAGGGGGACCGCCCGAAGGGTGGTGGAGGGGGCGAACCGGCCGAACGAGGTGAGCTCTAAACCAGCGCCCCGTGGCAGTGCTTGAACTTCTTGCCGGAACCACAGGGGCAGGCGGCGTTGCGGCTGGTCTGCTCCCAGCCCTTGGGCAGGGCCGAGGCGGGCAGGGCTTCGCGCTGGTCGGCCGGCAGGGTGGCGGTCAGCACGCCGCCGCGTTCGTTCTCGCCGGTCAGCGGGTCCATATGGACTTCGATCAGGCTCGGGCGAGGCGGCGGGGCGATGGGCTCGGGATCTTCGAACCGGTATTCGATGGTCATGAGCAGCCGGGTCACGCTCTGGCGCAGATCGGTCAGCAGCTTTTCGAATAGGGAGAAGGCTTCGGTCTTGTACTCGTTCAAAGGATCGCGCTGGCCATAGCCGCGCAGGCCGATGACGTTGCGCAGGTGGTCCAGGTGCATCAGGTGCTCGCGCCATTGCAGGTCGATCATCTGCAGCAGGAAGTTCTTCTCCATGGCCCGAGCCTGTTCCGGCCCCAGCAGGGCGTCGCGTTCTGTCGCGCGAGCGTCGGCGGCGGCGACGATCCGCTCTTCGATCTCTTCATTGGCGATGCCGTCCTCGGCCGCCCAGTCCTTGACCGGCAGCTCCAGGCCCAGCGTGTCCTTGAGCCGCTCGGCCAGGCCGTCGATGTCCCACTGCTCGGCATAGGCCTTGGGCGGCAGGTGGCGCACCACCAGGTCTTCAACGGTGTCGCGGCGCATCTCGGTGACGATCTGCGACAGATCCTCGGCCTCCATGAACTCCTGGCGCTGCTCGAACACGGCCTTGCGCTGGTCGTTGACCACGTCGTCATATTTCAGGAGGTTCTTGCGGATCTCGTAATTGCGCTGTTCGACCTTGCGCTGGGCGGTGGCGATGGCCGAGTTCAGCCACTTGTGGGTGATCGCCTCGCCTTCCTGGACGCCAAAGGTGCGCATGATCCCGTCCAGCCGCTCGCCGGCGAAGATGCGCAGCAGGTCGTCCTCGCAGGACAGGAAGAACTTGGACACGCCGGGGTCGCCCTGACGGCCGGTGCGGCCGCGCAGCTGGTTGTCGATGCGGCGGCTTTCGTGGCGTTCGGTGCCCAGCACATAGAGGCCGCCGGCGGCCAGGGCGGCCTGTTTCTGGCCGGCGATCTCGGCTTCGATCTCGGCCTTTTTCTCCAGGGCCGCCTCGGCGGAGACCTCGATGCCCAGGCCGCGCTGTTCGTGGCGCCAGCGGTCGACACGCATGTCCACATTGCCGCCCAGCTGGATGTCGGTGCCGCGGCCGGCCATGTTGGTGGCGATGGTGACCGCGCCCGGTATGCCGGCGTCGGCCACGATGGCGGCTTCCTGCTCATGATAGCGGGCGTTCAGCACCTGGTGCGGGATGCCGATCCGGGTTTTGCCGTCCTGTTCGAACCGGTGCTTGGCCAGCATCGCCGCCAGGGTTTCGGACTTTTCGATCGAAACCGTGCCGACCAGGATCGGCTGGCCGCGCCGATGGCAGTCCTCGATCTGAAGCAGGATCGCCTCGTTCTTCTCGCGTTCGGTGCGATAGACCTCGTCGTCGATATCGATCCGCACCACGGCGCGGTTGGTCGGGATCTCGCTCACCTCCATCTTGTAGATGTCGGAGAACTCTTGCGCCTCGGTGGCGGCGGTGCCGGTCATGCCCGACAGCTTGTTGTAGAGCCGGAAATAGTTCTGGATCGTGACCGAGGCCAGGGTCTGGTTCTCGGGCTGGATATCGACCTTTTCCTTGGCCTCGATGGCCTGGTGCAGGCCCTCGGACAGGCGGCGGCCGCTCATCATCCGGCCGGTGAACTCGTCGATCAGGATCACCTCGCCGCCCTTGACGATATAGTCCTTGTCCAGGGTGTAGAGGGTGTTGGCCCGCAGGGCCTGGTTGATGTGGTGCACCACCGATATATTGGCCGGATCGTACAGGCCGGCGGAATCCTCGGCCAGATGGCCGCGTTCCTGCAGCAGTTCTTCGATCTGTTCGGAGCCGTATTCGGTCAGGATGACCTGTTTCTGTTTCTCGTCGTGGTCGAAGGTGTCGGGGTCCTGGATCAGTTCGCGGATCACCGCGTCCATGGTCTTGTAGAATTCCGAGCGATCCTCGGTGGGGCCGGAGATGATCAGCGGGGTGCGGGCTTCGTCGATCAGGATCGAGTCGACCTCGTCGACGATGGCGAAGTGGTGGCCACGCTGGACCATCTCGTTCACCGAATAGACCAGGTTGTCGCGCAGATAGTCGAAGCCGAACTCGTTGTTGGTGCCATAGGTGATGTCGCTGTTATAGGCCCGCTGGCGCTCGCCCTGGCTCAGCCCATTGACGATCACGCCCACGCTGAGGCCCAGGAAGCGATAGACCTGACCCATCCATTCGGCGTCGCGGCTGGCCAGGTAGTCGTTGACGGTGATGACGTGCACGCCCTTGCCGGCCAGGGCGTTCAGATAGACCGGCAGGGTGCCCACCAGGGTC